>FSSH01000116.1_pt1 | contig 330015 bp, 320 predicted proteins | sample 1166101 | NCBI WGS metagenome assembly FSSH01 (sample SAMEA32972668, study PRJEB13176) | freshwater metagenome | biome: Drinking water system; feature: Biomass in drinking water that filtered by 0.45 um membrane; material: drinking water | place: USA | collected 2012-12-20 | depth 0 m
CAGTCGTTCATTTTGTTAAAGAACATAATTTCTTAAACCAGAAATTGATTGGTTGCGGGAACAGGATTTGAACCTGTGACCTTCGGGTTATGAGCCCGACGAGCTGCCAGACTGCTCCATCCCGCGTCCGATTCAGCGGACATGCCGCCGAGAAGTGAGACTATAGCAAGACTGGACATTCGTGTCAAACAGTATTGAGAGTTTTATTTAAAATCTACGATAAATTCTGATACCGAATATTTGATTTAGCGATGAAAATCTTGGCGCAACTGGTAGACATTAATTAAACAATTCATATTAAATCAACGCCTTCCTAGTTACCACTTGCTCATTTATTACTGACCAGTTGCACCAAATACTTTTTTTATCAAACTGCTTGCTTGCCCCACTGGATCTTTACGAATCGCTGCTTCTTCTTGCGCCATCATTAAATAAACACCATCTAATGTCTTTTGCGTCACGTATTGCTCTAAATTTGCATCTTCTTTCTTTACAAGTCCGTATTTGCTGCCCATTTCAGCAAACTTATTATATTGCTGTGCGAGCTGCACTTTTTCGGTCGCACTTTTTACGATAGGTAAAAACTTTTCACCCATTGGTAATGAAGTGGTCTTTTTAAAGTATTGGGTTGCTGCATCCTGAGGGCCAGTTAATATTTCCTTTGCGTCGGCTAATGTCATTTTTTTAACTGAGTCAATCAACAAGGCTTTTGCTTCAGGCACTGCGGCCTCTGCTGCGCGATTCATTTTTAGCACCAATTCATCTGCTTGTTTACCCATGCCAAACATGCGCATGGCTTTTTCGGCTTTTTGCATGGTTTCTGGTAGCGGTATTTTGACTTGCTTGTTACCAAAAAAGCCATTGACCGCACCCAAATTGCTCACAGCCTTGTTAGCGCCCTGTATTAAGGCAGCTTTTAGGCCGTTGCTTGTCTCCGTATTGCTTAAGTCACTCACTGCAAGCGCGTTTGCTTGCGATACAAATAATGCCAACAAGGTCGTCAAAATTATTTTTTTCATCAGTCAGCCTTAATAACAAATGTTGAATAAACTTTATAATACAACGTAATAATTGTATTTGGGTTTACTATTTAACTAGGCAATCCACTTAAGCTTTTGACGACTTATTGTTTAACGACTCAACTTGCCAAATATTTTTAGCATATTCACCAATTGTTCTATCGCTTGAGAACTTCGCCATGCGTGCAACATTTAATACCGCACGACGCGACCACTCTTCTTGGTTCTGGTAAATAGCCGACACTTCATCTTGACAAGTTATGTAGCTGGCATAGTCGGCAAGCAATAAATAATTATCGTTATTCAATAGATTATCAACAATGGCCTTATAACGACTTGGCTCTTCTAACGAGAAGAATCCGTTACCAATCATATCTAACACTTCTTTTAGTGCAGAGTTTTGATTGTAGTAATCACGCGGGTTATAGCCATTAGCTTTGGTTTCAGCTACTTGTGGTGTGGTTAATCCAAAAATAAAAATGTTGTCATCGCCCACTTCTTCTTTAATTTCCACATTGGCGCCATCTAAAGTACCAATAGTTAACGCGCCATTAAGCGCCATTTTCATATTGCCTGTGCCGCTGGCCTCAGTACCTGCCGTGGATATTTGTTCAGACAAATCGCTACCTGGGAATAAAATTTCAGCTGCGGAAACTTCATAATTTGGATAAAACACTATTTTTAGCTTGTCGCCAACTGCTGGGTCGTTATTCACAATATTGGCTACATCGTTAATTAAACGGATAATTAATTTGGCCATCCAGTAACCGGGTGCTGCTTTGCCACCAAATATAACGGTACGTGGCGTTAGGTTTTTCTCACCATGACGAATACGGTTATAGAGTGTAATGACATGCATGACGTTTAATAACTGGCGCTTGTATTCATGGATGCGTTTAATTTGCACATCAAACAATGAATCTGGGTTTAACTTAACGCCTGTTAAGCGCTCAATTTTGTGCGCCAAGCGCAATTTATTGGCCTGTTTAACGGCGCGGAATGCTTTACGGAAATCTTTGTCATCTGCTAATGGTGTTAACTTAACTAATTGCGTTAAATCTTTTTGGAAGCCATTGCCAATTGCTTGAGCAATCAACTTTGTTAACTCTGGATTGGCTTGATTTAACCAACGGCGCGGCGTAATGCCATTTGTTACATTGGTTAGCTTGTTCGGATAGATTTTATTAAAGTCAGCAAACAAAGTCGTTTTTAATAACTCACTATGTAAAGCGGCTACACCATTTACGGTATGGCTGCCCACTACCGCTAAATGCGCCATGCGTACACGGCGACCATGTGTCTCGTCAATAATCGATACGCGCCTAATTAAATCGGTATCGCCTGGGAACAAATGATTCACCATGGTGACAAATTGTTGATTGATTTCGTAAATAATTTCCAAATGACGTGGCAGCAAGCTACGGAACAAGTCTACAGACCAAGTTTCTAAAGCCTCTGGCATTAATGTGTGATTGGTGTAAGCAAATATCCTTGTTACCAAACTCCATGCGAAATTCCATGCCAAGCCGTGAACATCGACCAACTGATACATCATCTCAGCCACGCCGATTGCTGGGTGCGTATCGTTTAGTTGAATGGCGATTTTATTGGGTAATTCTGCCCAGTCTTTCTCAGTTTTCACTTCGCGCGTACTGGTAAAGCGGCGCAAGATATCTTGAATAGAGGCAGACACAAAGAAATATTGCTGCTTCAAACGCAATTCGCGACCCGATGCAGAGGCATCATTTGGATACAAGACTTTTGAAATCGTCTCAGAATCTGTACGCTCTTCTACCGATTGCTCATAGTTACCATCGTTAAACTGGCGTAAATCAAAATCTCTAGTGGCTTTTGCACTCCATAATCTTAAATTATTCACCGTATCAGTATCATAACCTGGCACAGGAATATCGTATGCCATCGCCACTACATGGTGTGCGTTGCACCAATGATGCTTTAAACCATGCTCATCTTGCACCGGCACAACATGGCCATAAAACTTAATATCGTATGTAGCCTCAGGGCGCTGAAACTCCCACACATTGCCATAGCGTAGCCAGTTGTCAGGATTTTCCATTTGCTGACCATGCTCAATGGATTGCTTAAACATACCGTATTCGTAACGAATGCCATAACCTGCTGCAGGGATATCCATGGTTGCCATCGAATCCAAAAAGCAAGCAGCTAAACGGCCTAAACCACCATTGCCAAGTGCAGCGTCATTTTCCATTTCCGCCGCAGCTTCCATTGTGCGGCCTAATGCACCCAAACCATCACTCAACTCATCTTTCATGCCCAAATTAAGTGCAGCATTGGTTAGCATACGCCCAATCAAAAATTCTAATGAAAGATAATAAACACGTTTGGGGTCTTGATCATAATACGATTCTGATGTCCGAACCCAGCGCTCTACTACATGATCGCGCACAGTATAAGCAGCGGTGTGATACCAGTCTCTTGGCGTCGCAACCTTGTCTGTCTTAAAGCATGAAAAAATTAAGTGATTTTGAAGCGCCTGTTTTATAGGGGTAAGCTTAGGCAAAATATTGGTTTCTTTTTTTGCAGATTTGGTCGATGTTTTCATTTTAATAATGCTTTCTAGGGGATATTAAGCAATTGCCAATGATTTATTTTAGCAAATACTAAGCCAACATTTTGTGACAATTTGTGCACTAACAAAAAAGCCTGCTAATAATTAGCAGGCTTTTATTTAAACATACATTAAACCAGCAAACTATTCATTCGCTTTACAAAGCTAGCGGGGTCATTCAGTTTACCGCCCTCTGCCAACAAAGCTTGATCAAACACTAAATGTGCTAAATCACTAAAAGTGGCCTCTGCAGTTTCTGCTTCTAAGCGTTTTACTAATTTATGCGCTGGATTAATTTCTAATACAGGCTTGCTGTCTGGCGTATTTTGGCCAGCTGCTTTTAAAATACGCGCCAAATTTGCCGATACATCATGTTCACCTGCAACCAAACAAGCAGGCGAATCGGTTAATCGATGTGTCACACGCACCTCTTTAACAGAGTCACCTAGCGCTGTTTTAATGCGCTCAATTAAGGTTTTTGCATCTTCCTCAATTTTCGCTTTCGCTTCTTTTTCGGCTTCGTCTTCCAGTTTGCCTAAATCTAAATCACCTTTAGCAATTGATTGTAATTTCTTGCCTTCAAACTCGGTTAAGCTGCCCAGCAGCCATTCGTCCACTTTGTCGCTCATTAATAAGACTTCAATACCTTTTTTGCGGAAGATTTCTAAATGTGGGCTGTGTTGCGCGGCGGCAAAAGTATCGGCAGTAATAAAGTAAATCGCCTCTTGTTCAGGCTTCATGCGTGCAACATAATCGGCAAATGAAACGTTCTGTACATCATTATCCGCATGCGTACTGGCGAATCTTAACAAACCAGCTATTTTATCTTTATTGGCAAAGTCTTCACCTGGGCCTTCTTTTAACACGCGTCCGAATTCAGTCCAAAATTTGGCGTAATCTTCTGCTTTGTCTTTAGCTAAATCTTCTAACAAACCCAGCACTTTTTTTACCGAACCGTTTTTAATCGCATCTACATCGCGGCTATCTTGCAAAATTTCGCGCGATACGTTTAATGGCAAATCAGCTGAATCAATCACACCGCGCACAAAGCGCAAATATTGCGGCATTAATTTTTCTGCATCTTCCATAATAAATACGCGTTTTACATATAACTTAATGCCGTGGCGGCGCTCTCTGTCGTACAAATCAAACGGCGCTTTGCCAGGGATATACAGCAGTGAAATATACTCTTGCTTGCCCTCTACGCGGCTGTGCGTATAGCCTAATGGGTTCTCATAATCATGCGAAACATGCTTGTAAAATTCATTGTATTCATCAGGTGTAATATCGTTTTTGCTACGCGCCCATAAAGCTGATGCTTTGTTAATGGTTTCTAGCTCATCAGTCGTCACCATTTCGCCTGGTAATTTTGCGCCATCGGCACCTTCCGCGCCCTCTTTCCATTCCGATTTATACATCACAATTGGCAAAGTAATATGGTCGGAATATTTGCGGACGATTGATTTCAATTGCCAATCATTCAAAAATTCATCTTCATCTTTGCGCAGATGCAGCGTAATTTCGGTACCGCGCGATGCTTTTTCTACGGCTTCTAATGTGAAATCACCTTCACCTGCGCTGACCCATTTAACGCCTTCTGTGCTGCCTGCACGGCGTGTTATCAATGTCACTTTATCGGCAATAATAAAAGCCGAATAAAACCCCACACCAAATTGGCCAATCAAATTGGCATCTTTCGCCTGGTCGCCAGTTAACGCATTAAAGAACTCTTTAGTGCCCGATTTGGCAATCGTACCGATATTGGCAATCACTTCATCGCGACTCATGCCGATGCCGTTATCCGAAATCGTAATCGTGCGTTTGGCTTTATCAAAACCAATCTGAATTTTCAATTCGCTATCATTTTCATAAAGCGCGCCGTTTGCCAATGCTTCAAAACGTAATTTATCTGCTGCATCTGACGCATTTGAAATCAATTCACGAAACACAATTTCTTTATTGCTATACAGTGAATGAATCATCAAATGCAATAACTGCTTTACTTCCGCCTTAAATTCCATTTTCTCGCTTGCTTGCGGTTCTGCTGTGTTTTTTGCGGTTTTTTTATCTTCAGTCGCCATATTTTTCCTCTAATTTAATGTGTTAACTATTGCTATAAACATCATATATATTGGGCTTGGCTGGCGTATTTCAAGCGGATTAATATGGTTTTTTTAAGCGAAAATAAGTGTTAAGTCTAGATTTGTCATCTGCATGGCAAGCAAATATGCTATAAAAGCATTATGCAAAACGATAATATTATTTCTAGCGAAACCCTGCTAGCCGCCGTAGATTTGGGTTCTAACAGCTTTAGGCTTGAAATTGGCCGCTACGAAAAAGGCCAAATTCAGCGTGTTGATTATTTAAAAGAAACCGTGCGTCAAGGCGGCGATTTAGATGAAGAGCGCAACCTAAAACCTGAAGCCATAGAGCGTGGCCTTAAATGTTTAGCACGTTTTGGCGAGACTTTAAAAGGATTTCCTAGTCATCATGTGCGTGCAGTCGCCACTCAAACATTGCGCGAGGCTAAAAATCGAGATGAATTTTTAAAGCTGGCGAAAAAAGCGCTGGGCTTTGATGTAGAAGTGATATCAGGCGTAGAAGAAGCGCGATTGATTTATCAGGGTGTAAGCCGTTTATTGCCGCAGTCAGATGAAAGACGTTTAGTCATTGACATTGGCGGGCGCTCGACAGAATTTATTTTAGGGCAGCATTTAAATGCGCAAACCACCGACTCTACGCGCGTTGGTTCTGTTGCTTGGTCGCTTAAATATTTTGCAGACGGTCAATTAACCGAGCGCAATTTGCAACGCGCTGAAATCGCTGCCGAATCATTTTTAGACGCTGTAGCGCCTATCTATCAACGTAGTCAGTGGGATGTGGCTTACGGTGCATCGGGCACGGTTGGCGCGGTGGCCGAAATTTTAGGCTATGCGGGTTTTGATGCCAATAAAATTACCCGAGAAGGTTTAGCATGGCTACGCGGTCAGCTGATTAAAGCCAAAACTGCTGATAGGCTGGATTTAATTGGTCTAAAAGAAGATCGAAAATCAGTGATTGGTGGCGGCCTAAGTATTTTAATTGGCATATTCGACTTGCTTAAGCTAGATACATTGATTGTTGCAAAAGGTGCACTGCGCCACGGCGTATTGTATGACTTGATGGATGACGAGTCTGATGCGCCTGAGGATTTATGTGATGCTTCCATTTCGCGTTTAACGACGCGTTTTGGTGTCAATAAAAAGCATGCGCACAATGTAGAAAAGGTAGCGCTTGGTTTTTATGACGCGCTGCGCCCATCATTACAGTTTTCTGACAGTCACTCAGTAGAATTAAATCGTTACGAATTGAGTAAATCAAGACAAATACTAGGCTGGGCTGCGTTGTGTCACGAGGTTGGCGCATCTATTTCGCATAGCGAATTGCACAAACACGGCGCCTACATTTTAGATAACACTGAATTGATGGGGTTTTCACAAAGCGAGCTACACAGCTTAAGCTTGTTGGTTTTAGGGCATTGCGGAAAACTTAAAAAACTAGAAGTAGATTTTGATGATGACCGTTTTATCATCAAATTATTGGCGTTAAGATTAGCGGTTATTTTCTGCCACTCGCGCAATATGCCCGTATTAAAAAATATTAAATTGGAACGTGCCGATAATATTTTTATGCTGAGCTTGCCTAGTGCTTGGCAACAAAGTTTCCCACAAACCTGTTATTTGCTAGAAGAAGAGATTTTAGCGTGGCAAAAAACTAACTGGAGCTTGGTTGTTTCTACACCCAATTAAGTCATTTTTATGACTTAATTGGGTGGCTTAAATAACTGATTTATTGGTTTAAAATATTTGACAAGCAAATTAAACGGTATAAACTGTTTACACTGTTTTTAAATTGAATCATTGCTACCGTTTAAAAACAATCTTACTGCACATTAAACGAGGAGTTTATTTATGTCTAAAATATCACCTATTCAAGCGCAGGCGCTTGGTTTAAAGCCCACAGGTTTAAAAACGCCAGCACCAAAAACTGCTGCTGCAAAACCAGCGACTAAAACGCCTGTAAAAGCTGCCGCTGTCATTAAGCCAGCTAGTGCAAAACCTGCAGCTAAAGCAACAATAGCTAAATCAGCTGTCGCAAAACCTGCGCCAACTGCAAGTAAAAATATAGTGAAAAAAGCTGTTAAAAAAGACAGTAAACTAGATGACAAAAAACCTAAATCTGACAAAGTAAAAATGGAGCGTGATAGTTTCACCATGCCCAAAGATGAATACGCGCAAATCGCTTTGCTAAAAGGTCGCTTAACTTCAATGGGTCAGCCTGCTAAAAAAAGTGAGCTGCTGCGCGCTGGCATTAAATTGTTAGCCGCCATGAGCGACAATGCATTAAAAACAACTTTAGCTAAGATTCCTGTGATTAAAACTGGTCGGCCAAACAAAAAAGACTAGCAATAATTATTCAGGTTAAAAGTATTTAAACCTGAATAATCAACAACAATCTAGCTATAGTAAACTAGGTATTTGCATAGCGCGCAGTGTGTATCCTGCATGTAGTGATGAAGATTTTTCAGAATCCTGACGGCGCAGCCACCAAACTGCGCCTTTTTTTACGCTAAGCGATTGAATATCTGCAATATCAACGACTGTTTGCTCAAACAAATAAGCAACCAATTCACCCAACCAAGGTTGATGTCCGACGATTAGAATGTTTTTTTGCTGCTGATATTGGGTTAACTCGTGTAGCACATCAACTAAGCTAGCGCTTGGCTTTAAGGCATTATTCAACTGGATTTTATAATTAAGCGCTTCCGCTGTTTGCACAGCGCGCACTGCTGGGCTAGAAACTAACCCTGTATTTTTAGGCAAGTGCTCTTTAAGCCATCGCGCCATGCGCTTTGCCTGATGTCGTCCTTTTATTGTAAGTTGCCGCTCATTATCTTGCTCACCTAGCTCAAAATCTGCTTGCTCTGCTTCTGCATGACGCCAAATAATGATGTTGTCAAAGTTTGGGTATGGGATAGGTTTAGTCGCCATTGATTGACCTACTTTATTGCGCGGTATAAGTTTTTATATGCGTTTTTTGGGTACTGAGTTTTTTACCAGCATGCTGCTCATCCGTATTCTCTGCATACAATTGTTTGTACTTTCCATCTTCAGCCAGCACCCAAGCATCTTCCGTGTCATCCAAATAAGGCAATAGGCATTCTTGCATCACGCGCGTTTGCATCTGCTCATTCAAAATTGGCCACGCAATTTCTACGCGACGCATCATATTGCGGCTCATCCAATCGGCGCTAGATAACCACATGCGCTTACTTGTTTGTCCGTTTACAGCATTGATTTCAAAGTAAAAAATACGTGAATGCTCTAAAAACCGTCCCACGATTGAGCGAATACGAATGCGATTTTCTACGCCAAGTACATCAACAGGCAAAATACAGGCGCCGCGAATAACTAAATCAATTGTGACACCCTGTTGCGCAGCGCTAATTAATGCTTTGACTAAAACATTATCAGTCAGCGAATTCATCTTTGCCACAATTTTAGCGCTGCCACCCATTACGCAAGCGCGTTTAGCGACAGCAATCTGGCGCAACATGGTAGCTTGTAAATTAAAAGGCGCCACCAATAATTGGCGCATACGCGGCAGTGCAATTTGGCTGGTTAAATGCCTAAACACATATTCTATTTCGCGTGTGAGCGTTAAGTTGCTGGTGAGCATGCAGATATCGGTGTATAGCTTGGCGGTGTTGGCGTTGTAATTGCCTGTGGAAACATGCGCATATCGCTTAATGCGTTTGCCTTCTTGACGCATCACCAACAACATTTTGGCATGCGTTTTTAGCCCCACCATGCCATACACAATTTGCGCACCAATCGCTTCAAGGGATTCTGCCCAATTAATATTAGTTTCTTCATCAAAACGCGCTTTGATTTCCACCACGACTAACACCTCTTTACCGCGACGCACTGCTTCTTGCAGCAAATTCAGCATGCGTGTATCGCTACCCGTGCGGTAAATGGTTTGATGAATTGCTAATACTTTTGGGTCGTGTACTGCTTCATGCAAAAACTTAATTACCGCATCAAAGCTTTCGTAAGGGCGATGAATCAGCACATCACCAAGCTGCAGCTGCGTAAAAAACGATTCATCGTGCTTAAGTTGTTTTGGCCAAACTGGTTTGAACGGCGTAAATGCTAAATCGGCACCTGTTGCATCAACGCCTTGCACTAAGCCCGTCAATGAAATCAAGCGGCCCAAATTGACTGGCCCTTGCACTGGATAAAGCGATGCAGGGGTTAAGTTGAACTCAGCTAATAAAAAGTCAGATAAATGTGCAACGCAACTTTGCGAAACTTCTAAGCGCACCGCCTCGCCAAATGGCCGCTGTGCTAACTCTTGACGCAAGGCTTTAGGCAAATCACTAATATCATCTTCGTCTAAGGCCAAATCAGAATGACGCGTAACTCTAAATTGTGAGTAACTTAATATCTTTTTTTGACCAAATAAATCGGGCAAATGTGCAGCAATAATACTGGTTAAGGTGACAAATTGTTGTTGACTTGGTTGATTATTGACGCCGTTATTTGGTAGCTGAATCACCCTAGGCAATACGCGTGGCACGCGAATAATATTAATACGCTGCTGGCTATCAGGCTTTTCTGATGCTAGCTCTACAATAAAATGTAGCGCTTTGCTAGCAACCAACGGAAACGGGTGTGAGCGGTCTAGCGCTATCGGCAATAGTAGAGGCTTAACATTATCTTCAAAATATTTAGCCACCCATTTTTTTTGAGTTTCTGAACGCTCATGCCCAGCGATAATATCAACACCAGATTGTTTTAATGCAGGCATTAACTCATCATTAAAGATGGCGTATTGGCGCTTAATAATGGCATGCGCTTTTTCTGAAACCGCATTAAAACTATGAATCGACACCACGCCCTTTTTCAGGTTGCGCTGCATCGCGTCTAGCTGCGCTTCCATGCGCACTTCAAAAAATTCGTCTAAATTTGAGGCAACAATGCACAGAAACTTCAAGCGCTCTAATAGCGGATAATCTTGGCGTTGCGCCAACGATAAAACACGTTCATTAAAACTTAAAATACTTAAATCGCGGTCTAACAGTTTTGGGGGAGTCATTATCATAGGTGGCTATCTTATGACAAATTTCCTGCTTAATTATGACAATTTTATGAAATATATCTTTTGCGACATTTTATTCAGTCGTTTAAAGGCTATCAAGATGCGTTAACAAATGTGTCGCATGCATTTGAATCGCTTGTACATCCTCCACACTAAATCTATCTACATTTTTAGCCATTAAAGCAGTGCGTGGGTTGCGCACAAAAGTATCATAATGTTTGATTAAAAAATGCCAATACAAAGTCGTTGTTGGGCAGGCTTGTGGCCCTGTTTTCAATTCTGGTTTGTATTTGCAGCTGCTGCAATAATTACTCATGCGCTTAATATAAGCGCCACTTGCGACATACGGCTTACTGGTAAAGCGCCCACCGTTGGCATACAAAGCCATGCCTGCCACATTGGGCAATTCCACCCATTCTACCGCATCCACATACACTGCTAAATACCAAGCTTCCACTTCACGCGGATTCAATTCAGCCAAAATGCCAAACATACCGGTGACCATTAAGCGTTGAATATGATGTGCATAGCCATGCTGCATGGTGTCATTCACGGCCTGCTTCATACAGTTCATCTGCGTGTCGCCTGTCCAATACCAACTCGGCAATTTTCGCTGATGATTGTAATGATTACTTTGTGCCATTTGCGGCATATCCAGCCAATATATACCACGGATAAATTCGCGCCAACCTAAAATCTGCCGAATAAAGCCTTCAACGCTAGCCAGCGGCAGAGCATTTTTCTTGTAAGCTTTTATGGTGACGGCAATCACTTCGCGCGGATTAAGTAACTTTAAATTAAGCGATGTAGACAATAGCGAATGCCATAAATAAGGGCTTTGATTTGGCGTGTCGAACTGCCACATGGCATCTTGATGATCGCCGAAACCTGCTAGTTTATTGGCAATAAAATCATCCAAAAATTGCAATGCAGATTCGCGAGAAATTGGCCAAATAAAATGGTTAAGTAAGCCGGGATGATTTGGAAAATGTTGCTCAACTAAATCAATCACTTCTTGCGTTATGGCATCAATATTTACTTTGGGCGCAGTCGGTACATTTTGCGGGCCAGTCTTGCCAAAAGTTTTACGATTTTCTGCGTCGTAATTCCATGCACCGCCTTCAGGCTCACCGCCCTGCATCAACACATCATACTTCTTGCGCATCATGCGATAGAAAAATTCCATGCGTAATTGCTTGCCGCCAGCAGCCCAATGCTTAAAATCTGCTTTAGAACACATAAAATGTGTGTCATCGCGAATCACTAACTGCGTATTCGTTTGTTTGCAGAGCGCAATTAAATCTTGCTCTAGCCGATATTCTCCAGGCTCACAGATAATGATTTTTAATGGTGTTAGCGCGCTGATATAATGCGCCCAAGCAGATTTTAAGTTGTCAAAATCATGCTCATTTAACTTCAGATAAATAGGCGAAATCTTTTTGCTTTCAAGCGATTTTGCAAAGTGACGCATGGCGGATAAAAACAAAACAATACGCGCTTTGTGGCTCCACACATGGGTAGCTTCTGCGCTTGCCTCCACCATTAAAACCGTATCTTGCGCCGCATCAAAATCGCCTAATACAGCGTTATCCAGATTAAGCTGGTCGCCTAAAATAATAATTAAATGGCGTGTCATACTTTTGCTTTGCGACATTTATCTGAGCAATATTTCACCTCAGCCCAATTTTTCGCCCACGCTTTACGCCATGTCATCTCGCGCCCGCAAACAAGGCAGTTTTTGCTGGGTAAATGGCTTTTATTGCCCTTGAATGTAGTTTGATTAATCACCTAGCAGTGACTATTTTTGCAGTATGCAGTTCAATGCGATTTGTGCCGCGGTAAAGCCAAATGGTGCGGTGACGCAAACACTTGAGCCATATCCTGCGCAGTTTAAACCAGTGATAGAACTTGAATCGACCTCGCAAGTGCTATCGGGCTTAACGACTTGCTCATCAGAGTACACACAATCAATGCCAAATTTCGGTGATTTTTTAGTGTTAAGTATCTTAGTATCAAACCCTTTGGGGAAAGCAAAATCTCGGCGCAATTGATTGCGCACTTTCGATAGTAATCTGTCGCCTGTTACATGTGCTAAATCAGCAACTTGAATGCGCGTTGGGTCTAAACGCCCACCCGCGCTGCCAGCCATAATCAATGGTATTTGCTGGCGTTTGCAATAATCAGCCAGCGTGATTTTAGCCTTTGCGTCATCAATGCAATCCACAATCACATCACATTGAAAGTCCAACAAACTAGTGATATTTTCTGCAGTAATAAAATCTTCAATTTCGCGCACACAGCAAAGCGGATTAATACTTAAAATGCGCTCACGCATGGCACTCACTTTAGCTTTGCCAAACGCGCCATCCACCGCATGTAATTGGCGATTCACATTGCTTTCAGCAATATTGTCCAAATCAATCAAAGTGATTTTGCCGACTGCATTGCGTGCTAAGGCCTCTGCCGTCCAACTGCCAACACCGCCAATACCAATCACAACAATATGCGTAGCATTTAACTTGCTTAAACCTACATCGCCATACAAGCGACTTACGCCGCCAAAACGGCGCTCAAAATCTGGTATGTCTATCACTGTTCTAGTACCACAAACGCAGCAGCTAGATTTTTCTCATCGCTAATACTGATATGTGTTTTCGTGATGTTTTTGGCGGCTAAAAATGCTTGCAACTCTTTAGCCAAAACCAATATCGGCTTGCCTAAATCATCATGAGAAACGGCAATATTTTGAAACGTAGCGGGGGCGCGCAAGCCAGTACCCAACGCTTTTGAAAAAGCCTCTTTTGCCGCAAAACGTTTGGCCAAAAAGCGTGGTTTGATGGCAGATTTTTGGTAACTAGCAAATTCACTTTCCGCCAAAATACGTTTTGCAAAATCATCGCCAAATTGGGCGATGGACGCTTCGATGCGGTTGACTTCGACTATATCGGTACCGATACCAAAAATCATGCTTTTTTTTGTGTTAAGTAAGATGCAGCTTCTTTCATCAGGGATTTCATTTCAGCAACCGCGTTATCCCAACCCACAAAAATCGCATGCGCTACAATGGCATGGCCAATATTCAGCTCTTCTAAACCGTCAATTTCTGCAATTTCATGCACATTGTGATAATGCAAACCGTGACCTGCATTTACCACTAGACCCAATTTTTTGGCATGCGCGACAGCCTGTTTGATACGCGCTAATTCCACTGCTTTTGCCGCTTCGGTTTCCGCATCAGCAAAAGTGCCTGTATGCAGTTCAATCACTGGTGCGCCCATTTTTTTAACGGCGTCGATTTGCGCGATATCTGGGCCAATAAACAGCGAAACACGAATATCATGCGCGGCTAATTTATCACAGGCCGCTTTTACCTTGTCAAAGTGCATCACCACATCTAGCCCACCTTCTGTGGTGCGCTCTTCGCGCCGTTCTGGCACAAGGCAAACGTCTTGCGGCTTTACTTGGCAGGCAATGCCAATCATTTCATCGGTCACGGCCACTTCTAAATTCATTTTGGTTTGCAACAGAGGACGCAAGGCAAAAATGTCGGCGTCTTGCATATGCCGTCTATCTTCGCGTAAATGCAGCGTAATGCTATCTGCGCCAGCCTGTTCTGCGCGCAATGCTGCTTGCACCACGCTAGGATATTTAGTGCCGCGCGCCTGACGAATTGTGGCGACGTGGTCGATGTTGACACCTAATTTAATCATTTTGAAAATTTTCTGTTATTAAAATAATTCACAAGCCTTGAAGGTCTATCAAAAGCTGCCTTGTATGTAGTGGTTTATCACCCAAATAATGTGCCAATAAATAGCGCATCAATTGCTTGCTTTGGTTCTGCGTTTGGCTATCGGCATAGTCATCTTTTGCCATATTGAGCAACGTTAAGCCGCTTAATTGTACGCCGTTTTTAGTGGCATTTAAGTCGCATGCACCATATTCTGCTTCATAGCGATAGATTTTATCGGCGATAATAGCCCCATCGTTTTCATCGGCAAGTAAAGGGACTGCATAACCCATTTCCTGCAATAATTTAAGCTCAAATCGCCGCAAAATTATTGCCAGGTTTTTACCGTTAACTAAAGCTTCTTCCCTACTTGAATCTTGTGTTTTAGCTAATGTTTTAAGTGTTGTATCATAATATTCAAACAAACTTTCATGCGCATCTTCACGCGGCAGCAGGCGCAGCAGCAATTCATTCATATAAAAACCGCACATCAAGGCTTCACCTTTTAGCAGCGTCAAGCCTGCATTCCAATCTAGGCTGTGCAGGGTTTTAAGCTCGTTTTTGCCAGACCATGCACCTGATAGCATTTGAAACGATTGCAACATACCACGCATGGCAGAATGTGGCCTACGTGCGCCTTTAGCGACGGCGGCTAATCGGCCAAATTGCTGGCTGAATAACTCCACCACCAAGCTGGTTTCTTTAAATGGGTAGGTGTGTAGCACGTATACAGGCTGGTTGTCGTGCTTATGCAGTGGGGTGGAAGCCAAACTTAACGCTCAAAATCACTCAAATTTTGCGATGCTTCGTCTTCGGCTTTTTGAATAAGCAGAGGAACGAGCATTTTTGTAGGGTCATCTGCCGAAAATAGAATCATTGCATATTTAATTGCATCATCTCCATGCACTGGCGTAAATTTACCAAAACCATATCTAGAATTTCGTATCAATTGCCATGCGCCTTTAGGTTCGGCGTATTCGGGTTTATCAAAATGCTGCTTAATTTCTTCGGTAGAAATGCTTTTTAGCGGATAGTCACCATTATCTGCCAAAATAATCCAACCCATTTCGCCGTCTTTGCTGGTATTTTTCAGTTGATATAAATACCAATCGCCTTGTTGATTCACATCGCTTTCATAGACCAAATGGAACACATTATTAATGCCGCCTGTTTTACGATTGATTGCATAATAAATGCCCGCATCATCTAGCGTAATCGGCTTGCCATAAATCGGCAGATTAAAAATATTGTGTTCAGACATTGCCAAACCCTAAATCAATATTAGATTTTAATAACCAAGGCTTTTAAGCGCCCTTTCATCATCCGCCCAGCCACCTTTTACTTTGACCCAAGTTTCTAGATACACTTTGCTACCAAATAGCTTTTCCATATCTTGACGCGCTTCAGTCGATATTTGTTTCATTTTTTCGCCACTTTTACCAATTAACATCGGTTTTTGGCTATCTTTATCCACAATAATCGCAGCAAAAATGCGGCGCAAACCTTTAACTGTTTCAAATTTTTCAATTTCAACGGTTACTGCATACGGTATCTCATCGCCTAGCAGGCGAAATATTTTTTCGCGGATTAGTTCGGCCGCTAAAAAGCGTTCGTTTTTATCGGTTAACTCATCTTCGCCGTAAATCGCTGCTTGTTCTGGCAAATATTGGCGCGTAGTTTCTAGCAATTCATCTAGATTGAGGCTTTTTTTCGCGCTGACTGGAATAATGCCCACAAACGGATGTAGCAAATCGAAATCTTGTATCAAGGGTAGAAGGTTATTTTTATCGCCCATCAAATCGGCTTTGTTCACCACTAGCAATACAGGTTTATCAGTTGGCAACAAACTTAATACTTTTGTATCGGCCTCACCCAGTTTCATCGGCTCAATCACAAATAGCACCACATCTACTTCGGTCAGCACTTGCGTCACGGTTTTGTTTAAACCTTTATTGAGTGCGTTTAAATGCTTTTGCTGAAAACCTGGTGTGTCTACAAATAAAAATTGCGTATCTTCTGTGGTGTGAATGCCCAACAAGCGATGGCGCGTAGTTTGCGCTTTGCGCGAAGTAATCGCTAATTTCATGCCTAAAATATGGTTAAGTAATGTCGATTTACCTACGTTAGGGCGGCCTACAATCGCGACTGTGCCGCAGCGATAGGGGCGATTATCTGGGTTTGAATCTTGTGTCATGTATTCGTTTCTGTTTGTATAGTTCTGTTGATATAGCGCAAGTGCGTTATTGATGAATTTTTTCTAACGCTAGCTGTGCCGCACGCTGTTCGGCAATGCGGCGGCTGGTGCCTTCACCAACTGTTGAAAGGCTTAATCCTTTAATCTCACAGGCCACTTTAAAGGTTTGTGCATGCGCTTCGCCTTCAATCAGCACCACGTTGTAATCGGGCAAGTCCATTTTTTTGCTTTGCAAATACTCTTGCAATTGTGATTTAGCATCTTTATCAATGATTTTCGGATCAATTTCAGCGAGTTTATCTTGAAACAGTTTCAGCACTAGAGTTTCAGCCGCTTCATAACCACCATCGATATAAACCGCGCCCACAATCGCTTCTAGTGCATCGGCCAAAATGGAAGGACGTCGCCAGCCAGCGCTTTTTAGTTCACCTTCACCTAATTTGAGCGATTCGCCAATATTGAGTTGTTGCGCTATTTCGCAGAGCATGGATTCTTTAACCAGCTGTGCACGCAAGCGACTTAAATCGCCTTCTGGTAGCTTATTAAATCGATTATAGAGTTGATTAGCAATGATAAAATTGAGCGCACCATCACCTAAAAACTCTAGGCGCTCATTGTTGTTGGCAGAAAAGCTACGGTGTGTGAGCGCTTGTGCAAGCAAACCGAGGTTCTTAAACGAATGACCAAGACGGCTTGCAATATGCTCTTTTGTTGTATGATCAAGCATCGCACTTCACCGCAACTGCGCGCACTTATTTAGTAGAAGTTGCATTAAAATCCAGCAAGGCACTGGCATTTGCCATGATAGGTACAACAACCTGGTATTCAACAGAAACCACACCGTTGTTAACAACCAAATCGGCGCCTTTTACTACAGTGATATTATCTACTCTGGCTGATTTATCGAACGCATCTGCCACTGCTTTTTTACTTGTGACGTCAGCGGTCGCAGTTGCTCTTTTCATCGCGCTTTTAACGTTCATAAACTCTAGATATGCAGGGCCCACTTTTAAACCTAACATGCCCAAAAACACGATTGCTGCAATCACAATCAGCATACCGATAAATGATCCACCTTTTTGATTGTTCATTTGATTTGTGTGGTGCATATTAACTCCTTGTCATTGATGTAAAGCAACGAATTTTTAATTACTGAATTTTTGTGCCAATTCGGCCAAATTGATCAAAATTAAACCAGATAAAAAATGCCTTGCCGACTAAATTATGCTCTGGCACAAAACCCCACACACGGCTATCGGCACTGTTATCGCGATTGTCCCCCATTGCAAAATAATGCCCTGCAGGTACGGTGACTGTTTCACCATTTTGCAACTTTTCACCCAAAGAGCCAGATGGATATTGGTTTGGAATATCATGCACTAAAATATCATGATTTACATCCACCAACTGCTCTGTTAACTGCTGCGCGGTCATGCTGTTTTCTTGGTCGCTGCCGTCAATATCTTTAAAAGACATTTTATATGCATAGTCACCTATTAATGTGACTTGCAATTTATTACCGTTTACAATCAACTGCTTATCTTGATATTGAATCGTATCGCCAGGCACGCCAATCACACGTTTAATATAATCAATCGTGGGTTCTGGCGGGTAATGAAATACAAACACATCGCCACGTTTAGGCTGGTTCATTTTAACAAAAGTATTATTTAATACTGGCACACGCAAGCCATAATCAAATTTGTTCACTAATATATAATCGCCAGCAAGCAGTGTTGGCATCATAGATCCAGATGGAATTTTAAATGGCTCTACCAAAAATGAACGCAAGGTAAACACAAGTAAAATAACAGGGAAAAAGCTTTTGCTGTATTCCACATACCAAGGCTCTGGCTGATTACCACGGTTTTTACGCAACACCCAAATATCCAGCAACCAGACTAAGCCTGTCACTACCAAAATCGCAATCATAAACAAAGCAAAGTACATGCGTTAAACCCTTTTTTGACTTCTTTTAATTAATTTATTACTTATGTTTTTTTACTTATCTTCAACTCTTAAAATCGCCAAAAACGCCTCTTGTGGAATCTCTACGTTGCCCACTTGTTTCATGCGTTTTTTGCCTTCTTTTTGCTTATCCAGCAATTTACGTTTACGCGATACATCGCCGCCATAACATTTGGCAATCACGTTTTTGCGCATGGCTTTTACCGTTTCGCGTGCAATAATAGTAGCACCAATTGAGGCTTGAATCGCCACATCAAACATTTGACGCGGAATCAACTCGCGCATTTTCTCTGCCACTTGGCCACCACGATAGCGACTATTGGCACGATGCACAATCAAGCTTAGTGCATCCACACGTTCGCCGTTGACCATAATATCTAACTTAACCAAGTCTGCGGCACGAAATTCTAAAAACTCGTAATCCATCGAGGCATAGCCACGCGATACCGATTTTAATTTATCAAAAAAATCCAAAACAACCTCATTGAGTGGCATTTCGTAGCTCAACATTACTTGCCTGCCCATGTATTGCATATTTTTCTGAATGCCACGCTTACCGTTACATAGCGTCATCACTGGCCCTACATAATCCTGCGGCATTAGCAAATTGACATTAATCACAGGCTCACGAATTTCTTCAATACGCGACATATCAGGCAAGCGTGAAGGATTCTCAATTTGTTGTACTGTGCCGTCTTTTAGCATTAGCTCATACACCACGGTTGGCGCGGTGGTAATCAAATCCATATCGTATTCGCGCTCTAAACGCTCTTGCACGATTTCCATATGCAGCAAACCTAAAAAGCCGCATCTAAAACCAAAACCCAATGCAGTTGAGTTTTCTGGCTCAAATAACAGAGAAGCATCATTTAAACTTAACTTCTCAAGCGCCGTTCTTAACGCTTCAAATTGATTGGATTCTGTTGGGTACAATCCAGCAAACACTTGCGGCTTTACTTCTTTAAAACCAGCTAGCGGCTCTGCTGCAGGCTTAGTCGCTAGCGTTACCGTATCACCCACTTTTGCGCTGGCTAATTCTTTAATACCTGCAATAATAAAGCCCACTTCACCTGCTGACAGCGCGGATTTCTGTAAAGATTTTGGTGTAAATACACCAACTTGCTCACATAAAAATTCGGCATGCGTTGCCATTAAACATATTTTATCTTTTGGCTTAAGCACGCCATCAATCACACGCACCAGCATTACCACGCCCACATAATTATCAAACCATGCGTCAATCACCAAGGCTTTAAGGGGCTTGGTCACATCACCCACAGGCGGTGGAACTTTTTTAATTACCGCTTCTAGCACATCGCGCACGCCCAAGCCTGTTTTGGCTGAACAAAGCACAGCATCGCTCGCATCTACGCCAATCACATCTTCAATTTCTTGTTTGACGCGTTCTGGGTCAGCCGATGGCAAATCAATTTTATTTAAAACAGCAGTCACTTCTACGCCTAAATCTAGTGCGGTATAGCAGTTCGCGACACTTTGCGCTTCAACACCTTGGCTGGCATCTACAACTAGTAGCGCGCCTTCACAAGCCGAAAGTGAGCGTGAAACCTCATAGCTAAAATCCACATGGCCAGGCGTATCAATCAGATTTAATTGATAAATTTCGCCGTCATCGGCTTTGTATTGCAGCGCTGCTGTTTGCGCTTTGATTGTAATGCCGCGCTCACGCTCGATATCCATGCTGTCCAGCACTTGTGCTTCCATTTCACGATCTGCCAAACCGCCACATAAATGAATAATACGGTCTGCCAATGTTGATTTGCCGTGATCAATATGGGCAATAATAGAGAAATTACGGATATTTTTCATGTTAACTTTTTAGACTTTACAAACTAAGAGAGCGCATTAAGCGCTCTTTTTCAATTGACATAATTTTACAACAAATGCTTGATTAATTTGCAATTAATTGAGCAGTGCGCTTGAAAAATCAATAAAAAAAGCCCGCTTTAAGCGGGCTTAAAATCAAATCAGTTTAATTACTTACTCACCTTGATAGGCACATACAAAGTACTTTCGCCGCGTAAAACCAGTACAGCAACTGTTTTACCTGCAGCTATTGCATTAATTTGTTTATTAAATTGCTCTACACTTTGGCTTTCTGAGTTATTTAAACCCAAAATGACATCACCACGGCGAACGCCTGCTTGTGCAGCGGCACCAACGCTTTCTACAACTAACAAGCCGTTTTTACCATTTAATTTTTTCTTTTGTTGCGGCGTTAACTCTTTGAGCGTTAAGCCAATTTTATTTGCTTCTGCTTTAATGGGTGATTTACTAGGTGCAGTGACTTCATTTGGGTCTGTTGGCATTTCGCCCACCCCAACATTCAAATTTTTTACAGCACCCTTGCGTAAAACTTCAACTGCAGCAACTTTTCCTGGTTTGGTTGAGCCAACGGCACGCGGCAAATCACTTGAAGACATAATCGGTTTATTATCAAACTTGGTAATTACATCGCCTGCCAGTAAGCCACCTTTGTCTGCTGGGCCGTTTTTTTCAACACCAGCAATCAATGCACCATTGGTATTTTTCATACCGAATGAATCTGCCAATTCTTTTGTTAGCTCTTGAGTGGCTACACCTAACCAGCCACGTGTGATTTTGCCATTGGCTTTTAGTTGATTCGATATATCAATCGCTACATCAATCGGAATAGAGAAAGATAAGCCAACAGAACCACCACTGCGGCTATAAATTTGCGAGTTGATACCCACTACTTCACCAGCCAAGTTAAACAATGGGCCGCCAGAATTACCTGGGTTAATCGCTACATCTGTTTGAATAAACGGCACAAAATTTTCTTGCGGTAATGCACGGCCTTTTGCACTGACGATACCTGCTGTCATGGTGTTTTCTAGTCCAAATGGTGAGCCAATCGCTGCAACCCATTGTCCTACTTTTAGTGTGCTAGGGTCGCCAATCGTTACTTTGGGTAAGTTGGTCGCTTCAATTTTAATCAGCGCAACATCAGTACGTTTATCAAACCCAATCGTTTTGGCTTTAAATTCACGCTTGTCTGATAGCTTAACCAATACTTCATCTGCTTCACTGACTACATGCGCGTTAGTTAATATATATCCATCACTGCTGATAATAAAACCTGAGCCGAGTGAAGAAGATTTGTATTCTTGACCGCCTTGTCCGCCAGGATTACCGGGCATACCTGGAATACCAAAGCGTTTAAAGAATTCTTGTAAATTTTCATCATCTGGCATACCTGGAAATGGCATGCCACCATTGCCGCCGCCCTGCACTACTTGCGTCACACTAATATTGACTACTTCTGCGCCATGCTTTTCAGCAAGCTCAGTAAAGTCGGGTAAATCTTTGGCGAATGCATGTTGGCTCAGTGCACTTAAGCTAAGCGCACTTAATAAGAACGAAAGGCTTAATACTGTTGTAGAAATCCATTTTTTTAACATCTAATTTCCTCAAATATCTGAAAATAAATACGACACAACTTTTATTAAAAACTGCTTAAAACAACAAAGCTTAGAAAACTATGAAAATTTTATTTCCGCATCCTGTGTTGTTAATCTTAAAATAACTGGTTGTTGCTGTAAAAAATATTGGCTAGCCGCCGTATGACCTTTTACCCATACAAGGCCAGTCAGCAAGCCAACTAAGGCGCCAATCATAGATCCCGCGTTATTTTGCAGGTACATATTCATTAATATGGCGCCAGTCATCATGGTTACAAGAGGTAAGATATAAAGTAACAATGCACTTTTGAGCAATGCGCGCTCGTTTATACCCACAATAACGCTATCACCCACTTTTGCGTTGATGCGATTTTGTGCTTTAAATTCGGTTGAACGATGTGCGAACAGTTTGCCCCAAATAGAGTTGCCGCAGCCACGTGTTTTACCACACAAGCCACATGCTGTTTTACGCTCTATCTCTAGCGTTGCTGTGGAATCGCTGAGATTGTGATTGTTTTGACTGACTGAAAGGATAACTGCACGTTCTTCTATCATGCTTTGTGTCACTTGCTTTTTGAATGGTTTAATTGAATAACTAAATTAGCCAGCATTACCTGTTTAGAGCGGTTTGCTTTCTGAAGCTAACAGCGTTAGCAATTTGCTGCACCGTTGCCAGAGGCACTTCTCCAACCACCATGACCTGATAACTTTCTATCACGTTGGCGCAAATGTGCGTTGTTCCAATAAGATGATGTCCTATTTTTGGACGTGTTCCCTTAGTGATAGGCTCAATGAATAGAGATACAGAGGCAATACCATCCGAAAATATCATCTGATTAACAGGTGACGTTTTGCCATTCACCATAAATTCAATATGGTCAACTTTAACGTAACCCGGCGGCAACTCTGCCACAATCCAGTTCGAATTCACGCGATTAGGTAAAACCGCTTCTTCCATCTCATACTTTTTAGTTAAATCAATTGAGGGCTGAAACCAATTCAAATCTTGAGAGTTCAGCATACTTAACTCTTGAAAAGTGATTTGCTCTAAAGCTTCATTATCCTCTTTCAATAAAGTCATTTTGACTAGCAAACCAAATTGAACATCTGCCCAGATTTTATAGCTGTAGCGATAAGCATCTTTGGGAATTAACTCAATTATTTGCGCTTGCCGCCCAGCCACATAATCTAAAGCTCCGATACGTGCTGTGTAACTTTCTCTTAATGATTTAAGGTTAACTGGCAAGATTGCTGGAAACAAGTTTTGGCCGCGACGTTTTTCAATAATCACCTTATCATTTTTAGGGTGAAAAATCACAATATCACTGCCTTGGCTAAATACTTCTCGCGGCTGCGTTACTGGCGATTTTTTATTATAAACTCGATTATCTAAAACCATATTACGGGTCAGTTCTTGGCCCGCATTATTCATATGGGTAATTTGCACCGAGCGCACTTGATTACCATTTTGATACACAAAAATGCCTTGATAATTAAGCTCGCGTGCTGCAAATGCAGCCTTTTGCAACACTAACCAAGCATCTTCTGCGGCTGCACTTGTGACACTAAAGCTGGCTAAACCAAGACTAGTTAATAATGTTGCGAATGCAATTTTAAACATTACTTTTACTGCCCTGCACCAGAATGATTAACATTTTGGATATAGTAAGCCGCGCCGTTAGGTGCGGCTGCGTGATGTGCTTCTAAGTATTCAAGTGGCATACTTTGTGCAATTTCTACAGGTGAAGAGTCTTGCGTACTATCTGACTGTTGTTGCAACAACATTAAACCCACAAACATCACAGCCGCCACTGATGCCGCAACAGACCAAATTTGGTTGGATTTAAAATATGAAGTTTTAACTGAAGGCTTCTCAATTGCGTGAGGAGATAAAACTGTTGGCTCTTCATTTAAAGCATTCATTACGCGCTCAGTAAAGCCTTGACTGAGAACCATCTCACTACGCATGGCGTCGCCAATTAAATGATAATGCTGCCAGCAATCTTTTAATTCACCGCCAGATTTCACCGACTTAATTAAATGCTCAGCATTTTCAACATCAAACTCACCATCAATTAATGCAGATAATTGGTCTTTCATTTTACACCTCTAAATCTATAACATTTAACATGCTATTTATCAAAATTCGATTCAAAAAACTTGTTAAGTACGCTTACCAACGCTTGCCGTCGGGCGTATCTAATAGTGGGCGCAATTTTAATGCAATGGTTTCGCGCGCTCTAAATATACGTGAGCGTACCGTGCCAATTGGGCACTGCATTAACGTTGCAATCTCTTCGTAACTTAAACCTTCTAATTCGCGCAGCGTAATTGCAGTGCGTAATTCTTCCGGCAAGCTGGCTACTGTATCGTTTACCGTTTGCGCAATTTCTCTAGTCATCATGGCGGTTTCTGGCGTTTCCATGGTGCGCATTTCGTTGCCGTCTTCAAAGTTTTCTACATCTTCAATTTCGACATCTTGCATCACTTGTGGTCTACGCCCCATTGATACTAAATAATTTTTAGCCGTGTTGATGCCAATCCGATAAAGCCAAGTGTAAAACGCACTATCGCCTCTAAAATTGTGCAATGCGCGATACGCTTTAATAAAAGACTCCTGCACCACATCTTCTACCTCTGCTTGATCACGAATCATACGCGACAATAAACGGCCTAACTTACGTTGATATTTTTCCACCAACATGCCGAATGCCTTTTGATCGCCTTTTTGCGCACGCTCTACCAACACTTGATCTAACTCACGAGTTCCTACAACTGCTGTGTTGATTGGCTTATCAGCCATTAAATGACCACTCCCATTTTGATTCGTCTTGTAACCCGCATTATACGCCTGCGGAGATGATTCTACGAAACTTGAACGGGTAAGCACCTCAATTTTGCTCGTTTGTAACATTTGCATCCTCCAGAATACTGCGGAAATTTTTACCGCTATCATGCACATTTTTATATTGCTAGCTTATGATTAAAGACATGGATAAACTCTTATTAGTTCATTCATTTTCTATTAGTTTATGTCACAACAATTTGATGTCTTAATTATCGGCAGCGGTTTAGCTGGCCTGACCATGGCTTTACAAGTGGCACATGCAAAACGCGTATGTTTAGTGAGTAAACGTGAAATTTCAGACAGCGCCAGCAGCTGGGCGCAAGGTGGCATTGCCGCTGTACTCAATAGTGACGATACAGTTGAAGAACATATTCAAGACACCTTAATTGCAGGCGCTGGACTATGTGATTTAGAGGTCACGCGCATGGTCGCCACTCAAGGATTTGAGGCAATCGAGTGGCTGATTAATCAAGGCGTTGAATTTACGCGCGAGGCTGACAACAGTAACTTTCATTTAACGCGTGAAGGTGGCCACAGCCATAGGCGCGTTGTGCACGTGGCAGATGCAACAGGCCAAGCAGTACAAAAAACTTTAGCGCAAAAAGTACGTGAACATGCCAATATCACCATATTAGAAAATCACATTGCAGTTGATTTGGTGACTGCAAAGAAACTGGATAAAAACGCCATTGAAGACCAATGTTTGGGCGCATATATTTTAGATAATAATACTGGGCATGTCATCACGATTGCTGCCGCGCAAACCGTTTTGGCCACAGGCGGTGCTGGCAAGGTGTACTTATATACCACTAATCCAGATGTGAGCACGGGCGACGGCATCGCCATGGCATGGCGCGCAGGATGCCGCGTAGCCAATATGGAATTTATTCAGTTTCACCCCACTTGCCTTTATCATCCGCATGCTAAATCTTTTTTAATCAGTGAGGTTGTACGCGGCGAAGGCGGCTTATTAAAGCTGCCTGACGGCACACGCTTTATGCCAGAACACGATTCGCGCGAAGAATTAGCGCCCCGCGACGTGGTCGCGCGCGCAATTGATTTTGAAATGAAAAAACGCGGTTTAGATTGCGTGTATTTAGATATCACGCACAAACCAGCCGCGTTTATTGAAGAACATTTTCCCAATATTTACGCACGGTGCTTAGAGCTTGGTATTGATATCACCAAACAACCGATTCCCGTTGTGCCAGCCGCGCATTATAGTTGTGGTGGCGTGATGACAGATGCAACTGGCGCGACTGATATCGCGTGTTTATATGCGATTGGCGAAACGGCTTGTACTGGCTTACACGGCGCAAATCGCTTAGCCAGCAACTCATTATTAGAATGTTTAGTGTTTGGCCAAGCGGCCGCAAATGCCATTCTAAGCTCGCCTGCCCAAAATTTTCGCCCATTACCTCACTGGGATGAAAGCCGCGTCACCGATGCCGATGAAGAAGTCTTAATCACGCACACTTGGAATGAATTGCGCCGTTTTATGTGGAATTATGTGGGCATTGTGCGCACCAACAAACGCTTAAGTCGCGCGCTGCATCGCATTCACATGTTGCGCGATGAAGTGCATGAGTTTTACAGCAATTTCAGGGTCAGCAACGATTTAATTGAATTAAGAAATTTATTGCAAGTAGCTGAATTAATTGTAAAAAGCGCGATTGAACGCCACGAAAGTCGCGGCTTGCATTATAGTAAAGATTATCCTGAATTATTGGATGAAGCGATTCCCACCGTGCTGGAGCCTTCTAAATATTACAGCTTACTAGATAGCAAGCACGGACATTAAGATTAGTCACTTTCGTTTTAGAATCTGCGTTATTTTTTGGGTGTTTTTAAGTGTTAACTACCGCGCCCACAGTGCAGACTTAACACCTAAAATTACCTACTTTTATGATGGCGACACCGTTAAAATAAAAGATGCTTTTAGCGAATATAAATTACGTTTAACCGATATCGATGCGCCTGAGCGAAATCAAATCTACGGAAAAACGGCGCGTCGTGCGCTGATTAATTTATGCGAAAACGCTGATGTGCGCGTTTATGTGATGGGCAAAGATCGATACAAACGCAATGTTGGAAAGCTCATTTGTAATAATCAAGACGCCAGTGTTTACATGGTTAAAAACGGTCACGCGTGGTTTAACAAACATTATTCAATGGATTACACGTTGGATTTAGCCGAGGAAGAATCTCGCGCTAATCAACTGGGATTATGGAAGCAAAAAAATCCAACACCACCTTGGCTTTGGCGGCAAAAAAATCCGCATTAGCAATTTCAAAAATTAGCCAAATCAAACTTTTGCCACATTTTTAGATTAAAATGTGCGCTTAACTTTTTAAATTTTTCAGGAAATGAACATGCAAGTTGCCATGAATACCGTTGTTACCATGACTTATGAACTTAAAAACGCTGATGGCGAAGTGCTGGAATCGAGCGCCGAACCGGTCGCTTATTTGCATGGCGGTTACGATAATATCTTTCCAAAAGTAGAAGAAGCAATGCACGGCAAAAACGTCGGCGACGTCGTTGAAGTGAGCTTAGAACCAGTCGATGGCTTTGGCGAATATGATGAAGAGTTGGTGCAAATCGAACCAGCAAGCGCTTTTCCAGCAGCCGAATTAAAAGTAGGTATGCAATTTGAAGGTGAAGACGATACAGGCGAAGTGATTTTATACACAGTCACCGAAATCGCTGATGGCAAAGTCGTGGTCGATGGCAATCATCCTTGGGCAGGCGAGCGTTTATTATTTAAAGCAACAATCACAGAAGTGCGTAGCGCCAGCAAAGAAGAAGTTTCGCACAGCCATGTGCATGGCGCAGGTGGGCATCACCACTAAATTATTTTAATAGTTATTCATGAAACTACTTATTAACTGCATGGAATGCTTTAAGGAATTAGGCATTCCTACTAATGAGTTTACTAAAGTAGAGTTTCAAGAGAGCAATTGTTATCAAATAACTTGTTCTAGAAACCACAAAAGTACCACTTGCTTGCAAGAGCAAAAGTTTGAAATTTTGTTTGAAATTGGAGCACACGCAATACTAGATGGATATTATCGAGAAGCAGTACTGTCCTTTACTTCAAGCTTAGAAAGATTTTATGAGTTCGCAATTAGAATTTTTCTTGAAAAGAGCTCTGCATCTGAAAAGTTATTCAACGATTGCTGGCGTGGTGTATCGTCACAATCTGAAAGACAGCTTGGTGCTTTCATTTTTTTATGGGCAAACAACTTAGATGAAATGCCAATTTTATTAAATGAAAAAGAAATAAAATTCAGAAATAAGGTTATACATCAAGGCTACATCCCCTCGAGGATTGAAGCTATTGATTTCGGCAACAAGGTTCTCAGCACTCTCAACCCAAAAATCAATAAATTAAATCAATTATTTCCAGAAGAAATTAGAAAAATTGTTTTTAGTCATTTACAAAATTCTAGAAAAAACTCAAGTCACGACAACATTTCGACAATGTCGATTAGTACAATATTGAGTAGAAATTGCTTGGATGAAAATCAGAAAGACAACTCTCTTGAACAACATCTAGTAAAATTAGATCAACTAAGAAACGTAATGGGGATTTTTCCTTAAACTATCTTTTTTAATTTATACAATAAATCTAACGCTTCTCTAGGTGTTAAGTCATCGGGCTGAATCGCTTCTACAGCATCAATTAATGGGTGAGATGGCAAAGGCCCTGCTTCAATTTCGTTAATAAACATATCCGGTTGCTGGGTATTTTGCGCAATCTGATTATTCTCTAATTGCGTTAATTTTCGTTTCGCAATCGCCACCACCGCTTTAGGAATTCCCGCTAATTGCGCTACTTGAATGCCGTAACTCATTTGCGCCGCGCCCTCTTCTACCTTGTGCATAAACACGATAGACTTATTATCACCTTGGCCATGCTCAACCGCATCCAAATGCACATTCGCGGCTTGTTTTGCTTCATCTACAATCCGCGTTAACTCAAAATAATGCGTGGCAAATAAGGTGTAACTTTTATTCTTTTCCAGTAATTGTTTTGCGACTGCCCAAGCCAAACTTAATCCATCGAACGTAGAAGTGCCGCGCCCAATTTCATCTAACAAGACCAAACTTTTATCGGTGGCATTATGCAAAATGTTGGCGGTTTCGGTCATTTCCACCATAAAGGTCGAGCGACCACCTGCTAAATCGTCCGAAGCGCCAATTCGCGTAAAGATACGATCAATTTCGCCGATTTTAGCGACATTTGCTGGCACAAAGCAACCGCAATGCGCCAATAATACAATTAAAGCTGTTTGCCGCATAAAAGTCGATTTACCGCCCATATTCGGTCCTGTAATCAACAATAATTGGCGATATGGATTGAGCAACACATCGTTGGCAATAAACGGCTGGCCGTTATTGGCTACCGAAATACTCTCTACAACCGGATGTCGTCCAGCGATGATTTCAATGACTGCTGTTTGCGTGAATTGTGGTTGAACATAATCCAAGCTTTCCGCACGTTCTGCAAAACAACATAGAACGTCTAAACTAGCCACCGCGCCGCTATTGATTTGCAAAGCCCCCACAAATGGAATCAACGCATCTAACACTTGTTCATACAACATTTTCTCGCGCGCCAACGCACGGTCGTTTGCACTTAACACTTTATCTTCAAAGGTTTTTAATTCTGGCGTAATAAAGCGTTCAGCATTTTTAAGTGTTTGGCGGCGACGATATTCTGGTGGCGCGTTTTCGGCTTGCGCGCGGCTGATTTCAATATAAAAACCATGTACGCTGTTGTATTCTACTTTTAGGTTTTGCAAACCCGTGCGCGCTTTTTCGGCCGCTTCAAATTGCAATAAAAAATCGCCATGATTGGTCTGCAAACTACGCAACTCATCTAATTCTGCATCAAATCCATCCGCAATCACGCCACCTTCGCGCAACAATGCAGACGGCTCTGGCTGAATCGCTTTGCTCAACAAATCAACAACTGCCAAAGGCGCTTGCAAATTGGCGGCTAACGTTTCCAGCAAAATAGTTTTGCTGGAAAGTAATTGATTTTGTAGCATGGGCAATTGCAACAAACTGGAAGCCAAACCTGATAAATCGCGCGGCCTAGCAGTTTTTAGTGCAATGCGCGTCGTGATGCGCTCAATATCGCCAATTGCTTTTAACTTAACCCTCAAATCTTGGTAATTTTTTGTGATTATCAATTCTGCAACGGCATCATGGCGTTTGATAATCAAGTTTTTATCACGCAACGGATGATGTAACCAATGCCGCAATAAGCGCGCCCCCATGGCGGTTTGCGTGGTATTTAATAGCGAATATAAAGTCGGGGATGCATCACCGCGCAAAGTCAAATCAATTTCTAAATTACGCCGCGTTGCCGCATCTAGCTGAATCGTTTCAGAAGTAGACTCCACACTAATGGTGTGAATATGCGGCAGTGCGGCGCGCTGCGTATGCTTCACATAATCCAACAAAGCGCCTGCTGCGCTAATCGCGGGTTTCAAATCCGCACAACCAAACCCATTTAAATCGCGTGTATTTAATTGCTTGGTTAGGCTGGTGATTGCGCTATCAAAATCAAACTGCCAACTGCTTAGCCGTTTTTTAGGCGCTTTTTGTTGGTTAAGTATTGCTATTTGCGCTTCAAATCGTGCGTTATCTTCATACACAATCTCAGCAGGATTAATACGCGCAAGCTCTTGCGATAGTTGCCCAAAGGCGATTTCGCTCAAAATAAATGCGCCAGAAGCTAAATTTAATTGCGCCAAACCAATTAGCCCGTCACCAAAACAAATACTAAGCAAAACATTGTCGCGTGTTTCATCTAGTAAAGCAGTATCGGTTAAAGTGCCGGGCGTCAAAATACGCGTTACAGCACGCTCGACTGGGCCTTTAGAAGTTGCAGGATCGCCAATTTGCTCACAAATCGCTACAGCTTCACCCATTTTGGCCAGCTTGGCTAAGTATTGCTCAGCCGCGTGATAAGGCACGCCCGCCATTTTAATCGGCTCACCATTGCTGGAACCGCGCCGCGTCAATGTAATACCCAATAATCGCGATGCTTTTTCAGCATCTTCAAAAAACAATTCGTAAAAATCACCCATGCGATAAAACAACAGCATATCGGGATGCTGCGCCTTTAAAGCCAAATACTGGCGCATCATTGGAGTATGATTATTAGATTCCATAAATAATATTATAAGTGATTGTTATTACTAGGTTTATTGAATAAAACAAACTACTAAGTGAGTCCATTTGACCACATCTGAATCTATGTAAACACATTGATATGTAGCTCAATCAAAACTTAAGTCTTGCGACTGAAATTAAATGAAAAACCAGTTGCAATTGATAACAGAAAATTGATTTTTAAAAATAATACCACGTTGAAGCCCCATGTTATTCTTAATATGGTCACAGAGACGCCCACACAGACGATGGCGTCAAAATATCTAAAATCAAAAAAATTATTTAATTCAAAGAATAGCTTAAAGTGTTAGTGTAATTAAAGCGAAGATAGATAACTTATTTGGTAATACAAGTACTGTCGTAGCTCGCAATAAGGGCTAGTTTAATGATTAATGTCGCTCGTTTTGAATATAACAATAAATAAGCTTCTTGTAGGGGAAACTTAGTAATGGCTTTGCAAGAATAAGTCCTTAGTTTATTTTCTCTTTTTGTTATTTTCTTTTTCTTTAATTTCGACCATTCTTTTACGCCAATCAGCAAGCTCAACATCTTCAACTTCTAACTGTATTGCAATAGCTTCTAAGGTGAGTAATTTTTCATCAGCGAGTTTTTGCATCAACTTACTTCCCATTCGGCTTAATAATCTATCTTTTTCATCATCACTTAGATTTTTAGCATTATTTAAGTAGCTTTCGTTTGGAACTTTAATTTTCATTAATCTCTCCTTTTATGAATTTTTTTAGAGTATAGATTGATGTTTACTAACGGTGTGTGACACTTTTGTGAAAATTACTTAAGCTAATATTGATGTAATGTTGAATGTACTCAGGCTAAATGAGTTTAGCCAATAAAAAAGCCTGCAATTGCAGGCCTTTTTATTAACGTTTGCAAATAAGTTATGCTTATTTTTTACGTCGATTAGCACCAAAACCAACCAAACCTAAACCTGCAATTAACAAGGCATAAGTTTCCGGCTCTGGAACTGGAGCTAGGTTGTAAACTGTTGTTGTATTTGAACCTTCATTCGAAATCGCCAAGTAGTAATCGCCATTTAATATAAAGGCCTCTAATCCCTCTGGCGCTGTGTCACCCGCCGTTACAATAAAATCAATAAAACTTGCATTGGCTGGGTTGGTAATATCAAAAATACCAATAGCGGCTTGGGTGGTGCGCTCTAATCCAATCAGCGCGAAAGTTTTGCCACCTAAAGTGATTAACTCAACACCTTCCGGCTCTACACCTCTATCAGCACTTCTACCATCATCGTAAATGCCCAGACTTGCTGCTGCTTTGTCTAAGATATCACCGCTATCATAAACAAGATTACCGTCTGCATCTCGAATAGAAAAAGAGCGAGTACCTGCTGCAAATAAATCGCCCGGAGATGACTCTGTGTTTAGTACACGTAAACGTCTTAAATCACCTGTTTCACCAAATTCGTTTGCACGTGTGCGGTCACCATCATCGCCACGGAAGTCACCCTCATTCGCTGTAACAATAAAAGTACTGCCGTCAACATCGTAAGCCGCAATGCCATCTGGTTGGTATAGGCCTTTTACATTAACAGAAGCAAAATTGATGATACCGTTATCATTCGCATCAATTGTGTTACCTGGCAGGCTAAAATCTTTTGCGCCCAAACCTACAATTTTTTCAAACGAATTGGTGTTTAAATCTAAAATACCAATTGAATTCGCCTCTTGCAAAGTCACATAAGCTTTAGTACCAGCTGCGTTTACCGCAATATATTCTGGCTCAAAATCCATACCTGTATTAGTGCGGATATTGCTACCTGTTGTCGGCACACCATCAAAACCTGCTGTTGCCGTAAGGGTACGTGTCGCAACATCAATAATACTTACACTACCAGCTGGATCATTAGCCGCTGGACCAAATGTTCTAGGAAAGCCGCTATTTGTTGCCGCGCCATATACAGCTGGCGTGCCTTCGTTAGCGACTAATATCTTGCTGCCATCTGGTGTAAATGTCAGCATGTCAGGCAAGGCACCTACCGTAATTGAGTTAACACCAGCACTTAAACTTCTGGTAGCTGTATCGTAAAAACGTACCGTACCTGCATTGGTAATTGTGTTAGATTCAATTGCAAAAGCGGCCAAACCATTATGAATTGCCACACTGTTAATATTTCCAAACTCAGTGGTATTAATGTGCTGAATCAGGCTGCCATCAGTGGCGTTTAGCACATCCACACCTAGCACGCCTGCCACCCATAAAGAATTGGTCGTGCTATCAAACGCGACAATTTCAGATAAAAAATTGTTCACGCCGTTTTCATCGTGATTGAATGTCCACGCTTTGGTAAGACCATCAAACGTGTTGTCAGCAAATGCAATTGCTGGGGTTAATAATGCGGCAGCTAGCACCGCGATTAATTTTTTATGCATTGAATTTTGAGTTGAATTCTTCATGACTTAATCCATTAACTAAATAAGTGAGTAAATCTCACTTTTGCATTGGTAGATTAATGTCAGTAGATTGCAATAGCGTGAATCGGTATAGTCCTAGCAGGATATTTTTTGCATATTGTTAATACAAGTTAATGCTTAAAAACCTGCAAAATTTGTTGTGATAAATCGGCCCAATTGTAGTGTGCCTCAACATGCGCACGTGTATTCACAGCTAGTCTAGCGTGTGTTTGCACATCGTCTAAAACCGCCACAATTTTTTTTGCCATTGCAGCACTATCATTGGGCACAATTAAATAACCCGTTTTGTCTGGCAAAACCAAACCACGGTAAAACAAAAAATCCCACGCAATGGTTGGCAATCCCATGGCGGTTGCTTCCAAACAAGTGCCTGGCAAGCCTTCGTAATAAGAGGTTGATACGTATAATTTGCTGGCTTGATAATAGGCTTGCATGTCAGAGAATTTAACCTTGCCTGTTAATTGAACGTTTTGGCTGTGTGGAGCTAATTGCTCACTCACCCAAACATCGTCATCCCCATAACCAACAATCACTATGCGGATATCACTTTTTTGTTGTATCAGATTTTTGCAAACTTGCACCATTGCTCTGCTGCCCTTGCGATGTTCAATCCGCCCGCAAAATAGCACATCAACCGTTTTTTCAATATTTTGGCTAGGTTTAAAAGCCACCAAATCTGCGCCATTAGGAATAATCACAATCGGCTTATTAATGCCATAAGTCAGCAGCTCTTGCCTACCTTGTTCAGTCAGCGCAATAATTTTTGCCGCCTGCTTAAAAATACGTGTTTCTATCCAGCGCTTAATCGCAATTTCCACATCATTCCACTGGCTTACAAAATAAGGCTTGTCGTAAAACTTACCCGACATACCAATATATGTAGTATGCGCAGTCAGTATCAACGGGATATGCTTTGGTAAAAACAAGCCAGGAATAAGCGGCGGAATATGCAAATTGACTGCCTGAATTTTTTGTTCAGCATACAGCTTCTTCACAATTTTACGCGCAGCCAATATCCAAAAAAATAAATTAAAGCGGCTAGATGTAAATGGAATATGGATGATTTCCACATTGGCATAGCGCCGCTTTACTTGATGCTCGTCACCTGTGATGAGGTAAATAGTAGGTGAATTTTCTGGTAAGTTAGATAAAAAAGAATCTAAATAACGGGCAATACCGCCTACGCCGTAAAATTGCGGGTACACAATTGCAATCATTGCATTACGTCTTTCATCAAAAGATTTGACCCAATTTCTTGGGTTAACCTTTCCCAAGTATAGCCAGCCAATATCTGCTGACGCGCGGCGTGTTCCATTTGGGTTTTTAATAGTGAATTAGCTAAAATTTCTACTACTACTTTTGCTGTCTTTTCAGCATCATTTGCATTTACTAACAAGCCGTTTACACCATTTTTTATGATTTCTGGCACACCCCCCACTGCGGTACTTAGCAAGCATGTGCCTGATGCCATTGCCTCTAACACCACTAGTGGGCAAGGGTCTTGCCATACCGATGGCAAGACAACCATATCTGCTGCTGAATATACATAGCGCAATTTGTCGTGCGGCATAAAGCCTGTAAAGATAATCGCTTTGCTCACTGGTTTTGCTAGCTCAACAAGTGATTGCTCATAATCCGTTTTGGCAGCACCTCCAAAAAATGAGCTGCCCGCGATGATTAACCTTGTGTGTGGTAGTTGTGCGTGAATGGTAATAAAGGCTTTAATTAATACATGTACGCCTTTAATTTCGGTTAATCGTCCAACGTATAGCAAATAGGTTTTATCGGGTTGTATATCAATTAAGCCTCTTAGCTGGCTAACTGCCTCATCACCATATGGCTTAAAAATTTCAGGGTCGGTGGCGTTAAATACTACGGTAAATTTGTCGGCATATTCTGGAAAATATTGCAGCGCATGGCACCTAATATAATCGCTAACACAAATTACTTTATCTACCTTTTTAAGTGCGCGGCGATAAAACGGCCTAAAAAACGCAATACCTAAATGCGCATTGTGCATATGTAAAACCAGCGTTTGCTGTGGACTTTTTTTCATAAAAAACAAAAAGTTAGGTTCGTTATGAATCACTACTGCATCAAACTCGCGCACTAATTTAGCCATACGCATGCCATAAGAAACCACGTTTTGTATCTTGGCGATGTAACGTAACGGGTTACGCCAAGTCACTTTTTCTTTAATTTTGTAAAAAAACTGCTCTGTTTTTGTCCAAGCAATCGTTAAATAGCGAACATTTTTAACACCAAATGCATCAGCTGGCCGCGACACTATCGTGATATCAAATTGCGCTTGATCTAACCGCTGAGAAACCTCATGCACCCAATGCTCAACCGCGCCACCCTTTACAGGCGGCACTGGCAACATTTCTGGCACCACAATGGCTAGGCTTTTTTTAAGTATGTTTTGATTCAAGATAGCGATTTCTGATTATTGCTGCCGGCTAATGCTGCTAGTTAATACCACTTCAAAATAAGTGGTTGCGCCGTGGCTTAATTGGCTAATATCTAACTCAAACTCAATGCCAGCATCCGTTTGTTTAACTGCAATCGCATCTTGGCGCTGGCCGCGTAAATTAGTAGAAAACACTCTTAACTGTTGTTTATAGGGGGTTTTTAGTGCAAGTTTAACTTTTGTGGCTTTTATCACGACTGGTAGCTTGCCAATATCTTGCAAAATAGTTTCGCTAGCATCGCTAAAGCGCATATCGCTATTTCTAGCATCGGTAGAAAGCACAATTAGCATGCGTTTGCTGTTTGCCAACATTTGGCCATCCATTGCCGATACCGCGACCAAAGCTGCACCGCTAGCCGATAAAATAGATAGCTGATTAAGCTGAATTGTAGCTGGTTCGTCAAATACTACTGCCTCGGTTTTAGGGGTAATCACCATCATGCGCTTTTGTGGCGCATCCAATAAAATTTCACCCGTATCACTTTGGTAAATTCCTGCTTCAGAATTGGTTAAGTTACTGGCATTTAGCAATTTAGCGTCGCGTAAATTTTGTACGCGGGCCGCCCAGCGGTCATCGGCAAGCAGTTTCACCTTGCTCACCTTATAGGCTAAGCCGCTGGCATATTCTTTTAATAAGCCATCTAGCTTTAAGCCTAGGTTTGTGGTGGGCTGCACCAGCTTACCAAAACCTGCTGCATTTAATCGCAAACCTGGCTGATTAAAATCAATTTCTGCTGCTGCATTCTGATTAATTGTTAGTTTAGGTTTAGGCTGCCAATCCAATCCAACACCTGTCACTAAGCTTAGTTTAGACACATCCGCGGGCGTATTGCCCAAGTGCGCGCTGTTTTGAAATCCATCTTGGGGCGTGAGTTTTACGCTAATGGTATTTAGCGCAGGCGCTACATCGCCGCGCAAATACAACAGCGCAGCAAGCGTTTCGGTGGCGCGAGATATGGGATCTTGCCCCACTGCAAAAGAATTAATCCTATTTTTATTGGCATTCGTTTGCGTGCCAGCATAACTTAGCGCAACTGCGCCAGAATGCTGGCAAATTCCAGCCCAGCTTTGCAGTGCTGCATAAGCAGGCAGGGCTAAACCCGATTCGCGCCTGTATTGATTCCAAAAAACTTGGCCATGCTCACTGACTGTGTATGCTTTGCCTAAATGTTTAGCCGCTGCCAGTTCTCTGATATAGGCGGCATGATTTTCTAGCATGCTGTCTTGGCGTACCTTTAGTTGCGTACCCACATAATCTGGGTGACCAAAATAATTATGCATATCAACCCAGCTAAATTGGCCACGTGTGGCTTGTGCGGCTGGCGCATTCCATAAATTGTAGCTAGTCACTTGGCCTGTAAAACCAAGTTTGCGCACATATTGCGTCATCCAATCTGCAGTCTTTTTTTCAGTATCCACAAAAAATTCTTGCGTATCCGCCATGCGTAGTGATGTCCAAGCGTCTGATGCAGGAAAGTTAACCTGATTTTTATCCCAATTTTTACCTAAGTTTTTATCTATATTTTCATCTGATTTTAATTCGCTAATACCTGTGGTTTTACTTGTCCAAGCGGATTTAAGTTTAGCGTTGCTGCCATATTTGGCTTTAAGCCATTTGGCAAAATGGGGTTTAAATTCCGGCTTAACACCGTTGCGATTCACAAAAGTTAAGTTGTTTTCGTTGACTAAAATCATGCCTGCAAAAGCAGGGTCTTTTATTGTGCTAATGCCTGTATAAGGATTTACGCTGCCATACATCTTGGCGATTAATTGCTTCCAATGCGCTTGGCTATCAGCATCAAAATACACGCCTGTATGCAGGCCTTTTTTGCCTATCCAGCGCTCATTAACGTTGCCATAACCGCCGTTGTCATTGCTTAAGCCGTTGAGTATGTAATAAATACCATTGCGCTTTAATGCAGCCATCAAATAATAAAAACGGTCTAATTGCTCTGGATTGAAATCAAAATCTTGCTGGCGCGCTTCCATTAAGGTCGCCTCTACAAAATCCAGCCGCGCCATATTGTAGCCATGCAAACGAAATTGCTGCACATACAAATCGGTAACTGCATAACTGGGAAAGCTGCCTGTACCCACACCAAAACCTAATGAGCCAATCAAAAAACGTTGTGGCTTTTCAGGCTCATTTTCCAGTGCCCAATGGCCTTGATTATTGATTACAAGCTTTGTTTTAATTAGTTTTGCAGGCGGCACTAAGTTAGAAAAATCTAAAATACTGCCCTCTTCAACCATCAATGAAACATCTTTTACGTGCACCCATGTGTCTGCAGCTAAGCTTGTGACGCTAAACAAAAAGCCAATCGCTACAGATAACAATAAAGCTGCAACATTCACTTTCATGCACGTATCGCTTGACGAAAGTAATCAACGCAAAACACTGCAAAGCCGGGCAAAAGTGCGGCCAAACAAATTGCATATGCGCCTACACTTGAAAATCTAGATACATTCATAAAACGACCATCTGCCGCATGAAAGCTATATCGCACATACAGCACTGCCCATTTAATAAACGTTTTTGGGTCATCAAAAAAATAGCGAATATCTCTATTTAGCATTTGCAGAAAATAATCCTTAACCAGCGCTTTTTTTTGTGGATTGACTTTGGTGATTTGATTGCCAGAATCTTGATAAAAAATTCTTAATGGCTCATTAATACAGCGAATTTTGTATTTACTGGCAATGGCATCCCACACAATATTCTCTGGCACAAAACGCACCAATTTATCTTCAGGAAAAGGATATTGTTTTAACACTTCAGTACGATGAAAACCCCAAGATTCGCCACGTTTTTTGTGCTTATAGCGCAAATCTAAGGCGTTGGTATCTAACGGATGACTTTCAAACAGGTCACCACAAATTTCACCATTCTCGTACTGGCATAAAGTGACAATACCTGTAAATTGGTATTGCTTAGTTTGAGGAATCTGCTGCCACCAAAACCACATTTTTTCTAAAGCATCCGGCAAAAATGCATCATCTGAATCTATTGGTAAAAATAAATCGCCCCTGGCGAGATTAACCCCTTTGTTAAAGGCAATATGCTTACCAGAGTTAGGCTGTAACTTATAAATAATAGAAAAATCAGCCACTTTTTTCCACTGTTCAATCAGTTGCCTAGTGCCATCTGTTGAGCCATCATCTACAACAACCCACTCAAAATCGCGATAAGTTTGTGTCATTAAGCTATCGAAAATCCGATGTAGCGTATGTGCGCGATTATAGGTTGGGGTAAACACAGTGAAATGGGGTGAGTGTGCAGAAGCCATATTGCTAGGATTAATTAATACAGTACATTTATATAATAATTAATATCAAATTCTAATTAAGTTTTATGACAACATTGAGATGGATTGACGATAGGTATTATTCAGTGAAGCGGCTATTTGCTGATAGCCTCTTACCTTGTTCACATAAGCAATGCCCTTTTCATGCATTATCTGTTTAAGGCTGTCGTCATTAAATAAGCTAAGTACCGCTGTTGCAAAGTGTTTTGCATCAAGCGGAGTACATTTAGCCGCACCGCTTTCTTGTGCCACAAATACTTGATCAGGATTGTCATTCATCACTACAGGTATGCCTAGTGCCATGTATTCAACCGCTTTTGTCGGTGAACTCATATCTAACAAGTAACCACGCGGAATTGGCGATAGCCCAATTTCTGCCGCCGCCACATAACGCCAAGCTTCAGCCATTGGTAACCAGCCCGTCCACAAAACATGCTGCGATACACCTATTTTTTCTGCCTGATTTTTTAACCAAGTACGATGCTCTTCATCCTCAGTATCACCTGCTAGCACCAACAATGTGTTTGGCACATGCTCAAGAACTATGCACAACATATCAAACAAAATTTCAATTTTTCGTACTCTATCTAATGTACCCAAGTACACTAGAACTCGCTTTCCGATTAATAACGGATTTTCTGCCGGAATAGGTTTTTGTAACGCACTTTCTAAATCAACACCCATTGGCACAGGTGTCATTCTTTGCGGGTTAACGCCTTGCAGCGCTAACATTTCAAGCATATTTTGGCTTTGCACAAACACATGATCAGTATTTGGCAAAATAATTTTATACAGTAAAAATTTCCCAATATTGCCCTGCAATAACGGAAACCAATAGCGCATACCAGCACTTGCGCCACGCGCTTTTGCACGCTCAATTTGGCCCTCTGATTGTGGATAAGAAAGCCAATAATAAAATGGGATTTTTTTAAATTTACACATCACAATCGCCACCAGTGCAATCAATGTCATATCGCGCACTTGCACTGCTTGATATTGCGCATAATTTGCAGTGATTAACACTTTGCACTGATGCAAAAATTTGAAGATATATTGCCCAGCACGATTTTGCGGCACTTTGCACAAAATGGCTCTGCCTGCTGGCCAATCTGCTGCATTATCCGTATTCACATCTTGCTCAGTCAGTAAATCGCAAGTAATACCAAAGCGTGGCAAGTATTTGCCAAACAAAGTGGTTAAGTCTGCCCTAAAGGTGGGCCATTGTTCTGCTGTTAAATACAGGACATGCATATTACGTAAGCTCTTTTTGCACGGCTTGTATTTCGCGCTGCTGTTGCTGATGCAAAAATGCGGCGTATCCCAACATCAGCGAAATAATCAGTTCATGTACTAATAAATTCACTTGGCTATCGGAGTAGATTAAGAAGAATAAAGTTAAGGCAATACCGGCTTGCAAAGCCATACAGTCTGCTTTTACCTGCGCGCTTGTTGATTTGCGCCATAACTTGCCAATTTGCACCCAAGCGGCTAGAAAAATGCTTATATACATTGTTAGCCCAACAACACCTAAATCCCACAACAAGGTAGAAATAGTGGTTAAGTTAATACCGTAATTGGGATACAAACGTGCGATATGACCAGCATCGAAACCGTTGCCATAAGAGCTGCCTAAACCATGGCCGAATAAAAAGCTGATTGGGTCTTGCCAGCTATGAAACTTAGCCCAAAAAGTCATCACGGTAGTACGATTTAAGAGTAATTTTCCGTAGCCCAGTTTTTCTTCTACGTTGTAGGCAATAATGCCCATTAGGCCATCCAGAATATTGCTGTCTTCTAAAAAGTGAAAATAGATAAATGCAAAAATAAAAGTTAATGCCATTAAACCCATAAATAATGGAATATATTTTGCTGGCTCTTGCATAATATCTTTGCGCAACAGCACAAAACCTAACAATGGCAACATCACAATCACCACCTTTGTTTCACCCAATGCAAGTGGCAACAATAAAATACCAACCAACAATGCAGCGCGCGATGTTTCAATTAAACCTACTTTCCAGCGCGAAAATACAAATGCAACGGCAATCAATACAAAAGTGACCATAATGGCGTTGGGGCTACCGCCCTCAATGTTGGCGCCCATTGTGCCTGCGACAACGTCAGTTGCCTCACCACCTGCAGCCAAGCCGCCACGCAAAGGCACTAAGGCAAAGCGCTCAAAGAACGCAAAAGGCAATTGTAAAAGCGCAATAATCAGTAACAACTTAAGCCATAAATCAAAGTCCTGTTTGGTATTCGCTAAAGTCACTAAGGCTAGCAATAAGCCAAAAGTTTGAAAGTAGCGTTTAAACCCTGTAAAGAGTTCGCCCAAACCATGTAATTGCGAAACGCTCACGATGAGTGCATACAGCATAAAAATGAGAGCAAGCCAAATAAACAGCGGTATCGTTTTTTTATGCTCTGGATTAAAACTAAATAAATTGAGCAAGCCTGGCACAAATAATAATAAAGCCATCATAGAAACGGCCCATAACACACGATGAAAGCCGTGCCCCACCATATCCAGCAAAGCTGGCGTTGCAAGGCCAAGTGCGATGACTAATAAAATGGTTTTTTTAGGAATAGCCAGTAAAAAAGTACCTCCCACCAAACCTACTGCCAAGCCAATTAAAATGGGGTTTGCGGTCACTGAAATTAGGCCAAACAAAAAGGCAAGACCACTGGCTAATATAAAAAAAGCCAGTTTTACCCAAATGCTGTTTGCGTTTTTTAGTGTTTGCATATGATTAATATCATTTTTTATTCAATTTTTTAATTAAATTCATGGCTGAATCATGCTGAAATTTTGTTGCTTAGATGCACTTAACTTTTGTATTGCATCTAAAAATACAGGCTCTATTTTGCTCCAAACATGTTGCCTGCCAGACATGACAGCGTGATGTTTAAATTTAAGTAGCTCATGCTTATTGGTGTGCAATTGAAATATGGTATGCGCTAGCGATTGCGCATCGTAATCAAATATCAGCCCATTTTGCCAATCGTTTATATAGCGCGTATGAGTGCGAATATTGCTGGCCAACACAGGTATGCCTGCCACTAAATATTCAAATAATTTGGTTGGCGGGTTAAATTCGTTCCATTGATTTTGCTCCCAAAGGCAAATGCCCACGTCTGCCTGCGCTAAATATGCGGGTATCTCATGCCCCGATACTCGGCCCACAATTTGAACAAATTGCTCAATTTTTAATGCTTTAACACGTTGCTGGCAAAAAGTTAACTCTGACTCTGTTGCGCCTACAATGGTTAATTTAATGGCACCATTTCGTTTTAATAGCGCCGTTTCTTTAGCCAAAACTGCCATAGCATCTAGCATCACATCGCGGCCACGCGCTTGGCTTACAGTGCCAATATAAATTAAATGTATCGGCTTGTTTTGTGGCGCCTCTGTTTGGGTGTGCTGCTGCACTTGTGTATTGTCGTGCTGCGGCACTTCTTTATTGACGTGCTGAGGCACGAAGCTATCGGCCACGCCCATGTAAATCATTTTTATTTTTTCTGCTTTTACGCCATGGTGTATTAAATCCTCTTGATGATCTTCACCAATTGGCATAATTAAATCTGCACGTTTTGCACCGTAAAAAACCAGCCAATGCGCCATTTTTGCCAAGGTATTGCGCACTGGCGAAAATGCTTTTACCACATGCATTAAGTTGGTTGGGTGCTCGTTCCAATACAAGCAAGTTGGAATTTTACCCACCATTAAACTAATGGGTGACGCGCTGGAGTGCAATAAAACTGCCAAGCTTGGCTGCTGTTTGCGTATGGTGTTGGCACATTTGTACAGATAACTTAACCAACCCAACTTACCACTTTTTCGCCCAAGCGCTATGTAATTTGCACCCTCAATCATCAATTCAGTTTGGCTAAGCATATCTTGGCTCAAAATAGTGAGCTGATAATGCTTAGCTAACGCCTGCAACCGATACGAAAAATCTAAAAAACCTGGCTGGTTTTCTGAGAAGCAGGTAACGACAATGCAGGTTGGTTGGGAATCTGTCATTTGAATCAAGTTGCGCATTTTTTAAACATGGTTCTCTGAGCCATAGTTGACTAAAAACTGCTTCACTTCTTCCGCCATCGGGTCAAAATGCAGGTCATTCCATCTAGGCGAAACATACAAAGTAAGCGCTTGCAGTTGTTGCAGCGCGTTCACTATTTCATCGGCAGAATCCACGCGCTTTACATAGTTAACCCCATCAAACCAATCAAAAGCGCTGGTTAATTTATGGTTATGTGTTTTCAGCACTACGCATGGCCTTTTTACTAATACCGAAAAAATTAATCCGTGGTAACGGTCTGTAATCACAGCATCAAACCCGCTTATAAATTGCAGGTATTTTGCCAGTGTTTTAAATTTACTTTGATCAGGAAAAACGTCATCCACATCGGTATCCCACAATTGGGCATCGTATCCTGCATGCATCAACAAACCTTTGATTGATTGTTTTACTTTTTCGTCGTAAACACCCTCTTTATCGTTACGCATGACCAGTAAAATTTTCTGCATTTTTTCTGGTCGCCTTGCAATATATTGGCCAAGTTGCTGCTCTACCGTCTCTTGTAGCGATAAAACCATATCTGGCCTTATCAATATTTGTGCTTTGGTAAATAATTTTTTTGCGATCTCTGCTGATTGATAATCGCGACCAAATAAAAGCATGGATGGATGCGCATTAATCACTTGCTGGCTTACGTTGCTGATTTGACGACCACTTGCAGTATCGCTGTAATAAATGGTTTGCGGTAATTGCACAATTTTATTCTTTGGCAAGGAAGCAATAATTGATTCTCTATCCAACTGAGTGTTGGGCCAATCATCTCCAAAATTGCCGCCACTATGCAAAAACACAACATCTTGCGGTTGAATCAGTTTTTGTAAATCGGGCAAACAAGCTGCAAGCTCAAAGTTTTTGAGTTCAACTATTGGCAGCGCAAAATGTTTTTGTAACCAAATGGGAATCGCAGCAGCCTGCGCTTGATCACCCAGATTAGGAAACCGATCGCCCAAACCCATTAAGTAATAAAGCTTAGGTTGATTGCCGATAGCCGAAATACGCTGACGAAACTTAATTCGCCATATTGCAGACTTAATTTTTGTTTTTATCTTATTAATCATATTTCCCATGTCTCATATTCCCTTTTTAGTGAGAATAGATTTAACTAAAAGCAGCTCATCTGCGCGAATTGCTTTAAAAAAGTATAGGCATGCAAAATAGATAAGGCCGATTAATGCGCCGCTGATGATTGTTAGTAAGTAAGTATTGGGGCTAGTAATAAGCGACTGATGCATGGCAGCATAGACTATGCAACTTGCAATAACACCCGATGCGGTTGCGCCTAAAAATAGTTGTCTTGAAAGTTGATATGGATAGCCATCGCGATTAAGTGCATGAATAATATAAGCATTGCACACCAATGAAAACACCAGCGGCGCTACCACCAATAAATGCAAATGAATATTGAGTGCCACCACTAAAAATATAGCCATGCCAATCAGCGCGTAAAAGCCCGATTTAACCAATAGTTGGCTGGCACCAACCGAATTTAAAATAAGCTGCAATAACACCACATGGCTACCCACTGTAAGTTGCAACATCACCAATGCAAGTAGCCAGCTGTACTCATGATATTTTCCACCTGTCAGGCTGGCAATAATAAAAGTGCCTGCGGCGAGTATCCAAGCCATGATGGGAATAAGCAAAATTAAATTGGATTTATACAGCAGCTGGCAGCGCTGATTTAAGATTGAAAAACTGCGGTTTTGTATGTAATTGCCAATCATCACGGGCTCTATCAAGCTGTACAGCAAATGCAGCGGAATATATTGCCTAACGCGCTCTGCAATGCTGATAAAAAAGCCGTAAGCGGCGACCATTTGTGTGGGTAAAAAGATGGCTGCTAGCATTTTCATAAAGTAGCCTTGCGGTGGCGCCGCTAGCAAAGTAAAGCCGTAATTGTGGCTCGCCATGCGGGCGATTGCGTTCCAGTCTGGCCAGTTTGTTGTGTTGGCTTGTTGTACATCAGTTAATTTTTCTACTTTTTCTAGCAAATGTTCGGCCTGTTGCTCTACATTTAATTGGCCTAAATACTGTGTTAACACCAGCGCAAAAACCAATACCCCTAATATTTCTGGCAACGCCATCACTAATAAAGATTCTTCTAAACTGATGGCTTTATCAGCAAAAATTGCCCACATAATCATGATTAATCGGCCAAGCCACTGCACAGTTAAAATACGTGTGAGCGCTTTTTGTTTGAGTAAAGCTTGAAATACCGATGAGAAGTGTTGAAAGAGCGTTTCTGCAATGACAAAACACGCTAATGCGAGTGGGAAATTAGTTAAATGCACATCTGAAAACAACCGCAATATTGGCTGCCAAAATAGATAAAAAACGCCACATACAACCAAAGCTGCCACTAACTTAACGGCAGTAATGCGCCAAATAAACTGGCCTAGTTCTTTGGCACTGCGCTCTAATCTAGCCTCCGGCACATAACGCGAAATGGCACGCTCTAAGCCTAAGCCCGCCAAAATGCCCGATAACGCTATCAGGCCCGTCAGCGCAGTAAAGCCAGCATAACTTTGCACATCCATAAAGCGCACCAGCAATATAACGGTGGCAAAACCTGCAATGCCCGCCAAGCCGCGGCCTAACAAATAGTGCAGTATGCCTTTGCGTACGTTTTCTTTGGAGTAAGGCGAGTTGGCCATGGCACGCTATTTAGGATAATTGGCTTAGAATAATTTATTTGGAATAATCTAAATCTGACCTGTTAATCGCAGGCGCTGGCTAGGTGAAACGCCAGTTAATAAATCGTTAGTGAAGCGTGTTTGTAAGGCATACGCTTGGTTGATATCAGTTTCTTCTATTGATGAAGTAATGCTGGATACGCGCATTAACAAACCATCTGGGATACTGCCACTTAATGCATATTGCAACTTAATTTTTTTGGTTTCCCAGCCTGGATAACCAACTTTTTTACCCGTGGTAAGCCAATAAGTAATAGGCTCTATGCGGTCTGATTTTCTGGCTAATAATCGCAATACAGGAATATCGCCAAAAGCAGTGTTTAACTGGCCTTTAAGAATACTATTTACCGCAAAACCTTGCCCGCTGTAGCAGCCCTCTGGCGCATGTGCGCCAACGCTATCGCTTTGATCGCGACCATAAGCAATAGATAACATAATGCGCTGGCCTTTGCCGTTTTCGTATACGCGGGATAATGTTTGTGCATAAATTTTATCAAGCGCGGCGGCGGTTTCTGGGTTAACAATTTGCGATGACAAATTTAAAATACGCCAATCGTTAAATTGCTGCGGAATTAACTGTTCTAAATTTACCTGCTCACCCTCATCGGCAATTTTGTGCGTGGGGCGGGCAGCATAGGCAAATACCGATGTACATATCATAATAAGCATTAACAAATAGTGGCGTTTGCTATGGTAACTGATTGGCATGCTAGGCAATCTTTTTCTTAAATTTAACGAAATATTGCAACATAGAATCCACTGTCATAATGAACACTAACGCCACAAAAAACAGCAAGAAACCAGCAAAGCCATGCACAAAACCTTGCCCAACTTCATCACCAAAATAATAGGTAATCAACGTGAGTGTAATGACGCGAATAACGTTGGCAGTGAACGAGATAGGGATTATTAGCATCGCTAGCGTGACATTGCGAATCAGCGAATCGTGCTTAACCAAGCTTAAATACAGCAAGCCCAAAGCCTCAAGTGAAATTAAAGTATGCATTCCTGCGCAGGCATCGGCTACCAGCAATTGATATTGCCCAATTTGCAAAATAACGCCCTCACGTGCGATGGGGTAATCAAACCAGAATAGAATGGTTTCTGTCACATATGAAACGGCCATTTTCATGGGTAGGGTTAATGAATCCAATGGGAAAGGAATCATAAAAATAATAAAAAATAGCGGAAACCATAACGCTTTTAGCATAGGCAAGCCGCGCATTAACAGAAAAATACCGGATAAAACAAATATCTGTGAGGCTAAATCGAGAATAAAAATATCTTGCGAACGGCCTGCTATATAGCACAACAAACCAAATACTAAGGTTAAACCGCCTAAAATTGGGGCAGTTTTATCTGTAGCGGTAAAACTAAAATGCTCACGTTTTTGCCAAAACAAAAACCCAATCACCATCAATACTATTGGCCCATGGCCCTGGTCTTCAGTCACCCATAAGTTGTTGAACACTTCATGATAAGTGGGTATATATAAAGCCAATAGGCCAATGACAATTGGCAGCCACATAAGATATGGGCTGCTTTTTAAACCATTGAAGTTTTGCGCTATTGCTTGCATAGCTAATACCTAAGCGTCTACAAACACGCTGCCTAAGACTGTTGCACCTGTCATCGACAATTGCTGGCTTAGTTGCTGCATATCTGGCACTTGAGTGGTGTCTTTTTTTGCCACAATAATGGCTGCTTTGGCTTTTGATACCACGGTTAATACATCTAACCCCAAGTGAATGGGCGATGTATCAATCAAAATGACATCGTAGATTTTTTCTAAATCAGTTAGCAATGTGGCTAAATTGTTCTGACTTAATAGCTCTTGCGGGTTCGGCACTTCTGTTCCTGCCGTTAAAATCGTCAAGTTGGGCAGCGCCTCATGCTTGCTTAGGGTGTATTGGCCCTGCCTATTGGCTAATATGTTCGCCAAGCCCAATTTAGTATCAATATGAAAAAAGCGATGTTGTTTGGCGTTACGTAAATTAGCGTCTATTAATAAGGTTTTTTTATTTAGCTGCGAAAAAACAATGGCTAAATTCGCCACTAATTGGCTTGCATCGTCATCGCTACTCACCGATGTTACGGCTAAAGTTTTATTGTTTTGGTCAAACCAACGCATCGATAGTTGGCTTCTTAAGCTGCGTAGTTGCTCTACTTCTAAGGCAAAAGGCTTGTGGGCGGCAATTAATAATGGGCTAATTTTATGGTTGTCATCTTGCAAATAAGCGTAGTTAAATTGCTCAGATAACACTTTTTGCAAATCATCTTCTGTAATCAAACCCAGTTTTTTTGCGGCCTCACCAAACAGAATATTTTTATCGCGTTGTAATTCTAATATGCGCGAAATATCTTGCTGCGTTAGCTTTGCATGCACCGCCAAAGCATCGCCCATGCGCTTCGCATCTGGCGAATCAGTCATACTGGCGGCTGTTTGTTCGAGTTGATCGCTATTCAATTGATGCGTCTCTTTACTGTAATCCATAAGTTTTTCTGGCCAAATATGTGCTTAAAAATGTATTCTAAAATCTAGGCTTAAAAGCTAATGACTGTTTTTTTAGTATTTTTTTGCTTAAAAAACTGGTTAACTTTATCTTTAAAATTACGCGATTTTTTAGCATGGCTACTTAACTCGCCCAACACTGGCATATTGAGTAATTGCCTTAAATCTTCAGCAGATCGCACGCGCCTATCAAACATCTCAGCAACTAACACAAATCCAACGCCCAACAAACCACCTAAAAATACAGAAAGCGCAATATTCAACAATATTTTAGGGCTAGAATGTTTAAGCGGTGCAATGGCTGGGTTTAAAACAGATACGTCAGTTTGACCGGATTGGCTTTCTAAATTGGTTTGGCCAAAGCGCAGTAGCGCATTGTCGTACATGCGTTGTGCGCCTTCTACTTCGCGCTCTAGCACTGCCATTTCATCATGCTGGCTTTTGAGTTTTAGTACGCGCTCTTTTTGTTGCGCAAGTGAAGCATTAATCTCAGCCTCTTTTTGTTGCGATACGCGCGCAGTTTGGCCCACACTGTTGCTAGTTTTTGAGGTCTCTACACGAATTAAATCGCGCAGGCTCGTTACATCCGATTGCGCTGCCTGATATTGCGGATGATTCACACCTAGACGTTGCGACACTTCATTAAGGCGCGTTTCAGCTTGCACCAATTGTGATTTCAAACCTTGAATTAAGCCATTAGCTAAAATTTCTGGCGATTCTGAAGCTGAACCTCTTTTTAGCTGGCTTTGACGCGAAGTGCTATCGTAGGTTTGCGCTTGCGCCATCACTAACTGACTAGAAAGCTCACTTAAGCGCGCGGCTTCGGTATCCATACGCTCACCCGAAAACGCAATGCCATTTTCTTGTTGAAACGCAGATAGCTTGGCTTGTGCTTGCTCTACATTTTGGCGCAAGCCTTTAATTTGTTGATCAAACCAGGCGGCGGCTTGTTTAGCTGGTTCCGTTTTCATCTGCAAATTGGTATTAATATACGCCTCAGCAAACGCATTGGCTAAATCGGCTGCAAAATTTGGGTCTGCGCCCTCATAGCCAATTTCAATCACATCACTAGAGCGCGATGGCTTAACCGACAAATTTTGCAAAAAGCGATCGGCAAACCAATCATTAATATTGCCTTCGCCATTGGTAGCTTTTTCAAACGTGGCTTTTGCAGCATCACTATTAGCAACGCCAAGCTTGGCGACCACTTTTAATGCCACGTTATGGCTTTGAATAATATCTACCTGTGTTGCCATATAGCCTGGCATTAAGGTGGCTGGCAAAGTCAGGCCAGTAACGGGGTCTGCGCCTTTAGAATTAATCACCAATGATGCAGTGGCGGTGTAGCTTTTTGGTAACAAAACACTCACTACCGTTGTCACCAGCACCGTCACACAAAATACCCAAATAGCGATGATTTTGCGCGCCATTAAAATAGATAGTAATTGTGAAAAACTCATGTGTAATCGCTTTATTGTTTGATTAGTTGATATTGTTAACGGTTATTTTTTGTCAATATTTGAATGTTAATTGTGCTTTAGTATTGATTAAGCTTGGTTAAAACCAGCTTTCTCTTACCATCACAATATCGTCAGGCTTCAATAAATCGCCAGAAGATGCATCCAGTGTTTTAAGTTTGCCGTCAACATTGCGTTTAATTTTGATACCACGCTCTGTGCCGCGTGGTGACAAGCCACCGCCCGTTGATAGGGCCTGCGCGATATTCATATTGCGCTCTAATCTAAAAGCGCCTGGGCGTTGCACTTCGCCATAAATATAAAAAACTGCGGTTCTTGGCACATAAATAGAGTCGCCATCTGCAAGCTCAAAATTAGCTGATGTATCACCTTTGCGATACAGCTGATCAATATCAATTTCGCGCTTTTCGGTTTTACCATCTCGTTTGGTAATAACAATAATGCTATCTGCACCCCCTGCTGAAACACCGCCCGCTTGCGATAAAAAATCAATCACCGTGCGCACGCCACTGGCTACTGAATATTTACCAGGACGATTCACTTGACCTAATACCGATACTTCACGCGCATTCACGTACACAATATCGTCAGCCAATAGTGGTGGATTGCTGGCTGGGTCAGCCTTATTTACTAAATCGCGCAAGTCATAATTTTGCTTGATGGTTTTACCGTCAGTACTACGAATTAAGGTAATCATGTCTGAGCCATTCGGTGTAGTACCGCCCGCCAATGCAAGCACGTCAGACAAAGTGCTGGGGCGATCTAACGAATATTTACCAGGCTTATAGACATCGCCAAGCACCGAAATAAACTGGCTTTGGAATTGCAAAACCACCAGATTCACTTGTGGCTTTCTAACAAAACCACCCTGCTCCAGCAAATCAGCTATTTTTTTCTCTGCCAATTGCGGACTTAAACCACCCAATACCACTTCGCCGATTAGCGCAAAGTTGATACTACCTGCAGCAGAAAGACGTGCCTCTGTGAGTAAATCTGGGCTGCCGTAAACGCCAATTCGTACATAATCGCCTGAGCCTAAAACATAGTCGCTCTTGGTTTCAGATGCTGAAACCGTGCTTTCTTCAGCCTCTGCGGCAACACTTACCAGCAACATAAACAACACACACAGCCAACCAAAAATACCTTTTTTCAAACGATTCACCTTAACTTTCATGCTTGCATTTTTTTGTTTTAACAATCTATTTAAACAAATTTAATGTAAGTGATTACAAACCTGACAAACCTTTATCCATGCTACTTGCATCTTTTGCTGGCTTTTCAGCAGCTTGAGCGGGGTCTTCGGGTTTAGCCATTTCTTGCGCAGCAACTGGCTGTGGTAATTGACTAGTTTTGGTATCAGATTTTTTAATGGCAGTTGGTGTAGGTTGCACACCTTTTTTCATATCGGCAAATGCACCAATAAATTCAATATTGGCTTTTTCATTTAAAGCAGCCATCTCTTTTTTAGCTAAGGCCGCTTTGTTTTGATTTAGAAAGTATTGCTCAATCACAGGCGTGGCTTTTTCACGGGTAATCGGCATGTTTTGCGATGCAGCTAAATGCACAATACTCACTGAAGCGTCATTAGATACCGCGATTAAATCGCCATCTTTAAGCGGCTGTAATTTCTTTAAAAAATCTAAGGGCAGTTGTTCTGCCGCGCGCACATTGCTATTTGCGTTAAATGGGTAATTTTTTTCTTTTAACCATGCAGCGATCTCGTTAATATTTTTAGTGATAGCTACTTTTTCTGCGATTTCTGCATGCTTGTCTTTGGTCACATTAATTGCCAGCTCTTGCAGACGAAACACGCGGCGATTTTCAAATAGCTCTGGACGCTCTTTATAAAACGCATCCACTTGGGTAACGCTTGGCTTGGCTGCTTTTGATAACATTTGCTCTAAGTAAGCCTGCGCTAAAATCTCATTTTTTGAAGCTTCTATTGCTTGCAAAATTCTAGGGTCGCGGTCTAGTTTTGTTTCAGTGGCTTGTTGCTTTAATAATTGCTGATCAACCAAACGCGCTAGGATTTGTTTAGCGGCGTCTTTGCTTTGGGCTTCCGTCAAGCCCTTGCTTTGCGCTAATCGGTTTAACTGAAAGTTAATTTGATGAATCGAAATCTCATCGCCATTTACTTTAGCCACAACTTGCGTACCGCCCTTGGCTTCTGTTTTATTTTTATCGCCACAGGCTGATAAAGTTAATACCACGCTAAATAAAGCTAAAAGTACATATTGGTTTTGCACACGCATATCATTTACTCACTTAAGACTAATGTTTAAATTAACATCTAGTACTATAAGAAGAAAATATGACTTTAATGTGTCAAAAATAAGTAGAATTTATGATGAAACTTAAATTAGTTTCGAAAAAGAATTACTAAATGCACATTTAATACTGCCAATATGACAAAAGGTATTTAAAAACTAATCTGTTTGGCTCATATTTGGCACTATTTTAGTGAGGAGTTGCCTACTAAAAGTTATACCGCGCTACTAAGCTAAGCGAGTTAAAACGAAAGCTTTGATTATTCAAGGTAGATTCACGATCTTCTGTTTGGTACTGCAATTGCAATACCGATTTTAAAGTTGGTGTGTAAATTAAACCTAAGTTAGCTGTTTTTGAGTTGTCGTTGCGGTTTTGAGCAACAATGAAAAATCCACTGTTTATAAAACCGCTACTGCCTAAGTACTCGGTATCCACATAACCCACACCGCCACTTAAAGCCAGCTTGCTGGTTATCGCCCAGCTAGGGTTAAAACTCGCGCCAGTGGACTCGATAAATGTGGATAAAATATCATCAATAGGTGATACTTCTCTAAATGCAGAGGCGTTAAGTGTGACTTTGTTCGTCAGCGTATGCGTAATATCCCAGCGTTGACTAATGCCGCTAAATTCACGTTGCGGGCTATCTTCATAATCAATCGTCACGCGTGATAATCTCGCATTGATGCGGGTTTTGTGAGTTAAAAACCAAGTGGCATCAAGGCTAAGTGAGCCTTGTACACTTTCGTCGCCAAATAACACAGATGCAAAACCAGTGCGGCCAGGGTATTCAGAATCGACTTCACGATACGATAAGCCCAACTGCGTGCCTAATAAGTTACGATAGCGCACACCTGCTTCGGTAATCGTGTCATCTCTATCTAAAGCTTCAAAACCCACCAGCTCATTTTCTGTTGTCAGCTCATCGCGCGATGCATAAATAGTCCAATCAGGATGAAAGCGCCAATTGACACTTGCCGATTGTCTATCAACCAACCTTGTATTTCTAACAGGATTTCTGATCTCGGTAAAGCCTGCAATCGATTCACTTTTGGTAGCGTTTAGCGTGCCAAATAAGTCACTACCTATGCGCCAATCCCAAGCTAAACCATAATTTTTAGCAACATTATCTAGCAAACCAAAGCGGTTATATTTAATGTCACTTACGTTGGCTGACGCCCTAATTAATTGTCTACTTAACCTTAAATTTGCATTAACACCAACATCTAATTGTTGAATAAAATCAGAAGTGGCGCTTGAGCCAAACGCTTGCTGTGCCTGCGTGGGCGACGAAAATCGAAATACGTTGTCGTCATAAATTAAATTGGCGCCAATAGTCGGGTTAATGTCAATAATGCCCTCAGCATTGGCAAAGCAAGAGCAAAACAGCAAGCAGCAAGCAGATATTTTTTTAAGGCGCGCGTTTTTAATCGGAATAATTAACATAAACAAACTGCCGTTACCAATATTGCCAATGGCCTGTAGTCACCACATACAAGCCCAGCAAGCCATTTGTTACCGTGTGCGCAAAAATGGGAATCCACAAGTTTTTATAGGTTTTATATAACTCGCCGTACACTAAACCTGCAAATAATCCCGCAAGCCACAAGTGATGCTCTATTGCAAATAAGCATGCGCTGCCAACATAGGCATAAGCTGATATTTTCTCGGGTGGTAATTTTAAAAAGTCGACTTTATCAAACCAGCGCATGATAAATGAGCGCCAAAATAACTCTTCCATCACTGGCACTAATATGGCCGCACCTGAAATTCTTACTGACATCCAAAATAATGCGCTAAATTCTGTTTCGCCTTCTAATGGGTTAAAGCCTTGCGTGTCACCACCGCCTAACCAAGTTGGATATGGGAAAATCCAGATAACAAATACGATTAATCCAGCAATACCTGCGTATAGAAAATCTCCAAGCACTGGCTGACGTTTAAGCTCTGAGTAATCGCGCCAGAAATATACTAACAAAGCCGCTACGACCCCGACTCTAATCACATAAAGCCATTTCACATCTAGCAATAGCCACTCAAATAGCTGACTTAACGGCTTTTGAAAGGCTAAAAATAGGATAAAAACAACAAAAGGTAGTGCTCTCGCAAGCACTGCACGGTCAAATGTCATGTTTGGCTCACAGTGAAAACAAACATGTTACGCATGGATTATGACGATTTTATTTCGCTGTCATAATTGAGCGAATACGTCATCATCTAAATTTGGATTAGTTAACGGTTTTTTTAGACGAAAAACGCTCTTCATCTAACTTATCTTGTTGATTTTGCAATATATTTTCTAGCTGAACCCGCTTTAGCTGAAAAAACTGCTCTTTCCGCATTATGGCTTCGTACTGACTAGGCGTGTCATAAATATGTATTAATTCGGTACCAAATTGATGCAATTTGCTATTTTTAACCGAGCAAGTATTCAATTCTTTGGTGGTATCTGCTAGGTTTTTTGATATGGTTTTGCGCTGATTATCGTTAAATTTTAAGTCAGCTAGCGCTTGAGCATGCACGCCTTTTAAATCGGTCAAGCTACTTTGGGTAGCATCTAATTTAGCCTGTGTATCGGTGAGTTTACTTTCAACCGCCGTTTTTTCATCAATGGTTTTAGTTAACTCAATACTTAAATTTTTAGCCTTGCGCTGTGATGATGCCAATGCCTTATTAGTTTTTTCTAACTCAGTATCTTTAGCCAATAACTGCTCCTGCAAAGCTTTTTTTTCTGTGTCAAATTGGGTTTGCATGGCTGCTTTTTCGGCTTCCATATCTTGCTTCATTTTTTGCATCATCAATGCCTGACGCCTTGCTGCTTTGTCTTTTTTTTCTGCTGCTATAGCCGATTGTGGCACAAGCATGCCAGCCAATAAGGCCAATATAAATAGCCCAACAATTTTTTGCGCGACATTTAGTTTCATGATGGCCTCAATTAAAACTTGGTGTTCAAATCAAGCAATAGCACATCGATACCTAATGGATCTAAGCCCCCACGTGGCGAAATCTCATCGGCGCTAAACCAGCGCGCTTGTAGCCATGTATTTTTACCTAAGCCATAACTACCACCCAAAATCCAGCCTTTTACATTGGTACCACGTTGGTAAAAGTCAGAATCAGTGAACGTATCGACGACAGAATCGGCTTCTAAACGTTTATAGGCGGCAAATACCTGCCAATCGTGTAGTTTTTCAGTTGTAGGCGTACCAACATCTAGCCTTACTTGATAAGCGTTTACCTCTTCATCAGGTAATAAACCAGGCACGATACCCGTTCTTCTAATGATTTCGTTACGGTCAAAGCCAATATTGCGCACATAATCACCCGTTAAGGTAATGTGCACAGGGTCAAAAGCAGCAATATCTACTTGGCCAGTCAGGTTAAGCTCTCTAAATTTAGAGGCATAACCAAATAGTGGGTCGCTACCAAATTGCCCACCATTGATGTCAAACGTTGAGTTACCTTTAGTGCGTGCGTTGGCAGAAGTTGAATTAAAGGGTGCATTGGGTCCAAATTGACCCGCTGGGTTGGCAATTCCCTCTAAATTATCAAATTCATACAATGCCAATCCCACTTTCACAGACGATTTATTGGCAGAAGTCCATTTAATGCCTGTTTGCGCGCCATACAGCCATTTATCTTTGGCTCGATTAAATTCAGAGCTTTCAACCTCGTCTATCGGAAACACGCCGGCTGTTGCAAAGCCAGACCAGCGATCATTAAATTTTGGCTTATAACTCGCTGCCACACCATCAAATGCTAAATCTGGATCCCACACCAAATCAGTAGAAAACCATGGATTTTCAAAACGTCCACCCACTAAACTTAAATCTGGGCGGATATTGGTTTTTAAGAAAACACGGTCCAGATTCAACTCATATTTACCACTCACGCCTTGTAATGTTTCGTTAGCAGAAATTGGGTCATTAAGGTTACCAGTGGTCATTCTAATGCCACCGTTTAACCAATCATTTACTTTGATATTAAAACCAAACCTTGCTCGAACCCGTGCACGATTTCTGTCTTCAGTCGTGTTATTTAAAACCACATTATTCGCCGCGATAAAGTCGTTGAGATTGGGGTTACCATCGGGGAATTGCGTAGTTTGGTACCTTAACCTCAAATCGCCCTCCCACTGCAAACGATCAATCCAATCAGGCAAACCTAAACGCTCACCCGCTTTGAAATTCAGTTTTGCCATCACTTCTTTTTTAATTTCTTCTTTCATTTCATTTTTAACAATTTGCGGCACATACTGCACACGCACTTTTTCATCGACAATTTTGCCGACCATTTTTTCATCTGCCGACAAATCGGCTGCATTTTGATTCGCTAGTGCTGTAGCGGTGTCTAATTCTTTGGCTTTTTCGGCATCGGCTGCGGCTTGCTTTAATAAAGCCTCTGCTTTGTCTTTGCTCAATACGCCTTCTTGCACCAATAAGTTCACCAAATTAACAGTGGTTGAGCGTAACTGCTCTAGCGATTCACGCTCGCCTGCAACTGCATTATTGGCACTCATACTTAACGCTAAAATAAGCATTAAAAGTGTATGAACAGGCTTGTTTGCATGGCTTAAAAAGCCACCCTTTTGCCCTACTGCAGCTAACGCCAAGCTTAATTTTTTCATGCTTGGTTTTACATCTAGTTTTGTAGTCATTTCCATGGTCGTTCTCGTTTTAATTTCAATCAGTTGTTTAATCACTGCAGCGGTTTTAAGGCCACCTTAGCCAACAGAGCGCGCAGTCACTCTTAATTTCACAGGTTGCGGCATATCGCCTGGCGGCCTTTCAGCTAGTTTTGGCATCGCATCCAATTGTTTTTTAATCAGGGCATCAATGTCTGGCTTACCGCTCGAGCTAGCCAGCTCAAAACGCTCAATCGCACCATTTGACGCCACCCACACTTTCACCACGACTTTATAAGCGCCACTAGCCAGCGTTTTATCTTTGCTCATCGCGTCTTCAATCTGGTTTTTCAGCAAATCCGTATACCAAGCAAATTGATATTTGTTAGGCCCACCACCAATGGTATTGCCCGTCTTTATGTCGCCGCCTTTGTAATCGTTGTTTACCTGACCAGATGCAAAAGCACTAGGGCCATCGCCTGCAGCACCCTCCATTTTCAACTGCTCAGCTGGTGGTGTTTCTACTGGTTTTGGTTGCTCTACTTTTATCTCTTTTGGCGCATCTGGTTTTGGTTGCTCTTTTGGCGGTTCTTTGGGTGGTGGTGGTGGTGGAGGCGGTGGCGTATCGGGAATCAACTTAATGGTTGTCACCTTTTTTTTCGCTGGCGCACCACCAGACATTAAACTCATAATGCCGTAACCAATTCCGCCCAATATGGCCAAACCAACTGCAATAAGCACAATGCGCTTAAGCCAAACGCCAGTCTGCGATTCAACTTCATCGTCATCTGGCATTGGGTCTTGGGTCGTGTTAAATGTTTGCATCATCAATTACTACGTGCCAATTCGGCCTGTCACCAAGCCAACATTTTCAATTTCCAGCTTATTCACCAAATCAATCACGCCCACTACACCTGCATAAGGCGCTTTTGCATCGCCACGGATCATTACGTTGAATTTGGGGTCTGCCGCTTTTGCTGCGTTTAACTGGCTTTCCAGTTCCGACATACTTACACCCGCGCCATTGATTGTGACACCACCACCTTGTTGCACTTGCACAATTTTGATGTCATGTTTTTCAGTGCTGGGTTTGTTAGATGGCTTAGGCAAATTCATGGTTAAGCCCTGCACGCCTGCTGTGGTCATCAGGATAAAAATCACTAACAGCACATAGGCCAAATCCAACATCGGTGTGATGTTGATGGTGTCGTATGGCTGTGCATCATTTTGTACTTGCATTTAAAATCCTTATGTTGGTTAAGTTATTTAAAAAGTTAACCTATTTAATTGCTTAACTTTTTGGTCACCAAACCCACTTCAGTAATATCCAGTTTTTTACAAATTTCTAATACTTCTGATACTTTTTCGTAATTGGCTGTTGCATCACCTTTTAACACCACAGGCAATGCAGGGTTACCACTTTTAAATTCACTTAAACGTTGCTCTAAAGTAATCATGTCTACTGGATAAGCATCTAAATACACGCTACCATCGCTGGTAATCGTAATCGCGCGCGTTTGCGGTTTTGCCAAGCTGGCAGAGTTAATCGTTTGCGGCATACCCACTTTTACGCCCTGCACCGAAGCGGTGGTCATGATGATAAAAATCACCAATAACACATAAGCTAAATCCAACATCGGCGTGATGTTAATCTCGTCGTATAGCTGGTTCTCTTCTTTGACGCCCTCTGACATCGCTTATTCTTTACCGAATAACTCAGCAGAACGCGTGACAAATTCGTCCACAAAAATCTGCATGGCAATGGTGATATTTTTAATGCGACTGGCTAAATAGTTGTAACCAAATAGCGCAGGAATCGCCACTGCCAAACCCGCAACCGTTGCCAGCAAAGCGGCCGCAATGCCCGGGGCAATCGCGTTTACGTTCACGTCACCTGCGGCGGCGATCGCTGCAAACGTAATCATCACGCCGACTACCGTGCCTAATAATCCCAAAAATGGACCACCTGAAATAGCAATGGTCAGTAACACCATGCCCGCGTTTTGGCGCTGTGTTTCGCGCACCAAATCCGCATCAATCGCCGCTTTAATTGCATCCATTGAAGCACCGCTTAGTGATAATTTTTCACCTTCATGCTGACGCTTTTTGATTTCGCGCAAACCTGCTTGATACAACTTAAATAGATTGGAATGTGGATATTTGCCGCCTTTATCTAGCTCCAATAAATCGCTGGCATTCGATTTTTGAAAGCGCGCCAAGAATCTTTTGTTATCTTTATCAGTGCGCGATACCAGCATGGCTTTACTCCACATCACCCACACACTAATCGCAAACATCACCGCCAAAATACCAATCACAATTTTGGCATCCAGCGTTAAACTATCAATTAAAATGCCTAAGTAATTGGCTTCGCCCTCTTCTTCGCCATCCTCACCGCCCTCACCCTCAGCGATTTTTAAAAGCTGGCTATCCACACTTTCGCTACTGGCGATTAGCTTAATAAAATCGGCACTGCGTGCGATATTGGCAATTTCCAACTCGTCTACTTCGCCTGTAAAACCCTCGCCAATTTTGATATCGGTGGCTGTGTCTACCGTTGGTACATCACCTGTGGCTACTTCTACACCATTTAAATACATCACAGCTTTACCAGCATTTAAGGTAAACGCAATATGCTGCCAAACAGCAGGTTTTAGCTCGCCACCCGTCAATACAATTTCGGCTATTTTTAGTGTTAAGTTTTGTGCAGCAATCGCCAAATCCACATTATTTTCTTGGCTATACAAGCTTGCTGTTTGTGGCAACGCGCTAGGCTTAACCCATGCAGACCAAGTAAATCCTGCGCTGGCATTGGTGGCTGCATTGGCCGGGATCACTAGCGCCTCACCTGTTAACACTGCACTTTCTCCAATTAAGCCAGCTTTTTGTGCAGTAATATTGCCACTAGCAAATAGGCCTGATGGTGAGCTATCTTGTAGTAAAGCTTTGTCTGAAAACTGGAATTTAGCCACTAAGTGTGAGTCCAGCATGATTTTTGGGTTAGCGGTGCTGGCAGCGTTTTCGTTACCGTAATACAGCCAAAAATGCGCATCTTTATCTGCGCTGCTAATTTGCGGTATTTGCACCCAAATGATGGCCAGCTCGTTTACTGCATCAAATTTTTCTACAAAATATTTCAGCTCGGTTTTGTCATCTTGCGCAATAAAACGAATATCTGAGCCATCAATATTCACAGCCGTAAAATCAAAATTGCCTGAATGCAGGCGCACCACAACTGATGGCTGCACGATTGCCTGTGTAATGCCAACCGCATTAATGCTGATTTTTTTGCGCTGTGTCCAATCGACGTTCCATTCTGCAAAACCGCTTATTGGGAAAAGCCCCATCACCAAACTTAATAACACTAACCATTTCTTCATACTGCTTCCCTTTATGTTCAATTTTCTGATATTCAATTTGTTTGCTTGACTATTTAACAGTTAAAAATTCAGTGATTAAAAATCGTACCAAAAGCGTATATGGCTTAAAAAATCGCCTTTTTCGGTTGCGGCGCTGTCTCTTAATGCCCATGCCAGGTCTAAATTTAAATTAAAGTTTTTCCAAGCTTTGGCGCGCAGGCCAATGCCGTAACCAGCCAACACAGATTGCCTATCTTGCCCTGGCAATGGGTCTATCGTTCTAAATTTGGCAATATCGTAAAAAGCCGCTAATTTAGTGTTTTGTAGCCAGTTAACATTTTTAAATAGCACTGGTGAAGTCAATTCAAGCGTCGAATGAATACCTTGATCGCCCGCTTCTTCCGATTCCAAATAGCCTCTTACGGTATCTGCACCACCTACTAAAAACTGCTCATTGGGAATCAGTGGTGAGCCAGAATATTGGCCGTCAATTTTTGCTAATAGTTGAAAATCTTTAGGTAAGTTTTGTGTGCGTTGCAAATCAATTTTTGCTACAAAGAAATTAGAGCTCGCTCCAACTCTTCTGGCTTCAAACTCTGCTTCATCAGAAATAAAACCACGCAAGCCTACGTTTACGCCTGTGTTTAGCTGCGTTCTGCCTGTGGCGCCTTGCCAAGTTCCACTGTAGGAGGCTGATAACGGCGCGTAAGTTACAGGCGTTTCAAAATCGGTGCCGAAGACAATGGTTTGCCCGAAATCTTTGTAATCAATCCCTAAAGAAATCGAATGGAAGTAGTTATCTAAATTGGGCAAAGGCTTGATTAAACGCGCACCCAAAATAGTACCGTCACCCAAAATATTGACACCGCCCACTGTCGCTACGTTACTTTTAGACCTAACGCCGTACAAGGCCAATAAAATATCGCTGGTGTCAAAACGCCATAGGTAATTGGCCGATAACACTTGCACTTCATCTGTATTTTCTGGCGAAACTAAGAAGTTAAGTGAAAGGCTGTGCTCTCGCTGCCATAAGTTATCATATTTAATCGTGCCGCCTAATCTTGGCTTGGTCGTATCGCGGCTATAGCGATTATTGAGCTCTAAGTTTGCATGCAGTGGCAGTGTGTCTTCTACTTTTAAATCCACCTCTACCGTACCAAAGGTTTTACCCGCTCTTAAAACAGGCGTCACGCGTTTATCTGATGAGCGATTTAAGCGCGTAATATCGGCTTGCAAAGTAGGAAAATGCGGCACTTGGCCTTCTTGAACAGATGGCGACAACGCTTTAATGCGACCCAACGAAAAATATTTTGAGTCCTTGACTCTAAACTTAGCGACTTTGCCTTCGGTAACATTTAAGCGGACTATTTTTTTATCGACATCTTGTTCGGGAATATCTACCAAAACCGTTAAATAACCTGCTTGATGGTAAGTTTTTTCTAGCGCATCGCGCGCTTTATTCACATCGTCAATCGACTTTTTCTCACCCATGTGCGGGTAAACCGCCGTTTCAATTTGCACATTAGTAAGCTTGGTATTACCGTCTACCTGAAACTCGTAAATATCGAAATAATTGACTGCTGGTTCAGCTTGTGTGCTTGCTTCTGCTTGAACAGCATCTTTAGGCACTGCTAAATCCTGCTTTTGTGTAGCAACTTCTGCTTCTGTCGCGATTGGTTCTTCTGCCGCGTACAGCATTTCTACATTCATCAGCAACAGAATGCTTAACACAACTGTGCTTATTGTTTTGTAATGGTGCTGACGCATGAAAAAGAAATCCTAAGACTATCAGTGCAGAACCACCGCTTTTTCTGCACCCTAAAATTAAGGCTTGATAGTAATAGGACTATGTGACGATAAAATTACAAATAACTACAGTTGTTACAATTTTGCCTACTTGTTACAAATGACTTTAGTTTGTTACAAGTAGGCAAAAATAATTAAGGCTGACAATCTCTTTTAACTTTGTCGTCTGGTGCACAAGGCTTAAGCTTAGGATTGGTCGGCGCTAATTCATCGCCTAACGAAATCACCTCAACCGTAATTAACGAAGGTAGCGCAGCAAGTTTGTTGCCATCCGTTTTTGCAGATTCTGCTATCTCACTGCCTTGTTTGTTTTGTGCCGTTGGGTCACTAGAAGCGGGTGCAGTTAATCCAGCAGCACCTGTGCTTGCTACTGGTAAACCCGTTGAAGTACCGCCTACTTTAATATTATCTGCACCAATAATGACACGTGCACCTAAATCAATATCGCCTGCAGAACGAATACCAGCCTCGCCTGCATTAATTTCGCCATAAGGCGCAAACAAACTGGCTCTACCAGGCACACCGCCCGTTGAGGTTAATGCAGCGATACCACTACCTGTTACCGCGCCAGAAAAGTCAAAGGTTACTTGGCCATTTTGAATAGTAATTAAAGGTGGTGGTGTGCTTGATGCTGTTTTTGCGCCACGGCCCGCATCAATACTGCCTAAGGCAGAATACAAGAGCAAATCGCTGCCGCCTAATGTAAATACACGCGACTGATTCACTAAAAAGTCATCCCGCACGAAGCCTAGCAAATCGCCACCACGCAAGGTGACAATACCTAGCTCGCTATCTGGTTTGGCAATGTCACTTGCCACTGCCAAGCCCGCATTTATTAATCCACCTGGTACTAAAATCTCAATAGCGCCGCCACTTTCACTTCTAATTTGACTATAAAAAAGGCTTAAGTCGCCAGGGTTGCTAACTTCTTCATTACCAATACTTTCAAACCCGTTCATGATTGAGCCAGTGCTTGCCAATAACGATTGTGTCGTTTCTGGCTGTGCAAAGGTTGGGAACATTGTCAAAATGGCACGTTGTGAGCGTGAATAATCGCCAAATGAACTATTGTTTACATCCAGCGCATCACGTCCACCCGCTCTTAATTCTGCAAAGTAAACACTATTAATAAAGCCTGTTTGCGATTCTTTATCTAGCTGTCTAAATGCAGTTAATGCTTGAGCGCCGTCAATACTGCTATCGCCCGTACGCGTGCGTATTAATTGCGTTAGTTGCGGCAGATAAATAATAGAGTAAATAGATGATGGATCAACGTAGGTATTTAAAATACCTTCAAAATCAGCAACCGCCGCTGCACCCGCTTGCACAAACAAATCTGCACCTTGCGCAGGCAAGAAAGGGTTATATAAATTGCCCAGCGAGCGAATACCATCTGAAGTACCTAAATCAATATCTTTATTTGCAGTTACATGCAATCGGCCAGGGCCAGTGACCTGAATACCACCATCTGAAATTTGCAGTGTGCCGCCACTCTGGCCTGCGTCGTTATAATAAATATTATTACCCGCTTCAATAACAGAAATATCGGTTGGGCGAATATTTTGCAAAATCACGTTAGCATCAACCACATCATTACCCGCGCTAATGATGGTTGCTTTTGGCGAAATAAGCGGCGCTGCAATAGTGAATGTGCTCGCTCCACTTGCATCTATTTGTACGTTATTAAATGCAATATCATTTAATGCATAAATACGCACTGGCTCAGTATCGTTGGCATGCAATAAGCCTGCGGTGTGTGCATTGGCGCCAATAAAACTACTTAATACTGGTGACGGAGTAGAGTTTCTTAAAAATGGTGTTGTTGCCACTGGCAGGCTTGCTGGGTCAACTTCAGAAATAACAAAATCACTGATGTTAATATTATTGCCAGCTAGTAATGTTGCGCCGCCTGTTGCAGACGGGTGCAGTACTACAGAACTGATTCGAATATCACCGTTTGGCGCAAATGCACTTAAAGTAGAAGGGTAACTTTCGCCATCTGCTGATTGAACAGCAACATTGCCCGCTAACGATAATGCGTTAATAAAGCTTTCGTCTGTGTAGCTGTAAAATCTTGCTTGTGTTGCGGCAGAAACGGTAGTTGAAGCAGCTGAAAGATTTGTCGGATTGTTTACATTGATAATGTCTAAATTATTATTAGCTTGCAAGCGAACTTGACTATCTATTAATGATAATGAAGTGCTTAAATCGCCACCTGATTTAACATTAATCTCGCCTTTACCAGTATGCAAAAGTACCCGATTAGCAGAGCCGCTAGTGTTGATGTTGACATCTCCACCACCTAATTCAATTAAATTTTGACTATCTGGCGCTTGGTTAACATTACCCGTTACTCTACCATTACTGGCTGCCGCAACTTGTAAATTGTTTAATTCGCCTCCAGCATTAACATTAACATCACCACCACCCAAAGTCCCTACGCCATTAGTGAATCGATTAGTAATATTAGCACCATTACCAGCGCTGTAGCGCGCAAACCATCTTGCCTGCGGATTCAATGATGATTGGTTAATTATCGACTTAGAGAACCAACTAGCTACAGATTGATTAGCAGCCGCCGTTTCTGAGCCAACAATATTTCCACCAGCGGTAATGTTCACATCACCGCCACTATCACCATAAAACTCACGCGCTTGCGAAACAGTAAGATAATTAAATTCATTTGGTCGCGTGTCATCTGGCAATCCAACTGTGTAAATGGATGCACCGCTACCTGTTGAGCCTAAATCAATATTATTACCTGCCACTGCGTTAATAAAGCCTGTTCCCGTTCTGGCGTATCGCGCACTGCCAAATACGATATCGCCTAAGCCTTGATTAACCGTTTCAGGATTCACTGCATTATTATCAGCGCCAGCGATTAAACGATAATTCCACGTTTGTGAGCGTTGCGCTAAAATCGGAGGCAATGGTGGGGTTGTGGACGTGTTATATCCAGTAAATTGCTCATAATTTAGATTACCATTGATAATTAAATTACCATTAGCGCGCAATACTAGCTCGCCACCACTTGGAATCGTATCGTCGAATGTCCAGTTATTGCTGACAGTTAAATCACTTGCACTATTTACCTGAATAATCGGATTAATAATGGGCGCTAAGCCATCTCGCGTAGGACTAAAACCAGCTAACTGAGCGTTTACATTTGCAACGAATGAATTGGTATCATTGCGAATGATTGTTTGCTGGTCCGTGCCTAACGTTGCATAAGAATAGTCTTTTACAGCACCAATACTAACGCGCCTTGCGCCTTTTACAGCTGCTGCTGCTTGGCTATTTACATTCACACCGTTACCTACATCAGCTGCTGTTGCTATGCCTGTTCTGGCAGCTCTAAAGTAAACATCGCCACCTACACCTTTTACAGCACCTACTTGGTCGCCCGATACATCAATTAGAGTACCTGATAGCCCGCCACCATCGGTAGCAACAGTGCTCACAATTCCAGCATCGCTAGAAAGCGTAACACTACCACCGTTACCTAAGCTACCTGCTGTGCTGTTTGTATCTGCCAAACCTTTTGCCAATAGCTGAGCGCCGCGATTGATGGTGACATCATTTTTAGCAAACAACTCAATATTGCCACCTTTATCGCCAGACGCATCAATCGTACCGTTAACCGTAATTGCGCCTTGGTCAACGTTCACTTTTACATTATTGGCGGTAATTTTATCGCTTGCGCCAATCGTAATATCGCCCTCACGCACACGGAATATTTGCTCTGCGGCAAAGTTACCAAGCGCTGCAAGCACTTGGCTAATATTGCTGATTGCTTTTGCATCAACACTTGCGGTGGCTTTTTTACCGGATTCAACTGCTTTAATGGTACCTGCCAATCGCACATCACCATTAACTGCAGATGCGCTAAAGCGACCTGCATCGCCATTACCAGCGGCTGATACACTCACCAACGCCCCTGTTTGCACATCAATATCACCATTGGCTGATTGCAAGGCAACACTGCCTGCTGGCAAGGCAACTGTTCGGTCGTTAATCGTGAAAAGTGACCCTGTTACATCAATACTGGCACCATTTTCAAGGGTAACGTTATCGGTAGCTGCTGCACCTGTTGCGCTAACGGTTACTTGACCACCTTTTACAACAATCGCTGCTGCGTGCCTGTCAGTTATATTAGATGCTTGTGTGGTACCGCCAGCCAAAATAATGCGGTCACCCGATAAACTTAAACGAGTGCCTTGCGATTCTGGGCTGACTAGATTGGTTGGCTGCGCGCCAACAGAACCTTGCACTTTCAATGTACCCGCATTTAAATTACCTGCATTAATAGCGTAATCTGCACGGCTTGCAGTAGTTAAGCGTGGTGCGCTTAAGGTTAAATTATTATCTGCCAATAATTGATTTGGTGTGGCAGCTGCCGTTGGCCTTGCTGTGCTGCCTGCTGAAACGATTTCTCTGCCGGCATTAATATCAATTTGGTCATAGCCAGCCAAGCGAACTGTGTTGTTGCCAAGACTAACTTTTTCTGCCTGAATAACTAAATTGCCAGTGCCCAGCGCTGGCAGAGAGCCATTACTTAACGCTGTTGCCGGGGCAAAAACTGCATTATTGTTATTGTTAATGGTTAAGTTTTGGGCAGTGATTGTGGCGGTTTGGCCATTATTCTGGTAGCCCGCAAGCCCTGCACTTTGCAACGTTAAATCAAAATCATCATTACCAAATGTGGCGCTACCATAAATATCAATCGTCGATTGGCTGTTTAAATTTAAGCTACCTGCCGCCGTAAATTCTGCCAATTGCTCATCTTGTAACCATAGGCCATCTGTTACAGATTCACCGTTTACTGGTGCACCTAAACTAATACGGCCAGATGAAAATGCCAGCGCAGCACCTTCGGCAAACTCAATATCGCCTTGTAAGTTTGTATTTCTAGATCCATCCAACAACACAGAGCCGTCTGCTACAACAGTCGCACCTGTATCAATCATTAAATCACCTCTGTCTGCGTTAACGTTGGTGCGGGTTAACGTTGCAGCTGCACCACCCGAAACACGTATTAAGGCGCCATCACCATCTAAAACGCCTGCACTATTTGCTACGTTGCCAATAGTGATATTTCTAGCTGCAGCACCAGTACCACGGCCAGTTAAAGTAGCACCATTATCTAATCTAACTGCATCTGTGGCAGCTAAAATCACTTCTGGTCCAGTTACATTGGCGTTGCCGTTTAAGCGTACTTCACCTGATACCACATCAACGTTACCTTGGCTGCGGGTTCCACCCAGTAATAAACTCGCGGCATTAAAATTGGCTAATGTTGTTTCATCAATCGCTAGGTAATTAATACCATTTAAATCGACTTGCCCCGTTTGCTCTCCTGCGCCTACCACCAATAAATTCGGCGCAGCAATATCGACCTCTGCACCTGAGCCTGTTTGTTGAGTGATAGCAGTTAATGTACCTCGCAATACCAGGCTTTCAGTCGCGGCAATGGATAAGCGGCCTGCATCAACTGTACGTTGCGATTGTGTGTTACCGCTAAAAAAAGCGCTGGCCGTAGTGGTATTGTATTGCGCTAAGCGATACGCATCGGCACCTGATCGCACTACAAAACCTGCTGTACGCGCTGTTTGTGTGTAGCCGTTGCTGGTGTAAGCAGCTAGGTGACCAGAAACTAGAGTGCTACCGTTAACCAAAGTTGATGTTAAACCAGCGGTTCTATCTTGTGCGCCCGATACCGCTGAAACCAAGACAGCGCCTGGCAATAATGCATAACGCGCTGGTAATAATGTGTAGTAACCCGCTGCAACACCTGGCGCGCCAGAAATATACACCGCATCACCCGCCTTAATATTGCTGCCTTGCCAATATTGCGGGTCAAAACTGGCAAACGTTTGATTGTTATTGGGCAAAATCACCCATGTGTTGGTGGCATTTTGGCCAAATGCCTGCTGATTAGCGTCGGCCGCTAATACATCGCTGCTACCACCCAAACCAGGCACCCATTCGTATGCAAATAAATCACCGCCACCACTAATGTCAATCACGCTATCTGCGTTTTGATTCACATTTGGCGCGTTAAGGCTTACAACACGCTCTGGCGCTGAATTTAATACTAAATTTGCAGGGCCAAAATTATATAAATAATCTAAGCCATCTTGCTGCGTAAAACCAAACGGAATTAACGCATTTTGTGCCGAAACTGAGGTAAAGCTACCCGCATTTAAATTCAATGTCTCACTGGCATTTAAAGCAATAGTGCCAAAAGGTGCTAACAATACGCCATTTTGGTTAATAGTTTCAGCATTAATATTTAACGTGCCGCCTGCAGATAACACTGCATCATAGCCACCTGTTGGGTTAATTTTATTAATAGTAACCGTACTACCAGCACCGTTTACGGTAATCGTGTAATCAGTCAGCGTAGTTGGATAAATTTGGCGCGCATTTAATTCAAGCGCACCATTAGTTAACAATGTGCCTGTTGGTGGTTGCCTGAATGCGTTTGTGGGTATATTGGGGTTACTAAAGCCTGTTAAACGAATATCGCCTTGACTATTAATGCTTGTGTTATTAAAACCAGACAACGCAAATGAGCCTCTTAGCTCGGCTAGCCGCGCATTTACCGTAAACTGTGCATTACCTGCAACTGCTGCAGGGGCTAGGTACTCGCTAGTGGGCCGAATTGCACTTTCAACTTCACCTCGATTGTCAAGTATATTACTTTCTACGTTACCAATTACTACGTTGGGTGCAGTTAATGTAACGGCGGAATCTGGCGTTGCTTCTATGATTCGCGCATTTAAGTTAATACTGCGTGATGCTGTTAAATTAACATCGCCTGTAAAACGCACACCATATTCTGATTCTAGCCCAACATCACTAAAACCACCGGCTATGATTTTATCAGCCGACACTCTGGCTAAGCCGCTGGCTGCTGGCTGTACTGCATCGCCTACTTGCAGGGTATTTGGCACAAAATTACCCGATTGCGCCACATCAACATACCATAATTGGCCAGGCGCATTACCAGGGTTTCCCGTACCATTAATATCTTCCACACTACCAGGGTAAGGCGAAGAAATTAAGCCTATGCCTGTTGTAGCACCACGGGTTAATCGCACATTCAAACTACCTGCTAAACCGCCAGGCGAGCTTGCGTCAAAGGTAGAGTCAAGCAAAATACCCTCGCGCGCACTAACTGAAACTTCACCGCCGTTACTATTTATTCTGGTTGGGGTAATACTATTGGTATTACGAACATCCAATATTGCAGAAGTACCTGCTACTTTAATTTCCGATCCCGCTTTTGCAACTACAAAGCCTTTTTTGGCATCGATTGTTACGTGGCCAGCGTCATACACGGTACCGATGCGCTGATTAACATTGCTAGGGGTTAATACAGTATGTCCACTGGCACTTAATACAGCGTTTTCGCCCAGCCAAATGGCTTGCGCTGCATTGTATCCATTATCGTCACTTCTACTTGGTTGGCCATTCATGGTTAAATTAATATCACCACCCAACGCTTCTAGTGTGCCATCTACAACAATTTGATTGTCCCAAGCTGAAAGTGAAATAGTTGGCACTAACTCGCCACCCGTTACCGACTCTCTTGCGCCATTTGAATCTACTTTAATATTTGCATTAGCCTCAACAATAATACTACCTCTTGAAACGCCGCTTGCTAAAAAGGCATCTGACACCGTACTGCCTAGTGCAGATTGTGTCGCCAAACTAAGGCTGGTTGAAGCACGATTGAATGTTGGTAAAAGCGTTGGCGTTGCAAAATCATGGACGCGCGCGCCAGTTCTTTGTAATTGATAATTTCTACCTAACTCGTAATTTTTAGCGACAACACTGACATCAGTATTGCTGCGCACAATCACACCGTCGCGGCCTGTTAGATTAAAGCTGGCAAAACCACTATTTTGAAAAAATTCTGGTGTTGCTAAAAACTCACGTGCATCGCCAAAACCACTATTGCCTATGGTGATAAAGGGCGCGGTAATAGATAAATCACCACCGTTACCCAGTGCAAAACCACGTAGTTCACCATTTAATTTTGGCGCAACATAAGTAAATGGATTGGCAGACGTGCCCTGATTAACCTGCGTGGCAATACTAATGCTGCCTGCATTACCATTATCAAGCTCAGCTCTGTTACGCACATTATGTAAATAGCCGCCACCAGAAACATCCACCAAACTACCTGTGCCCAACGTTACTTCATCGGTAGAGCTAATACTGACAGTGCCACCATGCTCTTGAATACGACCTGTTTGTAATGCGCCATTGGTATCATTTATCCAATTACCAGAAACGTCTAACTTAACGCCATCAGCAACGGTAATATTGGTATCTGGTGAGCCATTAACTCCCTCTATAAACTCTGTGGTTAATGCAATATCACCGCTGCGCGAAACGATATTTTTATTTACTTGAATTTCACGCCCAGTAATTGCAATTTTTGCACCGTTCACCAAGTTAACTGCACTATTCACTTGCACACTGCCACCAGTGGTAATAGCAATATCTTCAAAACCACTGCGGCTTAACATGCCTGCATCAATTTCAACCGCGCTTGCGCGGTTTGCTGGCAACACAGAATCGGCGGCAAAACTGCTAGCTAACGCAACTGTATTACCAATATTAATGTTCTGCGCTGGCGTATCTGTAGTCGGCAAGATTAAGTTAATCGATAATTGCGCCATTATATTGTCTGATTGGCGTTGTCTTTCACCGTAAATTCCACCGCCTAATAATTGTCCGTCTAATGCAATAGTTGAAGCCTCGATCTGTAAAGCCACAGCTTGTGTTTGGCCTTCTTCTGCGTTTAATACTCTGCGGTTTACTAATCTGCTACCTCTGCCTTCGGTGTAGCCTGCTTCTTGCAGTTCACGCACATTGCTGTTGCCTAAAAAATTCACAAATAGTGTATCTGCAGGCGCATCACCTAATGCATAACTTCTACCATCAGCTGCAACTAACCATGATTCCCTGCTCAAGCCCGCATTAAAGCGTAACGAGCCACCAGAAACATCCACTTTAGAACCTGCGCGTTGAATAAAATCGCCTTCAGATCGTAATCTAACTGCGCCACCATCAGCTAATTTTTCACCAACTGCTCGCGGCACTTGGCGTACAAAACCTGCTAAGTTAGCTACGCGCGAATCTGGCGTATTGCGAATATCAAACATCACAAATTGTCGATTTAAAAATTCACCCCTGTTAATTGGGTCATCGTTCAAATCGGTTTGAGTTAATAAAGCTTCTACAAAATTGCGGCCTAAATCTACCTCTACATTTTTTAAACCTGCTGCATCCACCAGCGTATCTTTACCTAAATAAAGACGCGATTGGTTGGCAGGGTTAGTACTACCAATACCTTGACCAAACAACTGCCCTGATTGTGCTGTAATGTTGATAAAGCCGCCAGGCACCACAATCTTAGCGTTATCGTTAACAGTCACCTGACTGCCAATTGCTTCTAGTACAGGCGGATTAAACACTTGATCATCAGTAATGGTTGTACCTGTTACATTGACTGCTGATAACATTTTTTGGTAATAAGTTTTTTCACCTGCCCTTATTTGATTTTGCGTTAATGTTGGCTCGCCGATTTGTGGTACTGAAAATAATTCATTTACTTTATAAACCGCTGCTTTATCTTCAGCCAAAATAGTAGTCACGCTATTTTCACCAAAGCTTAATTCCCCGTTGCGGTTACCAGTAATTAAAGTATTAGTAACGGCTTCGTTATTAGCGTTTAAACGATTGCTAATCTGTGTTGTTGCACCATTCACACGGTCGCTTGCTAAATCATTTGAATAAACAATCTCATTAGAGTTTACCGCTCTGGTATCTCTTGCTAATAAACGTATAGAGCCTTTTTGGGTGGCTGATGAAGTCGCAGTAACGCGACCACTTTGATTAACCAAATATGACGCCATAGTAACGTTGCCGCGCTGGGCTAAAATGCGGCCAGATGTGTCATTGGTTACTTCGCCAAATATTTCAGTTGGTGGGTTTGGGTTTGTGGTGTCAATTTCGTCTGGTTTCAGTTGATAAGAATCCACCTCTACCAAAACGCCTGCCAAAGCTTTAAGCGCAGAGTCATCTGCATAATCATATGAGCCTGCCGCCACTTCATTAAGCTCTGGCGCATAAGATAAATATACTTTTTCGCCAGCTGCCAATGCTACTTGGCCGCCGTTAGTTTCAATACTGCCTTGGTTAATTACTTTTGGGGCAAACAATAAAACTGAGCTACCTAACGCGGCTTTAATCTGCGCATCTGGCTCTACTTGCACTAATACGGTTCGAAAGCCATTCGCATCACCACCCCAATTATAAGCAGCTAGACCAGTGTCTAAAAATGCCTGTCTTAAATGGCCTTGCTCACTTAAAAAATCGGTATCTTGCAAATCTAATGCAGAGGCTACCAAGCCATTCACATTTACGCGTGCACCGTTGGCAAATAAAATGCCATTTTGGTTAATCAAATAAACACTGCCATTTGGTGAATTAAGCGCGCCTTGAATCACACTTCTATCGCCATTAATACGGACCAAAGTAGCCGAACCCGCACCGCCTAAATGATTAAAGTTAACTGTTGCAGCAGAGCCAATATTGAAATTAGGTCCTGTCAAAATACCTTTTTGCGTAATCTGATTAATATTCAGCAACCCATTTGATCCAGCAGGCAATTGGCCTGCGGTCAATGGCGCACCGCCGTTACCAACATAACTACCGCTTGTTATGTTCAAGCCAGTTGGTATTGTTAATGCATCTGCAAATGAAACCTTTACCGAGCCGACAAAACTCATCCCAAGAATTAAAATAGTTAAGCTGATTTTTTTAGATTTTTTATGCGCTTTTTTGATGGCCTTGCTAGCACCATTTTTACCAGATTGATGCCCACGAACATGCTCACCTACCGCCATCCATATACCGCGAGATGTGTTGTAAACAAGACGATAAATTCCAATATTCATAGCATTAATCCTTTTAAAACATTCAAATCAAACAACTCAAAAAACCAAATTAAAACAAATTACTTAACAGTAATTTTCTGTGCATATTGCAAAAAAATAATTGTTAATCAACTTTAATTTTGTAGCGTATTTACTAGCACAAAAGCCCTTCCCTAATTTCAGGGAAGGGCTGCCGTTTTATCTATTCATTACAGAAACTAAAACACACTGCTTTGAATAAACTAATCTGATTACAATGGTGGGAAAGCAATCAATGGTGCGCAAGTGTTACCACCGCGTGAGAATTTTGACACTAAAGCTGGACGAGTTGCGTAGCTTGCAACTTGTGGCAATGTTGCAAATGCATTTGGTACTGTTACAAAAGTACCGCCGTCATTACCTGTGTAACGTGTAGAACCAGCACGTCTTACAAACTCATTGAAGAAGCCTGTTTTAACTGCATCAGTAGATAAAGCTGGCACTACATCACCGTTTACATTTGTTACGGCTGCGTTACGTGCTTGGATTGATAATTCAACCACAAAGTCATACAAACCGTTTACCAAGTTTGCTTTTGATGGAGCAATACCAGTCGCACCAGCTGATGAAGCTTGTGTACCTGAACCATCAGTTCCGCCTGTGTATGTGTAAGTACCAGCACCATCTAAATGACGGAATGTATAACCGTTAGCACCAGTACCAGCAGTTACGTAGCTGTCTAATGACAACACGCCGATTGCTTTTGATGGGCCGCCAACGTTGCTGAACAATACACGGTAGTTCAGGTTGTTTGAACCACGTACGTTAAAGTCTGTACCGTTTTGTGCAGCAGTTAAGCAGTTACGCACATCACCAGAACCTGAGTTTTCAATAACTGTAAAACCAGCACTTGGGTCAATCACGATTGGGTTAGCAACTGTACCTGCACCACCAACAAAGCCAAAGCTGTCACCAGCTGTAGCTGGAACGGTTGCAGAAAAGCCATTTGAAGCGTTATTACATGGGAAACCAGTAAAGAACCAGTTATATGAAGATTGCGTACCAGAACCATCTACACGACGACACACTACTACTGGGTCAGTTGAACCATCAATTTGTGACCAGTCTTGAATTAAACCAGCCAACATACCACCGTATTGTGAACGGCTGATGTGTGTGCTAGCTGCAACAGCATTAGTCGCTACAATACCCATCATAATTTGATTCACTGGACGGTTAGTTAAAGTTGCTAATTCTGCTGGAGACAATTGAGGCTGACCATTCTCAGTGTTATATGGCTGTCTAAACAAAGCTGGTTCTACATCTGATACACCAAAATCTGGCACCAAGCCTGTATTAGATGCTGTTGCATGACCAGCAATACCTGGATCGATACCACGTAAACCACATTGCCAAGCAAAATTGCCTGTTGTTAATGTAGTACAGTTATTAAAATCTAATGTTTGAATGCGTGCTGCACGAGCCACCGGGTCTACACCAAATACTGACCCCCCTGCCGAACGTTTAATAAACAAGATATTAGTGCCTACTGGAACACCTGGAATTCCAGCAGCTGCTTGACCTAAGAAAGCACGATGATTAATCGCTGTGTCAGCGCTGCGAATTGCAACTACGTTTGTTAATAAGCTGCCTGCGATATCTGCTAAAAAGTTATCTGGTGCTGAAGCGCCAGATAAAAATATAACGCGCGTACCTGCTGGAATAGTTGGGCCAGCAGCTTGTGCTGACAAAGCAGCGAAAGCTAAACCACAAGCTACTGCAATTTTTGTAAAGTTCATGATTTTTTCCTCTAAATAATATTTTGTGTTCTGTTATGGGTGGTTAATATCTAAAAAACCATAACATAGATTGAATTAAGCAGCTTTGTTACGACGACGCGCAATTGCACCCACAAAACCTAAACCCGCTAATAACATGGCATATGTTTCTGGCTCTGGCACTGCTGCTACTGTTACTGCAGCAATTTGTAAACGCCATGCGCCATCTTGCAAGTAAGTTTTTACAACAATTTCACGGCCATCAAATGCAGTTAACTCTTGAATCAATGGTGCTTGGCCGTATTGGCTTGCAGTTTGAGTATGTTGTGCTAAAAATACCAAATTAGTTGATTGGCCTAGTACATTAGTAGTGTCACTGATAGAGCCGTAACCGCTTCCAACAAAACCCGCATAAGCATTACCGTTTGTAGCATCTGTTACTGCAAAAGTATCTTCAGCTGGCACCGGAATAAAGTCGCCTGATGCAGCAGCATAACCAGCCAAGGTAGATGCAGTGTTTCTAACATTAGTGGTAGTATTTGCAAATGGCGTTGAAGGTGTATCACCTTCTGTAATCAATAAACGATTACGACCGAAAACGTCGAATGCTGCAATATTCCATTGCACATTATTAAAGTTAGTAAAGTTAGCTGTTTCAAAACCTGTCAATACATCATCAAAAATGATGCCGTTAGTTCCGATTAATGAAGATTGTACTTTTGCATTAGCAAGTAAAGCTGTATTGCCAGCTGCTGTAGCAAACTGATCTGCACCAACCAAGTCATTTAATAACAAATTCCAGTTTAAATCGTATGTATAACCAATGCCTGCTTGGAAATCCCAAGCACTGAAAAATACTTCAGAGTTACCTGTTGCTGTGTTGGTATCAATGATAGCGTTTGCTGACATTGAAGATGCAGCTAGTACTACTGCCGCAACTAATGTATTTAATTTAATTTTCATGCCGTTTACTCCTAAAAATAAAAAAATGTAAAACTGAACTTCTAAACCACTCAAAAAAATACTGCAAAAATCTGTCGCTTAATATCTGCGTCGTTTAAAGCCATTTAACAAAATCACTCGCAACATCTTTATGTTTAAGATGCATAGCCCGCTTATGTAATAAGTCATTGCTATCGCCTTACGACCGTTACCATATTAGTTAGGCAATGTGAAACCAACATGTTTGAACATAGTCTGTTCGGCTTACGTACTTTTTTTATTAAAGCTTTTTAGAAATGCTTTGCTTTATTTTATAAAAACGCTTTTATTGATTTTGCAAATCATGCCGCTTAAATGTGACAGGCATTAAAAAATGGCATAGTCCTATCGGACTATAAAAAAATGGACTTTACTGCCTGATAAGCTTGCTAGAAAAGGCTTTGGCACTGTAGTGACGGTGCGTCATCATTACGTCATTTTTCATTCTTATGATGTGCTTATTCATTATTGTGATATTTATTTTTTTCTCATTTTTATTGTTTTTAAAAAGGTTAACCATGTCTTATTTCAATCGCACATTTATTAATCAAACCTTAACCATGTGCTTAATTTCTGCTGGTTTATACACCGCTTCATTGCCGGTTTTGGCGGATGAGGCCAGTGATATTGCGGCTATTAAATCTAATTTAGAAGCCAGAAAACCACCATTGCTGGCAAAAAGTATTCAAGCATCACCTATAGCAGGTTTGTATGAAGTATTTGCCAATGGCAATATTTTGTATGTTAATAAAAATGTATCGCACGTAATTGTTGGCGGTGCTATGTTAGATGGCGAAACTAAGCAAAACTTAACGGCGGAAAGATTAAAAGTATTAACCACCATTAAGTTTGACAGCCTGCCACTTAAGAACGCCATTGAAATTAAAAAAGGCACTGGCGCGTATAAATTTGCCGTATTTTCTGATCCCGATTGCCCATTTTGCAAAACTTTAGAGCAAGGCTTAGACAAGCTGGATTTAACTGATTACACAGCTTATGTGTTTTTGTTTCCATTAAAAGAATTGCATCCTGATGCAGTGGCAAAAGCAGAATCAATTTGGTGTGCGAAAGATAAGAAAGAGGCATGGACTAACTTAATGGTGAAAGGCAATGAGCCAGCAAAAGCCACCTGTGCCAACCCAATTATAGAAAATGAAAAACTGGCTAATCAGTTAGGCGTGGCGGGCACACCGACTATTTATTTACAAGATGGCCAACTAACACAATCGCCGCAAGAGTTGGTTAAGGCAATTAAAAAAGAGATTTAAAAGAATCATTGATTTGGTAAAAAATAAAAGCGATTCAGTTCTCTTTTATTTTGCCTTAGTTTTAAATGCTTATTTATTTTTTAAAGCGAGATTAAACTGATACTTTACTCAATAGCTTAGTTATTTCTAACCTTAACTAAACCCAATTTAGCGGCCTTAACAGCCGCCTGACCACGGTTTTGTACATCTAATTTGCGCAAGATATTTTGCACGTGATTTTTAACGGTAAGCGGGCTAATATCTAAAATAGTCGAAATTTCCCAGTTAGTTTTGCCCATGTGCACCCACTGCAAAATCTCTGATTCTCGGCCTGTAATTTTTTTTGCCGATTTGCTGACTTGCACCACATTGCTGCGATTGCTGGTCACACGAATGAGTGCGCAGTGCAGGTGCGGCATAATTAATTCTAATATTCTAGAATGGTTGCTGCTGATTTTTTTGGATAAGCGTCCAAATACTACAAACGTGGATATTCTGGTGTGATTATCGCCAAAACCATGCGCCAAGAAATCACCCATTTCAGAGGCTTTTAAGCTAGCCTGTGGCAAGTTAATCACCGAATATTGGTTAAATTCGTTGGCTTGCATTTGATTGGTGACTAAAACAGGTTGTGCGGTTTTTTTCCAAGCATGCAGCGCTTGGCTGACTAAACCCACTTCACGCTCTATCGCTTCATTAAAACGTGTTTCATCAAAATAACGCGAGCTGGTGAAATATTCAAAATCATAATCTTCAGTTTCGTTAGATTTAATGCCAAAAATCATCACTTCGTGTGCAAGCAAATACTGAAAGCCTGCCTGCAACCAGTTAAACAAATGCGTGCGTTGCGATAAGCGCAGCGATTCTTCAATGACTTCCATAAAAACAACACGCTGCTCGTCATCTAAACAAGCTTCGGCTTTTACGGGTTCATCGAGATTAAAATTTGAGCTAATAATCATGCATTTTGTTTGCTTATGCACAAACATATTTTATAAGTTGCAGGCAGTTTGGCTTTGTTTAGTGACAGCGTGATTAAGGTTAGATGGCAGTTTTTTTACAGTTTTGTAACAAAAGCCTAGTCATGTGCATCACTAAAAACTGTCATATTGATAGTGAATAATAGCTTCATGAAAAAAATTAACTTATTCACTTTAAGTATTTTGATGTGTATTAACAGCGCCTTAGCCAATGCCGATGTGCTGATTGACCTTGAACAAGCAGACGAAATTAGCATTATGAATACGCAATTGGATCATCGCTTTACGCTAAAAATCGCAGAGCCTGCAGAAACTGCATCGATTGAATCGGCGCAATTAACTAGTCCTGCACACGCCGATTCCGCTCATGCCATTCAACACTTGCCCTACCATGAAGAAGTTTTAGCGGCGGCCGACTTGACTGCACTGGAACCTGCCCTGATTCATGCAGTGATTACAGTGGAATCGAAACATAACGCGCTGGCAAAATCGCACAAGGGCGCTTATGGCTTAATGCAGCTAATGCCAGCGACTGCCAAGCGTTTTCATGTAAAAGATAAGCGCAATGCTGGGCAAAATATTTTGGCAGGGGCGCAATATTTGCGCGAATTACTCACATTATTTAAGGGCGATTTAAAGTTAACGTTGGCGGCCTATAACGCAGGGCCAGGTGCAGTGCAAAAATATCAAAACCATATTCCGCCGTATCGCGAAACCATGCGCTATGTGCCAAAAGTGCTTAAGTATTATCGGCAATATTCTTGATTTTAAAACTTAACCCATATTTTTAGCCAAAAATTCGCGTTAAGTACTGGGCGTAACAGCAGGTTCTGCAACAGAACCAGTTTCGGGAATAGCAGCGGGCACGCTAACAGGCGGAGCAGCGACTGAACTGCCAGGTGTGTAAACAAAGCGCCATTTGTCATAACTTTCCGCTTCATCAAAAGCTTCAAACTCTGGCGGTAAACCTGCTTTTTTGATGGGTTTTAATTTAGAGCTGCTGTAAACGCCTGTAATTTGACCTTGTTGCAGCACTAAATTCCATTCTTTATCGTGCGCAAATGGGTCTTTATACAGTTGACGAATATGACGCTTAATAATCGGTAAGCGTGTATCTAATATTAAATCTTGCAGCTTTTGCGGAAATTGTTTGGCAGTGCTGGGGCTGTTTTCGTAATAGCTGCCAATCGCATTGCGATAGGCTTGGCCAATAAACAATAGCTCTTTTTCGCGTTCGCGCTGCGAATCTTGGTGCCATACAATGCCCACTCCTGCCATGCCAATACCAGCTATGGCAATCACCGCCAGCAAGCCCATGTAAGTAAAACCTGTTTGCTGAAACGTTTTAATCTTACCAGTTTGCATAAGGTGTGCCGTCTTTAGAATTGCCTGACGCGCCGCTGTGAATATCGTAAATTTCGCCCTCTAGTGGCGGCTCTGGTGGCGTGAGTAGCCAAGTTTCGCTACTTTCAGTAATGGGGTCTATTGGTAATTTTCGTATATATTTTTTTTCGACCAAGTCATCCAGCGTTGCTGGGTAGCGGTCATTATCTGCATAATATTTATCAATACCCTCGCGCAACGTATTTAAATCATGCTGCAATGCCGCCTCTTTTGCGCGGTCGACACTGTTAAAATATCTAGGCGCAGCCAGCGTTAATAACAAAGCCAAAATCGCCAAAACGACTAGCATTTCTACCAAAGTAAAACCAGACTTAACGCTAAAATTTGCGTTAAAACTGAGTCTTTTTATTGCAGTTTTATTTACCATTTTGAATAAGGCACTCCATTAATGCCCAATTGCTGACTTTGCGAATACACATCAAATACATCATCGCCTGCGACAGGCTTGGCAGCTTCACTAGCGTAGCTCCGCAAACCCCAATTATTGGGCAAATCGTCACTTTCTGCGTTTGTGACAGTCGTCATTGGATCTAGCGGGATACGGCGTAAAAACTTGAGTTTATTTTTATTGGCATCTTTTTCATTGACCACGCCATTCACCAAAATTTCTAAATTAGGTGGATAACCCGTGTCTTCAATACTTTTTTTAATACGGCCATCATCTGCTGCTTTTTTATAGGCATCTATCGCCTCACGGATTAGGCGCAAATTGGCACGCAGCTCGTTTTCTTTACTGCGCTGCACAGTCATTTTTAGCATGGGCATCGCCACGCTAGCCAACACTGCCACAATGGTTACGGTGACAATTAATTCAATTAAGGTAAATCCTTTTAAACGCGGCTTCATGCTATCAATTTTTAAGGGGTAATGGGCGGCGCCACTAAATTAATCGTGTCATTGGGCGATGGGTTCGGCTGCAGCGGCGTTACACTGCCGCCAAAAACAGGGTTAGGGTTATCATCAATCGTGTTGGGTATTGGCTCTACTGCTGCGGGGTTTTGAGTTGGTACTGGTTCTGCCGATTGCGGCGCAACTTGCTCAGGAACCCCAGCAGGCGCTTGCGGCGCAATTTCCTGATTATCGTTTAACTGTAATTGACGTAAACGTATTTGCTCGCGCAGCTTTTCTTGTTGCGATTGTGAGCCACCCGTTACTGGCACAGTAATTTGCGGTTTATCGCTAATTAAGCTTTCTGTACCCGACCAATACTCAGTAATTTCAGCCTGCGGACGATTGATATTGCTAATAATTCTTGGTGTAATCGCCAGCACAATTTCGGTTTTAGTTTTACGGTCTTCTTGGTTGGCAAATAAGCGTCCAATTAGAGGTAAATCACCAAAGCCTGGCAATTTGGTTGCATTTTTACGTTCGTCATCTGAAATAAGGCCCGCCAAAATTTGGGTCTCGCCGTTTTTTAACCGCAATACTGTATTTGCGTTGCGCGTACCAATAGTGAATACATTGGCCCCATTTTGGGTAATGGTTCTTTCGCCTAATGAGCTTACTTCTAAGCCAACTTTAATATTCACAAAGTTATCCAGTGTTATGCGCGGCTCTACATCTAGCTTTAAGCCAACATCTATATATTGTACGTTTTCTGAAATACCCACGTTGGCAGTTGAAGTCGTGGTAATAATCGGCACTTTATCGCCGACTAAAATCTTGGCTTTTTCGTTATTCTTAACCCTTATTCTGGGGTTGGATAACAAATTGATGTCACCTGATGTTTTTCTAAAATTGAGTGCAGGGTTAGGTCTCACGCCAATATTGCCAGAAGTGACTTCTCTTAAAGATTCCAGCGTTAACGCGTCGGGAGTGACAACCGCCAGCTGATTGGGAAATACAATCCCCAACTCTTGCAGGCGGCTACGCGTGATTTCTAGCACTTCAATTTCCAACATCACTTCTGGATCTTCTAAATCGTTAGCAGCGATTAACTTTTCAGCAATATGAATCACCTCTGGTGTATCGCGCATCACCAGCATATTTAACCTGTCATCCACAAAAATATCTTTGGTTTTAAGCATGGTTTTAAGTAAAAGTGCCACTTGCTTAGCGCTGGTATTGGTAAAGAAAAAGCTGCGAATTACCAAATCTTTATAATCTTTAAACTTTTGCGGTGTGCTGGGGAAGACTAATGCCGTATTTTCGGATAAGGCTTTTTTCTGCAAACCATTGCTAGAAAGCACCAAATCAATGGCTTCATCGATTCTGGCCTTTTTAATAAAAATAGTCGCTTTGGTGTCGGGCTTAATATCTTTATCTAAAATAAAGTTAATACCGGTGGCGCGCGATAATGCCTCAAAAACCACTTTAATATTGGCATCGCGTAATTCTAAACTTACCGGTTTATCAAACGGTGGCTTTAAAACAGGTGGCGTGATTTTCATAGGATTAAGTTGCTGATCAATTTGATTTTGCAGCGCAATCGCTTTGGCTTGTTGCGGATCTTCTATCAGCACTTCGCGCAGCACTTCTTTTGCTGGCTCTGGCTGATTATTGTTGGCAAGCGTAGTTGCTTGCTCTACTTTTGACTCTTGCGCTTTTTTTTGCTCAATTAATATTTTACCTTTTGCAGCTACGGGGTCGTCTGGTAAAAAGCTTAAAATTCGGTCATAAAAACCAGCCGCTTCCTGATATTGACCTTTTGCAGTGGCTTGTTCAGCTTGGGTTGATAATTGTGTCACCGCGAGTTCTTTGGTCACCAATAAATCTTTGCGGGCGACTGTCGCCTCTGGTTTTGCATCGGCGCGTTGCTGCACAACAGCCACTTTAGCTTCTGGCGTATCACCTTTGATGGCAGATTTTTCCCATGGCGCAAATGCGCAGCTGCTTAATTGTGTTGTAATCAACAACACACAAAGGCTTTTAATGGCGCTTATTTTGCATTTTTTTGGCGCATTAAAAAAAAGTTGATTGATTGTCATGCTTAACTTCCTTCTACAAATTCACTTCTTCTGTTACTGGCGCTATTATTGGCGCAGATAATTCTGTTGATTTACTTGATTTCGCTAATACTTGTGGTAAGTTAAGCGGCAAATAGGTCAGCTTTAATATGCTTTCTTCTTCGCTATCTAGTCGCCATTGCGCATCAATTTTTTGGCCCTTAATCGCGGTAAATAGCTTACCGCCACGCATTAAAAATACCTGAGTACCTTTGGGTGAATCTTCTAATTTACCCATGTAGGTAAACGGTGCTGGCGGTGCCACAGGTGGCGGTGGTGGCGGCTGTTTAGTATTAACAACTTTTGGCACTACTAGCCAAGAATGCACTTTAAATACATCATCTACTTTGTGCGTTAATGGCATACGTTGTAGTTTTTGCCAAGGAATCAGGCTATCTGAACCCGTTTGTGCGTCACTTAAAATAGCTGTTTTTTTAGTAATGTTTTGAGTGTTAAGTCTTGCTGGAGTCACTTGTATTGATCTTTTTGGCTCTACTAATTCAACCAAATCAGCATCCTCAGCATCGTCTTTTAGTATCACCCACACTGCCAAAACCAGCGCAATCATCAACATCACGCCCAAGCGTTTACTATCGGTTTTATTATTGGCTGGGACTATTATTGCCATACATCACCGCCTGATTGATTGCTTGAATCTCCTTTTAGCATCAGCACGAAAATCAACTGCGCTTCAACCAATGGGCTTTGCGCATTTTCGCGCTTTAACTGCATATCGCTTAGCGCCAAAGCAGGCAACTGGTGCAAAACTTGCGCAATAAATTGACGAATCTGCGTGTATTTTCCAGTCACTGGCAACACAATCTCGTAGCGCGCCAATGCGCCTTGTGAGGTTTGTAATTGCTTAATTTGCGTCAGCTTATAATCGCCACGATTCAATATTAAGCGTTCTTTTAAAGCAATTTTATTGATTAAGCCCAAGCAATTAGGCAAGCTTTCAGCCAGTGGAAACTGCGCATAAAAGCGCTGAATCTCTTCTACTGATGTTTGCTTTGGCATAGCAGATTTTTGTAGCTGTGCTGCTGCTTGCCCTTGATTCATTTGCACTTGATTGGCTTCTATTTCAGCTTGCAAGTTTGCAGTTTCGGTATCTGCAATTTTTTGTTTTAGCGTTAGTATGTTTAAGCCGTAAAATAAGAAGCAACCTAACGTTATAGCCAATCCAAGTATGCCAAATAATCCAACTTTCTTGATTACTTGGCTTACCCACCAATTCATATAAGGCAAATTAAATATCTGCATTATGGTGCAACTTTCCATTTGGCTAGCACGCTAAAACTGACTGGTTTTGAAATATCCGCTTCTTCTACTTGATGCTTTTGCAAATGCACTTCATGCAATAATGCTTGCGCTTCTAATTGTTCAATATAGCGCAGCGTTACGGGCAAGTTTTTCGCTTCGCCCTTAAGCAAAATCTGTTGCTTTTTAATATTCGGCTCTATGCTCAATAAGGCAATATCGGGCATGTCTGCTTGCTCAATCGCCAGCATTAATGCACTCCACGGCGTAGTAAGCGTGTTAACAATCAGTCCAATTTGCTTCGTTTCGCTAGCCGAAATACTGGCTGGCACACTAGTCACTGGCACTGCTTCAGCAAGTACTGTTTCAGGCTGCGCTTGGTGTTTTATATCAGACAATAAAACAGCATATCGCGCTTGCAGCGTTTGTTCAGATTGCCAAAAAAATGCAGCCACCAACAAGCTGCCAACTAATATGTACAAGCCTAGCCAGCTAAAATTAAGAAAGCCGTGGCGTGGCTGGTTCGTTAATTCTAGATTGATTAACTGGTTCATATCACCGCTTCCAGCAGGGCGAAATGCGCATCATTTATTAGCTCATTTTTTGGGCGATTACTTAACCCATTTTTTAGGCCGATTTTTTCACCGATTTTCTCAATAGTGAAGCCTTGCATGGGTTTAAGCGACGTATTTTTGTGTGCGGGTGCATAAACCAATACCCGATTTTCGGCATGCTCGTTTAAAACCGTTTCACGCTGAATAGCCTGTTGCAAATCAAGCTGCCAATCATCATGGCAACTTACTGTACGCAATTGTTGGCATATGCCATTTTGTAATTGAACCAGCTGTAGTTTGGTGTTTTCCAGCAGAACCAAATAGCCATTTTTTTGTGCGATTTGTGGCATTAACCCGTTAAACGCCGTCATTAAATAAGGTTGAACGCTGTGTAGATTGAGCTGGTGTTTAGCCATTAATTGGCTTAGAGCCACTATCAATTGACTATCTGTTGCTACTGCAAGCGTGCTTTGATGTGGCGCACTATCGTGACATTTAATCTGCCAGCTATCTGCCGCAGCGCCATATATTTCGCGGTAAGCCGCTTGTACATAAGCCGTTTTTTCTGCAAAATTCATGGCAATTTGTTGCACTGGCAATATTAAATAGCGCACAAAATCGCTACTTAACACAACCGTAACCAACGTATTTTTAGCTGGCTTTAATTGGCTTAAACTGTCATCTAATTGATTCACAATCGATTGCCAATTTGCGCTATTTTTTGCTTGATTGTTGCTAACGTATTGTTGTTTGATTAGCTGTTTTTTAAAGCCAGAAGATTGTTGCACAATCGCAATTCCCTCTGCACTCAGCGCAAGATATAAGCGGGCACCTGTTAAGTGGCTGAATAAACTAGGCAACAAACGTGACACGATTAATCTCTTGTAAAGTGGTAATGCCGTTGCCAACCGCTGCAATTGCAGATTCACGAATCGTGGTCATGCCACTACGTTTTGCGGCTTCTTTTAGCTTGCGAATCGGTTCACGCGCCACAATCATTTCGCGCAGTTCGTCGTTTAAAATCAACAATTCCGCCACCGCTTTGCGGCCTTTATAGCCGGTGCCGCGGCAATGTCCGCAACCTTTGGCAAACTTAAAGTTCATGCCCGCCGCCATAATGGGCGTAATGCCAGATTCCTCTAGCAATTGCGCATCGGGTTCATAATCTTCTGCGCAATGCGGGCAAATACCGCGAATCAAACGCTGGGCGATAATGCCGTTCATGGCGGATACAAAGTTATACGGGTCTACCCCCATGTGCATAAAGCGGCCAATCACATCCAGCACATTGTTGGCATGCACGGTTGTGAATACCAAATGGCCTGTTAACGCGGCTTGCACGGCAATTTGTGCAGTTTCCGCATCGCGAATTTCACCCACCATAATTTTGTCCGGGTCGTGCCGCAAAATTGAACGCAATCCGCGCGCAAAAGTCAGGCCTTTTTTCTCATTCACAGGAATTTGCAGCACACCTGGCAATTGATATTCAACTGGGTCTTCAATGGTAATTATTTTGTCGTGACCAGTATTCACCTCTGAAATCGCCGCATACAGCGAAGTGGTTTTGCCGCTACCAGTGGGGCCAGTGACCAGCACCATGCCATATGGCTCACTGGCTAATTTGCGAAATTGGCTGATGGTTTTGGCGTCAAAACCCAAAGCTTGCAGGCTTAATCCTTGCGCTTCTTCTGACAAAGCTTTGCGATCCAAAACGCGCAAAACCGCATCTTCGCCAAATACGCTAGGCATGATAGATACGCGAAAATCTACCTCACGGCCTTGCACCATCACTTTAAAACGACCGTCTTGCGGAATACGGCGCTCTGAAATATCCAGTTGCGCCATCACCTTAACGCGCGAAATTGCCTGGTCGGCATTGTCTGAACCCTGTACGCCGCCAATATTCGCCATGACGCCATCAATGCGATACTTAACCGCCAAGCCAGTGTTGGAACATTCTAGGTGGATATCACTAGCCCCTACTTTCAACGCATCATACAAGGTAGAGTTGATCAATTTGATAATCGGATTGGTATCTTCGTTAATGGACTTTAACGATAATTGCGCCACCGCTTCATCGGCATCTGTGCTTGCGTTGTGATTACCTTCATGCAAACCATCCATGGCGCGCATGGTTTCTTCATGCTTAGCCAAAAATGCTGCAATATCGCTGCGGTGCGCTAAATGCCAAGTGCAAGATTGTTTAACCGCTTCTAGCGCCCACTCTTGCAAGCTTTCATTAAACGGGTCGGCAAATACCAGTATTAAGTTTTTATGCTGTTTATTATCTGCGAAATCGGCATCGGCATAAAAAGCCAAACACTCTTTTTGTTGTGCGGTGGCAAACGGAATCACATCAAATGCCGCTGTCATGCCGTGCAACTCTTTCATGCTAATGGCGCTGTAATGCAAGGTCGCGCTTAAGCGTTGCAAAAACGGCTCTTGCGCGTCGCCTGTTAATTCTTCTAACACTTCAATGGCACGCCGTTGTTGCAATTGCGCCTGCAATTTCGCTTGCTTGATTTGACTTGCACTAATCAAATCTAATGTGATTAATTGTGGCATATTCACTATTGAACGCTCCCTGCTAGCTCAAATATCGGCATATACAACAGCAACACCACCACACCAATCACTAAGCCAATAAACAACATCAAAAGCGGCTCAAATAACTTGGTAAACCATTCAATCCAGCGCGATAATTCTTCATCGTAAAAGGCGGCCACACGTTCCATCATGTCGCCGATTTTTCCGCCGCGCTCACCCACACGCAGCATGCGCAGGGCAACTGGCGTGGTTAAGCCTGCTTGCTCCATGGCGGTTGAAACGGGTTGCCCTTGCTGAATCGCCAACGTGGCGCTTTGCATATTGGCTTTTAAAGACACATCTAAAAGGCCAGCCACCGAACCCAAAGCCGACACAATCGGCGTGCCACCTTTTAGCAACATACCCAGCGTGCGATAAAAGCGCGCCAACTGAAAAATGCGCAAACGTTCACCAATAGCAGGTATGCGCCAAAATTGTTGCATGAGCCACTTTCTAACACTGGCTTGACTTAATGCATAAATAATCGCAAAAATTATTGCGCCTAATGCCATCAAAAAAGTGTTTCCGTGTTGCTCTAAAAACACACCCCATTGCAATAACAATTTCGATAGAAAAGGTAAGTTACTGCCAGTATCTTCATAAATCTGGCTAAATTTTGGCACTACAAAACCCATTAAAAAGAAAATGACTAAACCACCTACGCTTATCAATAAAACAGGGTAAATTGAGGCGCTGATTATTTTCTTTTTAACTAAGCCAATCTGCTGTTCATAGCTCACATAACGGCCAAGTGATTCAGCTAAATCGCCTGTTTTTTCGCTGGCGCGCACAGTGGCAACGTATAGCACTGGGAATATAGTAGGTTGCTGTTCTAGCGCATTAGAAAAAGTCTGGCCTTGATACAACGCCTGCAATAATGCATCTAGCGCGGTTTTAACTAGGGTACGCGATTCCTTTTCTGCCAGCGTTTCTATCGATTCCACCAAATTTAAGCCTGCATCTAGCAAAGCCAGCAGCTCTTGACTAAATAAAGCCAAAGGGAATTTTTTGCCCGTTTGCGATTTAAATTGCAGCGTTTTTGTGTTTACCGCAATAGGCGTATAGCCTTTGGCGCGCGCTTGCGATTTCGCGTCTTCTGCGTGCTGCGCGATAATATTCAGCAACGCCATTTCTTTGCCACGCACTGCTTTTACTTGATATTCCATTTAACTAATCATCCATTGGCATTTTTATGGATAAATTACCAACTCAGCACATCTTCAGCATCTGAAGTGCCGCCTAATTGACCGTCTTTTCCCAGCGTAGACAAATCATAATCACCATGTTCGCCAGGTGATTTATATATATACGGCTTGCCCCAAGGGTCATTTGGAACACTTTTCTTTAGATATGGCCCAGCCCATTTTGGTACATTGCCAGGATTTTTATTAAGCGCGGTTAGACCCTGTTCAGTCGTTGGATACTGACCAACGTCAATACGATATTGATCTAAACCCAAACCCAAAGCCTCAATTTGCGCGCTGGCAGTTTTAGTCTCTGATTTACCGATTTGACTAAACAGCTTAGGCGCAGCAATACTTGCCAGTAAGCCAATAATCACAATCACCACTAGCAACTCAAGCAATGTAAATCCTTGATTTTTAATGCGAATATAGATAGACCGAACTGAATTTGACATGATGACTGCTTTACCAAAAATTAATGCAAGATGACAATTTTAGTCAATCTTGTTTTCATTAACATTGCAGTTTTGTGACAGTTTTGTCACAAAACTATTGGGGCAAATAATGAAGTCCGCTAAATCTTTACCTGCGCATAATTCATCGGGTAAATCACTTTTTCGCGCGCGTCACTCCAAATTAAATCGCAGGTGTCGTCATCCACATGCATCATGCGACCTGCTTTATCCACACAATATTCGCCGCATACAATCATTTCTTTGAAGCTGTAATCTTGGCCTACGCGCGTATATTCAAATAGCACACTGCGCTCTACTTTGCCGCCGCGTTGCACATGGCAGCCATCACTAATCCAAGTTGGGCCAATAATCTGCGTGCCTTTATCAATGCGTGCGCCCGATCCTATATATACAGGGCCGACTATTTTGGTGTTTTCCCAATCGATATGCACGTTTAAACCCACCCAAACGCCTGGTTTAATTTGGCGGCCTGGTATGTGCATGCTGGGCACTTCGCCGCGCATCACTTGTTGCATCACTTCCCAATAATCGGTTACTAAGCCAATATCTATCCAATTAAAAGGTAAGTTAATGGCATAAAACGGACAATTTTTTTGTACTAATAATGGAAACAAATCAGAACCAATATCAAATGCACTGCCGGATGGGATTAAGTTAATGGCCTCTGGCTCGAAAATATAAATCCCTGTGCTGGCCAAATTAGAGCGCGCTTCGGTTTGGCTGGGTTTTTCTTGAAACGAAGTAATTTTGCCATCATCATTGGTGACCACAATGCCATAGCCAGATACTTTATCCATAGGCACTTGTTTAGCGACTAAACTCACCAGCGCGCCCTTGCGGCGATGCTCTGCCACTGCGGCGGTAATGTCCAAATCGATAATCGCATCGCCACAAATCACAATCGTGGTTTCATCAAAAAATCCGCCAAAATCCTGAATTTTGCGCATGCCACCAGCCGAACCTACAGGGCTAGGAACAATTTGACCATTGCTAATATCGCCCTCAAACGAGTAGCCAATATGCATGCCAAAACGCTGACCATCACCAAAATATTGCTGAATTTTTTCGTGCAGGTAACTCACATTAACCATTACTTCGCGCACATCATGCTTGGCCAAATGCTCAATCAAATAAGCCATTACTGGCTTACCTAATAACGGAATCATCGGTTTTGGCAATTCGTAGGTGAGCGGTCTAACCCGAGTACCCTTGCCTGCAGCTAAAATCATGGCTTTCATTTTTTGCTTTCGTTGTTACTTTTTATGTTGAAAAAGTATAGATTTTGATTGTTAAATAATGATGACGCTTGCTGTACGTACAAAAAAAGCGGCTCAAAAGCCGCTTTTAAAATCTTGCTTAATTTAAGATTTTTTACGATTTGAAAAGCCTAATAACATTAAGCCTGCAGCTAGCATGCTGACTATTTCTGGCTCCGGCACTGGAGATACAACGGGTCTGCCAATGGTTGCATTGCTAATTGAAAAAATAATATCGTTGTAATCTCTATCGCCACCAAACGCAATATCTTCAAAACCAATCAGAATATTGTTATTGCCAAGTTGCTCGTAAGCAGTGTGCGCCGTATTGTCTGTATTGTTGCTAGCGGCACCACTTAAAAAAGTATTTAGTGTGTCATTGACAAAAAAACTAAAACTAATGACCGTATCGGCTTCAAAATTGCCTAAAGAGTAAGTAGTGCCAGCCAATGCAGTTTGATTATTGAACACTACGTTAGGTGAGCCTTGCAAACTTAAATCGGTAGAAAAAGCGGCGGCTTTAGATAGAAAAGTTAAAATCACTTCGCCAGTTGTAGCGGCGTAAAGACTTTCGGTTGATACGTTTGCTGCACCAGAGAAAGGTGTTTCTGCTGCTGTTGATAAGCTAGATGCCATCGTTAATGTGCATGCGAGTACTAATTTACAGATATTCATTGATTAATCTCCAGTTGACAAGTGAATACATATTTAAGCTACAAACTGTACTTATACGCATAGCTTCACTTTGATGTTGTAATTGTATGATGTGAATATTTAGGTTTTATGACTGACATAGTCCGTTAAGCTTAGATTGGCCCGAATGGGCTATATAAATATTTCATCTATTTATAGTCCATCACTTTTACCGCGTGTGTAGTTAAAAAGTGTAAAAAATGATAGCTATTTGTATGTTATAAAAATTGAGCGATTACCTATCGCCTCAATACACATTAATAGGCTTTTGAGTCTTTAAATACCAAAAAAATGGTCTTAATAATAATATTAATATCTAAAGACAATGACCATTTTTTTAAGTACTCCAAATCATAATCGATACGATTTTTCATACTTTCAACGGTTTTTGTTTCACCTCGGTAACCATTCACCTGTGCCCAACCTGTAATACCTGGCTTAACTTTATGCCGAATCATGTAGCCTTTAATTAATTTGCGGTACATTTCATTATGCGTCACAGCATGCGGCCTTGGCCCAACCACGCTCATACGACCTTGCAGCACATTAATAAATTGTGGCAATTCGTCTAATGACGTTTTACGGATTATCTGCCCAAAAGGTGTCACTCTTTTATCGTTAAGTGTTGCCTGCGTCACGGCTGCGCCATCTTCGGCTACGGTCATTGACCTGAATTTATAAATAATAATTTCTTGCCCATCTAAACCATAGCGACGCTGCCTGAATAAAATAGGGCCGTTAGAACTTAACTTAACGCCCAATGCAACAATAATCAGAACAGGTAACAGCAGCAGCAGCAAAACACTGGCAATCACAATATCACTGGCGCGCTTAATCATGCCGTTGAAACCCGTAAACGGTGTTTCGCACATGGCCACCACTGGCATGCCGTCAATTTCATCAATGCGGCCCTGAATTAAATCTGCCATAAAAAAATCGGGCACAAAATAAATAGAAGCAGTCGTGTCTTTTAGGTCATCCAGCAAAGCCATCATTTGCACATGCATCGATGGCGGCAAGGTAATATAAATCAGGTCAATTGAATGGCGCTTAACAAACTCTGCCATTTCGCTCATCTGCCCTGTTAACGGCTGTTGGCTAGATATTTGATTGGGATTGTGTACCGAAAAATCATCGAAATAGCCTTTTATTTCAATCGCTAGCTGGCTATTATTTTGAATGCGGTTGTAAAGTTGCTGGCACAATTCATTGCGGCCAACAATCACTGCGGTTTTTTTAATATGCGTTAAATAATGTGTGCTGGCTAAATATTGGGCAATTACCCAATGCATAATCACCAAGGCCAGCGGTGTAATAAGCACCCAAGCGGTGATCACTTGTTGCGAAAACATCTGCAGGTATTCGGTTGCATAACCAAAAAATAACAAAATACCCACAATTAAAAACCATTGGCTTAATGTAGCTAATACATCTTTATAGATATTATTTTGGTTATGCCAAGACCCAGGAAAACTGAGCGCAAACACCATAATCGACAACACAATGTAGTGCGAACTGAGTTTGCCCTCAAACAGCAAAATGAACCCGAATAGCAAGCCGATACTTAATACTGGATCAACCAGTATTTTAATCATTTGGTTAATAGTTAACGATTTGCTAAAGCTAAGTTGTTGCTGAAATCTCACCATGCTTAAGTTACTTTTTGTGTTTGTTAAATGCGAATAGCATTACAGGCTAACGGAGAAATATGACATTGATGTGTATCAGTGATGTCTGGTGCATTGTGCCAATTACACAATACTTTAAGCACTATCTTTAAAACGCAGAGTGATAGGCTTTAATGGTTTTTTCGGCGATGGTTTTCCAGTTGTAGTGGCTGTTAATCCAAGCGCGGGCATGCATTTTGGTTTCTGGCGAAATGCTTTGTGCAGTATGTTCGTGCAGCAATTGCTCAATTTGTTTCACATTACCTAGTTCAAAATAACAGTTTGGTTTCATGCCAATCTCTAAATTAGCAGGTATATCACTAGCAATGACTGGTAGGCCAAAACTTAACGCCTCTAATAAAGAAATAGATAGGCCCTCATGCGATGATGGCAGTACAAACATAGCCGCATGTGTATACAAACTGCGCAAGGTATCGCCTTTTTGAAAGCCAGTTAACACAATATTGGGATTAGCTTTTGTTGCATCTTGCAACGTTTGTAAATAGGCATCTGGGTGATCAGATTGACCCACTAATGCTAATTTATAGCCATCTAGATTAGCTGTATTAAAAGCGGCAATTAAATCTAAATGGCGTTTCTCTGGCACTAAACGGCTTACCAGCAAAATATAGCGATTTTTTTGCAAACCAAATTGGGTTAAGTAATCATCAGACACATCCAGATTCGGTAACACAACGCCGTTATAAATCAAGTCAGCTTGCATAGAATGCTTGCGCGCGACTATTTCGCGTATGCCGTTTGAGATAACAATTCGCGCGTTAGAAAAGCGCATGCCAACCCACTCACCCAGTAGCAAAACATGGCGCGCAATATAGCCCCATTTTTGACGATTATAATCTTGGCCATGATGCGTTACGACTACACGCAAGCCCAACAAGCGCGCTAATGGGGTCAGTAATGCAGGGCCAACTGCATGAATATGCAAAATATCTGGTCGCTTAATTGCCGCATACAACACCCCTAAAAAGGTATGTAAAATCGCCTCAAACGCTTTAGAGTCAGGCGCCCACAGTTGCGTAAATTTTACTCCGCACCATGTTTTACCCGTGGTGGATTGTTGGTACGATGAACGAACCAGCACCTCTAAATCGCAACCCAAACTCACCAATAAAGGTGCTAAATGCTCTGCATGCGTTTCAATACCGCCCTGCACATCTGGAAATCCGCGCAAGCCTAGCATCATCACACGCAAAGGTTTTGTGGCGCTTGGTTGGCCAGCGTATCCGCCCACATAGCCATAACGTTGCTGAAAACTAGCGTCTGTAATAAATGCCTGTAGGTGAGATTGCAAACTGAAGCTACCGTTTGAATAAGTGGATTGCGGATGAAGTGCTAGCGCGCTGTTTTTTGCAGTATTTTTAAATAAAAAATAAATACCAAAAAAATGATACGAAATAAAATGAGCCAAAAAGCGATTGAATCGTGCTACATAGTTAGCAAAAAAATTCACTTATTTGACCCTTTCAATCGCTTAATTTATAACCTTTTAAGAGCGTATAGAATGGATGAATCAAGTTGCGGGCTGATGAATAAAAGTCACATTTATATAGTCCGAACGGACTATATAAATGATAGATAAATCGTCATAAATGACAATAAAATGAAAAATTAATGGTTATGATCCGAATGCAAACTAGGCGAATTTATTGCTTTAGATAGCCTTACTTTTGCACAAACAGAGTGATGCATATCACCATTATCATCATAGTCAATATGTTGATCATAATCTAAGACTTACTCAGTCGCGACACTTGTTAAATCGTCTTGCTGACATCAATTTATTGATTAACCGCTTTTAAATCCGCATCTTAATATTCAGTGAGCTGTCTTAGTGATGCATTAAAAACGTATAACTATTCTGGGAAGTCCAGTTAGTTGTCTTGTGTTATGTTCAAATTCTCATCACTCACTGTAAAACTTTCGACATTTTGCATAGATTTCAAAGTATAAAATAATAAAATATCTAATAAAAACATAAAGTTAATATAAATACTCATTTGGCACAGATTGTGCAAACTGGTTAATTACCAGCTTTTTCAATTGATGAGGATGAATTTAAAATGAACAATCAAAACGTATATGCAGTTTATGCCGAATTTTTGGTGCAATGCAGAAGAGTGATGGGGCCATTTGATATCGAAAAATTAGCCAGTGATGAGGCTTATAAAGTTGATTTTTTTAATCGCGTGATGCTAAGTGAAGATGACCAGTTATTTAAAATGGCCGATTTGGTCAACCGTGCACTGACAGAAGAAGCGCGAAGCGTTCACTAACTATTGACTGTTGGTTAATTCTTAGGTGGCATTATAAATTCTGCCGGATGTTGGTTGAGCCTACTTGCTAATTGACGCAACAAAGTGCGTCATTGCTTAAAGCGTATTTTGCGCGACTTCATTGCTACATAAAGCGCTAGCCCAAAACTAACGGTTAAGTTCATGCAAGCAATCAGCGCTAAGCCCAAAGCCGCAACAGCCGCGGCCTGCCATGTCATTATAAAATCTAAGCTAAATGCGGCAAAGCCCACAAATGCAGATGAGAATGCAATGTGCCGAATATCAAACGGCAACCCGAATAAAATGCCAACTGCGCTCATGCCGCCCAACAAACAACCAAAATAAAAGTTACCGGCCAGCGAGCCTAAATTATGTTCAATATAGTGCGCCACACGCTCTAGGCGCGAAACGCCCAATAGTTTTTGCAGCCACTTAACAGCACGTAATCGCTGCGGGATTTTATTGTAAACAGCCAAATTATCGTGGTAACCCGCAATTAAGCCTGATAAAAATAAACAAACACCTGCAATTCCTGCGTAAAACACAGCGCCGCTTTTTAATGGATGAATGTCAGTTAGTAAATGATTGGCTTTTTCAGGTGTTATAAAATGTTGGCCTAAAATAGTCAAAAAAATCCAAGAAATCAACATAGCAGTCGGTATGGCAAAGGTCACATTTCCAAAAATAGCCACTATTTGGCTACGCACTGTATTGGCAATCATGGCAATTAACTGATTCATTTCTTTCGATTTACTATCTGCGGCATCAATACTGGCGGCAATTGCCGCGGCTGTCATGGCAGGCTGTTTGGTGGCTACGGTAAAATGTAAAATATGAATCAGCATAAAGCCTAGCCCATAATTTAGGCTAAATAAAATAGCCTCGGTTAATGGTGCTAAGTGCAATTTGGCTATTAAAATTTTAATCATGCTCATGGTGGCAATCACCACTCCAGCGCCCATTGCAGAGCGCATTAACGCAAAATACTCATGGCGATTATTGGTAATGTAATGCTCGCCCGTACGGCTGGCGTTTTCGGTCACACGCAGCGCCATCACTTCTAGATTCTCTTGCCAATGCTCGCCTACATCATTTTTGTGGCACTCACTGTAGACCAACTCTTTAAATAAATGTACTTTTTCTAAGTTTGCATTTGTCTCAAATGTTGCAGAGGATTGTTTGGTTAAAATATGTAGCAGCGTTTCTAAGCGGGCGATTTGTTGCGACATGCGTTGCAACAAATTGGTCAAGCGAATACTGGTACCTGTTTGCACACTATTGCGACGAATTTTGCTGACAATTGCGCTGCATTGATCCAGCATCACCAAAATATGATTAATGTCTCCCGTATTTTGGCCAAAAAATGCAGCGATTTCTTCTTGTTGTGCAATAAATGGGGACGTGTGTTTTTCAAGCTCGGGATAATTACGTAACAGCTCAGGCTCTAGCCCCAAAGCCGCAATGCGAAAAGACAGCGCCTGCGAAGCGGCAACCATGTGCTGCTGACAAGCTTGTTTTAACTCTGGTGAGGCTTCTTCAAAACGCAGCGCGCCAATCAGTTCAAGCCAAATTGCGTCTGGCACTGCCAAAACCCAGTTTGCATCGGTCGTTTTAGTAAAAAATAGTGCAAATAAATCGATTAAGTATGCTGTATCTACCGCTTCTGGCAAAACCTTATGAGAAACTCGCCTGCGCATTTCGGTAAAAAACCCCGTAAATACCGAATGACGCGCAATCAAATATAAAGAGATTGGTTTGCGCTCACTGAGTAAGTGCAAAATAGCGTCGCGCAGCAACTGTGCTTTTGCTGAATCTTGATTGAGCAAATAGCATAAAGCCTGAATAGATTTGATTGCCGCCTCTACTTGATGCGGCTTTTCTGGTCGGATTTTAGCAATTAATTCAGAAATTAATGGTATGGCGCGCTGCGGATTTTTTGAATCCGCAGCATATTGTTCAAACACGCTTACTAACATTCAGCGCCTTAAGCAAATTGCGTTTTTTGCGCATTGGTTAAATGCGGACTTAACACTTGTAACATCTGAGAAAATACTTTTGGATTGGCCGCCACGATATTACCCGTAGTCAACCAGCTTTCGTTACCTTCAAAATCGCCCACAATGCCGCCCGCTTCTTGCACAATCAAACCGCCTGCGGCGATATCCCAAGCCGACAAATTCAGCTCAAAAAAGCCATCTGTATAACCGGCCGCCACGTATGCCAAATCCAACGCGGCTGAACCTGGGCGGCGAATGCCACTTGTGCTTTTAATCATATCTCTAAGCATATTTAAATAGGTATCTAAATGCGTAAAATCTTTAAATGGAAAACCTGTGGCAATTAGTGAAGCTTGCAATTTGCTGCGATTCGCCACGCGAATACGTTTGTCATTTAAAAACGCGCCACGACCTTTGGTCGCAGTAAATAAATCATTTTTCACTGGGTCGTAAATCACCGCTTGTGTCAGTACGCCTTTTTGTTGCAACGCGATAGAAACGCAGTAAACAGGAAAATTATGTAAGAAATTCGTGGTGCCATCCAGCGGGTCAATAATCCAAATATTTTCAGATTCTTGATTGGTATTACCGCTTTCTTCACCCAAAAATCCGTGATCTGGATAAGCGTATTTCAAGGTATCGATAATTGCTTGTTCGGCCGAACGGTCTACTTCGCTGACAAAATCGTTAAAGTCTTTGCTTTGAACGGTGAGCGCGCCCACATCATTAGAAGCTTTGTTGATAATACGGCCCGCTTCGCGCGCGGCTTTTACTGCATTGATTAGCATGGGATGCATAACGAATAATCTTTAAAGAGCTGTTAAAATGCCATTTTAGCATTAATAGGCGCATCCCCAAATTGTCACAGTCAATTATTCCAAACAGTATTTTCGATAATATTCGTGTCGTACTTTGCCAAACTAGTCACCCTGGCAATATTGGCTCTACCGCGCGCGCCATGAAAACCATGGGCTTAAAGCATTTATATTTAGTTAAACCCGATAAATTCCCCGATGCGCACGCTACTGCACTCTCCACTGGCGCGGCTGATTTGCTGGAACGCGCGATTGTGACAGAAACCTTGAGCGAAGCATTAACAGGTTGTGCGTTTGCCATTGGCTTAAGTGCCAGAAAACGCTATTTATCGCACGAAACTGTCAGCGCGCGTACCGCCGCGATTGAAGCAAGTAAAATCGCAGCAAATCAACCGATTGCCTTTGTATTTGGCACCGAGATGAGCGGCTTAAGCAATGCCGAATTGGATTGCTGCCAAATGCTGGCGATGATTCCTGCTAATCCCGAATATTCATCACTAAATTTAGCTGCTGCGGTACAAGTCGTTTGCTATGAAATACGTATGGCGATTTTAGAAGGAAAAATCGATGCGCCAGAAGCCAGCGAATTGGCGACGAATGATGCTTTAGAAGGCTTTTATGCGCATCTAGAACAAACACTTTTACACATTGGCTACTTAAACCCCGCCGCACCTAAAAAGTTAAGTGAGCGTTTGCGCAGAATTTACGCCCGAGCGAGGCTGGAAAAAGAAGAAGTGAATTTATTGAGAGGCGTTCTAACGCTGACACAAGAACCACGTAAACATAGCAAATACTAGCTTTTATTTAACCTCAGCAATAACCCTACTAAATTAGTCAACAATTAATTTTTGTGACATAATACTGATTTTATTTTTTCACGTTAATTGGTTATGTTTAATCATTTAAAAGAAGATATTTCAATCGTGTTTGACCGCGATCCAGCGGCGCGAACGCATTTTGAGATTTTGACGACTTATCCAGGTGTGCATGCTTTGATTATGCATCGTTTTAGTCATTGGCTTTGGACTGCTCGCTTTTATTGGCTAGGTAGGGCGTTTTCACATATTGGCCGTTTTTTAACGGGTATTGAGATTCATCCTGGCGCCACTATTGGCAATCGTGTGTTTATTGACCACGGCATGGGCGTGGTGATTGGCGAAACGGCGGTGATTGGCGATGATTGTACTTTGTATCATGGCGTCACATTGGGCGGCACCTCTTGGAACAAAGGCAAGCGCCATCCAACCTTAGAGCAAGGCGTGGTGATTGGCGCGGGCGCAAAAGTGCTGGGCCCGATTACGATTGGCAAGAACGCAAAAATCGGCAGCAATGCGGTAGTAGTAAAAGATGTGCCGGAAAATGCGACCGCGGTTGGGATTCCTGCGCGTATTTTAGAGGAAGAAAAAGCTAAAAGACGTGATGAAACGGCGCAAAAGATCGGCTTTAGCGCATATGCAGTGGGCGACGATAATAATGATCCGATTACAAAAGCGATTCATAGTTTGTTAGATCATGCCAGCAAGCAAGATGCTGAATTAGCAAGATTAAAAGCGCAGCTCGCCAAAATTGACGACACTAAAGCTGACGCAGAATTGGCAGAAGCGTTTGCATCCAAAAAACACTAATGCGCTGCCACATTAAGCATTGAACTTAACCGATTAATAATTGACTAAAATAGTAGGTTATTATATAATTTGCGATATTTATTAAGTCAACAAACAATTATTTATGAGATTAACAACCAAAGGTCGTTTTGCTGTTACCGCAATGCTAGACCTTGCTTTAAATGAAGTAAGCGAGCTGGGCGAAAGCCGTCCTGTCACGCTGGCTGGCATTAGTGAGCGCCAAGCGATTTCACTTTCTTATTTAGAGCAGTTATTCAGCCGCTTGCGCCGCCAAGGCTTAGTGACAAGTGTGCGTGGTCCTGGCGGTGGTTATCGTGTAGCAAAACCACATGCGGAAATTTCGGTTTCTAATATTATTACCGCAGTGGATGAGTTAATTGACGCGACACAATGCGGCGGACAAGAAAATTGTCACGACACAGGTCGTTGCATGACACATGATTTATGGGCATCGCTTAACCATAAAATTTTAGATTATTTATCTGGCGTGACTTTGGCAGATATGGTTGAAAATCAGCGCCAAAATGATGGCGACTTAACCAATAAAAAGGTACATTTTTCGCCGCGCGGCTTACAGGCTAAAATCAGCCAGACCAAGCCTTGCGAGCAAAATTCCTGCGAAGAAGTTAACGCTTAAAATGAGCCAAGTTTTTTTTGATCATAACAGCACCACTGCACTCAAACCTGAAGTGCTGGAAGCGATGTTGCCTTTTATGGTCGAACAACACGGTAATGCAACCAGTCGCCATAGCTTTGGTCGCAACGCGCGTGCTGCTGTTGAACATGCGCGTGAGCAGGTTGCAGATGCGGTTAATGCACATCCGTCACAAGTGGTGTTTACCGCAAGTGGAACGGAAGCAAATAATTTTGCGATTCATGGTATTGCCAGCAATTTGTGCCATGGCCAAATACTCACCAGCGCGGTTGAACATCCGTGCGTGTCGCGCCCTGCCCTTGCCATGCAATCGCGCGGCTGGCAAGCGCGTAGTGTAGATGTGGATGCGCATTGCAAATTAGACCTGCATCACTTGTATAATCTGCTAGCAACCCCCACTAACTTAGTGTCGGTGATGTTGGCGAACAACGAAACAGGCGTAATACAAGATTTAGCTGAAATTTCAGCGTTAAGTCGCCAGCACAAAGCGCTTGTGCATACAGATGCTGTACAAGGACTAGGCAAAATTGCGATTGATTTTGCTAGTTTAAATGTCAACGCAATGACATTATCTAGCCACAAAATTGGCGGTCCGCTTGGCGCAGGTGCATTGGTGATGGATAAACGTGTGGATATTCAGCCTTTGCTTCATGGCGGCGGACAAGAAAAAGGCTTGCGTAGCGGCACTGAAAATGTTGCTGCGATAGTCGGTTTTGGTTTGGCTTGTGAGCTTGCTGTTAAGAATTTATCTGCTTTTGCACAACATACACATCGCTTACGCGATTTGTGCGAAACAGGTTTGGTTAAGTTAGGCGCTACATTATTCGGCCAACAAGAAAAACGTATTCCGAATACTAGCTTTTTTGCTTTTGAGAATATGGATGGCGAAACCTTAGTGATGGCGCTAGATCGTAAAGGATTCGCGGTCGCCAGCGGTTCGGCTTGCTCATCCGATAGTTCAGAGCCTAGCCATGTTTTGTTGGCAATGGGTGTTGATAAAGACTTAGCACGCGGCGCCATTAGAGTGAGTTTTGGTTTACAAAATACAGTTGAACAAGTACAGCAATTTTTAAAAGTGCTTGAAAATGAATTAGCAAGATTAAGAAACTTAACGGCTGTAGCGGCTTAACAAATAGCATTGAGAAAGTAAGTATTATTAAAATGGATAGAGACCCGATTTATTTAGATTATTCTGCCACCACGCCAGTGGATCCACGTGTGGCCGCGATGATGATTCCATATTTAACGGAACATTACGGCAACCCTGCGTCACGCAGCCATCCGTTTGGCTGGACAGCCGAAAAAGCGGTGGAAAATGCGCGTGAAGAAGTCGCCAAATTAGTGGGTGCCGATCCGCGTGAAATCGTATGGACATCGGGCGCAACAGAATCAAATAACTTAGCCATTAAGGGTGCAGCTAATTTCTATGCTGCGACTAAAGGCAAACATATCATTACGATTGCCACAGAGCATAAAGCGGTGATTGATGCGGTGCGCGAGTTAGAGCGTGTTGGCTTTACGGCTACTTATTTACAGCCCGAAGCAAATGGCTTGGTAGATTTAGTTAAATTTAAAGCGGCGATTCAGCCAGATACTGTTTTAGCCAGCGTGATGATGGTGAATAATGAAATCGGCGTGATTCAAGATATTGAAGCGATTGGCAATATTTGCCGCGAAAACAATGTGATTTTTCATGTGGATGCTGCACAAGCCACTGGCAAGGTAGAGATTAATTTAGAAAAATTGCCAGTCGATTTAATGAGCTTTTGTGCGCATAAAACCTATGGACCAAAAGGTATTGGCGCTTTGTATGTACGCCGCAAACCGCGTATTCGTATTGAAGCGCAGATGCACGGTGGTGGTCATGAGCGCGGCATGCGCTCTGGCACACTAGCCACCCATCAAATCGTGGGTATGGGCGAAGCATTTAGAATCGCGCGCGAAGAGATGGAATTTGAAAATGCGCGTATTCGTAAATTGCGCGATAAATTATTGGCTGGCTTGCAGAGCATTGAAGAAACTTATATCAATGGCGACTTAGATCACCGCGTGCCACATAATTTGAATATTAGTTTTAATTATGTAGAAGGCGAATCGCTAATTATGGCGGTGAAAGATATTGCGGTTTCTAGTGGTTCGGCATGCACTTCTGCCAGCCTAGAGCCAAGCTATGTATTGCGCGCGATTGGTCGTAACGATGAATTGGCGCATAGCTCAATTCGCTTCTCTATTGGCCGCTTTACAACAGATGCCGATGTTGATTACACCATTGAATTGTTGAAAACTAAAGTGGGTAAATTAAGAGAATTATCACCGCTTTGGGATATGTTTAAAGATGGTATCGATATAAGCAAAGTACAATGGGCAGCACACTAAAATGCTTCTCTTTTTCCGCCTAGCGGCGTTGTCGAAATGCTTGCATAGAAAACTATGCGGCGCATTCCTACGCTTTGCTAAACGAAAAAATAGGGCGCATTTGCAGTTTTAAATGTTTTTTGAATAATTTGAAATTTAACAAGTATTTAAAATAGGAAGTAAAATCAAGGCGACAAGCCGAAGACAGTACGACCAAGATAATACGAATCGTACGGCAAGGCGCAGGTAACGCAGAGTTTGCGACGATTTTTAAATACACAGGAGAAACAAAATGGCATATTCAGATAAAGTATTAGACCACTACGAAAACCCAAGAAACGTGGGTTCTTTGGATAAAAACGACCCAAACGTGGGTACTGGCATGGTTGGCGCGCCAGCTTGCGGCGACGTGATGAAGTTGATGATTAAGGTTAACGATAGCGGCATTATCGAAGATGCTAAATTCAAAACTTATGGTTGCGGTTCTGCGATTGCGTCTAGCTCATTAGTGACTGAATGGCTTAAAGGCCGCACGATTGACGAAGCGTATGCAATCAAGAATTCTGAAATTGCAGAAGAACTGGCCTTGCCGCCTGTAAAAATCCATTGTTCTGTATTAGCAGAAGATGCGATTAAAGCAGCGGTTGCGGATATTAAAGCCAAACAAACCGCAGCAAAAGAGGTAGCTTAAGCAATGGCAATTAGTTTGACACCCGCAGCGGCAAATCGAGTTGAAAAATTCTTGAGTAACCGCGGTAAAGGTATTGGCTTGCGATTGGGCGTTAAAACCACAGGCTGCTCTGGCATGGCTTACACGCTTGAGTTTGTCGATGATATGCAGCCTGAAGACATGGCGTTTGACAGTCATGGCGTCAAAGTGATTGTTGATCCGAAAAGCTTGGCCTACATTGATGGCACAGAGCTCGACTTTACCAAAGAGGGCTTAAACGAAGGTTTTAAGTTTAACAACCCTAACGTTAAAGATGAATGTGGTTGCGGTGAAAGCTTTACAGTGTGAGTGCTTTGAATATTGGCTTGGCAGATAATCATTCCTATTTTGAATTGTTTGATTTAACGCCGCAATTCGATGTAGATTTGGCAAAGCTAGAAACCAATTATCGTAGCATTCAATCTGCAAGCCATCCTGACCGTTTTGTAACAGCATCACCCGCTGAAAAATTGCGTTCTATGCAAACGGCGACATTGGCGAATGAAGCATACCAAACTCTAAAAAATCCAGCTAAGCGCGCTCAGTATTTATTAGCACTGCTTGGCGTTGATGCGATTGCTGAAACCAATACATCAATGCCTGCTGAGTTTTTAATGCAGCAAATGGAATGGCGTGAAGCTGTAGATGATGCAAAACAGGCCAAAAATATTGATGCGTTGAATGCTTTATTAATTGAAATGCATCAAGAAGCAGAACGTTTGCAAGCAGACTTAACCGATTTAATTGATGAAAAAAACAATTTGGCATTAGCCACTGATGCTACGCGTAAACTAATTTTTATTGATAAGGTGTGCGCCGATATCCGAAAAATCATTGAGCAATTAGATGCTTAATTAGCAAACTGTCTTTTAATTACACCTGACTTAAACATGGCACTTTTACAAATTTCCGAACCAGGTCAATCAGCCGCGCCGCATCAGCATAAATTAGCGGTAGGCATTGATTTAGGCACAACAAATTCGTTAGTGGCGACCGTGCGTAGCGGCATGAGTAGCGTATTAATCGATGATGACGGTCATGCGCTGTTGCCCAGTGTAGTGCGCTATCTGGCAGATGGTAATATTGAAGTTGGCTATGAGGCGCAAGCGGCACAATCGATTGACCCTGCAAATACGATTGTTTCCGCCAAACGTTTTATGGGTCGTAGCTTAGCCGAAATCGATGTCGCTACCCAGCCCTATCAATTTGTAGAAACCCCAGCTTCATCTGAAAAACCATCTCTAATCGAAAAAACAATACAGATTCAAACTCGCGCTGGTGTTAAAAGTGCGGTAGAAATTTCTGCAGAAATCTTAAAATCACTTAAGACACGCGCCGAAAAGTCCCTTGGCGGTGAACTAGTTGGCGCCGTCATCACAGTACCCGCCTACTTTGATGATGCGCAACGTCAGGCCACTAAAGATGCGGCACGTTTAGCTGGTTTAAACGTATTGCGCCTGTTGAACGAACCCACCGCTGCTGCGGTTGCTTATGGCTTAGATAACAGCGTTGAAGGCACTTATGTGATTTACGATTTGGGCGGTGGCACGTTCGATGTGTCGATACTAAAACTCAGTAAAGGTGTGTTTGAAGTATTGAGCACCAATGGCGATAGCGCGCTGGGCGGTGATGATTTTGACCGGAGGATTTTTTGCTGGGTGTTAGAACAGTCGCATTGCAAGCCGTTAAATGCTAGCGATACGCGATTACTCTTGACCAAATCGCGTGAGGCAAAAGAATGGCTAACTGATCACGCTAATGCGCAAATCACTTGTTTCTTAAGTACGGGTGAAGTAATCGATTTAACGTTGAGCGCTAAAAAATTCAATGAGTTAACCCAAACTTTGGTGGCAAAAACACTTAACCCGACTAAGAAAGCGCTGCGAGACGCAGGCTTAACTATTGAAGATATCAAAGGTATTGTGATGGTGGGCGGTGCTACGCGTATGCCGCAAATACGTTTAGCAGTGGCGGATTTCTTTAAGCAAACACCACTCACTAATTTAGACCCAGATAAAGTAGTCGCATTGGGCGCAGCTATTCAAGCCAACACATTAGCAGGCAACAAAAGCGATGCCGATTTATTATTGCTGGATGTGATACCGTTATCGCTGGGTTTAGAAACCATGGGCGGCTTGGTAGAAAAAGTAATTCCGCGCAATAGTACTTTGCCGATTGCACGCGCGCAAGAATTCACTACTTTTAAAGATGGTCAAACCGCCATGAGCATTCATGTGCTGCAAGGTGAACGTGAATTAGTAAGCGATTGCCGCTCACTAGCCAAATTTGAATTGCGCGGCATTCCGCCAATGGTGGCTGGTAGTGCGCGCATTAGAGTTACTTTTACGGTAGATGCAGATGGTTTGCTGAGTGTTTCGGCGCGCGAAATGACGACTAATATTGAAGCGAATATTGTGGTAAAGCCCAGCTACGGCTTATCAGAAGAGCAAATACTCACCATGCTAAAAAGTAGCTTTGGCGCAGCAGAGGCTGACAAACAAGCGCGAGCGCTGGCAGAAGCAAAAGTAGATGCGACTGGTTTGATTTTAGCGATTGACGCAGCTTTGCAACAAGATAGTCATTTGTTGGCAGATGCAGAAAAATTTGCCATTTTAGAAGCGTTAAGTCAGCTAAAGGCACTGATTGATGGAGTAGATCATCACGCCATTCACCAAGCGACAGAGGCCTTAAATGTGGCAACAGAAGCATTTGCCGCTAAACGCATGGATGCCAGCGTAAGTCGCGCACTCACTGGCAAAGATGTTGCCCAGTTAGATTTATAAAAATTAAGTTAGTTAAGATTCAACCAAGATTCAAACCAGGAATTAAAAAAATGACACAAATCATTGTATTACCGCATGTAGAGCTTTGCCCAGATGGCGCGGCGTTTGAAGCAAAACAAGGTGATTCTATTTGCCAGAATTTGTTGGATAACGACATTGATATGGATCACGCCTGCGACCAAGTATGCGCCTGCACTACTTGCCATGTGATAGTGCGTGAGGGCTATAAAAGCTTAAACCCTGCAGAAGATAACGAAGATGATTTATTAGACAAAGCTTGGGGTTTAGAGCCACAATCGCGTCTAAGTTGTCAGGCAATTGTGGGCAATACCGATTTGGTGGTAGAAATCCCTAAATACTCAATCAATATGGCTAAAGAAGGTCATCGTTAGCCTTTAGTTAATCGCTAAAAATGGCTAAAAGCTAACAACTTAATATTACGCTTAAAAAGTTAGCGTATCTTCTAAAAAGTCGACTCTGCCCGTATTAAAGTTAAATACGCCGCCAATAATACCAATTTGTTTGTTGGTGATTTGCTCATCAATAATATCGCTACAGCGAATAATCGTATCAATCTGATACTTTACGTTCAAGCTAACCACTTTATCTAAAAAGCCTTTGTTGCTTGAGCTTCTGTCGTTTAACTCTTCTTTTTCAAATCTTAAGCAAGGCCTAATCATATTCACAATCTCGCCAATATGACCTTCTTTAAAGTCATCACAAGCCGCTTGCACAGCGCCACATCCGGTATGACCCATGACCACAATCAGCTTGCTACCTAAATATTTAGTGCTGTACTCTAATGAGCCAATCGCTTTATCTGAAGCGATATTACCCGCTAAGCGAACGCTAAAAACATCACCTAAAGCCTGATCAAATATCAATTCAACAGGCGCACGCGAATCTGCGCAGCTTAAAAATGAAGTAAACGGATGCTGCTTATCCCTTGTGAGATCTAACAAGCTTTTTAAATCTTTCTTTTCTGTTTCGTTATTTATAAAACGCTCGTTGCCGTCTATTAAGATATCAAACGCTTCTTGCGGAGTCATTTTGTCACGATTTAATAAAGGGTGCTTATACATAGTTTATCTATCTCTAAAAATTAAAAAAGTCTTTTAAATAAATGGTTAAGTAAGTTGATAATTAAGTTTTTAATTAAGATGCAGGCGGAACAAAACCAATAGTTTCCACTTCAATATTTTTTAATTTGGCGTGCAGTTGATAATCGCGAATAAATTCCGCCACATCATAAGCAACTGATTTGCTGTTACTAAAATCAATCACCACTTTAGAGTCTTGTGGTATTTCTTCAAGCACCTGCAAAATACTAGCTTTGTTAAAGAATGACACTTCTTCTGCCAACACAAGATGATGCACTTTGCGACCATCTGAAGTTGTGGTTGAATCTTTAACATAATGCGAATTACGATAGCTGTGATGCAAGGTGAAGAACACACCAAATACCATACCAATCGCAATCCCCGTCAATAAATCGGTGAGCAAGATACCGATGATGGTCGCAATAAACGGTACAAACTGCTCCCAGCCAAGTTTGTACATGCTCTGAAACAAGCTTGGCTTAGCTAATTTGTAACCAACCATAATAAGAATCACGGCTAAGCTTGCCAATGGAATCATATTTAGCATGCCTGCGATAGTAATTGCGCTCAACAGTAGCCAAATACCGTGCAAAATAGCCGACATTTTTGTTTTGGCGCCAAAAGTAATATTGGCAGAACTACGTACGATAACCTGAGTGACTGGCAGACCACCGATTAAACCTGAGATTAAGTTACCTAAACCTTGTGCTTTTAATTCGCGATTAGTTGGCGTAACACGCTTCATCGGATCAAGCTTGTCTGTGGCTTCTACGCAAAGTAGCGTTTCTAAGCTTGCAATAATGGCAAGCACAACGGCTAATTTATACACCTCAATATTGTTTAACTGTGAAAAATCGGGGAATGTAAATTGCCCTAAAAAATCGGTTAAGTTATTGGCTACAGGCAAACTCACAATTTGATTTTCAGCTAAACTGAAATTAAGTACATTTGTTTGAAAAAGATAATTGAACAAAATACCGACCAACACAACCACAATTGGTCCTTGCAAAATTTCAAATACTCGACTTTTTTTGCTGAGATAAACATCCCAAAAAATTAGGATAGCAAAAGAAACACCCGCAATAATTAGTGCGCCTGGTGTTAATAAATTCCATGAATCCATCAAGGTAGTAAATGTATTGCCGCCATCCGCTTGCGCGAAAGATTCATCTCCCTCAAAATCCATATCGTAGCCCAAAGCATGTGGAATTTGCTTTAAGATAATGAGCAAGCCAATACCTGTTAACATGCCCTTGATAACCGAAGAAGGTACAAAATAAGCAATAAATCCAGCCTTAAAAAATCCTAAAGCCAGTTGAATTAATCCAGCTAAAACAACTGCCAGCAAAAAAGTTTCAAAAGACCCTAGCGCGCCAATTGCAGTTAATACAATCACGGCCAAACCAGCCGCCGGACCACTAACGCCCAACTGAGAACCGCTTGCCATGCCAACAATAATACCGCCGACAATACCCGCAATCACACCTGAGAAAAGCGGCGCACCCGAGGCAAGTGCAATACCTAAGCAAAGTGGAAGTGCTACAAAGAAAACGACAATACTGGCCGGTAAATCGTTTTTTATTTCTTTAAACCATGCTTGATAACTCAATTGAATTCCTCTAACTATGAATAATGTCTAAATGACAGTGTAACAAATAATAAGTGCCATTTTCATGACAATGGCACTTTTATCTATCACTATGATTAATTTAGTTAATCTGTCGTTTTATCCATATAAGGTCTTTTACCTAACATACGAATGTTCAATTGTTGATAAGTGTTAGGTCCCGCTTTACGTTCAGCCGATTCATCTTTAATCAACGTTGCAGCTTCCCAATTATCTGCTTTGTTAGCGGTAGCTTCAACTGGTGCTTCTTGATAAGGACGTTTCGACAAGTTTTGGTTGATGACATTTTGAGCTTTATCATCTCCTGCCTGAACAACGCCCGTTGTTAACATTACTGCCGCTACCAGTCCAATAAGACTTTTGCTTTTCATCATCATCTCCTCAACTTAACCCTATACTGAATCAAAATTATATTTAATTAGTATGGGCGTTTTGATAACTGATTTAAACGTTGCACTTGTTTGTTTGTGCCTAAAGCGCTGTCGTCAGCTTCTACTTCACCGCGTATTAATGTTGCACCTTCAAATTCGTTTGATTTTTGATAAGCGCTATCAGGCAACGGTTGTGCGTATGGGCGTTTAGACATATTGTTTTGGTTTTGCACACTTTTTTTGTATGCATCTTCTGCATTCACTGCACCAGATACCAATAAAATTGCTGATGAAACAATCACTGCTAAATTTAAACTTTTCATTTTCTCTCTCCAATTATGTTTACGTTGTTCGGGTTATTTAATTGCTTTCCCGATGTGATGCATTATGCACACAGTCAGTAAAGTAAAAGTCTACCAAAATAGGTAGAACGGTATATACTATTCGGCATATGTCAATCATTCAACTTAACCCATCTGAACAACTAACAAGTGCTCGCGCGTTGAGGCAGAGCCTGAAACAAACACAAGCCAACGATGCGCATTTAAGGCTTTATCTCAACCTAGGCTTACAACTCTTTGAACAGGGCTGGGGCACTGCTACATCAGCTAGTCTTTTGCATGCGCTTTGCACTTTACTTTCAGCACAGCATGCCTTGTTAGCCGTAGAAAATTCTGGGAAACTAATTGTGTTTAATCAAGTAGGGCAGTCTTTACCAATAGGCACAAGAATTCCGATGATGGGAATATTGGCGAGTATGCTCAAAAATCCTGTTCAGCTAAATTTATATGAGAATAAAGGCACGCAATTATGGACACATGGGGAAACCAATCACCATGAGTGCTTAATTCCACTCGCGTTAGGCAAACATGGGAAAGGGGTTATTGCGCTCTCTGGGAAAAAACTCACCTTAGAATCAGCCGAAATCGAAACCTTAAACGCACTTGCGGGCTTAATAGGGCTAGCATTATCTCAACACCAAGGGCCAGTGCGCAGCGAAGTAGACCAAACTATTTTAGAAGCATTAACACCCAGAGAGCGTGAAATTTTTGCACTTTTACCCTCTGGCTTAAGTAATAATGCGCTTGGTGCTAAATTGGGGATTGCGCCAGGCACAGCTAAAATTCACGTTGAGCGTATTTTAAATAAACTGGGTGTAAAAGATAGAACACAAGCTGCGGTAAAGGCTGTTGAGCTGGGTTACAGGTCTTGAGTATTAAATTGTTAAAATATAGATTTGATGAAAAATACACAGCCACAATTAGCTAAAAGAAATCATTTTCAGCCCCTAAGCTGGATTGCGCAGGCATGGCAAGATTTACCATTAGGAATAAAAGGCGTTTGTGTTATTGCCTTGCCACTGCTGGTTTTATTAGCATCGCTGGGCTCGTTATATATTAGAGAGCAAGAAACGACACAATTAGAAAATAAGCTCAGACTCGCTTTGCAAAATCAGCGTGATATTCAAGAAGTACATACGATGCTGATTGAAGCATCTACTGGCGTTAGAGATTACTTGCTGACTGGGGATAAGCATTTTCTAGATATTTTTTTTCAGGTGGAAAGCAAACTGCCTGCCATACTAAATGCGTTGGAAATTCAACTTGATAATGAGGGGCAAAAAAAGCGCCTTGCGACTATTTACCCACTCGTTGAGCAAAATTTACGTGATTTAAGAACATTGTCAGAATATGAATCGAACATTGCATCTGATGACTTAATTGCCAAATTCAAATCCCAGGTCAATACGCTAGATAAGCTAAGAAACGAAATTGAAAGGCTCAATGCAGAAGAAGCGATTTTGGTGGCTAAAGACCAGCAAGACGTCGTTGAGCAACGGCAACGGCATATCATCATTACTCTGATAGCGGCAGTGTCTGGGATTATTGGCTCTTTGGTTGCGGTATGGATTTTCTCACGCACTATCGTCAAAAGAGTACGCCTATTAAGAGACTCTGCGGCGCATCTTGCCAAATCAGAAAAATTAAACTTGCCGTCCAGTAGTCAGGATGAGCTGGGCCAATTATCCGATGAGCTTGGCCACGCATCGCAATTATTGGCTAAAAATATCAACGATTCCATTCAGGCCAGACAAGAAGCGGAAGAAGCCAGCGCTTCAAAAAGTATGTTTTTATCTCGTACCAGCCACGAGTTAAGAACACCGTTAAATGCTATTTTAGGATTTGCCCAACTACTAGAACAAGATTTATCACAGGGAAAACAACGTGAAAGTGTCTCGCTTATTTTAGGTGCTGGACAGCATTTGCTCAAATTAATCAATGAAGTACTAGAAATTGCCAGAGTTGAATCTGGGGAAATTTTATTAGAGCTGACTCCTGTTGACGTTAATGCCTTGCTTGATGAGGCAACGCAATATATTGCGCCAATAGGAAAAATTCGTGATATTGAAATTAAAACTGAAATTGCGTCCAATTTATGGGCAACAGCAAACCGACAAAAGCTACTTCAGGTGGTGTTAAATTTACTATCAAATGCACTTAAGTATGGCCCCGCAAATGCAGTAGTAAAATTAAACGCATACCGTCTTGATGGTAATATTTTGATAGAAGTGGAGGATGCAGGTGTCGGCATTCCAAGCAAATTGAAAGAGCGCTTATTTACGCCATTTGATCGCCTAGGCGCAGAACAAAGCAAAGTAGAAGGCACTGGACTGGGCTTGGCTTTATCGAAACAAATTATGCTGGCCATGAAAGGTAGTATTCATGTATCTGACGATAAAAGCTTATTTTGGATAGAAATTGGCGCTTGCGAATCGAACGCAGAAACCAACAATATTGCTCAAGCAGCACCACTCAATAAATACACCTCTTTAAAAAACAAACATACTATTCTTTATGTAGAAGATAATTTAAGTAACCGCGCATTAGTTGAAGCAATCATTCATCGCCAGCATGATTTACGTATTCATTCGGTAACAACAATGAAAGATGCTAGACAATATCTAACAGAATTTACACCTTCGCTATTGCTGGTTGATTTAAATTTACCAGATGGGTCTGGTGAGAGCTTAATCAGCTTTGTAAAAGCAGATGCTAATCTTCAACATATCCCTATCATGGTACTCAGTGCAGATGCCTTGCCAGAAACCATAGCACGCTTAACAATGGCTGGTGTTGCCCAATATATTACCAAACCTTTAGATGTGGCCATGTTTAACAAAAAAGTAAGAGAACTCATTGAGGCATAGAAAATAAAATGACTGAAGCGGATATATTAAATGCCAAAATTTTAGTGATTGATGATGCAGAAGCAAATCTGCGGCTATTAGAAGATTTACTAGCCAGAGAGGGTTTTCATCAAGTCATCAGCACTGCGGATTCCACGCGTTCTCTCGATTTATTTAAGGCGTTTGAACCTGATTTAATTTTGCTGGATTTAATGATGCCAGAGTTAGATGGCTATGCCGTGCTAGAAATGCTATCGCGCCATATTCCTAAAGATGAATATTTACCTGTTTTGGTGCTAACAGCAGACGCAACCATCGCAGCAAAAAGAAAAGCCTTAGCATTAGGTGCTAAGGACTTTTTGACTAAACCATTTGATACGATTGAAGCAATGTTGCGTGTGTGGAATTTATTAGAAACGCGCGTTTTGTATCGCCATCTAAAATCACTCAATACTGCAATTATGCCGGTAAATCATGCACATCAAGTTGAAGAATAATTTAGTTGAGTAAGGCTAAATTAGTAGTAGTTGTTTTTTGTGCCAATTTTTGCAAGTAATCAATCGCTTGTGCATGTTGACCATTCATAGACAACACCTTTTTAAAATGCTGTTCAGCGCTAGCATAATCATTGGTTGCATACTCTGCAGCAGCCAAATAAAACCAAGATTCAGCAGTGTTTGGCTCAGCTTGCACCCATTGTGTCGCTACTTTTAATAAAGCGCTCCACTCTTGTGCAACATAAGGTTGCACTACTTGCATAAAATAAGGACGTTTCTTAGCATCCATCGCCCAAAAAGGTTTTTCACTTTTTGCACCTAATGATTGAGCAGGCTTGCTCGCTAATGTTTGCACCCATTCAACTGGCATATAGTAGTAATAAGCTGAACTGCCTTTGCTTTTTAAAGTGATGATACCCACTAAGTTTCCTGCATCATCAAATGCACCACCACCACTAGCACCTAATCTAAACGAGCTACTTGCACGGATAATCACGCTATCATCCATCGGAAAAAGTCCTTTTACCTCGCCAAAAGTATTCACTGGCTGTTTGGTTTCGTCTGGGTAGCCAACTGTAAAAAAAGAGCTACCGTATTGAAGATTTTTGCTGGCGCCGAACTTAACCGCTGGCACATTTAAGTTTTCTACGGTCAACATACATAAATCGTGATGCCAATCTGCTTTGATTGCGGTAGCCACATGCGGCTCGCCATTTACAACAACTGTCACATTGGTCGCGTCATTCACCACATGGCAATTGGTAATCACTTCGTTTTTGCCAATCACCACAGCAGAACCCAAACCTAAACTTCCATTTGGCAATATGACTTTTACGCGTAACACACTTTGACTCAGCTCGCTCACCAAAGCTTCAGCAGGCATTGCCCATGCGCTATTTGCAGCGCACAACACTAGCAGTAATGTGGATATTTTGGTTAAGTAATGTTTCATCATCGCGCTTCCTTATTCACAGCTCATCATTGCTGAAACTAAATCTAATAAAACGATGTTGCTTTGATGTCTATTCAGCAATTAATATTCCAACTTTAAAAAACACTGGCTGATATGGCTTGAAAGCGGCTTTTAAAGCCAATAGAGGCAATTACTTAACCATAAAAAATGGTTGAATTTTTGAATGAATCAAGGTGTACATGCACGCTTAATGTGCAGACTTAACACTTTTTTGGTGCATAAATATTGCTATTAAATAATCAGAGATTATGTAGATTATTCTATAGTGGACGTACTTAAGAATGTCGATATGAATCAAACTGTTAACTGCTCATTCATAATCACCAATAAAAAAACCCGCTTGCGCGGGTTTTTTTGTGTTTCTGATACGGAATGAGATTAATAATTAAACTGTACTTGAAGACGTAGTGCATCAGAACGGAAGTTCTCGTAATCTTCTCTTGCAGGTAAGTTATTGGTTGCGCTTGCAGCAGGACGATTGCCCGTGACCAAGTTAGTACGATTCAAACGATGGTACTCTAACGCAACTTCTACTTCTGGTGCAATTTGCCACTCCACACCCAACTCCCAATCGTTCACTTCGTTTTTCGGCGAATTGGTTTCTGCTTTACTGTAGCCATCAAAATACTGCCATTTAAGATATGGCGTCACTGTACCGTTTGTATCGAAAAATTTCACATTGTCAATTTTATACATCGCTTGAACATAACCACCATTTAAGCTTTGTTCTTCAATTCTGTTAGTAGCAGTATCTAAACCTGGCGTATGACCCCAGTTCCATTCTGCTTGTATACCAAACGGTTGTGGATACATAATAAAGCTGACGCCTACGCGTTCATCTGCGATACCATTACGGCCTGAAAGTGGAACACCAGAACCTAATGTTGGCGTTGCCGCCGCAAGCGCACCTGCAGCATTACGTCTACTGTAAGCGCCAGTTGTTGAAACATATTGACCTTTGTAGGCTTGAATACCAACCTCATAAATCTGGCCACTTTCTGTTTTCCATGGATGTGTGTAGCGCGAAATAATGTGATAGTTATCGTTTTGATCACGCGCATTTGCACCTTGGCCATTGTATGCCCCTAGTGCAAATTGGCCGTAATTACCAGAATGTTTTAAACCTAATTTCCCAATTTCTTCAAACAGCTCTTGTGTGGCAACTGGTGTGTAGTAGTAAAACGCACCTAAATCACGCTCATCACGTGCCGCACTGTTTAAAGCATCCGCACGGTCAAATGCTAAACGGTTTTGTGAAGACTGTAAGTTTTCAAAACCAAATGGCACTTTTGATTGGCCGATACGCACACGATGCACACGGGTTTTATCAATGTAAATATCGCCATAAGTATCGCGCAACTGTGCAAAATTGCCTGCGCCTGATGCATTAGAGTTGCTAGTGCCGCCAATTGAGCTGGCTAAATCTGGTTGAAAGTAATAACTTAAATGATCGCCATAATCACCAAAAATCACCACACGGGCACGGCGAATTAAAAAGTTTTTGTCAGCATCGCCCAATGATTTATCATCACCCACAGAGCGATCAGACCACAAGTTAATACCATCATCACCGCCAATTAAACTGGTCGCGCGCGTTTGCACATAGCCGCGAATTTTAACGCCGCTAGTTGAAAATTTCTTTTCTTTCTTTTTTTGCACATCCACTTCATCGGTGCGGCCTTTTGTAATGAGCGCGCCCTCTTCTTCCGTCAAAACTCCCTTGCTAATCAAGGCATTGACGATATCTGTTGTACTGTCAGCCATTGCGCTTAGGCCAGTAGTAAGTAAAAGCGTACCGGCTACTGCAATCGCTACTTGATGTAATTTAAATCTCATCAAAATTCCCTTATTTATAATCGTTAAAAATGAATATTTTTTGATGAAATGGATTTTGATGGTCGTGTGTGACAATTTGATGACAAAAACGTGACATATGACTATATTTTGAAGCAATACAACCATATTGTTGTATGTGCCGCACAATAAAAAAGCCAGCTTTATTGCTAAAGCTGGCTTTTATTTTTTAAATAAAGAGTTTGCTGTTTTAAGACTCGGCACGCATATGCGGGAACAAAATCACATCGCGAATACTGGGCGAATCGGTAATCAGCATCACCAAACGGTCAATGCCAATGCCGCAACCGCCTGTTGGCGGCATGCCATATTCCAGCGCACGGATAAAATCTGCATCGTAATACATCGCTTCTGCATCGCCCGCTTCTTTTGCTTTCATTTGCGCTTGAAAACGCGCCGCTTGGTCTTCTGCATCATTCAATTCACTAAATCCATTGGCAATTTCACGACCAGTGATAAACAATTCAAATCGTTCAGTAATTTCTGGGTTTTTATCCGACGCACGCGCTAAAGGTGAAACTTCAACAGGGTAATCGATAATATAAGTGGGTTGCCACAATTGGCTTTCAGCGGTTTCTTCAAACAACGCCAATTGCAATGCGCCTAAACCTGCGTGGTCAAAGGGTTTTGTGCCATGTTTTAATATTTCCGCACGCAAAAAGTCTGCATCATTCAACTGACTTAACGCATATTTTGGGGCATATTTTTGAATCGCACCCACAATCGTCAACCGCTCAAAAGGCTTGCTTAAATCCACTTCTTTGCCATCGTATGTTAATACCGCTGTTCCACGCGCGGCAATCGCAGCGGCGCGAATACATTGTTCGGTAAAATCCATCAACCATTGATAATCGGTATAAGCTGCATAAAACTCCATCATGGTGAATTCTGGATTATGACGAACGCTTAAACCTTCATTGCGGAAATTACGATTAATTTCAAACACGCGCTCAAAACCGCCAACGACTAAACGTTTTAAATATAACTCAGGCGCGATACGCATAAACATTTGCATATCCAGCGCATTATGGTGTGTGATAAACGGCTTGGCTGACGCGCCACCAGGGATCGGATGCAACATCGGCGTTTCGACTTCTAAGAATTCATTTTGAATCATAAAGTTGCGAATGGCAGAAACCACTTTGCTACGCGCAATAAAAGTCGCGCGGGTTTCTTCGCTGGTAATCAAATCCACATAACGTTGGCGATATTTGACTTCCTGGTCTTGCAAGCCGTGAAATTTTTCGGGTAATGGGCGCAGTGATTTTGTCAGCAATCTTAATTCGGTGACATGAATAGATAATTCGCCAGTGCGCGTTTTAAACAAACGACCAGTGGCGCCTAAAAAATCGCCCATATCCCAATGTTTAAAGCTTTCGTAGATTTCTTCACCGACTTCATCGCGCGCTATATATAACTGGATTCTGCCACTTGCATCTTGAATCGTGGCGAAACTGGCTTTGCCCATCACGCGTTTTAACATCATACGGCCAGCTACAGTGGCTGAAATACTTTGAGGGTCTAGCGTTTCTTTATCTAGTTCACCGTACTGCTTGTGTAAAGCATCAGCTTTGTGCAAGGGCTTAAAATCATTTGGAAAAGCCACGCCATTTGTCGCTTCACGAATGGCTTTTAGTTTTTCACGACGCTCTGCAATCACGTGGTTTTCATCTACTGGTGCTATTTCATTATTTTGTTGATTACTATCGCTCACACTTAAACTCCCTGCTTCAAACTGACTTGTATAAATGGGTCAAGATCGCCATCCAGCACACCTTGTGTATTGCCAATTTCAACATTGGTGCGTAAATCTTTGATGCGGCCTTGGTCTAATACATAAGACCTAATTTGATGTCCCCAACCGATATCGGTTTTGGCATCTTCCAGCGCTTGTTTGTCGGCGTTGCGCTTATTAAGTTCTAAATTATAAAGCGCGCCTTTCAACATATTCATTGCTTCTTCGCGGTTACGATGCTGGCTTCGGTCATTCTGGCATTGCACGACTACGTTTGTCGGCAAATGCGTGATACGCACGGCTGAATCGGTCTTATTGATGTGCTGACCGCCTGCGCCTGAAGCACGATAAGTATCGACGCGCAAATCGGCAGGATTAATATCAATTTCGATTGAATCGTCTACTTCTGGGAAAATTTGCACGCTGGCGAAACTGGTGTGGCGCTTGGCGTTTGAATCGAATGGTGATTTACGCACTAATCGATGCACGCCGTTTTCAGTTCTTAAAGTGCCGTAGGCGTAATCACCAGTGAGTTTAATGGACGCGCCTTTAATGCCTGCTACATCGCCATCAGACAATTCCAGCACTTCTACTTTAAAGCCTTTGCGCTCGGCATAACGCAAATACATGCGTAGTAACATATTGCACCAATCTTGCGCCTCTGTTCCGCCACTGCCCGATTGAAATTCAATAAAGCAATTATTCGCATCTAATTCGCCCGAAAACATACGGCGGAATTCCATGGCGGCGATTTGCGTTTCAATGTTTTGCGTGTCTGAGTCGACACTTAACAGTGTTTCATCGTCGTTTTCTTCACGCGCCATCTCAAACAACTCTTGGCTATCTTTTAGACCGTTTTCAAGGTTTTGCAGATTATGCACCACTAGCTCAAGCATGCGCTTTTCTTTGCCTAGCTCTTGTGCTTTTTTGGCGTTGTCCCACACTTTTGGGTCTTCTAATAAACCATTTACTTCTTCTAACTTTTGCGACTTGTTTTCAAAGTCAAAGATACCCCCGAAGGGCGTAGTGGCGCGCGCTTAAATCACTTAAACGATTGGCAATAATATTGAGTTGTTCGGCTTCCATACTGGCTTGCTAATGATTATGCTATTGAATAAAAGTGAGCATTATACAGCAAAGACTTAACGCTTTTTTTAGCTTAAATATTTAAGGTTTATAGATTATTTTTTCACCATCTTCTTTGATGAATTCACCAAAGTTTGGATTTTCCAAAATATCCAACACCAATTCCGAAGGGCGGCATAACTTGACCCCTTTAGCCGTGATCACAATCGGGCGATTGATCAAAATGGGGTGTTGCATCATGGCATCCACCAAATCGCTGTCGCTTAATGTTAAATCGTCCAAACCTAAATCACTGTATGGTGTACCTTTTTCGCGCAATAAATCACGCGGCGCAATGCCCATTTGCACAATTAATTCGGTTAATTTCTCACGACTAGGCGGTGTTTTTAAATATTCAACAATCTCTGGCTCGATACCGCTGGCGCGTATCATCGCCAACGTATTGCGCGATGTTCCGCAAGCTTGGTTGTGATAAATCGTCACTTTGCTCATCATTAGTCTTTCAAAATTACTGTCTGTTTAAGTACTGTGGCTAAAAGTTTGTACGACTTTATACTAAAATCCAGTGTTATTCATCGCACAAACAATTACAATTAAAGCTACTTTTTGTCATACTATTGTCACAAAAATTTTATAAATTGTTCATTAAGTTAAGTAGACGTAATACACAATTTATCGTTACTGTAAGCGTACTACAACTGTAATTTATTTTTTCGGGGAATTTAATGCAAACTAAGTTTGTTAAAGTGTTAAGCGTAGCGGCTGTTTTAGCGGCTACTTTCAATATTCAATCAGCAGCAGCAGCTGATAAAATTATCAAAATTGACGGCTCAAGTACCGTTTATCCTATTACTGAAGCGGTTGCAGAAGAATACCAAATCGCGACTAAAGTAAAAGTGACTGTTGGTATTTCTGGTACTGGTGGTGGTTTTAAAAAATTCTGTCGCGGTGAAACTGATGTACAAAATGCTTCACGCCCTATCCTCAAAAAAGAGATGGATGCTTGTAAAGAAGCTGGTGTACAGTTTATTGAGTTACCAGTAGCTTACGATGGCTTAACAGTCGTAGTGAATAAAAATAATGATTTTGTTAAATCATTAACAGTTGAAGAACTGAAAAAAATGTGGGAGCCCGCAGCTCAAGGTAAAGTAAAGTCTTGGAAGCAAATTAATGCAGCTTTTCCTGATACACCGCTTAAATTATTTGGTGCAGGCTCTGACTCAGGCACATTCGATTATTTTACTGAAGCGATTGTTGGTAAAGCTAAATCAAGCCGTGGCGACTATACTGCTTCTGAGGACGACAATGTTGTAGTACAAGGCGTTGCTAGCGACAAAGGTTCTTTAGGCTATTTTGGTTTTGCATACTATGAAGAAAACCAAGACAAACTAAAAGCAATTCCTATCGTTGCTAAAAAGGGTGCACCTGCTGTTTTACCTTCATTAGAAACGGTTAAAAACGGTACATACCAACCACTTGCTCGTCCTATCTTTATTTATGTTAATGCTTCATCTGCAGCGTTTAAGCCAGAGGTGAAAGCATTTATTAATTTTTATTTAGAGAACGCACCTGAATTAGTTAAAGAAGTGAAATATATTCCTTTGCCCGCCAATGAATATGCGGCTGTTACCAAGCACTTTAAATCGTTAAAACCTGGAACAGGTTTTGATGGCACACCCGAAATTGGTGTGAAAATTGAAGAGTTATTAGCCCGTATTAAGTAGTTTAATCTATTCAAAAAGGCGACCTAGCGTCGCCTTTTTTATTGCTTCAAATTGACTCGCTTATGCCTAAAAAAATTGAATAGTTGATGAAACAATGTAATGGCTCACTACCTTTTTAGTCATTTATCTGTATCCCCCACCAATAAATTGTCTTATATTTGTCACATTAATTCATTACAATACGGTTATATAAAAAATGACATCTAAACAATGACCTCAGCAAATCAAAACACCATTATTAGTCCGCGTTTAGCCAAAAATATTAAGCGTAATGTACGCGAACGCATCATTGAATTCATCCTTATGCTGGCTGCACTTTCGGCTGTTTTAACTACTTTTGCGATTGTTGGTGTATTAATAGTTGAGTCTTTGTCGTTTTTTGAGCATGTATCTTTGGTCGATTTTTTAACAGATACTCAGTGGACACCTTTATTTGAGGACGCTCACTTTGGCATCATGCCCTTAGTAGCTGGCACATTAACAACTTCAGCAATTGCTTTATGTGTGGCTATTCCAGTCGGCACAATTGGTGCGATTTATTTATCAGAATTTGCATCGCATAAAGCACGTGAAATAATCAAACCCGTATTAGAGCTATTAGTGGGCGTACCCACTGTTGTATTTGGTTACTTTGCTCTTTTATTCGTTACCCCTTTATTACAAAAAATATTCCCTGAGTTGCCCGGTTTTAATATGCTAGGCCCAGGTATCGTGATGGGTATTATGATTATTCCTTACATTAGTTCAGTGGCAGAAGATGCGATGCGCGCTGTGCCAATGAGCATGCGCGAGGGTAGCTATGCAATGGGCGCAACACGCTTTCAAACAGCGGTTAAGGTGGTTACTCCCGCCGCAATTTCAGGCATTATTGCTGCTTATATTTTAGCTATTTCACGCGCTGTCGGCGAAACGATGGTGGTGGCCGTGGCTGCTGGCCAGCAACCTAATTTAACTTTTGACCCAATGGAAAGTGCGGCTACGATTACCGCCTACATTGTGCAAGTTGCACTAGGTGATTTGCCGCATGGCAGCGTAGGTTATCAAAGTATTTTTGCCGCTGGGTTAGTGTTAATGATAATGACTTTAACATTTAATATTTTAGGTCATATTGCACGTAAAAAATTCCGCGAGAATTACTAAAGTTAACGCCAAATAAAACGAGATAAGCCACAATCCCATGACTGAACTAGCGAAAAAATCACAAGCAAGCGTACTCGAAAATCTGGATAGCGTACGCGCGATGATTAAGCGTCATAAGCGTAATGACATCTTTTTTTCAATTATTGGCCTAATCGCATTGATGATTGGCTTGCTCACGCTATGTACTTTGTTTATTGATTTGGTGATGGACGGCTACCCACGTTTTAATATGGATTTTTTAAGTAACTTTCCATCACGTCGTGCCGCAAAAGCAGGTTTGTTATCTGCATGGGTAGGTTCGCTTTTGGTGATGACTGTGACCTTTTTAACTGCGGTACCAATGGGTGTTGCTGCGGGTTTATACCTAGAAGAGTATGCAAAAAAAGGATGGTTTTCTGATTTAATCGAAATTAATGTATCCAATTTGGCAGGTGTGCCGTCTATTGTGTATGGTTTATTGGCGCTTGGTCTTTTCGTATATGGATTAGGTTTGGGTCAAAGCATACTCACTGCAGGCTTAACGCTTGGTTTATTGATTTTACCTATTGTAATCGTGTCTACAAGGGAATCTATTCGAGCCATTCCAGTCGCGATTCGCGAAGCCGCCTACGCCGTTGGTGCAACTAAATGGCAAGTAGTAAAAGATCATGTTTTAAAGTACTCTCAAGGAGGTATTTTAACAGGTGTCATTATCGGTATGGCGCGTGCACTGGGCGAAACAGCGCCTGTGATTACGATTGGCGCACTGACATTTATTGCGTTTTTACCACCCTCACCTCTTACAGAAGCGGCGCCTTTTATCAATTTTGATTGGTTAACTTCAGGCTTTACCGTTTTGCCGATTCAAATGTTTAACTGGCTATCACGTCCCGATCATGCGTTTCATATTAATGCAGCCGCAACAGGCGCCATTATTATTGTGGTGACCTTATTAATGAACGGTACGGCCATCTACTTGCGTTATCAAATACGTAAAAATATTAAATGGTAACGAAATTCACTGAATCGTATAAATAAAAAATTAACGAAATAAAACAAGATTTTTTGGGAAAACTTATGGCCAATGTAACAACAGCAATTAAAGCAGAATCGCGTGATTTAAACTTTTTTTATAGCAATGGCATGCAAGCACTTAAAAGTGTCAACATGCCTTTGTATGAAAACAAAATCACGGCGTTAATTGGTCCATCTGGTTGCGGAAAGTCCACATTTTTGCGTTGCTTTAACCGCATGCATGATTTGTATCCTGGTAATAAATATCAGGGCCAAATTATTATGCAGCCTGACAACACCAACATTTTAGAATCAGGTGTAGACCCAATTGAAGTGCGTATGCGCATTAGCATGGTGTTTCAAAAGCCAAACCCTTTCCCTAAATCAATCTATGAAAACGTGGCTTATGGTTTACGTGTGCGTGGCGAAAAAAATAAGCGCATGGTGGATGATAAAGTAGAAGAGGCCTTAAAAGGCGGCGCATTATGGAACGAAGTAAAAGACCGTTTACACGACTTAGCTTTTAATTTATCTGGCGGCCAGCAACAACGTTTATGTATTGCACGCGCATTGGCAACCGACCCTGAAATTATGTTGTTTGACGAGCCGACATCTGCACTTGACCCAATTGCGACTGCCAATATTGAAGAACTGATGAGCGAGCTTAAAGAAAAGCTGACTATTTTAGTGGTGACGCATAACATGCAACAAGCCGCGCGCGTATCAGATTACACAGCTTATATGTATCTTGGCGAGTTGATTGAGTACGGCGACACGGATATGATTTTTACCCGCCCAACCAGAAAAGAAACAGAAGATTACATTACAGGTAAATTTGGTTAACCCTTAATCTAAGCAAATAAAAGTTGAATCAAAAAAAGCCAGCAATGCTGGCTTTTTTATTGTCATAAAAAACAACGCAATAATATAGCTAATTTCGACCCAAATTTAGTGTTAAGTACGCTGTATATTAAGTATTGCAGGCTTTTTAGTTTGGCCGTGCGTGCTAGCAATCACCATGTAAAACTTAACCATGCGCTCTGCTTGGGTGGCGGCAGACCATTTTTTCTGCGCGTATTCTCGCGCTACTTCACCTAGTTGCTGGCAACGCTGCGGATTAATGAGCAAGCTATGCACTTTTTGCACAAACTCAGATTCATTTTCTGGGGCAATCAATGCGCCTTGGCCTTCGATTAAAATAGATGCGGTGCCTAATTCTGCAATCGCTACAACTGGCGTGCCTTGTGCCATCGCCTCTAGAATCACCAAGCCTTGCGTTTCACTTTTTGACGCAAACACAAATACATCCGCCGCTTTATAGCAGCTATTTAGCTCTGTCTCGCGATTTAAATAACCAATAAACTGCACATTGCTTTCAATGCCATGCGCTTTGACTGAGGCGCGCAAACTGGGCACTGCTGGACCCTCTCCCGTGATGACTAACAGCACCTCTGGCATTACCTCGCTTAACAATTTGACCATAACCAACAAAAAGCCAATATTTTTCTCATGTGCAACGCGGCCTACATATAGTAACAATGGGCGCTCTAGTGCAATGCCGTGTTTAACTTTAAATGCATTGCCATCCGCAGGGCTAAAACTGTGTTCCAGCAAGCCAGTCGCAATCACTTCCGACAATGTATTCACGCCATAACTGCGCAACACATCCAACATCGGTTGCGATGGTGCAACAATCGCATCCACTTGGTTGCATTGATTTTTTGAAATCATTCTCGCTAATCCACGTGCCGCAAACTGCGGAATCCATGGTAAATAATGATGCAGATAATCTTCAAAGAAAGTGTGGTAGGTTTCTATAACTGGAATATTCAAAGTTTTGGCTAATTTTAAGCCCGCGTAGTGCGCAATAAAAGGCGTGTGAATATGCAGCATGTCAAACTGCATTGCCTTTAATTTTCTGCTTAATTTCAGCACTTCTCCATACTTCATTAGCTTATCTTCTGGATCAAAATAGATAGAGCGCGCAGCAACGCGCGTAATCCAAGCCTCATCTTCGGTAGTCACGCCATAATCTGGCGCAATTAAATGCACGCTATGTCCCATTTTTTGCAATTGTTGGGTAAATGTCCTAATTGAGGTTGAAACACCGTTCACTCGCGGGAAATACACATCCGAAATAAGTAATATATTCATTGGCTTAACCATATATTTTGATGTTCTATGTTAGCGATTGATTATGACGGCTTGATGAAAATAATGACTTAAATTTAGATGACATGTAACACAATTATCACTAAGTTGTCATTTGTATTTAATGACACAGTGTAAAAGTACGCGACATGATAAAACGTTATTTCACGCCACTGTTATGGTGTATTCCGCTCAGCGTATTTGCCATGGACGCCAACGCATGGGGTTTATACACCCATATTTATTTTGCACAATGGCTTTTGATGGCAACCCCATTATTAGACCCAAAATTGCAACAAGTGGTTAAAAAATTGCCTACTTTAGTGATGGCCGGTGCTTGTTTGCCCGATTTAGCCATTATTTCAAAATCCTTTAACACCACGCATCAATGGCAAAAAGCAGAATGGATGATGTCAAATGCCACCACAGACGAAGAGCTAGCGATTGCCATTGGCTACACCAGTCATTTATTTGTGGATGTGGTAGCGCACAATCATTTTGTACCTGCATTTGAAGCAAAATGGAAGCGAGTTCCTTGGCTCAATAAGTCAGTGATTACGCACATTGCCTCCGAATGGGCGATGGATGCGCATATTGCTCAGCATATTCGCTACACACCAAATCAGCTAATCCGTATGCATGTGCATGAATTGAGTACTTTTGTTGCGCCCTGCTTTTCTAGCGCAAATGCCAGCGTATCCGCAGGACAGGCTGCTAAGCATTTAAAGCAGCTGGCTTGGGCCGATTACGCGCTTAGAATTAGCTTTCTATCACAAAGCGTTTTGTGGATTGCACGACTGAAAGATAAGCGTTTTATGGCAAGCTTAGAATATTATTTAACCAAAACTAAAAATGCGCTTACACATTTTGATCAATCAATTCAAGGCAACAGGCCACAATGGGAGCCAGAATTGAAGCATCTAAGTGCAACTGAAATGGTGATTTGGCGTGAAAAATGTTTAAAAGAATTAACCAAACGTTTAGCAACGCCAATCCACTTTTATCATACAGCGGCTAAATAGTTGAATACTTAACACCTATTTCTTGTTAAATTTTCAATTTTAAGCAAAAGCCATTAAGTAAGATTGCGCAATCACATAACCAATAGCGGCACCCGCGAATACATCACTCGGATAATGTAAACCCAAAATTACACGCGACATCGCAACCATCACAGTAAACGGCACCAGCACAATTGATAGCTCTGGATAATAATGCATCGCCACCACGCTAAACGCGACCGCATGCAAGGTATGACCTGATGGGAAACTAAAATGATCGAGCGGCTTACCAACCACCCACACATCTTGGCGTACTTGAAAAGGACGCGGTCTGTGGGTTTTTTGTTTTAACCATTTGTAGATGACAGTACCAGTTAATCCAGCGGCTAACATATGTAAAACGGGTTGAATGCCGTCGGCTTGCTGCGTGATGATAATCGCCAACATTAAACCGTACCAAAATACGCCATCGCCCAAGCGGCTGATTAAGCGAAACCAATCGCGAATCAAACGGTATTGATTGCTATGACTGATTGTCACACACACTGCGCTGTCTAGCGCATGCATGCGACTTAAGTAAATTTGCAATTTATTTGTCATTATTAACCTCCTTACACTGGTTGATGCTGGCAGTGTGGCAGGAGAATATGAACAAATGGTGTCAGCTACATGAATGTTTTTTGACTTAAAATATTGGTTAACTTATTGATAAATAATAATATTATTTATTTTTAAGCATCTAACTCAATCAGTATTTTGCCCAATACGCCAAAGTACGCCGCTAGGGTCTGCCATCACAAAATCACGCATACGCCATGGCTGTTGTTCTATTGCACCTAAGCGAACGCTATATTTGCTGGCGATATTTGCATTTTGTATTTTACTCCACCATGCATCCACATCTTTTACTAGCAAATGCATCATTAAGTTTTCAGCAAACTCTTTTACATAAAAATCTTGCAATAGAAAACTCACATTTTGATGATGTAAATAAGCAACGCCACCGCCTTCGGATGCCAATACAAAACCGACGTCTTGATAAAACTGTTTGGATAATGCGTAGTCTTTTGCAGGCACAAACGCTTTTATTTCAACTGCATCTAAATTCATATTGATAATTTCTTTTTATACCGCTGCTTTTTTAACAACAGCTGCAATATCTTCCGCCAGCTTTTGTACCAATATGTCATCTTGACCTTCTACCATCACGCGGATTTTTGGCTCGGTACCAGAAGCGCGTAGCAACACACGACCTGCGCCATTTAATGTGGTTTCCGCCTGGCTGACCGCTGCTTGAATATCAGTATGCAGTAAATCGAGCTTATATTTGGTGGTGACATTAATTAATACTTGCGGATAAAGCCGCAAACTCGCACCCATTTCTGTTAAGGTTTTGCCACTATCAGCCAGCGCATGTAGCACTTGCAGAGCTGCAATAATCGCATCGCCGCTAGTATGTTTATCTAATGTTAAAATATGACCAGAGTTTTCGCCGCCCAATTTCCAGTTTTTTTCGTTTAAAAGCTCTAATACATAGCGATCGCCCACATTTGCCCGCGCGAATGGAATTTGATGTTTTTGTAATGCGTGTTCTAACGCTAAATTAGTCATTAATGTGCCTGCAACACCACCTTTCAGCTTGCCTTTTGCGTATAAACCCAACGCGATGATATATAAAAGCTGGTCGCCATCTAGCAAATTGCCGAGTTTATCCACCATCATGACGCGGTCGCCATCACCATCAAAAGCAATACCTAAATCCGCCTGATGTTCTACAACGGCTTTTTGCAAAGCTTGTGGATGGGTTGAACCGAATTGCTCATTGATATTTAAACCATCGGGCTTATTGCCAATAGCAATCACTTCTGCGCCTAATTCGTGGAACACTGGCGGTGCAACATGATAAGTGGCGCCATGTGCGCAATCCAATACAATTTTTAAACCGCGCAAATCTAAATGGTTCGGAAAGGTACTTTTACAGAATTCAATATAACGGCCAGCTGCATCATCAATTCGGCGTGCTTTACCTAGTTTGGCCGATTCCATCACCTGCATGGGTTTATCTAATTCGGCTTCGATGGCATGTTCGATTTCATCGGGCAGTTTAGCGCCTAAACTAGAGAAAAATTTGATGCCATTATCGTCATATGGATTATGCGAAGCAGAAATCACGATGCCCGCCTGTGCGCGCAAAGCGCGTGTCAAATAAGCCACGGCAGGTGTTGGCATTGGGCCTGTTAGTAATACATCTACGCCAGCCGCCGATAACCCTGCTTCCAATGCTGCTTCTAACATATAGCCTGAAATACGCGTGTCTTTACCAATTAACACGGCAGGATGTGCACCTTTTGCCAAATTAACGGCGCGACTGGCCAATACACGACCAGCGGCATATCCCAGACGCATTACAAAATCAGGCGTAATTGGACCTTCTCCAACTTTTCCACGAATGCCGTCAGTGCCGAAATACTGTTTTGCCATTTTTGTTTCCCTGCTTGATTGTTGTTAATTTACTTAATGCTGAATTGCAGTGACTATTTTTAACGCTTCTACTGTGGCTTTTACATCATGCACGCGTAATATTTTAGCACCAACCATTGCTGAGATAACCGATGCTGCCACACTCGAATAGATTCGCGCATCGACATCATTACCTGTGACTTGGCCCAACACGGATTTACGCGACAAGCCAACCAGTAATGGCTGACCCATTGTAGAGAAGCTAGCTAAATGTTGAATAAGCGTGATATTGTGTTCGCGCGTTTTGCCAAAACCAAAACCAGGGTCTAGCAGAATACGGCTTTTGTTGATCCCAGCTGTTTCGCATAACGTTAATCTCTGTTGTAAAAACGTCTTTACCTCAGCTACTACATCGTTATATTGCGGATTGATTTGCATGGTCTGCGGCGTGCCTTGCATATGCATTAAACACACGCCCGCATCAGATGCCGCAACGATATCTATAGCACCGTTTTCTTGCAAGGCGCGCACATCGTTCACGACACTCGCGCCTGCTTTAATCGCCGCTTGCATCACCTGCGGTTTGTAAGTATCGATTGAAATAGGAATTTTAATCTGTATAACCAAGCTTTCAATCACAGGAATCACACGTTCTAACTCTTGTTGCAAACTGACTGGTGTTGCGTTTGGTCTTGTCGATTCACCACCAATATCCAGAATATCCGCGCCTTGTTCAACCAAGCTCAATGCATGCTCAATCGCTAAATCCGTTTGCGCAAATTTTCCACCGTCTGAAAATGAATCAGGCGTTACATTTACTATGCCCATCACATGTGGGCGATTGAGATTAAGTTGAAATTTTCCGCAATTAAATAGCATTAAGTATGAACAATAAAAAAGGGTTAGAACGAATCTAACCCTTATTTTAACACTACTTATGTTGGCTGATTAACGGATAGTTAACACCAAAAATTACTCATTTTTTGCTGCTGGCTGAGGCGCTGGCGTTGCAGTGGTACCAGAAGAACCGCCACTGTCAGTTGGCTTTACTTTTGGCTGGCGCGGTTTTGGTGCACGCACTGGCAAACTCGCCATAATATCGTTGATTTGATCTGCGTCAATGGTTTCATACTCCATTAATGCCGCTGTCATCGCTTCGACTTTATCGCGATTATCCTCCAACAATTTACGCGCAATACCGTATTGCTCATCTAAAATACGACGAATCTCCGCATCAACTTTTTGCTGTGTGGCTTCTGATACCGTTTTAGAGCTCATATTACCAAAAAACGAATCCTGCTCGCTCCCTGCGTAAACCATCGTACCCAATGCGTCACTCATGCCGTATTTAGTCACCATATCACGTGCTAACTTAGTGGCACGCTCAAAGTCATTCGATGCGCCTGTACTCATTTGATGCATAAAAATTTCTTCGGCAATACGTCCACCAAATAAAATCGAAATCTCTTCCAGCATCTTGTCTTTATAGTTGCTGATGCGATCAAACTCAGGCAATTGCCAAGTTAAACCTAACGCCCAACCGCGCGGCATAATGGTTACTTTATGCACAGGGTCTGCTTTTGGTAATAATTTCGCTACCACCGCATGACCACTTTCGTGATAAGCCGTGTTGCGACGTTCTTCTTCACGCATCACCATTGATTTGCGCTCAGGGCCCATGTAGATTTTGTCTTTTGCATCTTCAAAATCTTCCATATCCACTGTGCGTTTGCTACGGCGCGCTGCAAATAAAGCAGCCTCGTTCACCAAATTTGCCAAATCTGCACCGCTAAAGCCAGGCGTTCCGCGTGCCAAAATATCCGCCTTTACGTCTGGATCAATTGGCACCTTTCTCATGTGAACAAGTAAAATCTGCTCGCGGCCTTTAATATCCGGCAAGCCGACCATTACCTGGCGGTCAAAACGACCAGGACGTAACAAAGCTTTATCCAACACATCGGCACGGTTTGTTGCCGCAATAATGATGACGCCAGAACTCGCCTCAAAACCATCCATTTCCACTAATAATTGATTCAATGTTTGCTCACGCTCATCATTACCGCCGCCAGTACCCGCACCACGGCTGCGACCTACTGCATCAATCTCATCAATAAATATAATGCAAGGTGAGTTTTTCTTGGCGGTTTCAAACATATCACGCACGCGTGCTGCACCCACACCCACAAACATTTCTACGAAATCTGAACCAGAGATTGAGAAAAACGGCACTTTTGCTTCACCAGCAATCGCGCGGGCAAGCAGTGTTTTACCTGTACCCGGAGGGCCAACTAATAAGACACCACGCGGAATACGGCCACCTAACTTTTGGAATTTTGTCGGCTCTTTTAAGAAGTCGACCAACTCAGTCACTTCTTCTTTGGCTTCATCGCAGCCTGCTACGTCGGCAAAAGTCGTTTGATTGGCACTTTCGTCTAATTGACGCGCTTTACTTTTACCGAATGAGAATGGGCCGCCGCCTTTGCCGCCGCCTTGCATTTGACGCATAAAGAAAATCCATACGCCAATCAATAAAATCATTGGGAACCATGACATAAAGATTTCAAGCAACACAGAGCGTTGTTGTTCTGGTTTGGCCTCAACCACAACGTTATATTTCAATAGGTCGTTTACCATCCACAAATCATTCGGTGCATAGGTGCTAAATTCTTTACCGTCTTGGGTTTTACCATGCACAACACGACCGTCGATTTGCACTTTGGCAATTCGGCCGTCTTTTACTTCTTGCATAAATTGTGAGTAAACCATTTGGCTATCTGGCTTGCTTTGACCGCCAAACTGGTTGAACACCATCATCAACACCAATGCGACTGCTAACCAAATTGCGATACTTTTTGCGATATTATTCACGTGCCCATTCCTTTTAAAAAGCGGGAAATTACTTCATTCATTTTAAACTACTTTTCAGTTATATCTTATAAACTATTTCTTGCCTAAGCCAAGCAAATACACTTCACTACTGCGATCTCGTGATGCTTTTGGTTTTCGCGTGACTACTTTGTCAAACTGCAATCGCATCGTTTTGACAATCTCTTCAAAACCCGCCCCTATAAATACCTTGACTAGAAAATTGCCATTTGGTTTAAGCCAGCTATCACAAAAATCGATTGCTAACTCGGTTAAGTATGCCGATCCAGCCAAGTCTACATCTTTTACTCCACTTATATTGGGTGCCATATCCGCAATTACAAGGTCTACTTTTTTGCCATTTAAACTATTTTCTAGTTTTTTTAATACTGCATCCTCGCGAAAATCGCCTTGTATAAACGTCACACCAGCTATGGCTTGCATCTCCAAAATATCCAATGCAATCACATGGCCTTGTCCTTTTAGGCGCTGCACCACCACTTGCGACCAACTGCCTGGGGTTGAACCTAAATCCACAATCGTCATGCCAGATTTAATGAGTTTGTCTTTATCATCAATTTCCATTAATTTGTAAGCGGCGCGCGCGCGATAGCCTTCTTTTTGGGCGCGCTTTACAAACTCGTCATTGAGATGTTCTTGCATCCAAGCCTTGCTGGTACGGGTAGGTTTCAATTACGCATGTCTTTCAAATTAAAAACGGCTGTTCATGATAAAATATTGCATTATTTAAAAGGTATCACAATGAAACTTAGCACCAAACAAATCGCGCATCTACGAGGCCTAGCCCACAGCTTAAGCCCAGTTGTCATGATTGGCAATAATGGATTAACCGAGAATGTAATCAAAGAGGTTGAGCTTAATTTAAGCGCGCATGAGCTGATTAAAATTCAAGTTGCGGGTGATGACCGCGAAGCGCGCACCGCCATGTACGCGGAAATTTGCGCCAAAACCAATGCGATTGCTGTGCATCATATTGGTAAACAGTTGGTGGTTTATCGTAAAAGCGACACGATTAAAGAGTCAGCAAAAGTGGTGATTCCAAAACCTTAATGCACTTTTAACGATACATTTTTCGGATCAATTTTAGTGTTAAGTTCTGGCTTTTAATACCAGCACAAAACCCAGCAAGCATTCAGCCAAATAAGCCACACTCGCCACACCATGCCAATTTCTAAAGCGGCTGGCAAATACACTGTTCATCACATCTGCTGGCATGGCATCCGCTTTTAGCTGCGCTAATAATGGCTGAATGCCAAAGTGGCCTGCCAGTACCAGTAGCAACATGACTAGAGCTGCCCAAAAGAAACTTTGTTTCAGCGCGGTGGTGCCATAATCCATCAAACGCTGAATCAGCAAGAAAAATGCGCTACCCATGCCGATGTAGCTGACAATAGTAAACAATTTGCCTGCCAAGCGACCCGCCAATTGCTTGTCTTGCAAGGTATCAAACAGCACATACGCACTAAAGCCTGTAGCCCATAGCGCGCCTACCCACAAGGTAATAATAATTAAGGTTAAACGATACATATTATTGATTTAATTGATTAGATATAGAGCACATCTAAAACTTCATACTCTTTAATGCCACCTGGCGCTGATACTTCTGCCACATCACCCGCTGATTTACCGATTAAAGCACGCGCGATTGGTGAGCCTACTGAAATTTTACCGCCTTTGATATCGGCTTCATCTTCACCAACAATTTGATAGGTTTTATTATCACCTGAATCCAAATCCTCAATATTCACAGTGGCGCCAAATACTACGCGGCCTTCTGCATGCAAGGTTGTTGGGTCAATCACCATTAAATTAGATAATTTTGATTCCAACTCAGCAATGCGGCCTTCAATAAAACTTTGCTTTTCTTTAGCGGCTTCATATTCGGCGTTTTCCGATAAATCACCTTGCGCGCGCGCTTCTGCAATGGCTAGAATCACGTTTGGCCTATCTTCACTGCGCAAACGTTGCAGCTCCACTTTGAGCATTTCTGCGCCTTTGATTGTTACTGGAATTTGATTTAATGCCATACTGTAATACCGTTCTAAATTAGGGTAAAAAAATAAACCACACCCGTAACGAGCGTGGTTTTATGTAATAGTTAAGTTAAAGTGTATTTTAGATAAGCTTTTAATGCAAGCTTAAGCTTTGATTAAAACAAGTCTTTTTACGCGAGTTACACCAGTCTTTTATGCAAATCTTGTAGTGACTCAACATTTAGCTCTTGCATATGCGCCATGCCAATACAAGCCGCTTTTGCACCTGCCAGCGTTGTGTAGTAGGTCACTTTATTTTGCAAGGCACTGCGACGAATCTCATAAGAATCAGCCACCGCTTTTTTGTCTTCGGTCACGTTCACAATAAAGTTAATTTCATTGTTTTTAATCATATCCACAACATGTGGACGGCCTTCAGCTACTTTATTAACAGGCGCTACGCTTAAGCCATGCGCTATTAACGCTTTTGCGGTGCCTTTAGTCGCCACTAAGGTAAAGCCTAGTTTTGCGAGATCTTGCGCAATATCCACCACTTTTTGGTGATCTTCATTACGCACGCTAATAAAGGCACGGCCACCTTTTGGCAGCTTGGCTGATGCGCCTAATTGCGATTTCACAAATGCTTCAGCAAAGGTAGCGCCAACACCCATCACTTCGCCCGTTGACTTCATTTCTGGGCCAAGAATCGTATCCACGCCTGGGAATTTAATAAACGGGAATACCGCTTCTTTTACTGAAAAATAAGGTGGAATCACTTCTTTTGTCACCCCTTGCGATTTCAAGCTTTGACCTGCCATACAGCGCGCTGCGATTTTTGCCAATTGCAAACCACAAGCTTTTGAAACAAATGGCACAGTACGTGATGCGCGTGGGTTCACTTCTAACACATAAACGGTTGTGCCTTGGATGGCAAACTGTACGTTCATTAAACCTTTAACACCCAGCGCTTTAGCCATTTGCACGGTTTGCACACGCAACACATCTTGCAACTCTTCGCTTAAGCTATACGGCGGCAATGAGCAGGCAGAGTCACCTGAGTGCACACCCGCTTGCTCAACGTGCTGCATAATGCCGCCAATTAATACGTCTTCGCCGTCACAAATCGCGTCTACGTCAATTTCTAAAGCGTCGTTTAAGAAACGGTCCAGCAATACTGGCGAATCGTTAGAAACCTTTACCGCTTCGCGCATATAACGCTCAAGCTGGCTTTGCTCATGCACAATTTCCATGGCACGACCACCTAAAACATAGCTTGGGCGAACAACAAGCGGATATCCGATTTCATTGGCCGCAATCAGCGCCGCTTCTGGCGTACGCGCTGTGCGGTTTGGTGGCTGTTTTAAGCCTAATTCATGCAACATGGCCTGAAAACGCTCACGGTCTTCTGCTCTATCAATCGCGTCTGGCGTAGTGCCAATAATAGGCACGCCTGCTTTTTCTAAAGCGCGCGCCAGTTTAAGCGGCGTTTGGCCGCCATATTGCACAATCACGCCCACTGGTTTTTCGATATGCACGATTTCCAGCACATCTTCTAAAGTCACTGGCTCAAAGTACAAGCGGTCAGAAGTATCATAATCGGTTGAAACCGTTTCTGGGTTACAGTTAACCATGATGGTTTCATAACCATCATCACGCATGGCAAATGCCGCGTGCACACAACAATAATCAAACTCAATGCCTTGGCCAATACGATTCGGTCCGCCGCCCAGTACCATGATTTTCTTTTTATCAGTCGGCTTGGCTTCGCATTCCTCTTCATAGCTGGAATACAGATAAGCCGTATTAGTGGCAAACTCTGCCGCGCAAGTGTCTACGCGTTTATATACGGGGCGCACTTGCAAAGCCTGGCGATAAGCGCGGACGGCGTGCTGATCCGTATCCAGTAACTTGGCTAAACGGCGGTCACTAAAGCCGCGACGTTTTAATTGGAACAAGGCGTCCTTATCTAAATCGGCAATATGTTTGCCAGATAAAGCCGCCTCACGATTGATAATGTCTTTAATCTGCGCTAAAAACCAAGGGTCAATTTTTGAGATATTAAAAATATCTTCGTTGCTCACACCAAGGCGCATCGCATCCGCCACGTACCATATACGCTCAGGGCCTGGTTCACCCATTTCTTTGGTGATGCGATCCATATCGGTTGAAATGGAATCTAAACCATCCACGCCCACTTCTAAACCGCGCAACGCTTTTTGGAATGATTCTTGGAAGGTACGGCCAATCGCCATCACCTCGCCTACCGATTTCATTTGCGTAGTTAAACGCGAATCGGCTTGTGGGAATTTCTCAAAAGCAAAACGCGGTATTTTAGTAACCACGTAATCGATGCTAGGCTCAAATGAAGCTGGCGTTTGGCCACCTGTAATATCATTTTTTAATTCATCTAGCGTAAAACCGACCGCTAATTTAGCCGCTACTTTGGCAATCGGGAAACCAGTGGCTTTTGATGCCAAGGCGGATGAACGCGACACGCGCGGATTCATCTCAATAACAATCATGCGACCGTCATCTGGATTAATGGCAAATTGCACATTAGAGCCGCCAGTATCCACACCAATTTCGCGCAACACAGCCAAGCTGGCGTTACGCATAATTTGATACTCTTTATCAGTCAATGTTTGTGCAGGCGCTACGGTAATACTGTCGCCAGTATGCACACCCATTGGGTCTAGGTTTTCAATTGAGCAAATAATGATACAGTTGTCCGCTTTGTCGCGCACCACTTCCATCTCATACTCTTTCCAACCCAGCATTGATTCTTCAATCAATAACTCTTTGGTGGGCGATGCATCTAAGCCGCGCTCACAAATAGTGATAAATTCTTCGCGATTATAAGCAATGCCACCGCCGCTACCACCCATGGTGAATGACGGGCGAATAATCGCTGGATAGCCAATGCTGGCTTGCACTTGCAAGGCCTCTTCCATGGAATGTGCGATGCTAGAACGCGCAGAACCCAAACCAATTTTGGTCATGGCTTCTTTAAATTTTTGGCGGTCTTCGGCTTTATCAATCGCTTCTTTTGAAGCGCCAATCAACTCAACATTATATTTAGCCAGAACGCCGTGCTTGTCTAAATCCAGCGCACAGTTTAGTGCCGTTTGCCCACCCATGGTTGGCAATAAGGCATCAGGGCGTTCTTTGGCGATGATTTTTTCAACCACTTTCCAAGTAATCGGCTCGATATAAGTCGCATCGGCCATTTCTGGGTCAGTCATAATCGTGGCTGGATTAGAGTTCACCAAAATAACGCGGTAACCCTCTTCGCGCAAGGCTTTGCAGGCTTGTGCGCCAGAATAGTCAAACTCGCAGGCTTGACCAATTACGATTGGCCCTGCGCCAATAATCAAAATACTTTTAATGTCCGACCGTTTTGCCATGTGATTTATACTTTAATCAAAATAAAATTACTAAACATGCTACTTCTTAAGCGTTTTATAGCCAAAATACAGCAATAACAGCGAGGGAATAAGCATCCACCACGCTTTAATTGGATTGAGCAAAATTGAAATTGCCAAGCCCAGAAACCCTAATAAAGCAAATATCAAACCATATCCAATATCTAGCCATCGGTGGCTTGAAGCTAAAAATCGTTGAGTCTTCTCAACAAATTCACGCGTATTTTCTGGCAGTTTCTGATGATTTTCTACTTTAATTTGCTGATATCGCGCCATCCAATATTTAGGGTGATACCACTTAACAACAACCTTACCACTCTCTGAAATACTTTCTTGCCGACTTACGCTGTACAACACCACTAAAACAACCAAAATAACTGCGGTATAAAAAATCAGCTTTATCCAATATTGCACATTCAATGGCAGTGTTGCCAGCCACTCTCTAATCCATGCCGATAAATGTAAGATTTCCATTTTTATCAGAGTCCAATATTTTTAGAGCCTAATATTTATCGTGCCGCCTGCATTAAGCCAATAAATTGGTCAAATAATTCACGCATTTCTGTTGGTCCTGGGCTTGCTTCCGGATGCCCCTGAAAACTGAATGCAGGCTTGTCGGTGCGCGCGATACCTTGCAAACTGCCATCAAATAATGAGATGTGTGTAATTTTAATATTGGCTGGCAAAGTGGCAGGGTCTGCCGCAAAACCGTGATTCTGACTGGTAATGTAAACACGCTTGGTTTCAACATCTTGCACAGGGTGATTCGCACCGTGATGACCAAATTTCATTTTCATAGTTTTAGCGCCGCTGGCTAAAGCCAATAGTTGGTGGCCTAAACAAATGCCAAATGTGGGAATGCCAGCATCAACCAAGGTTTTAATCGCTTTAATCGCGTAATCGCAAGGCTCTGGGTCGCCAGGGCCATTCGATAAAAAGATGCCATCTGGCTTGTAACTTAATGCCTCTTCAGCCGAAGATTCTGCAGGTAACACAGTGACTTTACAGCCGCGCGAAACCAACATACGCAGAATGTTTTGCTTAACGCCATAATCAAAGGCAACCACATGGAATTTGGCATTTTCAGGCTTTGTAAAACCTTTGCCTAAAGCCCACTCGCCATCGGTGAATTCATAAGCGGTTTTGCAGCTCACCACTTTGGCTAAATCCATGCCTGCCAAGCCAGGGAAGTCTTTTGCAAGACTTAACGCTTTTTTTAGCTCGAATTCTTGATGCACATTTTCACCCGCCATGATGCAACCTGCCTGCGCACCTTTTTCACGCAAAATACGGGTTAACTTGCGCGTGTCGATATCGGCAATCGCTACTACATTATTAGCGACTAAATACTCAGATAAAGTTTGAGTGCTACGAAAATTGGATGTTAAAAGCGGCAAATCACGGATGATTAAACCTGCGGCATAAACCTTGTTTGATTCAACATCTTCGGGGTTTGTGCCCGTGTTACCAATGTGCGGATAAGTGAGCGTAACGATTTGCTGAGTATAAGATGGGTCAGTTAAAATTTCTTGATAGCCTGTCATGGCTGTATTAAACACCACCTCACCAACTGTGTGACCAGAAGCGCCAATTGAAATGCCTTTAAAAACAGCCCCATCTGCTAACACTAAAACCGCTGGAATTGTTTTCGACACCTTAAAGCTCCTTTATTTCGACACGTTATTGCTAACTAGACACACCTACAGCAGATGTGCAAAACGGGAAAAGCTTTGTAAACTCTTCCCGTTTCAGAATTGCCGAATTATAGCTGAATTTAGCTCAAGCCTCAAGTTCAGTCAGTACGATTTTTTATATTCTTAACGACTATTCTATTTTTAAAAATACTTTAGAAGCCAGCTTATCAGACGATTCTGACATCAAGTTAAGCCGAATGCTGATTAGGTTGTGTTCGATTAAGGTTTTAAATAGCGTTAAGTCATTTAAATCACTTAAAAGACGGCTCACTATTTAATTCACCAAATAAATGAAGGGAAAATAGAATGAATTGGGATCAAGTTCAAGGTAATTGGAAGCAATTAAAAGGCAGCATTCAAGAAAAATGGGGTCATTTAACAGACGATAATTTGGATGTGATTGCAGGCAAGCGCGATCAGTTAGCAGGCAAAATTCAAGAAGCTTACGGCGTATCAAAAGAGGAAGCTGAAAAGCAGATTGCTGATTGGGAATCAAAAAACAAATAATTAGACATTAACTTAGTTAAATATAACTAATTTAGTTAACAGCACGATACAATCCTATTGTGCTGTTTTATTTATTCAATTTATAAAAGGGGAAAAGCATGTCATACGCCTTTGGTTTAATTATTCTTGTACTAGATATATTCGCCATTATCAAAATCATCCAAAGCTCAGCTTCTGGGCTTGAAAAAATATTATGGGTTCTTGGCGTATTGTTCTTCCCAGTCGTCGGTTTAATTATTTGGTTTTTTGCAGGCCCAGGTAGCAAAAAAGTATAAGTTGAGCTCACTCATTATCGATTAAATCTAGATGGCGAAAAGCTTTGTTCGCCATCGCCACAACAATTTATTAAAGGTATATTTATGCATGTAAGTTTTGAGCAAGCGCAACAAATTATTGATAAAGCGGTAGAAAAATCAACAGAAATCGGCGTTAAGATGTGCATCGCTGTACTAGATTCTGGCGGCAACTTAAAAGCCTTTAGCCGCATGGATGATGCTTGGGTTGGCAGTACGGATATTGCCATTAAAAAAGCCAAAACCGCCTGTTATTTTGCCATGCCATCAGGCGAAATTGGCAAATTATCGGTACCAGGAAAACCACTTTATGGCATTGAACACTCAAATGACGGCTTGATTACATTTCCCGGTGGCTTACCAATTGTCGATCACGAAGGTATATTAATCGGCGCAATTGGTGTAAGCGGCGATTCAGTTGAAAACGACCATATCGTCGCACAAGCAGGCGTAGATGTGGCCGGCGTTTGCAATATGCCGAAACATCCTTGGCGTACTTAAGCAAAAGTGCCATACGCAAAACCTAATATGGCTATGACCCGAAAGGGCTATTTTGTTAAATGATTCCGTCATTTAGTATGGTATCAAATATTGAGCGCGATTACTTTTCAACTTTACGACAATAAATGGAATCATCATGAAACTCAAACTTTTTTTAGCCTCACTTGCTTTGTTTGCAGGTACTGCGCAAGCCACTAACATTAATACCATTTCAACGAAAGTATTTATTGATGAAGATAATACTGTTGAATACGTTGATTTTCATGTGACAGATGCAGGTAAATTTTTTATTGGTTCAACTGATGGCTTTGTTTTTGACAATTCAAAACTAAACCCTCATGCACTTTTGTTTGCTAGCCCTTTAAACAGTTTAAATTTCATTGCTGAGAATGACGATATTTTAAAAATTGGGAAACTTGTTATTGTTGATGACTCATTAATTACTAAAGATTTAGAAATTGGTAGCTATGTATTAGCCCTGTCTAATAGCTATCTATCAATTAAAGAAGCTGTTGCTGGATACAATTCAAGTGTTACTGAGCATGTTAAAGGTTATATTGATGTGATTATTAAATCACATGATGGTAAAGCTGAATTGGGCCACCCTTCAGCAGTACCAGTACCAGCAGCAGCATGGTTGTTTGGTTCTGCATTATTAGGTTTTGCTGGTTTTAGACGTAAATCTGTTTAATAACTCGTTTTCGTTCAATGTAAAAAAGCCGCATTTAATGCGGCTTTTTTACTTAATGACTCGACTTAACCAGTTAAATGATGCAAATTTTTAGCGCAAACTTAACACATCGCGCATATCAAATAAACCAACATTGTGCGCTTTTAAATACTTAGCGGCGCGCAAGGCGCCTAAAGCAAAAGTCGCGCGACTACTTGCTTTGTGCGTTAACTCAATACGCTCACCAATGCCTGCAAGCACCACAGTATGGTCACCCACCACATCGCCTCCGCGCATGGTGGCAAATCCAATTTTGCCCACTTCACGTTCACCCGTTACGCCTTCTCTGGCGTAAACAGCGCAATCTTTTAATGCAACACCCAAACCTTGCGCTGCGGCCTCGCCTAATCTTAACGCAGTGCCTGATGGCGCATCTACTTTGTGGCGATGATGCATTTCGACCACTTCAATATCGTAACCATCATTTAATACTTTCGCCGCTTGTTCAACCAAGTTAATCAACAAGGTAACGCCAACACTCATATTTGGCGCAAATACAATGGCGATTTCTGAAGCCGCTATCTCTATCAGGGATTTTTGCTCTGCCGTAAAGCCTGTTGTGCCGATAATATGCTTCACTTTGGCTTTTTTACAGGCTTCTAAATACACCATGCTCGCTTCTGGGCGCGTAAAATCAATCAGTACATCTGCGCCATTTAATGCAGATTGCAAATCACTGCTTATTTTTACACCCGTATTTTTGCCAAACTGCTCACCTGCATCTCGACCGATTTGCTGGCTTCCAGCACGATCCAATGCACCATGTAGTTGCAAATCATTATCTGCAAACACGCCTTCAAGCAAAGCTTGGCCCATTCGACCGGTTACACCTGCGATTACAATTTTAGTTTTAGCCATTACTTAACCACTTTTAGAAGCCAATTTTTTCTAACATACGCTCAAAATACCCAGGTTCTTCTGCAACAGGCGCCGGTATTTCTTTGCCAGGGTTTGCTTTCAGCGTTGGCAATGTTTCTTTAGGCGCTAATGCTGGCGTTTGAACGCTCTCTAAATTTTTAGGGTTTAACTTGCGATCAAACCTGAAAATAAAACGTTCTTCTCCATTCATAACTGCTGGCGCTGAATCATTTGGCTGCGACTCGGATACGGTTGTTTCTTGTGCTATTTCTTTTGCTACATCATTAACAGTTGGCGCAGATTCAGTTGTTGCAGCTTTTGTTTGCTCAACAACACTTGGCACATTTTCTGTGGCTGTGATTGCAGCTTGCGCATTATCCGACGGCCCTAATTCAATCGGTACTGCTAACATAGAGGGCTTTTCGGCTTCCGAAGCTGTTGCGTCAGGCGACAATACATCAGCTGCAATAACAGGTGCAGCAACAATTGGCACAGCCGCTGGCAATACCTCTTTTACAGGCTCAACTGCTTCAACAATAGCTTTAAGTTTAAGTCCAGCATCAACGTTAGGTTGAGTGACTGGTTTATCTGCCTGCCAAAATTTCAGTTTATCTAGTAAACCTTTTTCTTCTACTTTTGGCTTGGTGGCTTGTTCAGCAGCTGTCGCTTGTTCAACTGCTGTACTTTGGTTATTTTTCCAAAATTGCAGATTTTCGAGCAAGCCTTCTTTTACTACTGGTTTCGGGATTACACTTGTCTCATTCGCTAAAGCAACTGCACTCTCAGCACCGGGCGTGCCTTGTGGTACAACATCGCCACGCACGCGAGCCAGCAATTCTTTTTCAAAATCTAAAATCACGCGGCGCTGCTCTATAATTTTGCCAGCCTGACGCAACTGATAAAAGTAATCCCAACGATTAGTGTGAAAACTATCCACCACTAATGGCGTACCCATAATAAATTTTACTTGCGATTTAGTCATGCCAGGCCGCAGTTGCAACAGCATTTTAGATGTAACCACATTGCCTTGTTGAATATCCAGCTTAAATGGCTTAATCACAGGCACGCGCGAGCCGCAACCAATCATTAAGGTGCTGCAAATGACAATCATTAAAATAAATAAACTGCGCATGGTTTTATGCATGAATAAAGACTTATTACTAAATTGGCGTTAATATACCACGATGGCTAACAGCCTAAAACACCCAATTATTATCCTATTACTACTGAGCGCCTATTATGCATGAGCAAAAAGATTTAAAAAACGCTGGATTAAAAGCCACTTTGCCACGTTTAAAAATTTTAGAGCTGTTTGAAAACAGCAAAGAACGCCATTTATCAGCAGAAGATGTGTACAAGATTTTAATCACCACAGGCGAAGATGTTGGGCTGGCAACGGTTTACCGCGTGCTGACGCAATTTGAAGAAGCAGGCTTGTTATCACGCCATCATTTTGAAAGCGGCAAAGCCGTATTTGAGCTAAACGAAGGCACGCATCACGATCATATTGTGTGCGTTAAATGTGGCCGCGTAGAAGAATTCTATGATGCGGAAATTGAAAAACGTCAGCAAGAAGCAGCCGAATCGCGCGGCTTTAAAATGCAAGAGCATTCATTGATGATTTATGGCATTTGCGCCGCACAGCCGTGCGGCAAGAAAAAATAAACCATCATGTAAAAAGTGTTTTTTGCTTGCTACTTCAATTAATTTGCCTCAAATAATTGGTTAAGTCGATTCAACAACACAGTCGTTGGTCATAAAATCTAAATGCTCGGGAGTGCATCATGTTGAAACGCTATTATTCATTACTGATTGCGATAGCGATTGGTTTAACCGTCACAGCCTGCGGCACTAACCCTGTTACCAAGAAAAAAGAATTTCAGTTTGTTAGCCAAGATAAAGAAATTGCAATTGGCAAAGAAAACTACTCCCCTGCCCGCCAATCACAAGGCGGCGATTATGTAATAGACCCCGAATTAACCGCCTATGTGCAAGATATTGGCAAACGCTTAGGTGCGGTTTCTGATAGACCCGAATTGCCGTACGAATTTGTCGTGCTCAATGATTCGGTTCCAAATGCTTGGGCCATGCCAGGCGGCAAAATCGCGTTTAATCGCGGCTTATTGTATGAGCTAAATAGCGAGGCAGAATTGGCCGCCGTGATGGGTCATGAGATTGTGCATGCCGCCGCACGCCATGGTGCAAAAAGCATGGAACGCGGATTATTTTTGCAAGGTGCGATGATCGCCGTGGGCATTGGTGCGCAAAATACCGATTATGCCAATTTAGTGGTTGGCGCGTCACAGTTGGGCGCGCAATTGGTATCGAGCAAATATGGTCGCGATGCGGAATCTGAATCTGATTTATATGGCATGCAATATATGAAAAAAGCCGGCTACGACCCTGCCGCAGCGGTTACTTTGCAAGAAACTTTTGTGCGATTAAGCAAAGACCGCGAAAGTAATTTTATTACAGGCTTGTTTGCCAGCCACCCGCCCTCGCCCGAACGTGTAGCCGCCAATAAAGTGACGCTATCCAAATTAGGCGCTGGCGGCAATTGGGGCAAAGAAGTGTTTGCACAAAAAGTCGGTCGATTAAAATCCACGCAAGCCGCTTACAAAGCGTATGACGATGGCGTGAAAGCCTTAGCCAACAAAGATACCGCAACCGCCACCAAACTCGCGCAGCAAGCGATTGCAGGCGAACCGCGCGAGGCAAGGTTTCAAGAGTTATTAGGTGATATCGCGTTAACCGAAAAGAAATCGCAAGACGCGCTTAATTATTACGCCAAAGCCATTAAGATGCAGCCCGATTATTTTAAGCCACATGTGCAAAGTGGCATTGCGCTATTTAATATGGGCAAAAAAACTGAAGCCGAACCCTACTTAAAACGTGCCAACCAATTACTACCCACTGCGCCTGGCCATGCCTTGTTAGGGCAAATTGCAGAGAGTCGCGGTGATATGAATGGTGCGTTACAACACTACCAAGTAGCGGCTGGCTCTAATTCTGCAATAGGCAAAGAAGCTGGTGAGCGCGGCATGCGCATTGATTTTCCACGCAACCCTGCTAAGTACATACAATCGGGCGTACAAGCCGATAATTCAGGCAATTTATACGCAGTTGTGCAAAACGCCACTAGCTTGCCCGTTGGTCGCGTGCAAGTGCGCGTAGTGAAATACAACCCACAAACAGGTCGCCCAGTTGGCCAAAGTCAACCTATGATTATTAACGGCGTTGCGGCTGGCAAACAAAACAGAATTGCTGTGGGTGAGCGCGTTCAAACCGCGCAAGAAGTAGGATTGTATAAAGTAGTGGTTGAGGCGGCAGAATTGGCGAAATAGTAAAAAATGGTCGGATAAAAAAATAGCTTATTGTTTTGTAACATATTATGTATTTTATAATAAAATTAATAGCCTGCCCAAACAAAAGGTTAAGTTCATATTTGGGTTCTACTTCACGTTAGGTTTTTTCCAATGACCTCCAATACTTTGCTTATCGTTGGCATAACTGCCATCATCATTTTTGGCGTTGTTAGCGCCTTGCGAAATGTCTATCTTGATTGGCTAAAGAAGTGGCAGACCATGAAACTCGAGGCGCTCAATACTGAGCTCGAACAGCTATGCAAGGAAATTTCAATCTATCCAACACCAACACTCACAGCCGAACACATTCCGCAGCGATTTCCCTCTAAAGAGGATGCAGAAGCATTTGGACAAAGGTGGTCATATGGCGGCGAGACAGCTTATCGAGCCAAAGCCGTCGACAACAAGGATTACGACGAGGACCATCCAAAATTTGACAAAGCTTCAATTGCGGGAGGAATCTTATACACACATCCTGCCCTATTTTTTGGAGTAAAAGAAGCACATCGCGACGATGATGATTGGTTTATCGACTTCACGCTTGCCAAGAACCGATGGCTCAAAGACTACCTTTCTGACTTGAGAGGAAATCAGCGTGGCAAGTAGATTGCTCCAAAAACCTAACCCATCATTCAAGCGAATTGGCTAAAACCAGCCCCTTAATTCAAACGTTAACCATAATCATGACTGAGCAACTTGCACTCACTCTAATTGCAGCAACAGTCGGTTTTGTAGCCGCCATATTCTTTTGCGTAGGCAACGCTTTTAATTCCGCAAAACAAATCGCGTTACAAGCCACCCCAATCTGGGATTTCAATGAACACTTGGCACGCTCAATAACTTCTCAACGAGTACAATACGTAGTTGGCGCACTGCTTTTTGTAGCTTCATTTAGTCTTTAAATTGCGGCAGTTCTAGCATCACCAACCAATCCTGCAAACCTACCTCTATTTTTGCAATTTTGGACTTGTCTCGTGCTTGCTGTCTTTGTTCCATGTCTATCCGTGTCTACTTGCTTCACTTAGCCTCTCTATAAAGCAACCATGCGCAAAGTCCTAAAACTAGCACCACTAACAGAATAAAATCATGGCTAACCCATAATCTAAACGAGACAAGCCAAGGTGAGCGTCTTTACTAAAACGTCAAATCAAATTAAGGCAGAAAACCCATGCTAAACAATCCATTTAATTCAATGCTAAGCATCACTTTTGTACTTACTGTGCTACTCAGCACCTTGCCTGCATGGGAAGATGAGATTATTCAATTTAAAACAAAAGGCGAAGTAGCTTACTTTGTAAACGATATGCATACCCAGCTTTAACACTGAAAAGTGGGGTAACTTATCAGTTTGAGATGAATGGCAAGATTAATATTATTGATTAGTCATTTACGCAAGCAAGGTCTAAACGCCCAACATCTCTTTTGCATGGCTACGTGTGGTATCGGTAATTTGAATGCCGCCCAGCATACGGGCGATTTCTTCAATTCGTTCCGTGCTACTTAATGCTTGAATATGGCTTAAGGTTGAGCCATTTTGTTGGGTTTTGCTCACTTGCAAATGTTGTGCGGCTTGTGACGCTACCTGGGGAAGATGGGTAATCACTAGCACTTGACGCTCTGCACCTAGCTGTTTGAGTAACTGCCCTACTACTTCTGCCACGCCGCCGCCGATTCCTACATCGACTTCATCGAAAATCATGCAAGGCACGCTGCCTTGAGAGGCCGTTGTGACATGCAAGGCCAAACTAATTCTTGATAGTTCGCCGCCTGAAGCCACTTTATTCAGTGGTCGAGGCTCTACGCCTGCATGGCCTGCCACTAAAAAATCTACCGTTTCAAGCCCATTAACTGATGCCTCGCAAGCGCTTAAAGCCACGCTGAATTGGCCACCGCTTAAAGATAACCGTTGCATCTCAAGGCTGATTTTTTGGCTTAAGGTTTTGGCAGTTTGCTGACGGCTTTGGCTGAGTTGCTTGGCTAAATCTTGATAAGCTTTCAGCGCGTCGGTTTCTTGCTTTGCTAATGCGCCATCGTTGGCGAAGCTTTCCAGCTCTGCCATACGCGTTTGGCAAGTCAGCAATAATTCGCTTAATTCTTCTGGTTTACTGCGATATTTGCGCGACACGTTATGCACGGCTTGAATGTGATTTTCAACCTCTGCAAGCCTTGCGGGGTCAAGCTCTGCTTTTTGCAGATAGCGATTTAGCGCGCGGCTGGCCTCCTCAATCTGTATCAGTGCAGAATCCACATTATCAGCGGCATCTTTTAATTGCGCATCAAAATCTACCAAGCCAATTAATTTTTGTTGCACTTGCGCCAGCATGCCGCTGATATTCACATCGTTATCATCTAATAACGCAATACAAGCCTCTAAACCAGCCAGCAACGATGCGCCATTGGCTAGCCGATGATGCTCTTGCTGAATGTCTTGCCAATCTTCTAAGCTAAAATTTAATTGTTGCAACTCGCGCGTTTTGTCGCGCAATTCGGCTAGCTCATCGGCGTAGGCAGCGGCATTTTTTTCTACTGCTAACCGCTGCGTATGTAGCATATGCCAAGTTTTATAGTGTTGAGCGACAAGGCTCGCTAAATTTGTATTTTGCGCAAAATCATCCAAAATTTGGCGTTGTGTGGCAGGTTTGAGTAAAGAGTGATGTGCATTTTGGCTATAAATATCCACCAAAAATTCGCCCAGCTCTTTCATTTGATTCACCGTGGTCGAGGCGCCATTGATAAAGCCACGGCTACGGCCATCAGCGTAAATCACTCGACGCAGTATTAAGGCATCATCTAACGCAATTTCGTTGTCACTTAACCAGTTTTTGGCGGCTAAATTTTCATCAATCGAAAAAGTCGCGCTAATATCGGCTTTATCACAGCCTGCACGCGCGATTAAGCCATCGTTGCGCGCACCCAAAGCCAGCGACAAGGCGTCAATTAAGATAGATTTACCTGCCCCTGTTTCACCCGTAAGCGTGGTAAAACCGCGGTCAAACTCTAAATCAAGCTTGTCTACTATGATGAAATCGCGAATGGATAAGGCTTGTAACATAATTAAATCAGATAGTTGAAATGATATTTTTGCTCAAAATCGAAAATGACAAGGCGACGAGTCGCAGACAGTACGCATAGTACGGCAAGACGAAGGTAACGCAGTCAGTTTCGATTTTCAGCAAAAATATTAGCCCCAGTTTAGTTTGTTGCGCAACATATCAAAATAACAATACTCACTTGGATGCAACAACGTGACGGTTTTCTCAGCGCGTTTCACCAAAATTCTATCGCCCATTTCTAGCAAAATTTCAAATTGGCCATCGTAGCTTAGTTGCGCATCATCAGCTTGCACTAAGTTCATTTCAATTTCGCTACTGCTATTCACTGCAATCGGCCGATTACTTAAGGTGTGCGGGCTAATCGGCACAATGGCAATCGCTTCTAAATTGGGGTGCAAAATGGGGCCGCCAGCGCTTAAGGCATAAGCGGTAGTGCCAGTTGGCGTGCTAATGATTAAGCCATCTGCGCATTGTTTGTGTACGAATTGTCCATCAATTTCAACGGTAATTTCAATTAATCGCAGACCACTTTTTATCACCACATCGTTTAATGCCAAGCCTTGAAAAATTGGTTTGCCTGCGCGAACCACGCTAGCGGTTAATAGCATGCGCGACTCTAACCGATAATAGTTAGCTAAAATCTTGTCCACTGCCAATAACATGTCTTCTGCGCGTAAATCGGTTAAAAACCCAAATCGGCCGCGATTAATGCCCACTAACGGAATATTATTTTGGATTAAGCTTCTGGCTACACTCAGCATTGTGCCATCGCCACCCATCACAATGGCTAAATCAACCTTGCTGCCAATAACTGCCAATGGCGCAGTTTTAAAGCCGGTTAATTCAGCATGTTGCGCGGTATTTTCTTCTACCCACACTTCAATATTTTTTGCTTTTAAATGGCGCGCCAAATCGGCTAAATCGGTTTGCATTTGCTGCAAAGCCGCTTGGTTCATATATTTGCCAATAATGGCTATCGATTTAAACATCTGAGTCATCTCAGCATTAAATCATAGATAGGCTAATTGAAAAAGTAAGCCTATAAAATATAAGTAAAAAAAGCTGGCTCACTATTGAAATAGCGAGCCAGCTACAAAATGACGCCTAAATTTGGGGAAAATTAAGCGTTAAGTATTTGCAAAAATAATTATGCAAATTTACGTCTAAAGCCTGCCAAACCTAATAAAGCTGAACCAAATAACCAAGCTGCTGCTGGCACTGGCACTGCTGATGGCGCCGCGGTTAAACCTCTTAAAGTACCGTTAAAAAGACCAGCGAGCGTTGCTTGGCCATTTTGCAAGTTAATGCTGTACAAATTAGTTGCCGCATCTCTAGCGCCTGGGCCACTAACGATAGTTAACGCAGCAAATGCAAAGCTATCACTGAATATCTCAAATCCATCAGCGCTCACAATATCAACGCCTTCACCCAATCCTAAGTTGCCCACTGTGACGATATTTGGTGCATTAAAGTTAGAAGTTGCTAAAACATTACCATTAGCATCTCTAAGCGGCACATGCAGATTCAATGTATTCGTGTCGCTGTTAATGTAATAAAGCTGTGTAGAACCCAATGGGCCGTTAGGAGTTGAATTAGTATAAGCGGCGGCTGAATAGCCAGTGCCAATGTTGCTAGCCGTGTTGCCTACTACACCTGCTACAGCTGCGCCTGTATTCACATTTATGGCTAAATTATCGCCAGCTGTATTAATAAAACGCAGTGAAGCACCACCAGCAAAATCGGCAACTGGGTTAAAGTCGAAACCGTAACCTACACTTGGTCGAATACTGTAAGGAGTCGACACATCACCAGAGACTGTTCTTAACCCCGCAACAAAAGTTGCTTGGCCAGTGGAACTTAGCGTATAAATATTATTGGCATCGCTGACGCCGTAAATGGTGTTGTTAGAAGGTCTTAAATCGATACCAACTAATCTTTCTCCACCACTCAGGCCATTAATACCAACTAATGTAGAAGCAGCAACGTTTGTAGAATCAAAAAAAGCAAGTTGATTTGAAGTCGTAAGCCCCACTAAACTTGCAGCATTTGCTACGTTTAATACTGATACGCTTGCAATAAAGCCCAGCGCGAGTGCAATCTTCGATAATCTGATTTTCATCATAAATCTCCAAAAAATTAAAATGCAAAATAAATAAAAAAGTAAGAAAAATAAGTAATCAATGCGGATTCAATTAATCCATATTGGATTACGTAACTTAACTGAGAATAGATGCAGATTTATGACAAAAATAGGCCGCATTAGCCCGAATGGGCTATTAAAAAAGTCTCAAAATGACCGTTTTAAATTTTGTCATCAAAATGAAATCTAATTTCAAGTATTGAATCTCACCGATAAAGCCGCATTTAAGGCAAAATATCAACTTAACTTAACCAGTTTTTACAGTCGAATATTTTGGATAAACGCGCGCAAATTTTATTAAAAACCTTAGTTGAACATTACATCAGTGATGGTCAGCCGATTGGTTCGCGCACGTTGTTGCAGCACAGCGGCTTAGATGTTAGCCCTGCGACTATTCGCAATGTGATGAGCGACCTTGAACATTTAGGGTTTGTCGCCAGCCCGCACACTTCGGCTGGGCGCATTCCTACGCAAAAGGGCTATCGCTTATTTGTCGATTCAGTCTTAACAGTACAGCCATTAGAAAACCAGGCAATTGCGCATTTAAAAAGCGGGTTAAATTCACCAAACCAAAGTGAATTGATTAACAGCGCGGCTGATATGCTATCGCAGCTAACACAATTTGCTGGGGTGGTGATGATTCCTAAACGGCAGCGCGTAGCATTTAAACATTTAGAATTTTTGCCGCTGACCGAAAAGCGTATTTTGGTGATTATTGTGACTAGCGATGGCAATGTGCAAAATCGTATTATTTTGTCTGAAAAGCCTTATTCTGCGAGCGAGTTAACCCAAGCCAGCAACTACTTTAACGCCCATTTTGCTGGTCAAACTTTTGATGAAGTGCACCTTAAATTGCATGCCGAACTGCAGCAGATGCAAACCGACATGAATAAATTAATGTCTGCCGCCCTAGAAGCCAGCAATAAAGCCGCTAATAATGATGGCGTGGTAATTGCAGGCGAGCGTAATTTGTTGCAAGTCGATGAGTTATCGACCAACGTGAATAGCTTGCGCAAATTATTTGAAGTGTTTGAGCGTCGCACCAGCCTGATGCAGCTATTGGATAATAGCCAGCGTGCAGAAGGCATTCAAATTTTTATCGGCAACGAAAGTGGCTATTTGCCTCTGGACGAATGTAGCATGGTGACCGCGCCTTATGAGGCAGACGGTCAAGTGGTGGGCACTTTAGGCGTAATTGGCCCAACCAGAATGGCGTATGAGCGCGTGATTCCGATTGTAGATGTGACTGCAAAACTACTATCAAATGCTTTATCCAATACCTAGTTTTTAAGCGTCCAACTGCTTTAACTACGCGTCTTTGTCAGACAATACTGACAGCACAAACAGATTTATCCCTATATTTTTTAATCACCCTAAATTGCAAAATACACGTTATGCAGCATAAACCGTGGTATCGCTTGAGCATCAGGCATAACAGATTAGGAGAAATAAAATGAACGCATTTAATAGCAAAAAATTAACCTCATTATTAGTGTTAACTTGCGCACTCAGTATGAGCGCTTGTAGCAGTATGTCGACGCGCGATAAAGCAACCGCGGCAGGTGCGGCTATAGGCGGTGTTGCAGGCGCAGTACTCACTGGCGGCAGTGGCATTGGTACAGTGGGTGGCGCAGCGGTAGGCGGCATTATTGGCAATCAGGTTGGCAAATAGCACAATTAATTAAGGGGAAACTAAAATGGATACAACAAAAATGATTGGCGTTATTTTGCTGGTGCTGGGCGGCTTAGGTTTGGCGTACGGCGGCTTTAGCTATACCAAAGATAGCACCAAAGCCAAAATCGGCCCAATTGAATTAAAAGTAGCAGAAAAAGAACAAGTCAATATTCCGTTATGGGGCAGCATTGCGGCGCTTGCAGTGGGCGGTATTTTGCTGGTTTCTGGCAAGCGTAAATAATAAAAATCAATTTGTATTGATTAAAGGCGCAAATTTGCGCCTTTTTTATTATTGACTTAACCCAATTAATTGACCGAATTTTTTAAAATCTTACTTTCAATGCTTTTGCATATTTTCTGCATAGCTATTGGCGCGCGTTTACACTAAAATCGCAGCATGACTTATTACAATCCCGAACCCCCTTTTACGCATGGCGACCAACTCAAAGTTGGTATTCTAATCGCTAACTTAGGTACGCCAGATGCTGCAACCTCTAGCGCATTGCGACGCTATTTACGGCAATTTTTAAGCGATACGCGAGTTGTAGAAATTCCACGCGCGATTTGGTGGCTTATTTTAAACGGCATTATTTTGGTGATTCGCCCCAGAAAATCCGCCGCAAAATATGCGCAAGTATGGACGCCAGAGGGCTCTCCCTTGCTGGCACATGCACAAAAACAAACCCAATTGTTGAGTGGATTTTTGGTGCAAAAAATACAATCACCCTTTGCGATAGAGCTGGGCATGAGCTACGGCAACCCCAGCATGCAAGCGGCGCTTGAAAAATTAAAAGCCCAGCATTGCGACCGTATTTTGGTGTTTCCACTATTTCCGCAATACGCTGCAAGCAGTACCGCTGCTGTTTTTGACGCAGTATGGAAAGTGTTGCTCAAAATGCGCAATGTGCCTGCTGTGCGCACTGTGCGCAACTATCACGACCATCCTGCTTATATTGCCGCCTTGGCAAAAAGTGTGCAGGCTTATTGGAAAATTAACCATAAACCGAGCAAGCTGGTGATGAGCTTTCATGGCGTACCTAAAGTGCACTTAACCAAAGGCGACCCTTACCACTGCGCTTGCCACAAAACAGGCCGATTATTGGCTGAGGCATTGGGTTTAGGCAAGGATGAATACACTATCGCGTTTCAATCGCGCTTTGGCAAACAAGAGTGGTTAAAGCCTTATTTGGCAGGTGTTCTAGAAGACTTAGGCAAAGCCAAAACCAAGCGGATTGATGTAATTTGCCCTGGATTTAGTAGCGATTGTTTAGAAACTTTAGAAGAGATTGCCATGGAAGGCAAAGAGATTTTCACCCATGCGGGTGGCGGTGAATATCACTATATTCCGGCCTTAAACGAAAATGAGGATTGGATTCACGCCATGACAGAAATCGCGCTGGAAAATCTGCAAGGTTGGGTAACTACGGATAGTTTTGGTAATTGGGTTAGCGCGCAAGCGAAAAAAGACAATGAATTGACCAAAATGCGCGCGCAAGCCATGGGTGCTAATTAACAGGCCAGCTAATCAATAGGCGCGCAAAACAATAAGCGTTATAATTTCATCTTTAAGTAAATAGTGGCGCAATTATGATTGTAATTACAGGCGGGGCGGGCATGATTGGTAGCGTAATCGCCTGGCACCTTAACAAAAAATTGGGTCGAAATGACTTGGTTATTGTTGATCATATTACGCATGAAGAGCAATGGCAAAATCTTGTGCATCGCCAATATATTGAATACTTGGATAAAGACCAGCTATTTGATTTTTTAGACGGCAATGATGGTGATGTTGAAATTGATGCTGTCATTCATATGGGCGCAATCAGCGCGACCACAGAGCGCGATTACAATAAATTAGTAGAAGCCAATATTCATTACAGCCAAGATTTATGGGGCTGGTGCGCTGAGCATGAAGTACCGTTTTTTTATGCGAGCTCTGCCGCCACTTATGGCGATGGTGCTGCTGGCTATGATGATGTCAGCATTGATAAATTACGCCCACTGAATGGTTATGGCTATTCAAAACATTTTTTTGATCAATGGGCTTTACGTCAAGTCGCCGAAAACGAACCGCAGCCACCCGCATGGGCTGGCTTTAAGTTTTTTAATGTGTACGGCCCAAACGAATACCACAAAGAGCGCATGGCCAGCGTGGCTTTTCACACCTTTAATCAGGTAAAAACCACTGGCGGCATGAAGTTATTCAAAAGCAATAAAGCCGACTTTGCAGATGGTATGCAAATGCGCGATTTTGTTTATGTAAAAGATTGCGCCGACATTATTGTGCACTTTTTTGACCAAGCCACTAACACAAAAAAACCATGTAAAAATGGCATCTATAATATTGGCACAGGCAAAGCGCGCAGCTTCAAAGATTTAGCCAGTGCCGTAATGCATAGCATGGATAAAACGCCGCATATCGACTTCATTGATATGCCTGAAGATTTGCAAGGCAAATACCAATACTTTACACAAGCCAATGTTGCTAAATTGCGCGCAGCGGGCTACACCAAGCCATTTACAAGCCTTGAAGATGGTGTCAAAGATTACGTTCAGAACTATCTATTAAGTGAGGACAAATACTGCTGATGGATTATGTTGACTACTTAAAAAATGAGCACGCCGCGCATATGGCGATGTTCAACGCGCTTGAGCCACTATTCCCAATGATTAGTGCTGTTGGCATTAAGATGCAAGAGTGCATTAAAAATGGTGGCAAGATTTTGATTATGGGCAATGGCGGCAGCGCGGCAGATAGTCAGCACATTGCTGCCGAAATTGTGGGTCGCTTTAAAAAAGAACGCAAAGGCATGCCTGCGATTGCATTGACTACTGATACTTCAATCATCACCTCTGTGGGCAATGATTATGGCTATGACTACATTTTTGCGCGTCAAATTGAAGCTTTATGCCGACCAGAAGACTTAGTAATCGGCATCACCACCTCTGGCAATAGCGCCAACGTGGTCAGTGCCATGCAGGCGGCTAAAGAAATCGGCGCAACCACAATCGGCCTAACAGGCGGTAGCGGCGGCAAACTTAATAGCATTTGCGATTTTAATTTGGTCATGCCGTCCTCTGTCACCGCACGCATTCAAGAAGCACATATCTTTGTTGGGCATTCTTTATGTGAAATTTTAGAGTCATAAACTAAACGTATGTCTGATATTTTTTTAGATGCTGTAAAACAATTTGGCAGTAAAAAACAGCACGCGCTAGTCATCGGTGATGTGATGCTAGATCGCTACTTAATCGGTTCTGTGGGCCGAATTTCGCCAGAAGCGCCGGTGCCGATTGTGCTGCTGAATCAGCAAAATGAGCGCGCAGGCGGCGCGGCGAATGTGGCGGCGAATCTGGCCCTGCTTGGCATTGAAACGCATATGATTGGCTGCGTGGGCGATGATTCTGAGGGCGCGACTTTGGTTAAGCTATTGCAGCAATTAGTTATTGATACCAGTGGCATCTACACCTCAAAAAGCCGCCCTACTATTGCCAAAACCCGCGTACTAAGCGGCCATCAGCAAATGCTGCGCTTAGACCAAGAAAGCAACGCCGCTTTTAATACGGACGAAAATGCTGGCTTAAATGCAGCAATTAAGCAGCAATTAGCCTTAAAACCTAGTGTGGTTATTTTGTCTGATTATGCAAAAGGCTTGTTAAGCGAAGCCACTTGCCAAGCCATTATTGCACAATGCAAAGCAGCAAACATTAAGGTGTTGGTTGATCCTAAAGGCCGCGATTACAGCAAATATAGTGGCGCAACGGCATTAACACCCAACAAAAAAGAAACCGCCGAAGCTTGCGATACGTATATTGATGATGCCGATTTAATCAGCAAAGCCAGCCACCTTAAACAAAAACTACAGCTTGAATTTTTGGCGGTCACGCGTGGTGAAGAAGGCATTTCGCTAATTGATGAAAAAATGCATCACCTGCCCGCCATCGCTAAACAAGTATTTGATGTTTCTGGTGCAGGCGATACCGTGATTGCCACATTAGCGGCAGGCCTGCTGCATAATCTATCAGTGTTACAAAGCTTGCAGTTAGCCAATATTGCAGCCGCTGTGGTGGTGGGCAAAGTGGGGACAGTGCCTATCTCGCAGGCCGATTTGCTAGAAGCATTAGCCAGCCAACAAGGTAGCGAGCAGGCTAATAAAGTGTGCGATTTAGACGCACTTAGCTTAAAAGTGAACGCTTGGAAAAGCGCTAATCAAAAAATCGTGTTCACTAATGGCTGCTTTGATTTATTGCATGCTGGACATGTTACCTATTTAGAGGCCGCCAAAAAGCGGGGCGATAAATTGATTTTGGGGCTAAACACAGACCGTTCAGTCAGCGCTATCAAAGGACCAACCCGTCCAGTTGTGCATGAAAATGATAGAGCGCGTGTACTAGCCGCGCTAGAAAGCGTAGACGCAGTTATCTTGTTTGATGAAGACACACCGCTAAATTTAATCAACGCCATTCAACCCAATGTGATTGCCAAAGGTAGCGATTACGCCGCAGAGCAAGTGGTTGGCGGCAAAGAAGTGCAAAGCTGGGGTGGTGAAATTGCGCTGATTGACTTAGTTGAAGGCCGCAGCACTAGCAACATTATTAAAAAAATGAATAGCTAGAAAAAATTAAGCTAGCCCTTAATCGCAAATGCTATCAGAACAAACTCTGCATTTAAAGCCTGAAAAAATACTCGTGCTTGGCCCAGCTTGGGTGGGTGATATGGTGTTGGCGCAAAGTCTATTTAAAACGCTAAAAGCTAAAAACCCAAATTGCATAATTGATGTTGCGGCACCTGCGTGGACGTTACCCCTGTTAGAACGCATGCCAGAAGTTAATAGTAAAATAGCCTTAACTTTTAAGCATGGTGAATTGGCTTTTTGGCAGCGTATTGCTTTTGGTAAAAGTTTAAAGCAAGCAGGTTATACACAATCCATTATCCTCACCAATTCGTTTAAATCTGCCTTACTACCATGGGCTGCTGGCATCAAACAACGTACCAGTTTTTTGGGCGAAATGCGTTATGGCTTGATTAATGATATCCGTCCACTAGATAAAGCCGTTTTAAAAAAAACGGTAGAGCGTTTTGTATCTTTAGGTTTAAAACCCAATGAAACGCTACCAACACTGATTCCCAATCCGCAGCTTGTTACTAGCCCGCAAGCGGCATTTGCTACTCTTGCTAAACTCAATATTGCAACACCACAGTACAAAGTACTTGGCTTGTGCCCAGGCGCAGAATACGGCGAAGCCAAGCGCTGGCCAGCGGAATACTATGCAGAAGTCGCAAACGATAGCTTAAATAAAGGCTGGCAAGTCTGGCTGTTTGGTTCAGACAAAGATATCTCTGTCACCAGCCAAATTAACCAAATCACGCAAAATCGCTGCAATGATTTTGGTGGCAAAACAAAATTGGGCGAAGCAATAGATCTCATGTCTTTTTGCGATACCGTCATCAGCAACGACTCTGGCTTGATGCATATAGCGGCGGCGCTAATGAAAGAGAATAAAAAAAATAAAAAACTAATCGCCATTTTTGGCTCATCCGACCCTTACCACACACCACCTATGAGCGTAGACGCCAAGATTGAGTATTTAGGGTTAGAATGCAGCCCATGTTTTAGAAGAGAGTGTCCGCTACAACATCTGAATTGTTTGAAAAAAATTCAACCAATTCAAATTATTAATAGCATTTTTAGCTCAGAAAGTTTGAATTGAATCGCTTCTTAAATAAAATTGATGTGTCCGACCCTAGCAAATTAACGCTTGTGATTGTTATATTAGCAATGCTGATTGCTGCGCAAATACAATATATTCAACATGGATGGATTAATCCTGATTCTGTTTTATACCTTGAATCTGCAAGGCTGATTTCACTTGGTCATTGGTCTGCCGCATTTGAAGTATTTAATTGGCCGCTATATTCTGCTTGTATTGCGGCCATTCACAAAATTAGCAGTTTAAATATTCATCATTCTGCGCAGCTACTTAGCGTGATTTTTTTTGGTATTACCGCGTTTAGCTTTACTAAAGTCATACAGCTAGCAGGTGGTAATAATCGCACCATTGCTGCGGGTGGGCTCATATTATTAAGTGCCCAATATCTCACAGGTGATATTTTACAGATGCTGCTGAGAGATGAAGGCTTTTGGGCGTTTTTTCTAACAAGCATGGTTTTTTTTATACGATTCTACAAAACCAATCGTTACTTAGATGCGTTTTATTGGCAAATTTTTGCCATCTTAGCCGTCTTATTCAGAATTGAAGCGATTACTTATTTAATTGCTTTGCCTTTGAGCCTCTTTTTCTATCAGCAAGCCACATTCTCGCAAAAAGTCACACAGTTTTTAAAGTGTAATTTTCTAAGTATTATTGCCCTTATTTCTATTTTTGCCGCAATTTTAATGATTAATAGTCTCACCATGACTAGCTTTGGAAGACTTAACGAAGTATTTACACTTAATTTATGGCATCAATTAACCAACCAATTTTTCACTAAGTCCGCCGTCATGTCGTCTCAAGTGCTGGGTTCGTATTTAGATGAGTTTGCCGTGCCGGGGCTATTAATGACTTTTGCTTATGTCATCTTGGCTAAATCAATCGCGACAACAGGTATTGTTAATATTGGTTTAGCTGCGCTGACAGTTAAATTTAGAAAAAACTTAATAGACAGCACTGTGCTTTATATTTTAACTTTTGCAGCTGTCATCACTTTAATCAATTCTGGCCTTATTATCACCAAGGTATTCGTATTATCGGGCCGATACATTCTGGCCTTAAGCTTAATACTCATGATAGTTTCTGCTTTTTATTTGGCTTATTTATTTCAATACTTTGAAATAAAACAAAAAAAAGCGACGCGTAAAAAATGGCTGGTTTCAGGTTTAATTGTATTAATGTTGCTCGGTATAGTTAAAAATATATTGCCTAAACAACGTGGCTACAATCACATGCAAGAGGCTGTTAGTTGGGTTAAAATACATAACACGAGTAACAAACCAGTATTTTATGACGATACGCGTGCGCGCTATTATGCAAACGCACCTTTTATTGGTACATGGCCGGATAACTGGATGCTAGTGACCGACGCCATTCAAACTAAGCAGATTAATCAATATGACTACCTGATTATTAATCATTCGGCCAAACATCCAGAGCGCGAAACCTACCTTGCAAAAGAACTCATTGCGTTTAAAATAGTTAATCGATATGCAACGGCAAAAAATAAAAAATCTGTTGTGATTTATCAAAAAAAACATTCACCATACTCTAACTAAAATAATGGGTTGTTATTTATGTCAAAGTTGCTATTCGGCATTATTATACCTACCTACAATTACGGCCATACTCTAAGACGGGCCGTTTTATCAGTAGTAAAGCAACTTGATGAAGATGTTGAACTACTCGTCATTGATGACGGATCTGGCGACCACACGGCAGAAATCATTGCGCAATTAAAAACAGAATGCAGAGGCCAGATAAAGTTTTTTTATAAGCCCAACGGCGGCCTAGCTTCAACCTGTAATTTTGGCATAGCACATGCGAACGGTGACTATTTAGTTTTTTTAGATGCCGATGACGAGATGGCTGATGGTGCGATTAACGCAATGCGTTCACATTTAGCTAGCAATCCTGAATCGAAAATGCTCATCGGCGCGCACTATTCCGTATATACCAATGGCAAGCGCAAGCTGCACATACCAAACACTCTGCCTGATACAGCACATGATAGATTAAAAGGTTATTTGTTAGATAAAACCATCAGCATTTCTAATGGTGCTTGTGCTAAACATAAGAGCGTATTCCAATCGATTTCGTACCCTGTAAAATTCCGCAATTCAGAGGATATCCCTGTATTTGCTTATGTGCTCAGCAACTATTACTGCACCACACTTGATTTTCCGTTGGCATTCATTCATAAACATGATGATAGTTTGCGCCACAATGCCACCCATGCTGAAAATGTTGGGATACACTTGGTGGATGAAGTATTTCACCCAAGCCGCATATCCACAGAATTGCAAACATTAAAAAAACCATTTTTAGCGCAGCGTTTATTGTCCCTTTCTAGGGTTTGCCACGAGAACAAACGCCACTTGCAATGCACTCAATTTTATAATCAAGCCATTAAGTCTAATTGGCGCGTCATTTTTAACTGGCCTTACACCAAAAAGTTTATCCTATCTTTACTGCAAATTAACCCTAAAATAATGCTAATTAATAATAAAAACGAGAGAATATGAGCAACCCAGCACACTGGTTTTTACCAAAAAAAATTCGCAAAACCCTTACTAGCTTTATCAACAGCTCCGTTTGCAATAAAACTGGTTTTTTATATCAAACCGTTGGCGAATACCGAGTTTATTTGAGACGTCGTTCAGAATACTTAAGTGTTGATAGCTTAAATAAGCTTTGCACGCACTATTACTACAAGTTTTACATGCCTAAAAAAGATGATGTAGTTGTTTGCGTTGGCGCAGGGCTTGGTCATGAGGCTGTTTGGCTAGCAGATAAAGTGGAAGGTATTCGATATGTTGGTGTAGAAATTCAACCCTACTTGTATGAGCTTTTGAGTAACACTTTCAGTCAAATTAGCCGCTTTCAAGCGTGTGGCCGCGCAATCAATAATAGCAACCAACATTTTTTGTTGCACAGCGCTATCGATTACACCGCAGTTGCAACCGATGAAAAAGGTTATATCGAAGTTGATTCGATAATATGGTCAGATTTTCTATCAAAATACCAATTAACTAATATTGATTTACTACAAATTAATATTGAAGGAGCAGAAAAATATCTGTTACCGATGATTGAAAATTTTTCTAATATAAAACGCATTATTGTATCTGCGCATGATTTTCGCGCTAACCGCGGTGATGGCGAACACTTTAGAACGCGCGAGTTTGTCAAAAACTATCTTATCGCAGCGGGCTACACGGTTACTCACTGCGGCAGCAAACCCCGACAAATGGATTGGATGTTTGCAGAGCGACATTAAAAGATTACTAATCAGTCAACAACAGGTTTAATGACGCGCGGAATCTTAATGAAAGATTTTGTGCTCATTAGCCTGTCTTGTTAACCGAAATTTTAATCTAGAAAACTGCCAATATTTTTACAGTTAACAATATTATTTTCGCTGCAATATTGTTGCCAATCATGCACTTCTGTCCAGTCGCTCACAAAAACAAAATCTAAGCCTGCACCTGTTGAAGCTTCAAAATCATACTTGCTATCGCCAACAAATAAAGCAGGTTGTTTAATACGTCCATTGGCTTTTTCGCGCGCTAAAACAGTGTCCTTATTGTCTGGGCTACCAAATAAGCCGCCATCAAAATACTTGGCTAGATCGCGCTTCGCAAATAAATCGCGAATTTCTTGCTGATCTCCACCTGACAGTATCATCCAGTTTGCACCTTTTGTGGCATTTCGCAGCTCTTCTAAACCATCAACAATAGTGCAGTGCATTAAGCCTTCTTCTAACTCACGACCAAACTCATCTAAGAAGACTTGAATTGCATCACCTGTGACAGGCTGTTTTAACACTTCGCGCAAATACCAATCAAACTTATGGTAGCGCGAAATACCGCCCAATTTTACGTGATAATCTACTAACTGCTGGGCTTGCGAATCACTAGCGCCTAAGTTTTTTGCTGTGCGAAAATACGCCTCAGTTTTGACAACATTTGAATCTAAAATTACGCCATCACAATCAAACACAATCGTTTTGTATTTTTTTAAATCAATTTTTGAATCTGGCTTCAAACAAATTTCCTGACTTTAATTTCAATATAATTCAATTACTTAACACTATTTTTATGCCAAAAAAAAGGTTTGTGTTAGCCACAAACCTTCATTTTAAAGTAGCAAAACTATTAAGCGAATTAAAGCAATTATGCTGGTTTAATCGCGCTGGCTTCTTTCGCTAACTTAGTGATGTGCGCCCAATCTTTGCGTGCAACTGCATCGGTTGGGGTTAGCCATGTGCCGCCACAAACCACTACGTTTGGCAGACTTAAAAATTGCGGGGCTGAATCTACTGTAACTCCGCCAGTTGGGCAAAACTTCACATCGCCAAAGGGCCCTGCAAAGCCTTTAAGCAGATTAATACCGCCAACTGCAACCGCTGGGAATAGTTTCAAGAAAAAGTAATCGTCTGCATTAGCGGTCATGATTTCTGAACCAGTTGAAACCCCTGGCAATAATGGCAAACCGATTTTGCGTGCAAATTGGCCTAGCTCTGTTGTATAACCTGGGCTCACCGCAAATTTGCAACCTGCATCTAATGACGCTTGCGCATCTTTTAGGTTACGTACGGTACCTGAACCTAAAATCGCATCAGGTACATGTTTGGCAATTTGCTCCATTGCTTGTAATGCGCAAGATGAGCGTAAAGTCACCTCAAGCACGCGAATACCGCCAGCTAATAAAGCCTCTGCCATCGGCACGGCGTCTTCTACTTTATTGATGACGATAACGGGAATTACCGGGCCTTCTTTTGCTAAATCTAATGTATTAATCATACGTTTACCTAACTATTGAAAATATTTTATAAGGGGAATTTTACCCTCTCCCTAGCCCTCTCCCTTAAAGGGCGAGGGGACTTGATCTGCTCACTCAGCAGTTTTTAAGCACTAATTGAAACTGCCAAGAAAATTAAAAGGCCTAAGTAAGACTAGGCGCAAAAAAAAATTGAGCGCAGCATACATCAAGTATGTAAGCGAAGATTTTTATTTTGCAACGAAGTATTACGACGGCGTTTTAGTTTTCTCTAGAGCCAAGTGATTGCGCCTTCTTCGGCAGACAGCACATTCTTGCGCATCCCACCAAACAACTCACGCCCAATACCATGCGAGTTAATATTGCGTTTCGCATCAGACAACTCTTCTGCTTCACGGTCTGCCCATGTATCTTCGTCTACCAACACGTTCAGCGTACCAACGCTGGCGTTTAAGCGCACAATATCGCCTGTGCGAATTTTAGCGATTGCACCACCTGCACTGGCTTCTGGACTTAAATGAATCGCCGCAGGAATCTTACCTGACGCGCCACTCATACGGCCATCTGTCACGATTGCCACCATAAAGCCTTTATTTTGTAACACGGCCAGCGGCGGTGTTAATTTATGTAGCTCTGGCATACCGTTGGCTTTAGGGCCTTGAAAACGCACCACCGCTACAAAATCTTTTTCTAGTTCGCCGCGATCAAATGCGGCTAATAATTCTTCTTGCGCATCAAACACAATCGCTGGCGCTTCAATAATGTGGCGATCTTCTGGCACAGCAGAAATCTTAATCACGCTACGGCCTAGATTGCCTTTTAACAAACGTAATCCGCCAGATTCGTTAAATGGATGCGCAGCTGTACGCACAACAGTTTCATCGCCACTTTCAGCTGGATATTCTTTCCACACCAACTTGTCGTTTTCTTTGACTGGCTTTTTACCGAATTCGCGTAAACCACCTTTGGCTACCGTGTACACATCTGGGTACATATAACCGCCTTCAATGAGCTCGCGAATCACAAAACCCGGGCCGCCTGCTTGTTGGAATTCGTTGACGTCGGCTTTACCATTTGGATAAACCATTGCCAATAATGGCGTACCTTTTGCTAAATAATGAAAGTCAGTCCAATCGATGATAATACCAGCGGCGCGTGCTACGGCTACCCAGTGAATAAGATGATTAGTAGAGCCGCCAGTGGCTAATAAAGCCACCATCGCGTTCACTATCACATGCTCATCCACTAGCTTACCAATTGGAATGAAATTATCTTTACGTGTGTTATTCAATACTAATCGCACGGCTTCGCGTGTTAAATCCTCGCGCAAACCATCTTGCGGGTGAATAAATGCAGCGCCTGGAACATGCAGGCCCATCGCTTCTAGCAACATTTGGTTGCTATTTGCTGTGCCGTAAAATGTACAGGTACCTGCGCCATGATACGCTGCAGATTCTGACGCAAATAATTCTTGGCGCCCAACATTACCTTGCGCATATTGTTCACGCACTTTCGATTTTGATGTATTGTCTAAACCCGTGCTCATCGGGCCTGCAGGCACAAAAACAGTTGGCAAATGACCAAAATGTAATGCGCCGATTAACAAACCAGGCACGATTTTATCGCACACACCTAACATTAAAGCGGCATCAAAAACATCGTGCGACAAACCAATCGCGGTACCCATCGCAATATTATCGCGGCTGAATAATGACAATTCCATACCAGGTTCGCCCTGCGTAATGCCATCACACATAGCAGGCACACCACCCGCTACTTGCACGGTTGCGCCAAGTTTATGTGCTTCGTCACGCAAAATATCGGGGTAATTCACATAAGGTTGATGCGCTGATAGCATCTCGTTATAAGCGGTAATAATGCCGATATGCGGCGCTTTTTCCACCACAATTTTGAATTTATCACTCGCAGGCAAAGCAGCAACCGCATGCGCTACGTTAGCACAGCCAAGTCTATCTGCACCTTTTTCACGGTTAATAATCTGATCAACACGATGCAAATAAGCAGACCGCGTTGGGCGGCTGCGTTCGATAATGCGTTCCGTCACTTCTACCAAAGATTGTTTCATAAATGCTTTTTTATAATGATTATATGGATAAAACCTAACACGCTGATTATCGCTAATTGGGGCTTATCCGTCAAACTACATGGAAACTTTATAACTGACCGTAGTATATTAGTCATAAAATATACTATATGCTTAAGTAGTATTAAAATTAGTTAATTTATCGGAAATTGTTAGTATAAATCTCTGAGAATTAAACTCAGATTGCTGCGCTTGTCATACCTACGCGATCGCCTTCTTAATAAGCTTAAAAGTAATTGTTTGCTATCTGCATTGAGTCTCTTGCTTTCCATATAATCTAAAAAGAAACGCAGACGCTGTGTTCTACGTAAGTATTTCTTCGCGTGATTATCTAAAGTCTTGAGATCTTTTACAATCCTATATTGGAGCATTCTTCCTTTCCAAAAATCACCTAGCGGACAGTCAATTAAGAAAACTTGAAATTTGTCGTTTATTAAAATATTTCGCCATTTTAAGTCATTGTGAATAAAGCCATGCTGATGTATTTTTCTTGTATATGCAGAGAGCGACTGACTAATGACTCTCACCGAGTCACTGTCAATCAGATTCGACTGTTCAGCCATTTGTGCTAGGTTTAGGGTGTTAGGAATCTCTTGCGTGATTATTGCGCCGCGGTGAAACAAACCCCATTTCTTCTCTAATCCAAATCCAATAATGGTAGCAGTTAAAATACCCCACTGTGCAAACCATTGCAGATTTTCCCATTCGCCTTCTATTCGGGACTTACCAAGAAATTGTTTAATCCCCTTGCCTGCTGATGTGTAGCGCTTAACATAGTAATTTACATTTTGGTGTTGAACTTTTATAACATCTGACACACTGTCATGCGTTATATTTTCACCCTGAAGTGCGAAAACTGTATCTAAATCAGTGAATACATTTTCTAGGCATTGCCCTACCTCTGTTAATTGCCATCTACTTTTCATCACAAGACCTATCATCTATCTAAAAACAGTCAATTAATCTATAGCCAATCCTAAAATTAGACTTGGGTTAATTAGCTTATGCTTTTTTGGTGACCAACACATCTTCCATCATCAAATACTCTAAATCACAGCCATAAAACATATTCAGGGCATCGGTTGGTGAACAAATCATGGGCTCACCACGGCGATTGAGCGAGGTATTGAGCACAACCGCATTGCCGCGCAACTTCTCAAGATGCTCAATCAATTCGTAATAACGCGGGTTGGTGGCATGCGTCACCACTTGCGCGCGTGCCGTACCATCTTCATGCACCACTTCTGGAATGCGCGATTTCCAGCTTTCCGCCACATCAAATGTAAACGTCATATAAGGCGCAGGATGATTAGTTTGCAGTATTTCGGGCGCCACTTTATCTAACATACTTGGGCAAAACGGACGCCAGCGTTCGCGGTATTTAATTTGCGCATTGATTCTATCTGCGACTCCGGGGAAACTTGGGTCACCTAAAATACTGCGACAGCCTAATGAGCGCGGACCAAACTCCATGCGGCCTTGCAGCCATGCTAATGGATTGCCAGCAGCCAATAATTCAGCGGCTTTTTGTGGAAAATTATCCACTTTGGTGAAAATTGGTTTATTAGGATGCGCTTCGCAAGCGGCAATACATTCCTCACTGCTAAAAGCCGGGCCTAAGTAGGCATGTTCCATCTTATGGATGGTTTCGCCTGCCAAATGCGCGGCGTAGGTAGCGGCGCCGAGGGACGTACCGTTATCGCCAGACGCAGGCTGTACAAATAATTCTTTCACGTGTGGCATATTAATAATGCGTTGATTCAACTTAACATTCAGCGCAACGCCGCCAGCCATCACGATTTTACCGGTTTCTTTGATGATATCGCCCAAATAATAATCAATCATTTTCAACGCGACATCTTCTAACAAAGCCTGCACTGAAGCCGCGTAGTGAATATATGGATTATCGATTTCGTCCCCACTACGTTTTGGCCCTAGCCAATCGATTAACTCTGGCGTGAAGTAATAACCCTTAGATTTTCCATCTGGGCCATTTTCTTTATAACGGCGTAAACCAACCACATTCACCAGTTTGGTGTTGACCTTTAATTCACCATCTGCAAAAGTTACCAAGCGCGACAAATCGTATTTGCTTGCATCGCCATACGGCGCCATGCCCATCACTTTAAACTCGCCATCTAGCATTTCAAAGCCAAGGTATTCGGTAATCGCGCCATACATGCCACCCAGCGAATCAGGGTCGTAAAATTCTTTGATTTTATGAATTTTACCGTTTTCGCCGTAGCCAAAAAATGTAGTCGCGTATTCACCTTTGCCATCAATGCCCACTATGGCGGTTTTTTCTTTAAAGCCGCTTAAATGATACGCGCTGGATGCATGTGCTAAATGGTGCTCCACTGGCACAAATTTAGCGTTACTTAACCCTAAATCTGCCATTAATTTTAACGATTTATCACGATTACGGCGAAAGCGGCGATTGCCATTAAACAGCGCATCCAAAGCACGGTCTGGCGCATACCAGTGACGTTTGGCATAGTGCCAGCGTGCGTTGCTACTAAGCGGAATTTCGGCATAAGGAAAAGCCACAATCTCCACGTCTTCCGCTTTAATGCCTGCTTGTTTTAAGCAGAATTTTGCGGCCTCATATGGAAATTTATTTTTGGCGTGCTTATCGCGAATAAAACGCTCTTCTTCTGCCGCCGCAATAATTTTGCCGTCCACCAAAATGGCGGCTGAGGCGTCATGCCCCAGCGCGCCTGATAACCCTAATACAATCATGCTGATACTCTCAAATGTGTTTTTTGATATTTTACTTGGTTTAAGCCTGATTGTTTAATTTTAAAGCCCTGATTGATTGTTTTAAACTTGGTTGTTTAAGCAATTTTTGCCCGCTCTAAAATCGTTGGCATCATATAATCATCCATTTCATTATAGGCTTGCATAAACGCTTGCCTAAAAATAGTTGCCGTTTCTGGTGCTTTCGCCCAATTTTGCATGAATCTTTTCAAATCTTTTATGTGCTTTGTCTCAAACCACCAACTGTAAGTGTGTGCCTGCATACTATCCAAATCGATTAAAACGGGCTTGCCATCTACAATTTTGATATTGCTGGCTTTGCAATCACCATGCGAAATCTTTAATAAATTGAGCTTATAAAACAGCAAAGCAGTTTCATAGGCGACTTTTTGCTTAACTTCAGTATCCATACTTAACCCGAAAAATTCGGCAATATCTGGCGCATCAATAAATTCCGCTAAAAAATAGGCCCTGCGCTTTAAGCAGCCAAATCGCTCTTCAATTAATGCCAATGGCTTGGCTGTTGCCACATTTAAAAGCTGTAAGCGGTGCGCATTTGCCCAAGATTTTGCCGCGCGGCTTTGAGAGATACTTAATTTGAATGCATGCCAAACGTTTTTAATGTTGTAACGCTTTATGACCAGATTTCGATCAGCCATCAATACCTTGCCAACGGTGCATGTATTGCCACTTTTAAATCTATTTTTTGCATCACTTAAAGCGTTATCCAGTTGTAGTGGCGATAAATCTATGGCGTCAAAATCGTGAGATATCGCCATATACTGCTTAAAACTCTGCTTAACTTTTACATCGGTGCAGGTTCTGAATACTTTTATGTATGCATAGCGACTTGCCGCTTTTTGACGTATTTTTTGCGTTAAGTCATAGTGATTTGCGTAATCAAATGGCGTGTATTTAATATCAGTTTGTTTGCAATAATGCGCATAGCAATCTTCTGCCCAGTCAATATCTAGCCCATCCATTTTAGATAATAGCACGGCCAAATTACGCTGCTTTTGACGCTGTTTAAATAAGGCTGAAAATGCTTGAATCCCATCGCCATCAATCGCATACACTGTATCGGTATCAACCAAAAAGTTTTTAAAATAGAGATCGGTTTGCTGCAAATTGGCTTTGTGCATTTGTGCAACCGTATTGGTCAGTTGGAGCATTAAATGTAAACGCTCAGGCTGTTGCTGTGAATCTAATAATTGTTGGTAAAGCACTTCTGCATTTTGCGCCGAGATTGCTTTAAATATTAGCACCTCACCAGCATCAATAATGTCTTGAATGCTGCCCGAATACAGCAAATCAGGCGTTGCAATATTAGCATTTATTAATGCTTGCACGCCCTGCTGATCGCGCTGAGCATAGCGCTGGGCATTTGCGCCAATAAACACTTTAGCAAACACATCTTGACCATTCCAAAGCGCTTTGCACACTAAACGTTTATTGGGCACTAGCCGCACGATTTCGCTAACAGCCAAAACTGAACCGTTAGCCAAAGGCAAATCAAACGCCATCACACATGGCGCATTAATCGACTTTAAATCAGGCTTTTGCAAGGCGCGGAAATTTTTCTAATAAACGTGTGGCGGCTACCACTACCTCTTCCACTGTAATATCCGCCATTAACGCTTTTTTAATTAAAGTATGTTGCGGCTTAAGTGGAAAAGGCCCAGTGGTTACAGGGTTCGTTGGCCCGTACAGCCCAACAATCGGCACATCTGACGCAGCGGCAATATGAAAAACACCGCAATCGTGTGCAATAAATAAATCGGCGCGCTGCATCAAGGCACGCAAATCTGCAACAGTAGTTTTACCGACCAGATTAATGGTATTAGGTACATTATTCTCAAACTTTTTCGCCAGAAATGATTCGTTGCTCGTGCCAGTAATCGCAATACGTAAATTAGGAATGGCTTGCTTTAATGCGTTTCCCAGCGCGATATATGCATCAATTGACCATAGTTTTTTATCATCTGCGCGTCTGGCGTAAAAGAACTTCCAGCCATGCAACACAGTTGTTCCGCAACCCAAATGAATATTGATTAAAGCTGCATTCGAATCAAGGTTAAATTTTACCAAGAGAGATTCTGCAGTCTGTAGCGTCTCTATCACGTAACGGCGGTCTCCATCGGACACGTTAACATTCAATAAACCAGCCACAAATTGCAGCAAATGCTCAGCATGATGCATGGTATCCGTTAGCGCTGGAACTTGAATAAAAGGCGCTTGAATATCAGATAACTTTTTAAGTGAATTTTTATTCAACACAATAATTTTGTTGTAATTTTTGGCTAATTTATTCACATGTCGACTTTTACTTAACACATAAATTTGCCCAATATCTGGATTTCCTGCAAATACTTCTGCACTTAATTTATTTAAAGCAACCACATCAATTTTGGCTTGCGGTAGATTTTTTCGCATCAAACGAATCGCTGGCGTGCAAAAAATATTGTTGCCTGTGCTTGCCGAAGCGATGATTAGAATTTTATCCGTGTTCATTAAAAGCATGGTTTTAGCGTCTTTTTTGTAATGATTGTTGATGCAAATAGCGGCATAAAGCTTTATAAAATGGCGTTAAATGTTGAATTGCAAAATACTGCTTAAAAAAAGTCAGTTTGTTGCCCGCTCTTAAATCCGCTGTTCGATAATGTAGCGTAATTAAATCAGCTAATCGGAGCCAGCGAATAAAAGCGGTAATGCGTGATTTTTCAAAATCGATGGTGGCGACTTCAAATATATCTTCTTGAACAACGCCCTTTTTTTCTTTCACAAACAAATGCTTAAGATAAAGTGAGCGATGTTGAACCCGTGCCTGATGCAAGTTATGCACCGCGACTGCCAAAGCGCGCATCAATACTCTTTGCTTATTAATACTAATATCGGCATGACTTTTCAGCCACTCATCCGCCGCTACAAATCCTATTAAAGCCTCAGTCAATAATATCGCCTTATCTTGCTGACTGCCAAAAAAAACCAACTTTGGCGTTGCAACATTATATTTGCTTAAGTGTTGCAGAATCTCAAATTCACGCACAAAAGTGGGCTCGCCTGCAATTGGGTGCCGCCATGTGCGGCGCATATGCGCTTGCTGCCGCTTCAAGTAAAAGCCATGTTTTACGCCAGCTTCATCCGCCAACTCAATATAATTAACACCACTCCAGCCACCACGCTCGCGGTTAGGCGGCTCAAACCAATCGCCTTGATAATTCCACAATTGCTCAAATCTGGCTAGCTGATACTGCTGCAACAAGGGCTGATATTGTGGCGAGTGAGTACTTTGCAAAAAATATCCTTTAAACTGTCGTCTTTAATCTATTAATAGCGGCTATTTAAGCGTTAAGTATGCTGAATTTTATTTTTAAAACTATTTTTAAATTTTTTGGTATTTTATCACTACCAAGCTTACATCGCTTGGGTGCCGCTCTTGGCTGGATAATCTATTACTGCTCGCCTAAATCAGCAGTCACCATCAAAAACAATATTAAAACCAGTAGTTTAGCTAAAAATTCGGCCCAATTTAAGCAAATCCTAAACGCCAACATTGCCGAATCGGGCAAGGCTGTATTAGAAACAATCGCTATCTGGCAGAAAAAAGAAGCGGATATTTTACCTTTAGTGAGTCAAGTGCACGGCTGGAAAATTGTGAAAGATGCGCTGAAACGCGGCAAAGGCATTATTTTCTTAACGCCACATTTAGGCTGTTTTGAAATCACCTCGATTTACTATGGCTCAAAACATCCGATTACCGTGTTGTATCGTCCGCCCAAAATAAAGTTGCTGCGTCAATTTATACTACAAGGCCGCACCCGCAAAGGTGTGACCTTGGCGGAAGCGAATGCCAGTGGTGTGCGCAAGCTGATGCAGGCTTTAAAGCGCAATGAAGCGATTGGTATTCTGCCTGACCAGATACCCGCCACAGGTGAAGGCGAATGGGCCGATTTTTTCGGAAAACCAGCTTACACAATGACGCTCGCCAGTAAGTTAGCAGAAAAAACGGGCGCGACTGTCATCATGGCATTTGGCGAGCGGCTGGCAAATGGCGCGGGGTTTGATATTCACATCACTCGTTTGGATTCGATTGCCACGACAACATTAGTCAACCAAGCGATTGAGCAACAAATCGCGCTAAAACCCACACAATATTTATGGCAATACGACAGGCACAAGCAAAGGCGCCATGCGCTGGGAAAATTGGACTCGGCTAATGAATAGCTGATTTTTCTTTTTTTAAGCGTTGCTGAAATTTTTGACTATGGAATTTTGCATATAACTTAGTCGCGCGCGACTCTACTTGCTGCCAAAATTGCTTATCCATTTTGCTGTAATGCTTTTTAAAACACATCAAATCTCGCTTGGTTAAGCCAATATCCATGCTAGAAAAATACAAAGCAGCAATATCTTTCATATTGCCGTTAATAGATGGTTTGGCGTGAATTAATACACGATGCAAATCAATTAGATAGAGCTTGATTTCAGGCTTACTCAGATTATCCAAGCAAAAATGACCTATATAAAAATCCCGATGGTTAATGCCGTTTTCATGTAATTTTTTGGCAATCTTGGCCACAGCGATAATCAGCTTTCGCTTAAATATCGCATCGGGCGGATTAGCCGGCCAATCCATCGTTAAGTCTTCTAAAGAGGTAATATCGCCCAAATCTGCTGTCAGCACAAATGATTGCAACGTGGCTGGATTGTGACCGCGCTGCCCATAAGCAACCAGCGGAGTAGTCGCAATATTGAGTGCATTTAGCTTTTGAATGGCTTTTACTTCGGTCATTGCACCCAAAATTGGCCATTTAATTGCGGTTAAGTTTTTGATAATTTCGCGCCAACCAACACCAAAATGTTGTTTGATAAAATAGCTTTGGACTACTCCGTTTTCACTATAAAGCCTAACTTGAATGGTTTTGCGGCCTTTTACATCACGAAAAGTTTTACCCTGCATGCGCAACAATGCATTAAACACATCAGGCTTATTAATATATTGTTTAATCACTGCTGGCACTTCTAGTATTTGCTTAAATATCATGCGATTAATGACGCTTTTTGATCAGAACTTACTTTTTCATTAGCAAGATTAATTAAAATTGTGGCTTCAGCACTACCATCATTTTCTGCTAATAATTTTTTTGCATGATTGATACCGTTAACTGACCACTGCGCTTTTTTATCCGTTTGCCACATTTCTAAAAATTGCTGATTAAACCGCGCTTGGTCAAAAGGCATTTCGTGCACAATGCCCGCATCCGCTTGCGCCACGTGATGCGCATAACCGCAGCTTGCCGTCAACAAAACAGGCGCGCCGCATGCCATCGCATCTAAAATTACCAAGCCAGTATTTTCGCGGTAAGCGGGATGCACATACACATCCGCGCCCTTAATCAATTGCGCATAGTCCGCTCGCCCTTTTGAGATAAACACTTTATCTTTTAAACCTAATTTTTTAGCCATTAATTCAAATGGTTTTGGATTATCTTGGCCCACTGCTACCAATTTAGCATGTTCGCGTAAATGCGCTGGCAAAGCCGCCAAAGCTTGAATCGCGCGGTCTAAGCCTTTCATTTGAAAGCCCGAGCCGACTAAAATAAAGACAACATCGTTCTGCGCAAAAGCAAATGTTTCACGCAAGTAGCGATGCGATTCTTGCTTGCTGGGTAACGTAAAAAGTTCTGGCGCTAAACGCGGTGGAATATAGTGAAATCTCACATCTTGCGTGCCATACCAATGCTGAAAATGCGGCTTTTCGGAAAGTGAAACCGCTAAAATTTCGGTAAGAGAATCTTTTGAAAAAACCACTTTTTCGCATGCTGCAAACCATTTAAATCTTGGTAATAGTCGATATAAAAAATGCCGTTGCGTGTAAGCGCGATCAATAAAACAAGGGTCAGCCGCAAAATACGCGTCAAGCCCTGCCATGCGGTTGTAGCCGAAGATATAATCAAAACTATTAGCGTTAATTTGATTAAAAGCCGCATCAATAAACCGTTGATAACGTTGATAATTAAACAGCCCTTTTTGCGGCAACACATGTACTTTTATTTCTGCTGGTGGCAAATCGCCATCCCAGCTAATAGTAAAAATTTCTACCGAATGCCCGCGCTTAACCAACTCTTTAGCGGTACGCAACATATCACGCTGCATGCCGCCAAACGGAAAGTATTTAAAAATTAAGAATGCAAATTTCAACTGGCAGCTCAAGTGAAGTTATTGTTCATCAAAAAATGAATTGTATGCGAAAATGTTTGTTATGCAGCGTATTTTACTCGTTAAAACTTCTTCGCTAGGCGATGTCATTCACAATTGTCCTGTCTTTGCGGATATTCGTCAGCACTTTCCAGATGCTTTAATTGACTGGGTAGTAGAAGAAAGTTTTGCAGATATTCCGCGTATGCATTCTGGCATTAATCAAGTCTATACAGTCGCTTTTAGGCGCTGGCGCAAGCAAATACTTAACCCTCAAATTTGGTCAGAAATTAAACAATTCAAGCAGTTAATCGTACAGCAACAATATGATGCGGTGATTGATTCGCAAGGTCTATTGAAAAGCGCACTGATTACACGGCTCACGAATGGCGTGAAACATGGCTACGATAAACAATCGATTCGAGAATCAATTGCCAGCCGATTTTATGATAAAACTTATGCGATTTCTTATCAGCAACATGCAGTCACGCGAAATCGCACTTTGGCGGCATTAAGTTTAGGTTACGCGCCTCCAAGTAATGCGCCCAATTATGGCTTGCAAGCAAAGTTCGATTTAAGTTTTCTGCTAAAAAAACCTTTCATTATTGCTTTGCATGGCACTAGCCGCGATAGCAAATTATGGCCGATTGAACATTGGATAGAGCTTGGAAAAACACTGAAAAATCAGCAATTGAATCTGCTATTGCCTTGGTCAAATTCCGCAGAACTATCACGTGCTGAGCAGATTGCAAATACTCTAGAAAATGTGGTTGTATTACCAAAACTAAGCATCACCGAATTGGCATCAGTCATTAGTCAGGCCAAAGCCGCAATAGGCGTAGATACAGGTTTATCGCATTTGGCGGCGGCGCTAAATATTCCGACTATTGCGCTTTACACCGACACCAACCCAGCGTTGACAGGCGTGATGGGCAGCCAAGCATTTACTGTTAATTTAGGGGATATTAATGAAATTCCTAGCGTAGATATCGTTTTGGCACATTTGGCTCAAATTTAAAACACGTAATAAAACTAACTTAACCCTCAAATTAACCCAAAAATTGCGTTAATTTTACTTATGCACTCTTGAAATAAAATCGCTTATCCCCACGTTTAAAACAGTGTTATTAATGAATGGGGAAACACATGCAAGAAAATCAAATAAATGCAGAGTCAACAGAAAATCCAGAAGCAGATTTGGTACAAGACGCTGGCGCAGCTGGTTCATTAGATGAGCGAATTGCTGAACTGGAGGCGCAACTTGCGGAAGCGCAGGCAGCCGTTTTATATACTAAAGCCGAAGGTGAAAACATCCGCCGTCGCGCGAATGATGATATTGATAAAGCACGCAAATTTGCTTTAGAAAAATTCAGTGGCGAATTGCTTGCTGTAAAAGATAGTTTAGATGCGGCAGTGGTGATTGAAGCGACTGATGTACAAAGTTACAAAGATGGTATCCAAATCACCATCAAACAATTAGCTTCTGTGTTTGAAAAATTCAATATCGCCGAAGTTAACCCAGTGGGTGAGAAGTTTGACCCAAACAAACACCAAGCCATTTCAATGTTGGAAAACAGCGGCGAACCCAATACGGTGACTAGCGTGCTGCAAAAAGGCTACACATTGAATGAGCGTGTATTGCGCCCTGCATTGGTAATGGTTGCAAAGTAAATAGCCACAAAGCTTTTAAGGCTATTGAAAAGCGAAAAATTCACCCAATATTACTGTTAAGTTGTTCAGCGTTAAGTATTAGAAACGGTTTGAACACATAACTCAAATTAAAGTTATTTAGAAAGATAAGGAATCAGCAACATGGGCAAAATTATTGGTATTGATTTAGGTACAACAAACTCTTGCGTCGCTGTAATGGAAGGCGGCAAACCACGCGTGATTGAAAACGCCGAAGGCGCACGCACAACGCCGTCTATTATCGCGTATCAAGAAGATGGCGAAATTTTAACGGGCGCACCAGCTAAGCGCCAAGCGGTAACTAACCCAAAAAATACGCTATACGCGGTTAAGCGTTTAATCGGTCGCCGTTTTGACGAAAAAGAAGTGCAAAAAGACATCAAGTTAATGCCATACACCATTGCCAAAAATGAAAATGGCGATGCATGGGTGGAAGTGCGCGGCGTTAAAATGGCGCCACCGCAAATTTCAGCTGAAGTACTACGCAAAATGAAAAAAACAGCGGAAGATTATTTGGGCGAAGAAGTAACTGAGGCCGTGATTACCGTTCCAGCTTACTTTAACGATAGCCAACGCCAAGCCACTAAAGATGCTGGCCGTATCGCGGGTTTAGATGTTAAACGCATCATCAATGAGCCAACAGCTGCTGCGCTAGCTTTTGGTTTAGATAAACAAGAAGGCGATCGCAAGATTGCGGTATATGACTTGGGCGGCGGTACATTCGACGTTTCAATCATTGAGATTTCTAGCATTGATGGCGAACATCAATTTGAAGTACTTTCAACCAACGGCGATACATTCCTTGGTGGTGAAGACTTTGATAACCGTTTAATCGACTTTTTGGCTGATGAGTTCAAAAAAGAAAATGGCGGCTTAGATTTACGTAATGACCTTTTGGCAAAACAACGCTTAAAAGAAGCTGCTGAAAAAGCAAAAATCGAACTTTCTGGTGCAACACAAACGGAAGTGAATTTGCCTTACATCACAGCTGATGCAACTGGCCCAAAACACTTAGTGGTGAAAATCACGCGCGCTAAATTAGAGTCATTAGTAGAAGATTTAATCGAACGCACAATGGCACCATGCCGCACTGCGATTAAAGATGCTGGCGTTTCAATTGACAATATTACTGACGTAATTTTAGTTGGTGGTCAAAGCCGTATGCCTAAAGTGCAAGAAAAAGTAAAAGAGATTTTTGGCAAAGAGCCACGTAAAGACGTGAACCCTGATGAAGCAGTTGCAGTTGGTGCAGCGATTCAAGGTGGCGTGTTGAAAGGTGATGTTAAAGATGTGTTGTTATTAGACGTAACGCCATTAAGTTTAGGTATTGAGACATTGGGTGGCGTGATGACTAAGGTTATCAAGAAAAACACCACAATTCCTACCAAGGCATCGCAAACGTTTTCAACCGCTGATGACAACCAGAACGCAGTAACGATTCAAGTATTGCAAGGTGAGCGCGAAATGGCTTCTGCCAACAAATCGCTTGGTCAATTTAACTTGTCAGACATTCCACCAGCACCGCGTGGCATGCCACAAATTGAAGTAACTTTTGATATTGATGCGAACGGTATTTTGCACGTTTCTGCTAAAGACAAAGCCACTGGTAAAGAAAATAAAATTACCATTAAGGCTAATTCTGGTTTGTCTGAAGCTGAAATTCAGCAAATGGAAGAAGATGCGATTAAATACGCGGATGAAGATAAGAAATACCGCGAATTGGTTGATGCACGCAATGCAGCCGATGGCATGGTCCACTCAGTGAAAAAATCATTGAGCGAGCATGGTGATAAGTTAGATGAAGCGGAGAAAACGGCGATTGAAGCAGCGTTGAAAGATGTGGAAGATGTGTTGCAATCGGATGACAAAGACACGATTGAAGCAAAAACCAATGCATTGACTGAAGCTGCGCAAAAACTGGGTGAAAAAGTGTACGCAGAAGAGCAAGCGAAAGCGAATACTGCAAACGCACAACCAAGCCCAGAAGGTGAAAAAACGGTAGATGCCGAAGTAATGGATGCAGAGTTTGAAGAAGTGAAGAAAGACTAGCTTTAATTTTGTTGTCGATAATCGTTAGCGTCCTTAATTGATGCTAACGATTTTTCGCTATTAATTAACCATTAATCACTATTCAAATAGATTAGATATCAAACATGGCAACCAAAAAAGATTATTACGAAGTTTTAGGTGTTAACAAAGACGCTTCTGAAGAAGAAATCAAGAAGTCTTATCGCAAATTAGCGATGAAATATCACCCTGACCGCAACCCGGACAACCCAAAAGCAGAAGAACAATTTAAAGAGGCGAAAGAAGCCTACGAAATGTTGTCGGATGACCAAAAGCGTGCGGCTTACGATCAATATGGTCATGCAGGCGTGGAACAAGGCGCGGGTGCTGGCGGTTTTGGTGGCGCTGGTTTTGGTGATGCTTTCGGCGATATTTTTGGTGATATTTTCGGCGGCGGTCGTCAAGGCGGCGGTCAGCGTAACAATGTGTACCGCGGTGCCGATTTGCGTTACAACATGGAAATTTCGCTAGAGGATGCCGCAAAAGGCACTGAAACCAAGATTCGTATTCCTGTACAAGCGGCGTGTGAAACCTGTAAAGGCACAGGCGCTAAAGCAGGCAAATCGCCCGTTACTTGTACGACTTGTAATGGACACGGCCAAGTGCGCATGCAACAAGGCTTTTTCTCCGTGCAGCAAACTTGTCCAAAATGTCATGGCAGCGGCAAAATCATTAAAGATGAAGATAAATGCGGTACTTGCCACGGTGCAGGCCGCGAAAAAATCAATAAAACCTTGTCGGTTAAAATCCCCGCTGGTGTGGATGAAGGTGACCGTATTCGCTTAACGGGCGAAGGCGAAGCTGGCGTAAATGGCGGTCCAACGGGTGATTTATATGTTGTGGTGCACTTAAAACAACATGAGATATTCCAGCGCGATGGCGGAAATTTGCATTGCGAAATGCCGATTAGCTTTAGTACGGCGGCTTTAGGTGGTGAGATTGAAGTGCCAACTTTAGGTGGCTCTGCCAAAATGAAAATACCCGCTGAAACACAAACGGGTGGCGTTTTCCGCTTAAAAGGTAAAGGTATTAAACCGCTACGCCAATCTGAAAACGGCGATTTGATGGTGCACGTGGTAGTAGAAACGCCAGTTAAGTTAACCGAAAAACAAAAAGATTTATTGCGTGAATTTGAAATCAGCACGCAAGCCGATTCGGGCAAACATAGTCCGCGCAATAAAAGCTGGGTAGATAAAGTAAAAGGCTTTTTTGAGTAAGTTTGATTTGTGTATTTAATCGCTCGTCAATCAACACCTACAAATGCAGTTGTTGATTTTCGGGCGTTACAATTGGTTAACTATATTTTTCATTCTTTACAGTTCATTAACATTCACGTCATCAATCCGACATATCTCTTTGATATTATTCATCTAAGTTAATTAGATGGAGAATGCAATATGAAAATCGAATTTTTTAAGAGTGCTTTATTAGGTACTTTAGTTATATCAACTATCGTTTTTGGATCATTTAAAGCGAATGCTGCTGGCTTTAACCAAAACGCGGCGCATGACGGTAAAGTGATGTCGCCAATTAAATTCCACGACATCGTTGAGAAAACTTTGCCGAATCAAGTAGCCAGTAATTTTGGTAATCCAGACGAAATTATTATGATGAAAAATGCATCTGGCGATGTAGCTGGAGTGATTTGGGTGTATCGCGATGCGGTATTGAAATCTCACGGCATGATGGACGCAAGTTTTATGATTATTAATGGTCAAATGAAATACGTGACTTTGTCTGATGCTGTTTAATCACAGTTTAACTTAACGCCAACATTGATACTAAAAAAGCCTGCAATCGCAGGCTTTTTTCTTTTAATGTGATTCATTTGCATATTTCTTGTAGGCAAGGCAAGCAAAGCAACTGGCAATTTTTTGTTAATCTAGCCTAAAATAGCGGCATGCCACTGCACGTTTTAATCATTGAAGATGAACCAGCAATTGCGGATACTTTGCTATATGCTTTTAAAGAAGCGGGCATTCTGACAACCCACGTGTTGCTAGGCCACGAAGCAATTATTGCCATGCAACAGACTGCTTTTGATTTTGTGATATTGGATGTTGGCCTGCCAGATATGTCAGGTTTTGATGTATGCAAACAAATTCGCGCGAGATCGCATGCTTCAATTTCGAGCATTCCTTTATTGTTTTTAACCGCGCGTAATCACGAAATTGACCGTATAGTTGGCTTAGAGATCGGGGCAGATGATTACGTGACCAAGCCATTTAGCCCGCGTGAGGTGGTTGCCCGTGTGCATGCCATTTTGCGGCGCAATGCGAAAAATGAGCCAGCTACAAAATCATCTGCAATTTATGCGCTAGATGAGTCAGCTTGCAGAATTACTTATCGCGGTGAATATTTAAGCTTAACTAGATATGAATATCTTTTACTGAAAACATTAATCGAGCAACCAAAACGTGTGTTTTCGCGAAGCCAACTCATGGATATTGTATGGGCGCAGGCCGAAAATACTTTAGAGCGTACGGTTGATGCGCATATTAAAACTTTGCGCGCGAAGCTGAGGCTCGTTGATGCTACTAGCGAGGGGATTATTACGCACCGCGGCATGGGCTATAGCTTAACGGCATGAAGTCATCCTTATTTAAAATGAATATTAGCCTAAAAATATTTTTAGGTTATTTTGTATTGGTTGGTTTAGCGGCTTGGTTCGTGCTGATTGTATTTGTAGAAGAAGTGAAGCCAGGTGTGCGACAGGCGATGGAAGATACCTTGGTTGACACCGCCAGCATACTAGCTGAATTGGCGGCAGAAGACGTTAAATCCGGGCGAATTAATGATGGTAGCTTTGCTAAAGGTTTAAATCAATACTTAGCAGGGTCGCGCTCGTCTAGCAAAAACGGTGTCAATATTTGGGGCATTCAAAAGCAGGCCGCTGATTATCGCATCTACATCACAGATCAAAAAGGTATTGTGATTTTTGACTCAGCCAATCTCGCTTTAGGTCAAGATTACAGCAAATGGAATGATGTCTATCTAACATTAAAAGGCAGATATGGCGTGCGCTCTAGCCCCGTAATTATCGGCGATAAAAATAGTGACACCATTATGTATATTGCTGCGCCAATTAAAAACGGTAAATTCATTATCGGCAGCCTGACTGTTGCAAAGCCTAACCGCGCCCTGCTCCCTTTTATTGAGCGTGCTCAAGCAAAAATCATTCGCTGGGGCGCATTACTATTTGTGCTATCAATTGCGATCGGCGCTTTGTTTACATGGCGATTCACCAGAAAAATCAATGCCTTGCGAGATTATGCCATGCTTGTTGCCAAAGGCGACAAAGCCGACCCACCAACCTCTAGCAATGATGAATTAACGGATTTAGCACGCGCTATGCAAACCATGCGCAGCGAATTAGATGGTAAGCAATATGTGCAGGATTCTGTGCAGCATTTAACCCATGAGCTAAAAAGCCCAATTACTGCTATTTTAGGTGCGCTGGAATTGATATCGCCCAAGATGCCACTTGCAAACCAAAGCCATTTTTTATTGCAAATTAAAACGCAGTCTCAACGTGTACAGACGATTATTCAAAACATGCTAGGCTTGGCGAGTTTAGAGCATCAACAGCAGTTGCAGCATGTCAGCTTAGTCAATTTAAATGATTTAATCCAAACACAAATCAATCTATTAAATAGCAAAGCAGAACTGCGTATTATCCGATTTTTGTTTGCTGCCAATCCGCCTATTTCTGTACAAGCTGATGCCTTTTTATTAGGACAAGCGCTGTATAACCTGCTAGAAAACGCCCTAGACTTTAGTACTGATAATAGTCAAATTAAGGTATCTGCTATTGAAATTAGTCAGCAAATCCATATCACTATTCGAGATAACGGTGCAGGGATTCCAGACTATGCCTTAACCAAAATATTTGATAAATTTTACTCGCTACCGCGCCCTGCCAATACGCCAAATGCAGGCCAAAAAAGCACTGGTTTAGGTTTAAATTTTGTACAAGAAGTAGCTAAATTGCATGGCGGTAGCGTTAAACTTAAAAACCAAATAGATGGCGGCGTCATTGCAACCATTATTCTAAATAAAGCCTAAACTTCACACTCACTTCACACAGCCGCATCATCACTTCATTCATAGTTTATATTCTGCAAACTCCATTGTATTGAGGGAGTTAATCGTGAATATATCATTTATTTTTAAAGTAATCGGCATTTTTCTACTGACGATTTTAATGTCGTGGGCAGTCATGTACGTAAACGCGTTGATTTTAGAACGGCAACAAAGACAGGCAGAAGTGAAGGCAGATATTGCTAAAAGCTCAGCCAGAGCACAAACAATACTAGGCCCAATATTAGTCGTGCCTTACTTAGAAAGTTTTTCAGAAACCACCACTGAGAACGGTGTTAAAAAAACCGAGCTTAAAACTGAGCAACGGTATGAGTTTATTTTTCCAGAAAACATTCATGTGGTGGGTGGATTTACCAATGAATACAAACAATTAGGTATTTATAAAGCGCTTATTTATCAACTCGGTGGCTCTGTAAAAGGCAGTTTTAAATTGCCAGAGCAACTCAATATTCGCGCCTATCACGCAGGCAGTAGCATTACAGTTCAACCTAGTTTTATTAGTTTGGGCATCAGCGACCCAAGAGGCTTAACCACCAAACCCGTTTTTAGTTGGGGCAGTACTGTGCTGCCTTTTGCTCAGGGTAGCCGCGTTAATATCATCGGCAACGGCATACATGTTGTGTTGGGTAATATTGAAAATAGTCTAAACCACACCATACCATTTGAATTCAAACTCAACTTGCGTGGCACGGACGACTTTAATCTCATCCCTGTTGCTGAAAATAATACGATTGGGCTTAAATCAAGTTGGAAATCGCCACATTTTTATGGCAGTTTTTTACCCGATAGTACTACCCAACAAATTAACGACAGCGGCTTTAGCGCAAATTGGGCCGTTTCATCCTTATCTAGCAACAATCAAGCTGCGTTGATGGCTAATTTAAGAAATGCACATACTACTGAGCCGATAGAATCTTTATCAGTCGGCTTTGTAGAACCTATTAATGTATACAGCCAAGCCGACCGCGCCACCAAATATGGCTTATTGTTTATTGGCTTAACTTTTGCTGGATTCTTTATCTTTGAAATTTTAAAACAGTTACGCATTCATCCTGCGCAGTACACGCTTGTTGGCTTGGCCATGGCTTTGTTTTACTTATTACTCATCTCACTCGCTGAACAAATTGGCTTTGCCTTTGCTTATCTTGCCGCCAGTATTGCTTGTGTAAGCTTGTTGGGTTATTACCTCAGTTACGTGCTCAAAAGTAAAGCCAATGGCTGCATTTTTGCCAGCTTACTCACCGCTTTATATGGCGCGCTGTATGGCATTTTAAAATCTGAAGATAACGCCTTAATAATGGGTTCATTACTCGTATTTGGTTTGCTGGCCTTGGTGATGATAATAACGCGTAAAGTGGATTGGTATCAAATTAGTAGCAAGCCTGAACTGCCACAAGCGCATTCTAGCTACGATGTGGTATAAGACTTAACATGCTAAAACTACTTAAAATTTTAGCGATTATCCTCGCGCTTGGTCTTTTTTTACCCGCGCGCGGGGCTATTCCTGTACAAAACGCTACACATAAAGACTGGAACGCCAACAGCTTTTGGTATTCGCCTTGGGGTAAATCAGGCGTACATAAAGGCATTGATATATTCACCCCCAAAGGTAGGCGTATCATCAGCAGCACTAGCGGCCTAGTGATTTATGCAGGCGATATTGAAATGGGCGGCAAGGTGGTCGCCATATTGGGGCCAAAATGGCGTATTTATTATTACGCGCATCTCAACTCAATTAACGCCAAAATGCTGGAGTATGCTGGCAAAGGCGATATTATTGGTGCAGTGGGTGATAGTGGCAACGCCAAAGGCAAACCGCCGCATCTGCATTACAGCGTGATCAGCTTAGTGCCCTATGTTTGGAAATTGAGCACAGAAAAACAGGGCTGGAAACGCATGTTTTATATGAATCCAGCAGATAGCTTTGTATAAACCAGTGAATACTTAACACTAAAACACAGGCTAAAATAGGTTAGGTGAATGCAGTTGCAACGTATTCTAAATGATATGAGCAGCTAAAATCGGATGCTTTGTTAATCACACTAACAAAGCATCTCTTTTATTCGCGCTATTCATTCGCGGGACTTTTTAAGGATGTTTTCAGCGCAACAAGCTCTTCGCGTGCGTCACTAAAATCTGCAAATTTTCTGCCGTCCGTTTTAGCGTACCAATAACGGCTATTGAACTTGTCCCCTTCAATTTTATGCAAAACCGCATGCAGCCAATTGGCAAAGCCATCATCATATTCTTGTGCAATTTCATGCGCCGTTTGCCAATCACCTGCCAGTGCTGCATCAACAGCTTTTTCCAGCGCATGCTTATTATCTTGATTCATCTTGCTGCTTTTTAGCGAGGATATTCAATCGTGCCTTTTTGAATAAACTCAATTTTGTAGCCATCGGGGTCTTCAATAAACGCAATCACAATCGTGCCATGCTTCATTGGCCCCGCTTCACGAATCACTTTTCCTCCCGCCACTTTCACCGCTTCACAAGCTTTGTACGCATCCTCTACCTCAATCGCCATATGCCCATAAGCACTGCCCATTTCGTAGCTGGTTTTGCCGTAATTGTAGGTTAACTCAATTACGCTGTTATCGTACTCATTGCCATAACCCACAAAAGCCAACGTAAACTCGCCATCAGGGTAATCATGCTGACGAATCAACTGCATGCCCAGCACTTTGGTGTAAAAATGAATCGATTTTTCTAAATTCCCCACGCGCAACATGGTGTGCAAAACTCTCATGCTCAATTCTCCAAGATTAAATTTTTGTGATTATTTTAGGGTTAAGTCTTATATTTAAGCCGTTTTTGACTGTGTAATACGATAATATTTATTCAGCAGTTGTTCCTGCGTTTCTACCACGTCAGGATTCAGTGGTATGCAGTCAACCGGGCACACCGCCACACATTGTGGCTGATCAAAATGGCCAACACATTCCGTGCATAAATTCGGGTTAATTTCGTAAATTTCCTGCCCCTGATAAATCGCTTCGTTGGGGCATTCTGGCTCGCATACATCGCAATTAATGCATTCGTCTGTAATAAAAAGCGCCATAAATTATGGTTGCTTCAGTTTCTCTAAAATTGCATCTTCAACCGTAGAAGACACAAACTGATGCACATCGCCACCCAGTTTTGCGACTTCGCGCACCAAACTGGAAGACACAAACATATACTGCTCCGCTGGCGTTAAAAATAAGGTTTCTAGTTTTGGATAAAGCTTGCGATTCATGCCTGCCAGTTGAAACTCGTATTCAAAATCGGATGCCGCGCGCAAACCGCGAATCACCATTTGTGCACCTTGGTCTTGAACGAACTGCATCAACAAGCCACTAAATCCCATTACTTTAATATTGCTGGCTTTTTTAAAGCCGCTTTTAGCCAATTCCACACGCTCTTCTAAGCTAAATAAGGTGTTTTTATTGGTGCTGCCTGCCACTGCCACAATCAATTCATCAAACAAATTAGCGGCTCTATGCACGATGTCTTCATGCCCAAGCGTAATGGGGTCAAAAGTACCAGGATAGACTGCAATGCGGTTTTTGCTCATAGTGGCAACCTTAAGTAATTAAGCCGATTTTAGCAAATGATAATAAACGTTGCCTGCTTTATTTTGTTTGATGAGTATCCAGCCTTTTAACAACTCGCTTGATTCAAGCGCAAACTCCGCTTCAATGTACACCAAACCATCTGAGCTAAGATGCTGATTTAATGTGGGTAATATTTTTTCCAACCAAGCTTTATGATAAGGTGGATCACAAAAAATCACATCAAATTGCTGTGTATTGTGGCTTAAAAAAGCCAACACATCTTGGCGTAAAATCTGACCATTTTTGGCGTCTAACAACTGCTGATTTTGCACTAGCGTCTGATACGCCAAACTAGAATTTTCAACCATCACCACATTTTTGGCATTGCGCGATAATGCCTCAAACCCAAATGCGCCCGTGCCCGAGAATAGATCTAGGCAAGTTTTTCCGGTTAAATCTTGCCCAAGCCAGTTGAATACGGTTTGGCGTACACGCTCTGGCGTTGGGCGTAAGCCTTCAACATCTGGAAACTTTAAGAGGCGGCTACGCCACACACCAGCGCTGATGCGGACTTGGTTGGTCTTTGAAGATTTAGAAGCTGGTGGTTTTGGCAAAATAAGGCTTTGATTGCATACAAAGCCTTATTTTAACCTTAAATTTATTTATTACTGCGCGCCTACTGTTACTGCGACAAAATTAGCAGGTTTAACGCGACGATTAAACGCATCTTTGATTTGCGCAGTTGTCACTTTAGATATTTCTTTATTAAAATCTTCTAAATAAGTCATTGGCAATTGATAAAAACCAATCACACTTAAGTAATCCAAGATTTTATTATTACTATCGATTCGCATTGGAAAACCGCCAATAATGTTGGATTTAGCGGCTTTCAACTCTTTTTCAGTTACCCCATTTTTCATAAATTTGGCGATTGTTTCATTCACCACTTTTAGTGCATCTCCTGCTTGTTCTTTCTTAGTTTGCAGGCCAATTTGAAACGGGCCTAGCTCGCCCATTGGCATAAAGTAGCTGTATACGCTGTAAACCAAACCGCGTTTTTCGCGCACTTCTTCGGTTAAGCGCGATACAAAGCCGCCGCCGCCTAAAATATAGTTACCTACATAGAGTGGAAAATAATCAGCATCACCACGTTTAATGCCTGGGTAGCCCAGCAAAATGTGCGCTTGGCTGGCTGGGTGTGCAATATTTTGTGTATTTGGCGCTTGTGGCAAGGCAACTTCAGCGATTTTTGGTATCGCCGCTCCTTGCGGCAATCCTTTTGATACATCTTCTGCAATAGCGCGCGCTTGTGCCTCTGTCATATCGCCAATTAGCGCAATCACGGCGCTTTTGGCGGTGTAATATTGCTGATAAAAATTGGTTAAGTCTTCGCGTTTTATGGCGTTAATCGTTTCAATTTCACCGCTTTCATCTAAGCTGTAAGGATGTGCACCATACATTGCCTGCATAAAAGCTTTATTTGAAATGCTTTCTGGTTGTGTGGCTGCCTCTTGCAAACCCGCTACGATACGTGTTTTTTCACGTTCTAAAATGGCCTGTGGAAAATCGGGTTTATGCAATATTTTATTAAAAACTGTCAGCGCTTTTGCTTGCTCGCTGGTTAAAGTGCGCAATTTAAAAGCAGCTCTGTCTAAATCTAGCTCACCGCCCAAAACAGCGCCAATATCTGCAAACTGGTTGGTAATCGCCTCTTCGTTCAGGCCATCTGCACCCAATGTCATCAGGTACTTGGTCACACCCGCCACGCCAGAAGTCTGCTTTGTATCGCGCGAACTACCAGCTGGAAAATTCACGCTCATGTCTAAAATCGGCAAATCGTGATTTTCAACAAAATACACTTGGCTGCCTGAACTGGTTTGCCAATGTTGGATTTTAACTGCGGCATTAGCGGTCGTAGCCAAAGCCAAAGTAGCAATTAAAATTAAGTTTTTTAAAATATTCATCATTCTATGGATTCCGTGGTTCGCTATCGCTCCCGTCGGAATGACGGAGGTGGTAACTGTAGTTCTAAAATAATTAATTAAGCCTCATCAATAAACCAGAAAATTTAAAGCGCTAAGTGAGGCTAGGCGCGCAACGCCGCCGTGTACATTTGGTACACAAGGTATTGCGCAACAACGCATCACAACGCGGTTTATATTTTTCATTTAACGAGAATGAGGCTTACCTTGCGGCTTCGCATTCGGATCAATCGGCTGCGGATCCAAAGTTGCAATCGTCATGTTGTCTTTAACCAAATATTTTTTAGCGACCGCCTGCACTTGCTCAGAAGTAATCGCTTTTAATTTATCTGGATACTCTTCCAGCAAGCGCCAGCTGTAACCCATGGTTTCAAGTTGGCCGATTTGCATGCCTTGGTAAAACATCGAATCGCGCTGATACACATCGGCTGCAATCACCGCGGCTTTCACCCTATCTAACTCGGTTTGTGTCACGCCACTGGTTTTAATCAGGTCAATTTGCGCAATCAATGCGGCTTCTAATTCAGCGACTGTTTTGCCTTCGGCTGGTGTACCTACTAGCTCAAATAAAGCTTGGCGGCCACGCGATGTACTGTCGTAGCCAGCACCTACATCCACCGCAATGGAATTTTCGCGCACTAATTTTTGATTTAAGCGTGCAGAATCGTTGCCGCTTAATACGCCAGATAACACATCCAGCGCGTAGGGTTCCCAAGCCTGTTCAGCGCTTGTTGGTTTAGGTAGCAAAGTCGGCGCATGAAAACCCATCACCAAATAAGGCAGCTTTCCTGGCGCTTTAACCACCACACGGCGCTCACCGATTTGCGCTGGCTCAGTTTGCGGCTTTCTTGCTGGTAACACTTTAGGTTTTAACGGGCCAAAATACTGTTTGGCCAACTTTAAAACATCTTGCGTTTTCACATCGCCCACTACCACCAAGGTCGCATTATTGGGCGCATACCAATTTTTATACCATTCGCGCGCATCGGCTGCGGTCATATTTTCTAAATCATTCATATAACCAACAACTGGCCGGCCATATGGGTGGGCATTAAAAGTGGTGGATTGAAATTGCTCATTCACTTTAGATTGAGGTTTATCTTCTGTGCGCCAGCGACGCTCTTCCATGACCACTTTAATTTCTTTAGCAAATTCGGCATCGGTAATCACCAAATTTTGCATACGATCCGCCTCTAGCTTCATGGACAATGGTAAATGTGATTTTTCTAATTGCTGAAAATAACAAGTGTAATCGGTGCCTGTAAACGCGTTTTCTTTACCACCTGCGGCGGCCACAAGGCGTGAAAACTGCCCTGCTGGAACGCTCTTTGTGCCTTTAAACATCATGTGTTCCAACACGTGCGCCACACCCGTTTTACCATTTACTTCATCTAAACTACCCGCTCGGTACCACACTTGCGACACCACTACAGGCGCGCGATGGTCTTCTTGCACGATGACTTTCATGCCATTTTTAAGTTTAAATTCTTGAATGGCAGCTTGGGTAAGCATTGGTGAAAACGCTAATAGCAGCGCGGCGATCTGAATATAACTATTTTTAAGTTTTATCTGCACAACAACTCTTTCTATTATTAAAAATGGTGTTCACAACTGACCATTAAATGACACAGTTTAAATTAATTTAGTTCCTGCATTCAATTTAACGACGCACTCATTTAAAAAGGCCAACTGAATACTGATAATGCTTAATGGCATGTAGTCGATTTTACGACTAAAATAAGGGTTAACTATTAATTAAAGCGCTTTATGTTTAATATTTTCAAGAAAAAACCCGATCCCACAGAGATTAAATTTGATGTAGTGGCGCTACCTGAAATTGCCCCGCCAGTAGCAGAGGAAGCAAAGTCTGAAGCTATAGAGAGCAAATCAAAAGAAACTGAGTTGAGTTTTGCGCAGCGCCTAAAACAAGGTTTAGCAAAAACGCGGCAACAGCTTTCTGGTCAACTCAATAGTTTATTTGGTGGCGGTAAAATTGATGCGGATACGTATGAAGAATTGGAAACGATTCTTTTAACCGCTGATATTGGCGTGGCAGCCACTACACAATTATTGGATAACTTAAAAAAGCGCGTAAAACGTGAAAATTTAGAAGAAACGACTGCGCTTAAGCAAGCTTTAAAAACAGAGCTTTTAGCGGTTTTAATGCCTTTAGAAAAACCGCTGCAAACCAGCAATCATCTGCCTTTCGTGATTATGTTGGCAGGTGTAAATGGTGCAGGTAAAACCACCACCATTGGCAAGCTAGCAAAATTATTTCAATCGCAAGGCAAAAACGTTTTAATTGCCGCTGGCGATACGTTTAGAGCGGCAGCCAGAGAGCAGCTGCAAGTTTGGGGTGAGCGAAACAATGTGCAGGTAATTGCGTCCGAAGGCGGCGACCCAGCCGCGGTTATTTTTGATGCGGTCAATTCTGCCGTGGCTAAAAAAATTGATATCGTCATTGCCGACACCGCTGGCCGCTTGCCCACACAAATGCACTTGATGGATGAGATTAAAAAAGTGCAACGCGTAATTGGCAAAGCCCTGCCCAACGCACCACATGAGATTTTATTGGTACTAGATGCCAACACTGGCCAAAATGCGGTGAGTCAAGTCAAAGCCTTTGATGATGCCTTAGGCGTGACTGGTTTAGTATTAAGCAAATTAGACGGCACCGCCAAAGGTGGCGTAATTGCGGCGATAGCAGAAGCCAGACCGATACCAATCCGCTTTATTGGCATTGGTGAGGCTATTGATGATTTGCGCCCCTTTAGCGCGCAGGCTTTTGTTGATGCACTGTTTGATTAATGCCGTTGATTTAATATTCGATATTTTTAAGATTAATCAAACAAACTTAACCACTTTTTTGAGGCTAATTTTTCAACGATATGATTTCAAACTCATCACGCTATAATAAAAACGTTTAACCAAAATAATGCTTATTCAAAATTACTTATGATTGTTTTCGACAACGTAACCAAGCGCTACCCTGCTAGCGGAGACGCCATTAGCCAAGTCAGCTTTAGCATTGAGGCAGGCCAGCTTGTGTACGTAACCGGGCATTCTGGCGCGGGGAAAAGCACTTTGCTTAAAATGATGGCCGCGATTGAGCGTCCAACAAACGGCACAGTGCTGATTAACAATCAAAACGTGAACAAATTAAAAGAGGCTACTTTGCCTTACATTCGCCGCAAGTTTGGGTTAGTCTTTCAAGACCACAAATTGCTGTACGACCGTAATTGCTTTCAAAATGTCGCGCTACCTTTGGCGATTAACGGCATCACTGGTCAAGAGGCCGCCAAACGCATTCGTGCCGCTTTAGACAAAGTGGGCTTGTTAAATAAAGAAAAATCTATGCCGATTACTTTATCTGGCGGCGAACAACAACGCCTTGCAATCGCGCGGGCTGTGGTGAGTAAACCAAGTATTTTGATTGCTGATGAGCCTACAGGCAATTTAGATAAGAATTATGCGGCTGATATTCTCGCGCTATTTAAAGCGTTTCAGCAAGTTGGGGTCACCGTTATTATTGCCACACATGATGCGCTAGGCCAAACTAACCATGAAAACAAACCTAGCCCGCAAAGTAAAGTTCTGCATCTTAATCAAGGCAGGCTAATCATCGCTAACCAATTAGAGGTGCTTGCATGAAAACATGGCTGACATACCATGCGCAAGCATTACGCTTAGTGCTATCGCGCTTTCAAAAAAACAAACTCAGCACTTTTTTAATTTGCCTTAGCATTGGCGTCACTCTTGCGTTGCCAAGCATTGCTTATATTATTTTAGATAACTTAAATGGCCTAGTCAGCAATGTAAAAAGTGAATCCAAATTGAGCGTGTTTTTGATCGAAAATCATGACGAAAAACTTGTTGCAAGAATTGAAATAGCGCTCAAACAAAACCCAGCCATTCAACGTGTGGTATTTGTATCGAAAGAAGAGGCGCTCACACAATTGGCAACAATTAATGTCAACAAAGCCTTGCTGGACTCTTTATCTAGCAACCCACTGCCCGATGCTTTTTTTATTGAGCCAACATTATTGGATACCACATCAATTGAGTCACTTAAAAATGAACTAAGCAAAATAGACGGCGTAGAAACTGTTTTAGTAGATGATGCGTGGATTAAGCGCCTCAACTATTTGCTGCAATTGGGGCAAAAAGTATTGCTATTATTAACTAGTCTATTAGGCTTTGCCCTAATTGTGGTGATTGGTAATACCATCCGTATGCAAGTATTAACCCAGCAAGCTGAGATAGAACTGAGCAAGCTGATTGGTGCAACCAACAATTTTATCCGCCGTCCTTTTTTATATTCAGGTCTTTTATATGGTTTTGGCGGCGGTGTTTTGGCCGGGCTTATTTCTTGGCTGGTTATTTTAGTTCTAAATCAAACAGTGACAGAGATAGCGGCAAGTTACCAAACAGATTTTAAACTGATATTTTCTAGTAACTATGCCGCATTAACGTTGCTTATAATTGCTTGCTTAATCGGCTTAATATCTGCCTATTTTTCCTTATTGCCTATCTACAAAAAATCTTAGTATTTTTACTATTATGACGTTAGCCCATACGGGCTATTGCTCCATTTATACTCACCACATAATATGCGTCCATGGTCGGCAAGGTAGCAACAATTAATTTGTTGTACTAGTAAAAGTAGCACCGAGATATTTTATTTAGTAGCTTCGTTTTTTGGTTTTATTTATTCATTAAATAGGGGAATAGCATGAAAAAATTAGCACTCGCAGTAGCATTAATGGGTTTTATGGGTAGCGCAAGCGCAGCAGGTCTATCAATAGTAAGTTCACAAGCTGTTAGTTTTTCAAATTATGATGGGCAGCCATTAACTTATACTGGAGCACGCAGCTCGGGTTTTACAGGTGCAATTTCTGCATCTTCTGCTGGTATTTTAGAAGTTGTATATTTGGGCCAAGAAAGTGCTAACGCCAACCTGTTCCGTTTTTCAGTGTTTGATCAATTAACTGAGGCAAATAATCCAGGTGATTCTGTTTTTAAAACAGTTAACTCTGCTGGATTAATTCACTTTAAATTTATTGATACTACAGATGGTGAAACTTACACTAACGGATTTACTAGAAATTTTGCAATTCTAAATGGTGCACTACCTGGTTCAGTAACAGGTGCGAATAATTATGGCCCTTTTGACTACATTCTTGGTTTTAATGATAATAAAAAATCTGGTGATAAAGACTTTGATGATTACGTAGTTGGTTTAAGATTCACACCAAGTCCAGTTCCAGTTCCTGCTGCATTACCTTTAATGGCAACTGCTTTAGGTTTATTCGGTTTCGGTGCTAGCCGTCGTCGCGTATAAGTACCAGTTGTTTCAAAAAAGGACGCTTAGGCGTCCTTTTTTTATACTCGTTATTAATATTTGCTCACTTAAATCTTCTCTATACAATTACTTAACCATAAAATCATGGCGATAATTCTTCGCTAATATAGTTGAATTATTCGTATCCAATATCGTCAGTGCTGTAGGTTAGTCGATTTTCTATTAACATTTGACTCAAACATAAAAGGATAAGCAATGAAAGCTGTTTGGAATAACGTGACGATTGCAGAATCAAATAACACCGTCGAAGTAGAAGGAAACCATTACTTCCCGCTTAGCGCAATTAAGCCAGCATTTTTTTCTGATAGCGCGCATACCACTACTTGTGGATGGAAAGGCTTAGCTAATTATTTCAACATTGAGGTAGATGGCAAAACAAACCCCAATGCTGCATGGATTTATAAGACACCTAGTGATGCCGCATCACAAATCAAAAATCATGTTGCTTTTTGGAAAGGCGTTGTAGTGAGTCAATAATGAGCTGTTATGATGGTATGACTGAAATCACTGATTGATTAGCGCATTAGCGAACATGACAATACATAACAACAATATTCAGCAACTTTTAGCACAGTATTTAGCCACTCGACAAACCACCATCGATATTTGCAAGCCATTGCAAAATGAGGATTTTGTGGTGCAGCCTGTGGCTGAAGTGAGTCCGCCAAAATGGCATTTGGCGCATACCACATGGTTTTTTGAGGAATTTATTTTATGTCAATTTCAAAAAAACTATGTGCGTTTTAACCTTCAATACAGCAAACTGTTTAATTCTTATTACAAATCCGTTGGCATTCATACCGCTCAGCAAAACCGTGGCAATTTATCAAGACCTACAGTCAATCAGATTTATGAGTATCGCGCCAATATTGACGCCCAAATAATCAAGCTGATTTCTGATTATGCATTATGCGATGAAGCTGAATTTTTATTGGAGACTGGCATTCATCACGAGCAACAACACCAAGAGCTGTTATTCATGGATATTAAATATATTCTTAGCAGCAATGAAGTTGCAACCTGCTATTCGACTGTTGAATTAAATCAAGCACATGCACCACAATCAGGCTGGAAAACATTTGGCGAAGGTTTATATGAAATTGGCCATGATGGAGATAACTTTTCATATGACAACGAACAGCCACGACACAAGAACTATCAATACGCTTTTTCTGTTTGTGAATCCGTCGTTACCAATGGCGAGTTTTTAGCTTTTATGCAAGACAACGCGTATTGCAAAGCGCAATACTGGCTAAGTGATGGCTGGAATTGGGTGAATCAATATCAGATTAAATGTCCGTTATATTGGTCTTGTGTGGATGGAGAATGGTATGAATATACCCTGCATGGTTTGCTGCCCTTAGATTTGAACAATCCATTAGTGCATATCAGCTATTTTGAAGCGGATGCTTTTGCCAATTGGAAAAATTTAAGATTACCAACCGAGTCGGAATTGGAAATTTATTTATCAAGCACACAAAATATGCATTGCGACCCAATACTTAACACGATTTCATCGCCGAAAATCTACCATCCAAATGCCGCAAATGCGCTAACGCCACAAGTTTGGTGCTGGACCAGAAGCCAATACTCGCCTTATCCAAAATACAAAGCGTTTGATGGTGCACTAAATGAATACAATGGGAAATTTATGTGCAACCAGTTTGTTTTACGCGGTGGCTGCATAGTCACGCCAGACAATCACTACCGACATAGCTATAGAAACTTTTATCAAACCCAGCAGCGCTGGATGTTTTCAGGCATACGATTAGCGAAAGATATCATTTGAAATTAACCAATTTATTAGTAAAGAGCAACTTCAGCGAATACAGCGAGGCTTTTGCGATTGACGTTTTAACTGGCTTGAGTGCGCAGAACAAATCGATTCCTGCCAAATATTTTTACGATGATATTGGCAGTGAGTTGTTCCAAAAAATATCGCAACACCCTGATTACTATCTCACTAAAACAGAGTTTTCTATTATTGAAAAAGCGGCATTGCATATCCCCAAAATGACTCATTCCTCAGAAATTGACATCATTGAACTGGGCGCTGGGGATGGGCACAAAAGCAAATTACTGATTGATGGTTTCTTGAATAACGGCTGTAAAGTCAATTTTTATCCGATAGATATTTCCGAAAAAGCCATGCAATTGCTTGGTGAGAATCTCTCTATTAATACCAATTTAGCTATTCACGGTATTGTTGCAGACTATTTTACTGGCCTTAATTATCTGAAAAAAATATCCAATAATAAAAAATTAGTACTTTTTTTGGGTTCTAATATTGGTAACTTTAATCATCAACAAAGCGGCGATTTCCTTAAAAAACTTTGGTTAAGTCTTAATCAGTCAGATCATCTGTTAATAGGCTATGATTTAAAAAAAGAGGCGCACACACTCAATAAAGCATATAACGATAGCGATGGCTTAACCAAAGCATTTAACATGAATCTTCTCAACAGATTGAATCAAGAGTTAGGTGGTCATTTTGACCCTGCAAAATTCGAGCATTATGGCTTCTATAATCCCACAATCGAAGCTATGGAAAGCCATTTAATCTCTTTAGAAAAACAAGATATTGTCATTGATTCATTAGAAAAAAGTTTTCATTTTGAGGCATTTGAGCCTGTGCATTTAGAGTCTTCTTATAAATTTACAGTCGCTGAAATTAACAATTTGGCGGCGCATAATAGCTTTAAAGTCGTGCAACATTTTTCAGATGTAAATGGGTTTTTTATTGATTCATTGTGGCAAGTCCAAAAAGATTTAGCGGTAGCATAAGCAAACCGATTGTTTACTAAGCAAAAGGAACATACCTTTTGAAACAACACTGTGATTTTGATGCGATTGTGACGCGCGAAGGCACATCTTGCCTTAAATTCGATGCAAGGCAAGATACGTTTGGGCGCTCAGACGTCATTCCTTTATGGGTTGCAGATATGGATTTTGCAGTTGCACCTGCCATTACAAAAGCGCTATCTGCACGAGCTAATCATCCCATTTACGGATATACCCAATATCCTGAAAGCATGATTAATGCGTTTATTGATTGGACAAGGCGACGCCATGGTTGGCAAATACAATCTGAGTGGATTGTGATGTGCCCGGGTGTTGTTCCCTCAATTTATGCTGCCGTTAAAGCTTTTACAAAACCCGCCGAGTCGGTCATCGTACAACCGCCTGTTTATTTTCCTTTCTTTTCGGCTGTTACTGATACTAGCAGAAACCTCATACTTAACCCGTTAAAGTTCGAGAAAAATAGTTACACAATCGATTTTGATACTTTTGAAGCATGCGCATCTAAATCCAGCATGCTATTGCTCTGCTCGCCACACAATCCTGTGGGTAGAGTATGGCGTAAAGATGAGCTTAAATTGCTATTGCAAATTGCAAGAAAATATCAGTTAACTATATTTGCAGACGAAGTACATGCTGATATTGTTTGCCCAAACGTCAAACACCATGTGCTCGCTTCAATTGCTGAAGATACGGATAACGTCATTACTGCAATGGCACCTAGTAAATCGTTTAATATTGCCGGCCTAAATTTATCGGTATTAATTGTGCCAAATGCCTTGCAACGCATTGAATTGATTAATACCTTTAAAGACTCATATGTTAGCGCAAGCAATCCATTTAGCATCGCCGCATTTGAAGCGGCTTACCGTAGCGGTGAAGATTGGTTAAACGCTATGCTAGATTATTTACAAGATACCCGCGATTACGTTGCAAACTATCTGATCAACCATCTGCCGCAAATTAAATTAGTGTCAACCGAAGGCACTTATTTGTTATGGCTAGATTGCCGTTTATTACGAATGAGTGATGATGAGTTAAAGCATTTTTTTGTTCAAAAAGCGGGTGTTGGCTTAAGTGCAGGCATTCAATTTGGCGCGGCTGGTAGCGGTTTTATGCGCATGAATATTGCCACAAGCAGACAAAACATATCGAATGCACTCCACAATATCAAAAACGCTCTTATCTAACTCTCACTTTCTAGCACTTATTCGTTACCAATCGTAACAATTTGAAACTATTCTTTACTAGCACTCTCATAACCAGAGTGCTAAAATTATTTGTTAATTCAATTAAAGGAGTTTCATCATTAACGCTTTAACGATACCGTCAATTTCATCTCTTGATAGCTTTGACCAGTATATGCGTGCAATCAAGGCCTTCCCGCTATTAAGCGCAGAAGAAGAATATGACTTGGCTACAAGACTCAAGAACAACAACGATTTAGACGCGGCGCAAACTTTGATTGTTTCGCATCTACGCTTGGTTGCGAGTATTGCGCGTGGCTACTTGGGTTATGGCTTGCCACAATCTGATCTTATTCAAGAAGGCAATATTGGTTTGATGAAAGCCGTGAAGCGATTTGACCCTGATCGCGGAGTGCGCCTAGTATCCTTTGCTATGCATTGGATTAAAGCAGAAATGAATGAATACATTGTGCGTAACTGGCGTTTGGTGAAAACTGCTACAACCAAAGCACAACGTAAACTATTCTTTAATTTACGTAGCATGAAAAAAGGCTTTGATAGCCTACATACCGATGAAGTGAATCGTATTGCAAAAGAGCTCAATGTAAAGCCTGAAGAAGTGATGGAAATGGAATATCGCTTAAATGGCCAAGAGATTTCATTGGATGCGCAAATTGATGATGACGGCGACGAAAGCTTTAGCCCGATTGCTTACTTGGAAGATGAAAGTCCGGAGCCATCTGAGTTTTTAGCCAACCAACAAGCAGAGAAAATGCAATCAGCCAGCTTAAGCAAAGCGTTAATGAGCTTGGATGACCGCAGCCGCCGTGTTTTAGAGGCGCGCTGGCTAACCGAAAGCTCAACGCTTACCTTGCATGATTTGGCCGCCGAATTTGGTGTTTCAGCAGAACGTATTCGCCAGATTGAGCAAAAAGCCATGCAAAAAATCAAAGGCGCGATGTTAGCGGCTTAATTTTGGTTGCCGCAATAATAAAAAAGCCGACTTAATGTCGGCTTTTTTATTATAAAGATTAAAGTAAGTTAAGCCGCTTTTGCATCTGATTCATTTTCAAAAGCCAGAGCATTACCCATATGTTGGCGCAATACTTTTAAATCTGTCATTTGAGCGCGGATACTTTTCTCAATATTCTCTAGCTCTAGAATACGGTCTTCCAAAGTATCGGTTGCTTTGTAAATACGTTTAATACTTTCTAAGCGGCGACGTAATTGCAGCTGATGCTCACGCACTTGCGATTCCATCGGCGCAATCACGGCTTTTAACCAGTTTTCCACATCACGGTTCGCCACTTCATACACATGAATTACACGACTGGCTAAGGTTTCAAAGAACTTTGTCGTTAATGTCATTTTCTCATTGGCAATCATATTAAAAGCGGTATTAAACTGCTCTTTATAAGCGCGTTCTAACTTAGCTAACTCTTTTTGATAGCGCAAAGTAGAAAAAGCAGGTGGTTCAGATTTACGCAAACCATGCTCTTTACTGAACTTGTCATACATCACATCCATCATTTTCTTGATTTCATCAATTTGCGCATCAGATGATACTAATCGACCTTTTAAATCCAAGAAAAAATGATCCATTGCTTCGCGAATTGTTTTGGTAAAGCTCGCTTTCACCATAGTTTCACGCGTGGTATGCACTTGCAACTTAAGCGCTTCCATACCCAACAAAGTGAATAGTTTATTGGTCTGTTGCGAAAACACGCTGCGCAATGCTTGAAAGCGTTGCAAACCTTTTTCAAAGTTTTCTTTGTCCACTTTGACTTTGTTCATCATGTGCTCAACAACGTCTTCGTTTTTGCCACGTAAGCCTCGTAATTCTTCAAGCTGTTCAACTACGCCAGATACACGAGACTCCAAAATCATATTGGAGTTGGCGATTAAATCTTCAATTTCGTTCTTAGTGTTGTCACGAACGATTTCTTTTTTAGATGGAATCAGCTCATCTGATAAGGCTTTTTCAAGCTCTGGTAATCGACTTTGCACCAATAGTGCTTCATCGCCGTTAATTTTGGCCAATAGTCCTTTTTGTGCAGAAGTAGGGAAAATTTGATTATTCTCTAAACCCAGTAACTCAGCGCTGGTTTTAATTTGCTTGTTAATCTCTTTTTGAATTTCTTTTTCGTTTTTCAACTCGTCCCACAAGCCGTCGATTTTATTCAATACGGCTAGGCGACCTTTTTGTTTCCAGCGCGTACCGCTAATGTATTGACGCCACACGTCTATTTCAGACTTAGTAACGCCTGTATCTGCCGCCAAGATAAACAACACCGCATGCGCATTTGGCAACATATTAAGCGTTAACTCAGGCTCTGTACCAATCGCGTTTAAGCCTGGCGTATCTAAAATCACCAAGCCTTGCTCAAGCAAAGGATGTGGGAAATTAATCATTGCATAACGCCAGCAAGGAATATCAATGCTACCGTCTTTGTTCAAGCTCATGGCATCATCACTGCTGTTTGGATCATACAAGCCGAATTTTTCAGCTTCTTCTGCGGTTACGCGCTTGGTGCTGCTTACTTCTTTAAACGCGGCGACCATGCTGTCGTTATTATCGACGTTAAATTCAACTACTTTCCATTCATCTGGATAGCGTTTGTATTCTGTGGTGGTTGCATCTGACGAGCGGGTTTCAATTGGCAACATCGCAATCGATGTCGGTTTTGAAGCGTCATACAGCAACTCGGTCGGGCACATGGTGGTACGGCCCGCGCTAGATGGCAGTAAACGTTGACCATAATCTGCAAAGAAAATCGCATTAATCAACTCAGATTTGCCGCGCGAGAATTCCGCCACAAATGCGACATTCAATTTATCTTCGCGTAAACGCTCTAATAAATTGGTAATACGCTGATCAATTTGCGCATCGTTAAGCTCTTGCTCGTTAAGCCAACTACGATAATCACAAATGCTATCAACCAGCGCTTTCCGCCACTCGGAATACGCCGCAAATTGATGCGCCAGTTTATTTTCTGCCATTGTCGTCCCCACGCCTTATGCCAAATCAAAGCACTTACAGAATTTGATTGCTAACAAGCTTAAAATCCGCCTCTTTATACTTAAAACTACTTTATCACAACATTGATATTATTTAAATTAATCAAGGTTATTATCAAGTTTAATTCATTTAGTTTCTGATGAAAGGCTCATTTTTAGTAATAAACGGTTATTTTAATTAAAAATTTGTGGTTAAAAGCGCTAATTTGCCAGCCGCCATGCATGTTCTGTTATCATTATTAACTGAATTATTCTCACAACTTGCAATGACCGATACCAACCAATACTCGCCGCGCCCAATTGATATTCGCTTGCACCAAGCATCTCGATTATTAGAAATTAAATTCGATAACAATACCGAATGTAAGCTATCGACTGAATTTTTACGCGCTTACTCACCCTCTGCTGAGGTGCGCGGACATGGCGTGGGGCAAGAAACGCTGCAAATCGGCAAAGAGGATGTGAATATCAGCGCTATCGAACCAGTGGGCAATTACGCAGTCAAGCTAGTGTTCACAGATGGCCATGACACTGGCTTGTATTCTTGGGATTATTTATACGAAATGGCTAAAAATTACGAAGCCATGTGGCAAGATTATATGACCAAGCTTGAAATGGCTGGGCATAAGCGCAAGCAGATTGTTTAGGAAATTCATATGACCGAAAAAACCACGCATTTTGGCTTTAAAACCATTAGCGAACCGATAAAACAGCAAAAAGTGGGCGAAGTTTTTCATTCTGTCGCCAGCAAATACGACATTATGAATGATGTGATGTCCGCAGGTTTGCACCGCGTTTGGAAACGTTTTGCGGTGGATGTGAGTGGTGTAAAAGCGGGCGATAAGGTGCTGGATATTGCAGGCGGCAGTGGTGACTTAACCAAATTATTCGCCCAAAAAGTCGGCGCAACGGGTGAAGTGATACTCACCGACATTAACGCATCGATGCTTTCTGTTGGGCGCGACCGTATGATTGACGCAGGGCTGAGTGTGCCTGCCATGCAATGTAATGCCGAGCAATTGCCGTTTGCGGATAATAGTTTTGACTGCGTGATTGTGGCGTTTGGTTTGCGCAATATGACGCACAAAGATATCGCGCTGAAAGAAATGCAACGTGTGCTAAAAGTGGGTGGCCGGCTGTTGGTTTTAGAATTCTCAAAAGTGTGGCAACCATTAGAGAAATTATATGATGTTTACTCGTTTAAATTTTTGCCGTTTATGGGCAAATTAATCGCCAAAGATGCCGAAAGCTACCAATATTTAGCCGAAAGCATTCGCATGCATCCAAACCAAGAAACGCTTAAACAAATGATGATAGACGCGGGCTTAAGCCAAGTGGATTACCATAATTTAAACGCGGGCGTAGTCGCCTTACATAAGGGCTACAAAACGTAGTGTTTTTGATATGCTTAAACCATTAATAACCCGCTTTTTACAGCATATTACACAGCAAAATAGCTGGTCGCGACCATACTTAACCCCTTTTTCGGGCAGAATTTTACAGTTTGATTTTTCGCTACTGAAAGCACATTTAATTATTCTAGAAGATGGTAGCTTAAGTTTGGCCGGTGAATCGGCAAAAGCCGATGCGATTATTCACATACCACCCAGCCTAGCCATGCGTTTAATGGCGCAAGACGAATCGGCTAAGATGCAAATTAAAATTGATGGCGATACGCATTTAGCCACCGAATTCAGTAAGGTTTTGCAACAAATGCGCTGGGATTATGAAGAAGATTTAAGCCATTTAGTAGGTGACATTGCTGCCAACAAATTAGTGACTGGCGGCAAAAAAATAGCGCAAGAAACCAAAAAACAAAGCATCAATCTGGCAGAAATGTTAAGCGAATATTGGCAAGAAGAAAAACCTACCATCGCTAAAAAATGGCAGGTTGAGAAGTTTGTACAAGAAGTGGATAGCCTTAAGAGTGATATGGCACGCTTTGAAAAAAAACTGAAAAAATTCAGCAAATCAGTCAACGATTCTGCAGAAAGCCTCTCTGATTAATGCACTACTTTCGCCTACTCATCATTATTTTCATCTTATTAAAATTTGGATTAGATGAATTCATCGGTGAGCACAATAGCTTTAAGCCCCTGCACAAGCTCATTAAAATTTTGTTTTTCTGGCGTAATAATGCGCTACCTAGAGGCGTGCGCCTACGTTTAGCGCTAGAAAAATTAGGTCCGTTATTTGTCAAGTTTGGGCAAATGCTATCAACGCGCCGCGATTTATTGGCGCCAGATGTGGCAAATGAGCTGGCAAAATTACAAGACCAAGTGCCACCTTTCGCGTTTTCTGAAGTACAGAAAAGTATTGAAGTGGCATTTGAGTTACCGCTAGATCAAGTGTATAGCCAATTTGATAAGACTGCGGTTGCCAGCGCATCGGTGGCACAAGTGCACTTTGCCCTATTACCAAATGGTCAACCTGTGGCAGTTAAAGTATTACGCCCAGGCATTGCCAAAGTCATTCATCAAGATTTGCAGCTATTAAAATCTTTGGCTTGGCTATTGCAAACGCTTTCCAGTGAAGGTAAACGCCTAAAACCTCTAGAGGTTGTTGATGAATTTGCGCGCCACACCAAACATGAGTTGGATTTGACCTTAGAAGCGGCTAACTGTAGCCAATTAGCACGTAACTTCGCTGAAAATGACGAAATAAGAGCAAAACTGTTGATTCCTGATGTGTATTGGGATTACTGCCGCAAAGAAGTCATGACCATGCAGCGCATGTATGGCACACCGATTAGCCAAATTGATGTATTACGCGCAAAAGAAATCGACATCACCAAGCTTGCGCATGATGGCGTTGAAATTTTTTTTACACAAGTGTTCCGAGATGGTTTCTTTCATGCCGATATGCACCCTGGCAACATTCAAGTCGCCGATGAAGGTCCAGATAAAGGCAAATATATTGCCCTAGATTTTGGCATTATGGGCAGCTTAAGCGATACCGATAAATATTACCTTGCACGCAATTTTCTGGCTTTTTTTAATCGCGATTATCGCGATGTAGCTATTGCCCATATCGAATCGGGCTGGGTTCCAAAAGATACCAATACGGATGAACTAGAAACCGCTATCCGCGCCATTTGTGAGCCTATTTTTGATAAGCCGTTAAAAGATATTTCGTTTGGCCGCACCTTATTAAGCCTGTTTCAAATGTCACGCCGATTCGGTGTAGTGATTCAGCCGCAACTTGTTATGTTGCAAAAAACCTTGCTCAATATTGAAGGTCTAGGCCGCGATTTAGACCCGAATATTGATTTATGGCAAACCGCAAAACCATTTTTAAAACGTTGGATGAGTGAGCAAGTGGGTTGGCGCAGCATGGTTAACACATTCAAAAAAGAGCTGCCATTTATCTTAAAAAATACGCCGCAAATGCCGCGTTTGGTGCACCAATTTTTGAATCAGCAAACACATGCAGAGCAAGATATGCCAATGCGGCAGACGATGGGTGCGCTAATAAAGGCACAGCAAAAACAAGCACGCTGGCAAAAAAGGTTAACCTTGATTATTGGCGTTATACTTATATTGCAAGTCGCTACTTTTATTGCTTTTGGTTTTAAATTTGTTTAATTAATAGGAGTTAAAGTGATGACAAAAATATTTTCTTGCTTAAATCTTTGTTTATTTTTAGCGTTATCAAATATCGCCATTGCCCAAGACTTAAGCCCTGTTGGCTTATGGAAAACCATTGATGACAAAACCGGCAAGCCACGCTCATTAATCCGTATTAGTGATAATAACGGCGAATTGAGCGCAGTGGTTGAAAAAGGCTTATTAGCAACGGATACTGGCGATGCGGTTTGTGAGAAATGCACCGATGAGCGGAAAGACAAAAAAATTATTGGTATGACAATCGCCAAAGGACTTAAGAAAAATGGCAATCAATATGATGGCGGTGAAATACTAGACCCGAACAATGGCAAAGTATATCGTTGCAAAATGAAGCTGGATGAAACTGGCAATATTCTGGAAGTGCGCGGTTATATTGGCATATCACTGCTTGGTCGCTCACAAACTTGGAATCGAGTTGAATAAGCCAACTACTATATAAGAAAAGTAAGGGAAAAGTCGTGCTGATTTGGTTTGTTGTAGCGTATCTACTTGTTTCTATTGGCATTGGCCTAGTTGCGGCAACTCGCGTTCACAATACAAAAGATTATGCAGTTGCAGGCCGTCATTTGCCTTTGCCTGTGGTGATGGCGACTGTTTTTGCCACATGGTTCGGTGCAGAGGCCGTATTTGGCGTATCGGCAACTTTTGTACAAGAAGGCTTAAATGGGGTGGTGGCTGACCCATTTGGCTCTAGCATGTGCTTAATTATCGCTGGCTTTTTCTTTTCTACCCAACTCTACAAACTTAACATTATTACGCTGGGTGATTTTTACCGCATGCGTTACAACCGCACTGTAGAAGTGCTCACCACTATCGCTATCGTTGTATCATACTTGGGCTGGGTTGCAGCGCAAATCAAAGCACTGGGGTTGATATTCAACATGATTACGCATGGTGCTATCAGTGAAGAAATGGGCATGATTATTGGCACTGGAATCGTATTAACTTACACCACGTTAGGTGGCATGCTATCGGTAGCCGTGTTGGATTTTGTGCAGATGATTGTGGTGATTGGCGGCTTACTCTACATTGGCAGCATCGTATCTGGCATGACCGGCGGCGTAGCGCCCGTGGTAGAGCATGCGAGGACGGCTGGTAAATTGGATTTCTTTCCCAAAGGTAGCGATATTTGGGTGTGGATTACCTTCTTGGGTGGCTGGGTGACCATGATGTTAGGCAGCATTCCGCAGCAAGACGTTTTTCAGCGCATCACTTCAGCCAAAAGTGCAAAAATCGCACTATGGGGCTCGATTTTAGGCGCAAGCGTCTATTTCTGTTTTACGTTTGTGCCCATGTTTATTGCTTATTCTGCCACCTTAATAGACCCCGCTGTATTCGGCAAACTAGTACAAGAAGACTCACAACGCGTGCTACCAACCTTGGTTTTAACGCATACGCCGCTATTGGCTCAGGCAATTTTCTTTGGCGCTGTATTATCTGCCATTATGAGCTGCTCATCAGCTACCCTACTCGCGCCATCTGTCAGCTTTGCAGAGAATATTGTTAAAGCTTATATACCAAATATGAGTGATGCTGCATTTTTACGGGTAATGCGGATTTGCTTAATTGGGTTTGCGTTATGCGTGCTGCTTTATGCGTTAAATTCCGATTTAACTATTTTCGGCATGGTCGAATCCGCCTACAAAATCACGCTGGCAGGTGCATTTATACCGCTAGTGTTCGGTGCTTTTTGGAAACACTCAACCAGTCAAGGTGCCATGTTTGCCATTATTGGTGGCATTGGTAGTTGGCTAATTATAGAATTGTCGTTTGGTGAAGCAAGCTTAATTCCACCGCAGTTGATTGGCTTAGCGGTAAGCACTGCAGGGATGATTATTGGGTCATTACTGCCGCAAAAAATGGGTGTTGTATATCTGCACGACAGTTAATGTTTTTTGAATTGTTGGCATTTATATTGAGCCGCTAGAAAGATTATTTGGCCTGACAATTTGTGCAATAAAAAGTTGAGCGCTGACCTAAGCGAATATTTTTAATCGCACTTGCACATATTTTGCATGGCTCATCCGTTCGCCCATACACAAAATAATCCTGCTGAAAATAGCCAGGATTGCCATCTGTGCCAAAAAAATCGCGTAAGCTACTGCCACCTGCATTTAACGCATCATTTAAAGTCGATTTAATTTCGGCGACCAATTTTTCACACATTTTGAGGGTTAAGTTTTTTGCTGGGCTCTCTGGATGTATGCGCGCACGGAATAAAGATTCCGAAGCGTAAATATTACCCACTCCTACCACTAAGTGGCTATCCATAATGGTGACTTTAATGGCAGCCGTACGAGTGCGAATTGCATCATACAAATACTGCGCACTAAAGCGATCTTCAAGCGGCTCTGGGCCAAGTACGCTAATAAGCATATGCTCATTAGGATTGTCACCTGCCCACAATACCGCGCCAAAACGGCGGGGATCGCGCAACCTTAGAACCTTACCATTATCAAATACAATATCAAAGTGATCATGCTTTTCAGGCGGATAATTGCGCTCTAGTAAGCAGATACGACCAGACATGCCCAAATGTAACAACAAGGTACCTAATGGGACAGTCTTATCGCCTGATACAGCGCCAAATTCAGCCAAAATATACTTGGCTCGGCGCGTTAGGTTGAGTAGCTTTTTGCCCTGCAGAGTTTCCGGCAAATGTGATGGAATTGGCCAGCGCATACTGGCATTGCGAATCACCACTTGGGTGACACCTTGATTAATTAACGGCAGAAGCCCGCGGCGTGTGATTTCTACCTCGGGTAATTCAGGCATGTGCGCTAATCGCTATTTTAAATTAATGGGCGGATTCAACATGGTAAACCCGACATCATTGGTAAAGTGATACAAAATACCTTCGTCAGGACGACCTAGCAACAATTCTGGCGACTCTTGAATTTTATCAAAATGAATTTTTTTGCCATCTTTCAGCTTCACTTCAAATGATGGGTAAGTAGTCTTGCGGTCTGGCGTATAAAGCTCTACCGATTTGGCTGGGCTTTGCTTCCAGCTAAAATCCAGCCATTCATTCATTTCATTTTGAGTTGGTTTTGCTTGCGCGATATTCACTTTCCAATTGCCATCAGTTATATCGACATTTAGACGCGTGTCTTCCCACTGCTCTAAACGCGAAAAATCAAAACCAGCAATTTGTTTGGTTTCAGCAGGTGAGAGAGGCAATTTGTCGATTAACTCAACGCTTTGCACGCTGGCAGCTTCTGAATAACCGCCATGAATTAAATAGACGGCATCTTTATAAGCCAAATATTGCTGTTCGGTCACTGGATTATAAGTGCCAAATACAAACTCTTCGGTACCTTTAGTGCCAGTAAGTTGCAATTTAAGTGGCGGAGTATTTAATCCATACTTAGCTAAATCTTTAGCAGAAAATTTGTCTTTGCTGGTTGCTGCAATAATCGACAAAATACGTTGTACAGACATTTGATCGGCACGCGCTGTATAAGGGGCTGTCATGTACCAAAAACCATCTTTTTTTTCAAAACTGACGGCTTTAAGTGCAGGAAACTCTACTTTAACTACAGTAAAGTCAGCGAGTTTTAATTCAGATACAGCGTGCTCAACAGGCCCCTCTGTATTGGCTTTTGGCTTTAGATACAAAAATGCAACTAAACCGCCAATAACGAGCAACATGACTATATTTAAGATCCATCTATTTTTCATATTCACACTTCTTTATTTTCACGCCAGTCCACTTTATTAGCCTGTATATTTCTGCTCTTTACTGTTTAAGCTTTTCTGCGTTTCCACCATAACCAAAAGCCTGCTATAAAAAAGCCTAATGGAATAAAGAATTGAAAGCCATGAAATACTGTCCATGCCACAGCACGGCCTGTGTCATCGCTTGGAATTGTGACATTGATATCTTTAAGTGGCATTGGCTGTATAGTAATGAGCTTATCGTCGCCTGCCAACCAATTCACAATATTCACACCAAAATCCAAATTACCGCCGTTAGTAATAAAAGTATTTGATAAAAAGTTTGCATTACCCATCACCACCACACGTTGACCTTTTTTACCGTACTCACGCTCTAAAGCTACCCCTATATTAATCGGGCCGCGCTTATCCACTTGCGCATCAAAAGACACTTTTTGATTACTCACCCCTGCAGCTGATTTGTCTGACTCCAACCAGCCATTTGGCGCAACTTCTACCAAACGACCTACTTTCCAACCAAATTCATCAGAAGCATGCGCATCCACTTCATGTGCCTCTGGAAAAAGTGTGCGCAATTGAAAATTACGCGTAATCGCATGATCGCCATAAGTGCTGTTAAATGCCACTTTGGCATCAGCGCCATATTGTGCAGCAGACATATCTACCGCAATTCCAGGTGACACCGTAATACCTAGATAATCAGCAACTTCTTTCATACCACGCAAATTATTGTCATCAAATAGCCACAATAAATTGCCGCCAGACTCTAGATATGCTTTGATTTTTTTTGCTTCAATTTCGCTCACATCGACTTGCGGGCTAGCAATAACCAGCATCGCACCATTGGCTGGCACAGCCTGCGCAATCGTTAAATCAGGATTAGCAAACTTAAAGCCTTTGGCTTCTAGTTGCTTACCAAATTCGCCAATATCGTGATTTTTAATGCCTTGCAAATGACGTTCGCCGTGACCATCCAAAAACATCACTGCCTGCGTGTTCGTGCGAGATAAACGTACTAATAAGTTGGTCATTTCTTGTTCAGCAAACGGCGGATTAATATGTTCAGAACGTTTGTTATATTCCACTACCGTTTCGCCATCTTGTTTTACGCCTGCTTCTTGTGCTAATTTTGGCTCTTCAGAGGGGTTAATAAATTTCAGCGTAACATTTTTTTTCTCACGCTGATAACGCGCAACAAAATCAATCATACCCTTTCTGAACGTATCACCACGATTGGCATCATCGTTAGTGGCATAAACCGTAATATTCACAGGGTCTTTCATCTGCTTCAGAATATTCACACTACCCTGCGTCAGAATATTGCGATTGGCTTGCGTAATGTCTTTGGCGACACGATATTGACTAGTTAAATAGCCAATTAATACCACTAACAGAATAAATAAAACGACAAAAAGCCAGCTTTGCGCCAACATTTGAAAACGTAAATTGCGATTAATTTTCATACGAAGTATCCAATTAGCCTCTTAAACGGTCTGCATCTAAGCGACGAATGGTTAATGTTAAAAAAGTAATAATAAATAAAACAAAGTATGCAAGATCAGCGGAATCAATTAATCCACCTGCAAATGACTGAAAATGCCGCATTAATGATAATTGCGCCATGGTATTGCTGGGGTCACCTGCAAAGAAGCGATCTAGAATCATTAGCGCGAATAGTGCAATAAAGCTCAAAATTGCCGCTACAACTGGCTGAGAAGTTAAGCTTGAGAAATACAAACCTAGTGCTGAAAAGCTAGCCACCAATAAAAATAAGCCTAATGAATTGGCTAAAATGTAGCCAAAATCGATATCTGACCAAATATTAAGCGTAAATAGCATCAATGCGATATACACAATCAAAATGCTTAAAAATGCGACTAAGCCGACAAATTTGCCCAACACGATTTCTGTTAACGATAAAGGCGCGCTGAATAAAAACGGCAACGTTTGACTACGGCGCTCTTCGCTGATTAAGCGCATTGAAAGCAAAGGCACAGCAAAAAGCATAATAAATGAGGCCAAGCCATATACGGTTTGGCCAACAAACTGCGTCACACCATAACGCTCTGCTGGGCGAATCGCGCCAGACATCACTTCAAAATAGTCATTTACGCCGTTTAAATAATAAGTACCAAATGCAAACATCAATAAGGCAAGAATAATCCAGCCCATGGGTGAAGCAAATACACTTTTGAGTTCTTTTCTTGCCACATTTAAAATCATGTTTTTTCCTCTAAGCAGCTGACGCTTCGACTACTGCGGCGTCTTGATAGGTTAATTGCACAAACACGTCTTCTAAACTGGTTTGGTCTGGCGCAATTTGATATAAGCCCCAACCGTTTTTAACCGCGGCTTGCACAATGGCTTCGTGCGGCATGCTGTCTTCTGCAAAACGCACGCGCATCATATTGTTTTCTAATGTTTCCGCTTCCGAAACGCCTGCGATTTGCAATAAATCTGATGCTTGTGGCGCATTTTTAAAGCCAATTAATAATTTATTACCGATGCGCTGACGTTTTAGCACGTCAATACCTCCATTAAATACCAGCTTGCCCTTATCAATAATCTGCACATGGTCACACACCATTTCTACTTCTGGCAAAATGTGTGTGGATAAAATCACGCTGTGATCAGTGCCAATTTCGCGAATCAGCGTACGAATATCACGGATTTGAATCGGATCTAAGCCCACTGTTGGTTCATCCAAAATAACCACCATTGGGTTATGAATAATCGCTTGTGCAATACCTACACGTTGTTGATAGCCATTAGATAGATTCTCAATCAAACGTTTGCTCATATGCGTTAAACCGCAACGCTCTTTGGCATTCTCAACGGCTTTTTTGATATTGCGACTAGAAACTCTATGCAATCTTGCTGCGATAGTTAAGTATTCATCTACGGTAAATTCTTTATACAGAGGTCGCATTTCAGGCAGGTAGCCGATTAATGCTTTGGCTTCTTTGGGTTTTTCAATCATATCAATACCACAGATTTTGACTGAACCAGCACTGGGTGCCAAGTTGCCAGTCAGCATCTTCATAGTGGTGGATTTGCCTGCGCCATTGGGGCCTAAAAAGCCCAATACTTGGCCTTGAGTAAGATTAAAGCTAACGTTACTCACTGCCTCGCGGCCACCATAAATACGCGTCAGCTCTGACGCTTCTACTGTTAAATTTGTCATCATTATTGTCTTAATTCGTTGCCTAAACTCAATGGCTTCTAAGAAACAAAATCGCTAGATTAGTTTCAAGCAAAAAGTTATAGTCTTATATAAATACAAATGAAATATTGCTTAACCTTTAATTATGGATGAACTTGCATTAACTGTCACGGACTAAACACTATTGGCAAATAATCTTGCTGAAAATTGGTGCTTAAATCAAGTCTTACAAAAGTATATGGAAACCAAATAATGCCGCCCATCAAAAAAATAGCACTCGCACTTTTAATATCATTCTCAACTGCTGGTAGTCTTAGTGTTCAAGCAGAGTCGGTTGTGCCAATGACCAAAGCGCCTACCATTTCAAGCGCCACACCAGAATTTGTTTATAAATATTTACTGGGTGAAATTGCTGGGCAACGAGGTGATATTAGGTTAGCCAGCCAGTTATTTTTAGATTTAGCCAAGCAAACACGTGATGCACGATTGGCTGAACGCGCAGCCAAGGCAGCTGCTTATGCAAACCAGCCGGGTTTGGCTTTGCAAGCTGCGACTTTATGGGTTGAATTAGATCCAGCCTCACTCGAAGCACAGCAAGCATCAAGCCAGTTATTAGTAGCTAGCGGCAATATAAATCAAGCTAAACCTCATATTAAACAATTATTGAAAAGGCCAGAAACACGCGCTAACGGCTTTTTGTATCTCAATACATTATTAGCCAATCAAAAAGATAAAAATGAAGTATTGGCATCTATTAAGGAGTTTGCTGCGCCTTACCCCACTTTACCAGAAGCCCGTTTGGCCGTCGCACAAGCAGCCATCATTGCTGATAACACCGCTGTTGCCAAATCTGAGCTGGTAGCTGCGGATAAGCTACGTCCTGGCTGGGAAATTGCCGCACAGTTAAATGGTCAAATTCTCTTTAAAGAAGCACCTAGCAAAGCCATAAGTTTCTATCAAAGTTTCTTAAAGGAATACCCCAATGCCAATGAAGTGCGAATGACTTACGCTAAAACCTTAGTCAATCAAAAACGTCATGCTGAAGCAAAACCAGAGTTTGTTAAACTAGTGAATGAATCAAATGGTAGCCCTGAAATAAGTGCGGTTGTTGGATTATTATCTTTAGAATCAAATGACTACAGTGATGCTGATAAGTATTTTGAACAAGCGCTTGCTAACGGCTTTAAAGAGCCCGAGCAACTCTATATTTACTTAGGCCGCAGCAGCGAGCGCCAAAAAAATGATGTGAAAGCGCTTACTTGGTACGATAAAATCCAACCAAATAGTGAGCGTTACTTAGAAAGCCGGCTATCTGCTGCTAATGTGATTGCGCGCACTCAAACGGTAGATGCAGCAATCGCAATGCTTGATAACGTCGATGAGTTAACGCCCGAACAGCAAATAATTATTATTCAAACCCAAGCCAACATGTTGGGCCAAGCCAAACGTAATCAAGAGTCATTTGATTTAATAGAGACTGCGGTTAAAAATTTACCTAACTCGCCTGAGCTCATTTACGATTATGCAATGGCAGCAGAGCGCTTAGGCAAACTGGACGTAATGGAAACAGAGCTGCGTAAAGTGATTCGCATGAAGCCAGATTTTGCTGCTGCGTACAATGCACTGGGTTATTCGTTTGCAGACCGCAGCATTAATCTGGATGAAGCAAAAACATTAATAGAAACCGCGTTAAAACTTCAACCAAATGACCATTACATGTTAGACAGTTTGGGTTGGGTTCATTACCGTCTAGGCAACTTAGATTTGGCTGTAGAAAATCTGCGTAAAGCTTATGATATGCAAGCAGACCCTGAAATTGCGGCACATTTAGGTGAAGTACTTTGGAAGCAAGGTCAACAAGAGGAAGCGAAGAAAATTTGGGGCCTTGCCTTAAAAGAGTTTCCAGCGAATGATTTATTGGTAGCAACCGCCAAAAAATTTAATTCTTAATTATCACCTTGCTCGACTGGCGTTGGCCAATAGCTACTAGCAATGTCGATTAAGTACATTATTAAGCTACAATCCATTTAAGTTAACCACTTAAATGGATTTTCTCTTGTTTAATTACCGCTATTTTCTGTACTGCATTATTTTACTGCTTAGTGCTTGCACAACATTGTCTAAGCCACCAACCCAGCAGTCATCAATATTATCTACGATTTACCAACAGCATCTTGACAAACTAACCGCTATAAAAGGCTTTTCACTTAAAGGTCGTCTAGGTGTTGTCACGCAGAAACAAGGTTTTTCAGGTAGCCTCGACTGGCAACGCAGCCTGACTGAAGACAATATCAATGTGTACTCTCCTGTCGGCGGAAAAGTGGCTAATATTTATAAAGACGCAACTGGCGTAACGCTTACTAAGCAAGATGGGCAAAGTGTTCGCGCGCAAAACGCAGAAAGTTTAACTGAAACTACTTTAGGTTTTAGATTGCCACTAACTGGGCTGAGCGATTGGGCATTGGGCAAACCAACGGCAAGCAATATCGAGGCAAGTACTTGGGATGAAAATGGCCGATTATTAACTTTAAAACAAGATGGCTGGGATATTAGCTATGAAAATTATATTGAAGTTAACGGTCAATTTTTACCGAAAAAAATAGTATTAAAAAGTGAGCCGCTTAATTTAAAATTTTTGATTGAAAACTGGTTAAGTATCACACAGTAACTAATACAACTATGTTTAGTTTTTCTGAGTAATTTTAGAGCCATCACCCAACAATGCAAGATTTTCAAACCTTTTTAGCGCCTGCAAAAATTAATTTATTTTTGCACATCACCGGCCGCCGTGCAGATGGCTATCACACCTTGCAAAGCGTATTTGAGCTACTGGATTTTTACGACATAATTCAGGTTAAGTCTAACCCCTCAGGGCAAATTTCACGTATAAATGCCATACCAAATGTGCCAGAAAGCCAAGATTTAACAGTGCGGGCAGCAATTGCCTTACAAAAAGCCACTGGCTGCCAACAAGGCGCTGATTTTCATATTGAAAAGCATATTCCAATGGGCGGCGGCTTGGGCGGCGGCAGCTCAGACGCAGCAACCGTTTTAATGGCTCTCAATCATTTATGGCAACTGCATTTAACACGCGCTCAACTCATGCGGATTGGTCTCACTTTGGGCGCCGACGTTCCTGTGTTTATTTTTGGGCAAACAGCATGGGCTGAAGGTATTGGTGAGCTATTGTCACCTATGAATTTGCCGTCACAAGCCATTAAACTGCAGCAAGAACCATATTATGTCGTGTTAACACCCAACATTCATGTGCCAACTGCGCAAGTTTTTACACATCCGCGATTGACAAGAGACACGAAACCATTGAAAATAGCGGACTTTTCAAGCGGTACATTTGATCACTTAACCAGTAGGTGCTTTAAAAATGACCTTGAAGACATTGTGTGTGAGTTATTTCCTGCAGTTGCATCCACCTTAAAATGGTTAAATCAATTTGGTGACGCAAAAATGAGCGGCTCAGGCGCATCAGTATTTGTAATGGTGAAAACAAAACAAATTGCTGATGAACTAATTGCAAAAAAACCTGCCAATACCAGCGGATTTATAGCAAAAGGATTAAATAAACACCCGCATTATGATTTAGTAGTTTGATTTATTGGGGAGTCGCCAAGCTGGTTAAGGCACCGGATTTTGATTCCGGCATGCGAAGGTTCGAATCCTTCCTCCTCAGCCAGTATTTAGTGTGTAGATAATACATCTGCATAGATTTTGAATAGTAAGCGTGTAGATGCGGGTATGTAAACCCCATGATTTACACGCTTTTATTTTTTGTTAAATTAGCGCCGTATTTTGCTATTTTAACAAGTAAAAATATTATAAAAAAACAATATAAATACTTTAGTATCGCAGATCTAGACACAAGGGGCGGCATTTTGAGTAACGGCAATATGATGGTGTTTACAGGCAATGCCAATCCAGAGCTTGCGCAACAAGTTGCAGAGCATTTAGGTATTGAGCTAGGCCGCGCTGATGTTGGCCGCTTTAGCGATGGCGAAGTGATGCTTGAGCTACTTGAAAATGTACGTGGTAAAGATGTCTTTGTGCTGCAATCAACCAGCCACCCAACCAATGACACGTTAATGGAAGTCATGGTGATGGTAGACGCGTTACGCCGCTCATCAGCTGGTCGCATTACGGCTGCGATTCCATATTTAGGCTATTCTCGCCAAGATCGCCGTCCGCGTAGTGCACGCGTAGCGATTACCGCAAAAGTAGTAGCGAATATGTTAACGAGCGTTGGTGTAAATCGCCTACTAACCATGGACTTGCACTCTGATCAGATTCAAGGTTTTTTTGATATTCCAGTCGATAATATCTATGCAACACCGATTTTGCTGGATGATTTGCTTAAGCAAAATTATGAAGATTTAGTGGTCGTTTCACCAGATGTTGGTGGTGTGGTTCGCGCGCGTGCTTGTGCTAAACAGCTTAACTCTGATTTAGCCATTATTGATAAACGTCGCCCTAAAGCCAACGTGGCAAAAGTCATGAATATCATTGGTGAAGTCGCTGGCCGTACCTGCGTGATTATGGATGACATGGTGGATACTGCGAACACACTGTGTGAAGCCGCAGCTGCATTAAAAAATCAAGGCGCGAAACGTGTATTGGCCTATGCTACACACCCTGTTTTATCAGGCAGTGCGGTAGATCGCATTATGAATTCAGCTTTAGATGAATTAGTGGTGACCAACACGATTAAATTGAGCCCAGCATCTACCAATTGTACAAAAATTCGCCAGCTAAGTGTTGCTGGCTTGTTGGCAGAAACGATTAAACGCATTAGCCAAGAAGAGTCTGTTTCTTCTTTATTCATGGATTAACGCTCATCGTTAACTAAAGGATGAGCAATAAAGTTTTAGTCTACGCACTGGTCGCGGTGTGTAGTTTTAGTGCAGTACCGCTGATAGTTAACACGAACTAACACAGCAAAATTAGGAGTAATAAAATGAGTATCGAAATTAATGCAGTCAAACGTGACGTTAAAGGTACGGGTGCGAGCCGCCGTGCACGTCGCGCTGGCAATGTACCAGGTGTGGTTTATGGAGCTGGTAAAGATGCCGTAAATCTTGAGTTAAATCATAAAGAATTGTTTCTACAATTCCGTCATGAAGCGTTCCATGCTTCTATTTTGAGCCTAAATATCGGTGGCAAAAAAGAGAATGTATTGTTACGTGATTATCAAATGCACCCAGTGCGCAACACTATTCAACACATTGATTTTCAACGTGTTTCAGCTACTGAAAAAATTCACGTTAAAGTGCCATTCCACTTCTTAAATGAAGATGTTGCACCAGGCGTTAAATTAGGTGGTGGTATTGTGGCGCATATCCTTACTGAGGCTGACGTAAGCTGCTTACCAAAAGACTTACCTGAGTTTATTGAAGTTGACGTTGCAGCACTTGAAATTGGTCAATCAGTACATTTATCAGAAATTAAATTGCCAAAAGGCGTTGAATTCGTTCAATTAGCGCATAACAACGATGCCGCAGTTGCAGCAATTGCCAAAACACGCGGTAGTCTTGCTGATGATGCTGCTGACGCTGCTGTTGCAGCAGATGCAGCGGCTGAATCAGCAACTCCAGCATCTTAATTTTTGCTCAATATAAAAACGCGCACTTTTTTCACATAGTGCGCGTTTTTTTATTTTCTAGCGTCAATTATTTTAAATTAAAATAGTCACCATGAGCGGCATTAAACTTTTTGTAGGCCTGGGCAACCCTGGCGATAAATATATCGCCACTCGCCATAACGCAGGCTTTTGGTGGATAGACCAAATTGCGGTGCAAACCAATATCAACCTTGCTGTAGACGCTAGAATGTTTGGCATTGTGGGTAAACTTGAGCAAGATAAATGGCTGTTAAAGCCCACTACGTTTATGAATGCCAGCGGAAAGTCCATTGCAGCACTTGCCAACTATTACAAAATTCAACCAGCTGAAATTTTAGTCATTCACGATGAGCTAGATTTGCCAGCAGGTATGGTTAAATTAAAATTCGGTGGCGGTCATGGTGGCCACAATGGCTTAAGAGATACACATGCCGCACTTGGCACGGCAGATTATTGGCGTTTACGCATTGGCATTGGTCACCCAGGTGACCGTAACGAAGTAGTAAATTATGTGCTAAAAGCACCATTTAAAGATGAGCAAGCCGCTATAGATGATGGTATTACAAAAAGCGCAAACCTCTTAGATGCATTAACAGCAGGTGACTTTGAAAGCGCCATGTTAAAATTGCATACTAAGACTTAGATTTCCAACTATAAAACACTGTTATTCCATTCAGATTTCACGCAAGACTTAAGGTTTAAGTCACAGGCGTTGAGCTTTGAAGAGATGAGACAGTACAAATAGTACGGTAAAATCTTTGAAATCAGAGTTATTAAAATAAAATTTAACGCAGAGATTGCGTGAAATATGATTGGAATAAAATATGAAGTGCGGAATTGTAGGTCTACCCAATGTAGGCAAATCCACCCTATTCAATGCCATTACCAAAGCGGGCATTGCAGCAGAAAACTATCCCTTTTGCACCATTGAGCCAAACGTTGGTATTGTAGAAGTACCCGATCCGCGCTTACAGCCATTGATTGATATTGTAAAACCGCAAAAAGTACAGCCAGCTATTGTTGAATTTGTGGATATTGCAGGCTTGGTTGCAGGGGCATCTAAAGGCGAAGGCTTGGGCAACAAATTCTTAGCCAATATTCGCGAAACCGATGCTATTGCACACGTGGTTCGCTGCTTTGAAGACGGCAATGTAATTCACGTTTCTAACAAAATCGACCCGTTATCGGATATTGAAGTGATTAATACCGAATTAGCATTGGCCGACATGGAAACGGTTGAAAAAACCATGCAGCGCGAAAGCAAAAAAGCCAAAAGCGGCGATAAAGATGCCATTGCATTACTTGCCGTTCTAGACAAAGTTTTGCCTTGCTTAAACGAAGCCAAAGCTGTGCGTACACTAGGCTTAGATGCAGACGAACTGCAACTGCTAAAGCCATTATGCTTAATCACCGTAAAACCTGTCATGTACCTAGCCAATGTGGATGAAAAAGGCTTTGAGAACAATCCACTACTAGATAAAGTAGTCGCTCTAGGCAAAGCAGAAAACGCCCCTGTGGTATGTATTTGCGCCAAAATTGAAGGCGAAATTTCTGAGCTGGAAGAAGAAGATAAATTATTATTCTTATCAGAGCTAGGTCAAGACGAACCAGGCCTTAACCGCGTGATTCGTGCCGCTTACGACTTATTAGGCCTGCAAACATACTTCACCGCTGGCGTGCAAGAAGTGCGCGCTTGGACCGTTAAAAAAGGCGCCACCGCCCCACAGGCTGCTGGCGTTATCCATACCGACTTTGAACGCGGATTTATTCGTGCAGAAGTGATTCAATACGATGAATACGTTAAAAACAAAGGCGAACAAGGTAGCAAAGAAGCGGGCAAAATGCGTTTAGAGGGCAAAGAATACATTGTGCAAGATGGTGATGTGATGCACTTTAGATTTAATGTTTAGCGTTATCAGATTGAAGGTCTAGCCGCCAAAGATTAATTGTCTCATGTTAAAAATTAACTTCGCTTAAAAGTGAAGTTAATTTTGACAACATCTCACTAAACACTAGAATTGCGTATTTACCATGAGTTAATTAAAATTTCGCATAGAGTTTACATTGTGATGTAGCTTAGCTGGCTAGAGAACCAGATTCATAATCCACCCACTTATTCTTCTGTAAGCGTTTATACAAGCCATTCCTAAATATCCGATTCCTAGCAGTTGCACAATACTTGCAGAGTTAGGAAAGATTCAGGGTTTATGGCTACCATATCCAAGAATAAATTCGACACATACATGGCTCAGGTTAGACGTACTGGCTTACTTCCCCTGCCCAAACTGTAATGGTCTATTTTTGTGAAACACTTAATTAGAGACTTTTTTGTTGCCTTGCTTCATATTCTACAGGCGAAATATTGCCCAATGTTGAATGGCGTCATTTTTGGGTATAAAACGATTCAATATAATCAGCAATATCTCCCATGCCCTCAGCTCTAGTTTTGTATTGTCGGTGATTGACCCTTTCTGATTTTAAACTTCTAAAAAACGTTCGGTCACCGCATTTTATAAGCAATTGCCATGGCGGCTCATACTTGCCGTAATATTGTGCTTAACTAATGCTTTTTGAAACGCATCGCTACTGTATTGCACCCCTTGATCGTTGTGAAACAATACAGGTTTTGTGGTTGTCTGAATTGCATCGCCAAGTTAATTGCCCTTAAACTTAACTCACTATTAGGTTGGTTTGAGAGCACCCAACTCACAACATGTCTTGAATACAAATCCAAAACAATGGCTAAGTAAAGCCAACCTTGGTTGGTACGAATGTAAGTAACGTATTGGTGCTAGATGGATTAAATTGACGATTTAAGCTATTGGGTGCAACCGTGCTTGGTTTGCCTGCCACAGGATTGCGATGCTGCTTAAGCCGTTTGGCTTTTAGTTGCAAGGCTTGCATTAAGCTACTCACTTTGTAGCGCCCTACAGCAAAACCTTGTGCATTGAGTTCAACGCGCATACGCCTACTGCCATAAGCGGCGTGTACATCCGCATGAGTGCGGCACGCAACTTAACTGCGTGAGCATCAATAGCTTTAGGGGCTGCACGACGATAATAGGTAGTGCGTGCATGACCTAAGTTGCGACAAATGTCGGTCACGCTAAAATACGCCTTCTTCAGTTTGAGCGCGACGGCTTGTTGCTCGCTTACATTTCGATGGCGAAGAAGGCGGAAGATTTTTTAGTAAATCATTATCTTTTTTAAGTTGCCGATTCTCGGCTTCAAGCGCTTGTATGCGTTGCTGTTCAGGTACTAAAGCACGAGCTTGAGGCGTAACGCCTAATAACTCCAGCTTATATTGACTAGTCCAGCGTTGCATAGAAGACAATCCAACTTGCATCGCATTAGCCGCTTGACTCATGGTGTAGCCTTGATTAACTACTAAATTGAAACATTCTTGCTTAAATTCTGTTGTTAATACTCGCCTTGCTTTACTCGTTTTGCACCTCTTGAAGTTAATTATAACCTCTAAGAAAGTGTTGCGTTAAACTAGTCCATTACACTAGCAATCGCTGATTTACCTGACTTGTAGCGTGGACGACGATACCCGCCGCGCACCGACTTAAGCTTGGCGCCTAGCCAGAGGCTTCACCAGTCTTAAAGCCTGCTTCACGTAAGTCACAGCGTACACGTGGACTGCCGGATATGCCTTGGCTATCCTCATAGGATTGCTTAATCTCCACCAGTAGCTTTATATCTTCTATAGCGCGTGACGATAAAGGCTCGGCTTTCCAAGCGTAATAGCCATTGCGATTTACCTTGAGTGCTCGGCACATACTGACCACCCTAAACTCACTTAGGTGTTGGTCAATAAAGGTGTACTTCACTCTTGGTGGCTGGCAAAGTACTCGGCAGCCTTTTTTAGGATGTTACGTTCTTCTGTGGCGCGTTTTGAGAGCTGCATTGAGCCAACTCACTTCTTGCTTGAGAGCAGCAATATCTTTGCTAAATTGTGGTTTTTTCTGTAAGTCGGCTTCGCGTAGCCATTTGTAAAGACTTTAATCTGACACACCTAAACGCTTGAATACTTCTTCAAACACCAAGACCGTATTAACTGATTTTTTTGAGTGGTTTAGCCTTAAATTCGGCTTTATATCTGATGCCCTTAATTACTCTTTCTCTGCCATTATTTCGTCTTTGTTTTTAGCAGAGCGGGTGATTGGCAAATGCCTTCAAATGCATCTAGAGTGAATTAATATACCTTTTATAGCTTTCAACTCTCAATTTTTCTATGAGAAAATCGATATCCGAAAAAGAGTCTACAGAAAAGCAATGTGAATTTTTTAAAGAAGGTTTACAAACATACATTCCAAATGGGTTATTTCTTGCGTCTAGTATCCCTTTAAGAGCTAAGCTAAGTCTTTTTGGAGATTGTATTACTAACATCGATCCAAATTTTCTTAAAGGCAAAATAGCATGTGTTAGTGCACTACCTTCCACGCCAATAACCATGGGAGTATTCCATAACCGCTTTACTATTTCTTTTGCAGACATCTTTTCTAAATCTAGAATATTGAAATTTTGTTTCTTCAAATGTGCGATTAGCTCATTCTCATTATCCAGCACTCTGGGAGCTCCTTGGGTATTCGAACCTCTCAGTATGTATGTACCTGAGAAATTGGCATCTTGGAAATTGTACTGCTCAAGCTCCTGCCTTAATGATTGATATCTATTTTGTTTGTAAGAGTTTTGACTTGAGTCAGTCAACAGATATAAGTTTTCTACAATACCCCTAAACCCGTAATTTATTCCAATATTAAATATATCAAGATACTCCCTTGAGTGCTGCCAGCCATCAGGTTTTCGAAATGCTATAGATTGTGATGAGTCAAAATCGATTTTTGCTGCTGGCAACTCATCTAGAAACCAATCGCCATAATATATTTCGCTGTTCGAATTTGAAATTAAAATGGCTGATTTAATTTTTTGATATGAAGTTTTGCTGGAGGGATAAATTTTTGCACGAAAATACTCCTTATTGCAGTTTACAGCGCCTCCACCAAAAACATAGCTTCTCCCGAAAGGAAGCAATTTAGTTGGTTTGAATGTTGCTTCAGTTATAAATAGTGACTCTAATGTACGCTCCAATCCAATTGACTCAACAGCACATCCAGTAAATCTAGCTAGTTGTTTTTCAATGATAATGGGAGCGGGTATAATATGCTTTTCAGCGGCGCATAAAGTTATTGCGTCAACAGCATCCTCCAATTGGTCAGTTGTGCGCTGTGTGCAAAATGATAGTGCCGCTAACTTCTGAAGCTTATCTAAAATCACTATGATTCCTCAACTTTAAAGGTACACTTACCCACAAATAGGGCAACATATATCTTGCGATAATTTAAGCAAAACCATGTTGTATCTCATCTAGGATAATATTGCAATATTATCCCAATATACATATTCCATTCGCCGACTCTCAGCGTTTGGAGATTCAATATGTTCTTAGTCTTGCGTTTAGGCTTCTGCAAGAGAAGATTATTACGTAAGTCTCCAGAATTAACCAAGCCAGGATTATATTCATGGATACCCGACTTTAATTGAAAGCACTTACTTTTTACTACGATTTTAAAGCGGTCACTCAAGAAAAAAAGCCCAGCGATTACTCACTGGGCTAATTAAATTAGTATTTAAACTAATTATTTGTTCATTACGTACATTGTTACTTCAAAGCCAAAACGCATTTCTGTTGCTGCTAGTGTTGTCCACATAATAATTTCCTTTAAATTTGGCGCCTCAGAATTATTCGCTTCGTATGTATATTATGCGCGCCCGCTTAAAAACTACTCCATGCGCTTGGCGTAAATAAGCCTACTAATTTTACTTAATAAAGTATCTTAATTGCTAGGCTTTTTAGTTACTTGCCCATCTTTGTAGTGCAATTCCGATTTTAGCTTTCCGTCTTTATCCCACATATACTCTGCACCCTCTTTTTTTCCATGCAGAAAGTTTGATTCTGCTCGTTGCTGTCCATTTTCGTACCATTGTTTAAAGCTTCCATGCTCTCGGCCACCTTTGTAGTGCGCCTCTAGCTTCATTTGACCGTTTTCGTACCATTGATTCCAAACGCCATCTTCTTTGTCATCCACATAATTAGTTTGGATTTTAATGCGCCCACTTTCATACCAGAATATTTCTAGGCCTTGTTTTTTGCCATTTTGAATATTCACTTCGTATTTTGGACCGCCGTTAATAAATTGCTCAGTGTATTTTCCAGTAAAAGTTTTTTCAAAAAATGTTTGAGCGAATGCACTAGTATTCGCGCAGATTAGGCATATTACTAATAGTGTGATTTTAAGTTTTTTCATATTAGGCTGGGCAAGATACGACTTTTAATAGATATTTAAACAGTCAAATTGTTCCTTAATTATTATTGCAAACAAAAAAGCCCAGCGATTACTCACTGGGCTTTTAGTTTATTCGCATCTAGCTATTAAGCTAGGTAGCTTTAAACTAATTATTTATTCATTACGTACATTGTTACTTCAAAGCCAAAACGCATTTCTGTAGCTGCTGGTGTTGTCCACATAATAATTTCCTTTAAATTTGGCGTCTCATAATGATTCGCTTCATGTTTTGCATTATGCGCGCCGCATCAAAAACCGCCCTATGTGCTTAGCGTAAATATGCCTAATGATTTTGCGTAAATGAGCAGAGCTTTTAACTTTTGCGATTAGCCTTATATAAAACCAGTTAAAATAATTGAATCGTACTTAACCAGTTTAATGAAGGGAATTTTATGAGTGCTTATCAGGTATTAATTACAGGCGCCAACCGTGGCTTAGGTCTTGAATTCGCCAAACAATACGCGGCTGATGGCTGGGGTGTGCTGGCTTGTTGCCGCAACATTGAGAGCGCTCATGAGTTAAAATCGTTAGCCGATGAGCATGACAATTTGCAAATCTTAGCTTTGGATGTAGGTGACTTTAAGCAAATTGATGCGTTGGCTTTACAGTTAAAAAATCAGCCAATTGATGTGTTAATTAATAATGCAGGCGTTTACCCTGACAGCACTTTTGGTGACACGAATTATGACGAGTGGGCAGAGGCATTTAAGATTAATGCGATGGCTTCACTCAAAATGTCAGAGGCGTTTGTGCAGCACGTAGCTAAAAGTCAGCTTAAAAAAATCGCCACACTTTCTAGCAAAATGGGCAGCATTGATGATAATAGCAGCGGTGAAAGTTATATTTATCGCAGCAGCAAAACAGCGGTAAACATGGTGATGAAAAGCCTATCGATTGATTTAAAGTCTTATGGCATTAGCTTTGTAACCTTGCACCCTGGTTGGGTTCAAACCGATATGGGTGGACCTAATGGCTTAATTAATGCGCAAACCAGCGTAACAGGTTTGCGCAAAGTCATTGAAAACTTAAGTTTAGCCAATACAGGCCAATTTATTGCGTTTGATGGAAAATGTATTGCTTGGTAATTGTTACACAGCCTTGATCTAGATGGCTTTAAAAGGTGTGCGGTCTTCCAGCTCACTGGTGTAGGCTGCAACGCCATTACCTTCTCTTTCTAAAAACTGCTCAATGGCGGCTTCAAAATCGGGATGTGCGATTTTGTGGTAAGAGCAGGTAGGTCGCGGCTCGAACCCGCGCGCTAATTTATGCTCACCCTGCGCGCCGCCTTCAAAATAGGTGATATTTTCTGCAATACAAAATTGCTGTGCTTGGTAATAGCACAACTCAAAATGTAGGCCAGAAATAAACTCAACAGCGCCCCAGTAGCGGCCATACAGCGTATGTTGATTATAAATATTCAGCGTGCTGGCCACTGGCTTACCCTCTGTTTCTGCCACAATCAATAAGATGTTTTGCGGCATACTCTTGCCAATTAGGTGGAAAAACTCCCTTGTTAAATAAGGTGTAGAGTGATGTTCGCGATAAGTATTGCTGTAACACTGATAGAAAAAATCCCAGTCGTCAGCAGTTGCCTCACTGCCTTTTATTTGCCTGCACATCACGCCTGCTTGTACTATTTTTTTGCGTTCTTGATGAATTTTTTTACGTTTATCGTGGCTTAAAGTCGCTAAAAAATCTTCAAAATTTTGATAATTTTTATTTTGCCACCTGAACTGCACGCCTGTACGTTTTAGCCAGCCAACTGAGGCTAATTGTGCCGCGCTTAACTCATCGGGAAACAAAACATGTGCGCTAGATAGCTGGTGTTGATGCATCATATTTTCTAATGCTTCAATCATGAGCAACTGAACTTCTGACTGATTCTCTAGTAGCTGATGACTGAGTAAACGACTGCTGGTGATAGGCGAAAATGGAATAGCGGATAACAACTTTGGATAATAATTAAATCCGCTGCGTTGATAGGCGTCTGCCCATGCCCAATCAAATACATATTCGCCATATGAATGATTTTTTAAATACAGCGGCATTGCGCCCACTAAACGACTGTTTTGTTTAACAATAAGTGGATGTGGCATCCAGCCAGTGCCCTGCCCAACCGAACCTGAATTTTCAAGCGCACTTAAAAAGGCATGGCTGATTAAAGGCGTGCCGTCAGTCAATGCATCCCAATCAGCAGGCGTAACTTCGTTGATACTGCTGATAATTTCTGCAGAAAATGCTTGTAATGATTGTGGCGTATTTTGGAAGAGCGTCATACCAATACTTTTAACCTAATTGCTAAGGTTTATCAATTCTATTGAGTAGGAGTAGCGTTGCAGTGAATGGTTTTAAAAAATTAACCATTAAATTATGGTTAAGTATTAAGTTAACGATGGATTAACTAGGACGTTTGCGTGGATTTGATGCTTCTTTATTTATTTTACTTCTAGTTTTATTTTTGATTTCAGCTTCTGTGTCTAAAATTTTCTGGGCTTCCATTTTAGCCTCTGCTGCTTTTTGACGTTCGATGGATTTTGCTTGAGCCAACTCTAACTCTTCTAGCGTGATGACATTATTTTCGTCGACATCAACAAAGTTAAAATGGCGGGCAATTTGTGGTAAACATAAAGTCGCTTCTTCGCGATCTATTGAATCATCATTATCTTTATTACACTCATTAAACCGAGCTTGAACACTTTCTTTCATGGCTTTGCGCTTTTGCTCAATTTGCGCGTGCTCGGGGTCTGTAGACCTTGCATAATCCGCTAATGCCTTACGCAAACGCGCTCTATCATCAGGACTAAAATTATACTCCAATGTTTTTTCTAAACCGCTTTCATCAATCTGCTCTAGAAGCGTTTGATCATCTAATGCCACAACATTTTTGCCGCCAGCATGCAGGGGAGTGGCAACCAAATTGCCAAATAAAGCGAGCAGTGACAAAGCTGGCGTTAAATAATGTACATTGAGATGCATTGTTTAATGAATACTCGTTCTCTTTAGTGTTTTTTTGTTTAGAAAAGCTGACTGACCAACAAAGTTTTGCAATCATGAATCAGCATTGTTAATGCAATGTTTCATAAAACTGAATAATTGTAACTATTTGTAACATCAGTGTTTTATGTTGTTATGACGCGTTTAATCTCTGAAAAGTTTTCACAATTCTAGATTTATTCATTCTTAGAACATATACTACGTTTTGAGTAACACGATGTTGCCGATTCAATCATACTGAAAGCGTAGATAATGGCTGAAAACAAAAAAATACTAATGGTAGACGATGACATGCGTATGCGTGAGTTGTTGCAACGCTATCTTACCGAGCAAGGCTTTAACATTAAAACGGTATCATATTCAAAAGAAATGGATGCCATAATTGCAAATGAGCCGTTTGATTTACTAGTGCTAGATTTAATGTTGCCAGGAGAAGATGGTTTAGCGATATGCCGCCGTTTACGTGCGAGCAAATTCACCACGCCAGTTATTATGTTAACAGCCCGAGGCGACGAGGTTGACCGCATTATCGGATTGGAAATGGGTGCTGATGATTACCTACCTAAACCATTTAATCCGCGTGAATTGCTAGCCCGTATCAACGCAGTACTGCGTCGCCATGAGCACAACCCAGATGCAGAAAATTCAGGCAAATTAGAAACATTCACCTTTGGTGAGTTTGTATTTGATCCATCTAGCCGTAGCTTAAGCCGAAACGGTATGCCAATTACAATTACCAGCGGTGAATTCGCACTGCTTAAAGTATTTACAGAACATCCGCGCCAACCACTTTCGCGCGATAGGCTTATGCAATTAGCGCGCGGACGCGAGCTAGATGTGTTTGACCGTAGTATTGACGTGCAAGTATCACGCTTGCGCCGCATTGTAGAGCCAGACCCATCGCATCCACGTTATTTACAAACCATGTGGGGGTTTGGCTACGTATTTATTCCTGATGGCGAAGCGTCGCACTAAATTGCGCCATTCAAGTCATATGCATTCTCTCATTCTTTAAATTATCGCATTGAGATTTTTACCACGCCGATTACTTTCTCGCCTCATGTTGCTTATCGCCATCTTGCTGGCGGTGAGCATTTATGCATCACTCAAGATTTTTGATTATTTTGACCGCGAACCACGTGCTACAACTGCTGCACTGCAAGCTGTTACTATTGTTAACTACACCCGCGCCTCATTAATTGCCTCCCACGAAAATCGCCGTTTAGCTTTACTTTCTGAACTATCCGGTCGCGAAGGCGTGCGCGTGTATGCGGCTGATTTTTTAGAAGATATTGAACCACTACCAAACGATGCTTTTATTAATTTAATTGCAGATAAAATCCGTGAGCGTTTAGGTGTAGAGACCATTATTACCGTGAATCACTATGGTATTCCTGGGTTATGGATTAGCTTTAACGTAGAGTTAGACGATTATTGGGTCGTCATTCCAAAAATTCAGGTTGATAGGCCTTTTCCTTGGCACTGGCTAGGCTGGGGAGCAGTGGTTGGCTTACTTTCATTGTTGGGTGCCTACTTAATTGCAGCGCGTATCAATCGGCCTTTAAATTTGTTAGTGCATGCCGCAGATAGGTTGCGTAACGGCGAGCCTGCACCGCGTTTACCTGAAGATAGCGTGGATGAATTGCGCGAAGTGAGCCGCACTTTTAATGAGATGGCAGAATCTTTAGTGCGTTTAGATAATGAGCGCACCTTACTGCTGGCTGGTGTTTCGCACGACATTCGCACACCACTAGCAAGATTGAGGTTAGCGGTTGAAATGCTGCCAGAAGATGGTTGCAACAGCATGAAAAGCGGCATGATTGAAGATATTGCAGATATGGATAATATCATTCATCAATTTTTAGATTTTGTGCGCGGCGTAGAGGGTGAGCCCACTAAAATGATGGATATTAACATCTTATTGCAAGCACTTTCTGAACGTCAAGCCCGCGCTGGGCGTGATTTAAAGCTCAAATTAACCTCTACTTATTTTATTCCATTGCGCCCTTTGGCTATGCAGCGTTTGTTAGATAACTTGGTTGGTAATGCTTACGCGTACTCAAAAGGCGAAGTGGAAGTAGCCAGTAAGATTACGGCTGAAAAAATTGTGATTAGTGTGCTGGATAATGGCCCGGGTATTCCACCAGAGCATGCCGAACGGCTACTACGTCCATTTGAGCGAATGGATAGTGCGCGCAATAAAAATGAGGGTGGAAGCGGCTTAGGGCTGGCGATTTGTAACCGCATCGCCAAGTTACATCGCGGCAGTTTAGAGCTGGTTAACCGCCCGCAAGGTGGTTTAGAGGCAAGATTAACGTTACCAATACAGAACTAACGGTTCGGTTCAAACCAATTTAATTTCTCACGCAGTTGTACAACTTCGCCAATAATCGTCAAACAAGGCGGCTTCATCTCGGCCATTGCCACTTTTTCGGCCAAATCTGCCAGTGTGGCAGTCACTACTTTTTGGCGCTGGGTCGTGCCTTGTTGCACAACAGCAACTGGCATTGTGGCTGGTACTCCGTGTTGGATTAACTTTTCGCAAATCTCTTTTAAGCCGACCAAACCCATATAAATCACCACAGTTTGGCGCGGACGGCTCATTGCAATCCAATCTAAATCGAGTGTTAACTCTTTATTAGCATTCGCTTTAAGGTGTCCTGTAATAAAAAGACAAGCTTGCGCATAATCCCTATGTGTTAAAGGAATCCCCGCATAGCTAGAAACGCCATTGGCCGCTGTAATACCAGGCACTACTTGAAACGGCACGCCATGTTGCATCAGTGTTTCAATCTCTTCACCGCCGCGTCCAAAAATAAACGGGTCGCCACCTTTTAAACGCAATACGCGCTTGCCTTGCAATGCTAATTTTGCGAGCAACTCGTTGATTTCCTCTTGCGGCATGGTGTGCTGGTCGCGCGATTTTCCCACATAAATCAATTCGGCATCGCGGCGCACTAATTCCATTACTTCGGGGCTGACTAATTTATCGTACACGCACACATCGCACTGCTGCATCAATCTTAACGCTCTAAAAGTCAGCAAATCTGGGTCGCCTGGGCCACCACCCACTAAAAATACTTCGCCTTGGTTTTTGGTCACATCGGCGTCATAAATTAAATTTGTCAATTGCTCACGTGCCGCCTGCTCTTGACCTGATAACACGCGCTCAACAAAACTGCCCTGCAAAACACCTTCCCAAAAAATTCGCCGTGCTTGGGTCGTTGCAAATTTTTCTTTTACTTTCTCGCGAAATTCACCTGCGATATCAGCAATCCGACCATAGGTAGCAGGCAACATCGTTTCGATTTTGGCGCGAATATATCGCGCTAGCACAGGCGCATTTCCTTCAGATGAAATCGCAATCACCACTGGGCTGCGGTCAATAATACTGCCCATGGTAAACGTGCATAAATCGGGTGCGTCGACTACATTGACAGGGATACTCTGCGCTTTTGCCGCCACTGAGACCGCGATATTAACGGCCTCATCATCTGTCGCCGCAATCACCAAACACGCGCCAGCCAGTTGGTTTTGCTCAAAATTGGATGGCACATATTGAATTTTTTGTGCAGCCACCAAATCTTGCAATTCATGGCAAATTTCTGGCGAATATAAAGTGATGGCTGCACTCGCTTTTAATAACATGCTCACTTTACGTGTAGCAACATCACCGCCGCCAATGACGACACAATGGCGTTGTTGAATATTAAAAAAAATAGGAAGTGCCTGCATGAACAAATCGCCTGAGAAGTTACTGCTATTTTAACTGAACTCTGTTTGCAATAAAGCTCAGCTTTTAATTAAAAGGCGCGAATGGCATAAAAAAGCCCCAGCGCAAACACGCTGAGGCCATACTTAACACCTAAAAAAGCCTGAAAATTTACACGAATTATTCTGAAATCTTTTTCAAGTTTTCTAAACCAGATTTAAAGATACCGCCAATCGCTTCTTTTGCGGCGGCATCATCTTGACCTTTTGCACCTGGGTTCGCTGGATCTTTACGTTTAAACATGGCGCGCCATGTCACTAAACTTTTGCCATCGCCTGCTGATTCTACTTTTAATGTTGCGCCATAATCGCGCACTGGCAACACGCTTTCGGTGATTTCATATTTCATGGTCATGCCGGCGGCATCAGTCGCAGTCAGCACTTCATTCACGTTACCGCCGTTATCTTTAATGCTTAACACGCGTGTTGCACCCACTTCATCGGCTTTGCCACTGGTAATTTCTGTTTTTGCAATCGCTGGATGCCAGCTCATATCAGCAAAACTGCCCACTTTTGCCCAAACTTTATCAGCAGGTGCGTTAATTTCAATGGTTTCTTTTAAGCGAATGGTTTCATCAATCGCAGCAGTCGAATTAACTGCCATTAAAAATGTTGAAACAAACACTGCGGTCATTAATTTTTTCATGTAAATCCTTTTAAGTTAACGGTAAAAATAGTCCAAAAAAGACAGCAGAAATATACCTGATTTCTGGCGCAGATTAAACAGCCAGTTTGCGTTAAAATAATGCTTATGTCTTCAGTCATCAATTCACCTAAAAAAGTCTTCATCAAAACCTTTGGTTGCCAGATGAACGAGTACGATTCATCGCGCATGGCCGATATGCTAAATGCAGATAGCGGCATGGTTGAAACGCAATCCGTAGAAGATGCGGATGTGATTTTGCTGAACACTTGCAGCGTGCGCGAAAAAGCCGAAGACAAAGTGTTTAGCCATCTGGGCCGCTTTATTCCGCTTAAAGCAAAAAATCCCAATTTAGTGATTGGTGTTGGCGGTTGCGTTGCTTCGCAGGAAGGCGACAACATCATTAAGCGCGCGCCTTATGTGGATGTAGTTTTCGGCCCGCAAACTTTACATCGCCTGCCTGAGATGATTAAAAACTCTCAATCCAGCGGTAAATCGCAAGTGGATATTACGTTCCCTGAGATTGAAAAATTTGACCATTTGCCACCACCTCGTGTAGAAGGCGTAACGGCGTTTTTAAGCATTATGGAAGGCTGCAGTAAATATTGCAGTTTTTGTGTGGTGCCTTATACACGCGGCGAAGAAGTATCGCGCCCGTTTGACGCGATTTTGTTAGAAGCGGTGCAATTGGCAGAGCAAGGCGTTAAAGAAATTACCCTACTTGGCCAAAATGTGAATGCCTACCGCGCACAATATGAAGGTGTTGAGGCTGATTTAGCGATGCTAATTGAAACCATTGCCGAAATTCCGCAAATAGAGCGCATCCGCTTCACCACTAGCCACCCCAATGAAATGAATCAACGCTTGATTGATTGCTTTGCCAATGTGCCAAAATTGGCGGTTCAGCTACATTTGCCTGTGCAAGCGGGTTCTGACCGTATTTTAATGGCGATGAAACGCAACTATACAGCGCTGCAATACAAATCAATTATCCGAAAATTAAAAACAGCTAGCCCCAATCTTACTTTTACTTCTGATTTTATTATCGGCTTCCCGGGTGAAACCGAAGCCGATTTTGAGGCGACTGCAAAATTGATGCAAGACGTTAGCTTTGATTATAGTTTTAGTTTTTTATACAGCCCGCGACCGGGAACGCCAGCGGCGTTTATTAAAGACGATACACCACAAGAGATTAAATTGGCGCGTTTAAGTAAGTTGCAAGCCATTAACGATGCCCTTGGCGATGCGATCAGCCGCAGCATGCTGGGCAGCACTCAGCGCGTGCTGATAGATGGCGCCTCTCACAAATATCCCGATTTGCTGGCTGGCAAAACTGATAATAACCGCGTAGTGGATATTGCTGGCAACAATGATTTAATCAACACCTTTGTGAACGTAAAAATCACTGATGTATCCAATCCAAAACGATTGCAGGGCCAAATAGTAGAAAAGACGATTTAATCAATGGAAATTACCTTACAACCCGAAGACAATGTTCGCTTAGCAAATTTATGTGGTGCTTTAGACGAGAATATCAAGCAGATTGAAACCGCGCTTGAGGTAAATATTAACCGCCGTGGTGGCACGTTTAATATTAGCGGAAAGCTAGATAACACTAGAATGGCGGCGCAGATGATTGAAAACTTCTATGTGCGCGCCAAAAAACCGCTTGAGTTGGAAGACGTGCAATTAGGCTTGGTGGAAATTGATAAATTAAAGCCAGAAGATGTTTCTAGCACTGCCATGCCCGTTTTAATGACGCGCCGTGGCGATTTGCATGGCCGCACTCCTCGCCAAGTTTCATATTTGCAGCAAATTCAAGATCACGATATCACCTTTGGCATTGGCCCAGCTGGCACTGGCAAAACCTATTTAGCCGTTGCCAGCGCGGTAGATGCCATGACGCGCGACCGTGTAAAAAGAATCGTTTTAGTACGCCCAGCAGTGGAAGCTGGCGAAAAGTTAGGTTTTTTACCAGGCGATTTAAACCAAAAAGTAGACCCTTATTTACGCCCTTTATATGACGCACTGTATGATTTAGCTGGCTACGATACGGTGAATAAAATGTTTGAGCGCGGCGCAATCGAAGTCGCGCCATTGGCTTATATGCGCGGCAGAACGCTGAACCAAAGCTTTATTATTCTAGATGAAGCGCAAAATACAACGCCTGAACAAATGAAGATGTTTTTAACGCGCATTGGTTTTGGTACCAAAGCGGTTGTGACGGGTGATGTGACGCAAATTGACCTGCAACGCCATCAAAAAAGTGGCTTGGTAGAAACCCAAAAAATCTTAAAAGACGTTAAAGGCATCGCCATGACGCACTTTCTTTCTGCTGACGTCGTGCGCCATCCACTGGTGCAAAAAATCATTAATGCTTATGAAGATTACGAACTGAAGCAAAATGAACCATCACGATAATGTAAAGTCAGCTTTATAGGCAGTTTGAAAGCGTCTTCATTACAGATTACTTAACCATTAAAATCAATTAAAAAATGTGGTTAACTCTGTACAAATTGAATATCTCAAAGCAAAGATTGTTTGATCATTTAAAACAGATTAACAAAATTAATGTGTTTTAAATGATCAATGTTTTATTACGCACAAAATGCAAACAAGTTAACCTTTAAAACAAATAGAGGACATTATGGCACTGGTTTCACTACGTCAACTACTAGATCACGCAGCTGAATACGATTACGGCATCCCTGCTTTTAACGTTAACAATATGGAACAAGTACATGCGATTATGCAGGCAGCGGACTCCACCAACAGCCCCGTCATTCTGCAAGCTTCCGCTGGTGCGCGACAATATGCAGGCGAGGCTTTTTTACGACATTTAGTGTTGGCGGCGATTGAATCTTATCCGCATTTGCCTATAGTCATGCATCAGGACCATGGTCATACACCAGCGATTTGTATTCAAGCCATGCGCTCTGGATTTTCGAGTGTGATGATGGATGGCTCGTTGATGGAAGATGCCAAAACGCCATCTACTTATCAATACAATGTTGATGTTTCCAAAAAAGTGGTGGAATTCGCGCATGCGATTGGCGTTTCGGTGGAAGCCGAATTAGGCGTGCTTGGCTCATTAGAAACAGGTTTAGCGAGTGAAGAGGATGGCTCTGGTGCCGAAGGCGTTTTAGACCAATCTCAACTGCTAACAGACCCTGAAGAAGCGGCAGATTTTGTGCAAAAAACAGGTGTTGATGCGTTAGCGATTGCAATTGGCACATCGCACGGCGCCTATAAATTCACTAAGCCGCCAACTGGAAAAACGCTATCGATTCAACGTATTAAAGAGATTCATGCGCGCATTCCAAATACACATCTGGTGATGCATGGCTCTTCATCTGTACCGCAGGAATGGTTAAAAATCATCAATGCTTACGGCGGCGATATGGGGCAAACTTACGGCGTTCCTGTAGAAGAAATTGTAGAAGGAATTAAATACGGGGTCCGCAAAGTCAACATCGACACTGATTTACGCATGGCTTCTAGCGGAGCAATTCGGCAGTTTTTTGAGCAACATAAAAAAGAATTCGACCCTAGAAAATTTTTAACTGCCGCAACTGTTGCCATGCGCGACATTTGCGTAGCGCGTTACGAGGCATTTGGTTCTGCTGGCCACGCAGACAAAATAAAACCGATTTCTTGCGAGCAAATGGCAGAACGCTATAAAAAAGGCGAGTTAGATGCGATTGTTAAGTCGAGCGCAATTGTAAAATCAGGTGCAAAATCATGATTGCAAAAAAAAATAGTCGCCGCAAATTAGTGATTGCTAATTGGAAAATGCATGGCGACATTGTTAGTAACGAAACGTTGCTCAACAAAGTAATGAGTGGCGTTAAGCGCTTTGAAAATGCCGATTATGTGATTTGTCCACCTAACCCCTATCTTTTTCAGGCACGCGAGCTGTTAAGTAACACGGATATTGCTTGGGGTGGGCAAAATGTCAATCAGCATGAAAAAGGCGCATTCACTGGCGCGGTGGCGGCACATATGCTTACGGATTTAGGCTGTACCTATGTGCTACTTGGCCATTCTGAGCGGCGTGTATTGTTTAATGAAACTAACTTAACGGCTGCAGCCAGATTTGATGCTTCTGTTAAAGCTGGTTTAACACCTGTGCTGTGCGTGGGCGAAACATTGGCAGAGCATGAGGCGGGATTAACCGAAGTGATTGTCGCTAGCCAAATGGATGCTGTGATGGCGACCTTAAATGACCAAAGTTTTGCGGCTGCTATGCAAGTGAATATGGTATTTGCTTATGAACCAGTATGGGCTGTTGGTACTGGCAAAACCGCTACACCCGAACAAGCGCAAGCCGTGCATGCGTTTATTCGACATCGAATCGCCATGCGCAACTCAGAAGCAGCTGGGCATGTACGTATTATTTATGGCGGCAGCATTAAGGCCAATAATGCTAAAAAATTATTTGCGATGCCCGATGTAGACGGTGGCTTGGTGGGCGGTGCGTCACTTGCTGCAGAGGAGTTTATTGCGATTTGCAAAGCGGCCAATTAAAGTATTGAATCTCTAAACCGTCATTCCTACGTAAGTAAGAATGACGGGATATTCAGCTTAGCGTTTTTTCTTCTTCGTTGAGTGATAACTGGCGATTCTATCAATCTCGTTTTTGCTACCTAACATAATCGGCACACGCTGATGAATTCCAGTCGAATTCACTTCCAATACGCGCTGCACACCTGTAGTAGAGCCGCCACCAGCCTGCTCCACAATAAAACTCATCGGGTTTGCTTCATACATCAAACGTAACTTACCCGTTTTGGCTTTAGCATCGCTGGGGTACATAAACACGCCGCCGCGCACCAAAATACGGTGTACTTCTGCCACCATCGATGCCACCCAGCGCATATTAAAATCCTTATCGCGCTCACCTTCGGTGCCTTGTAAGCACTCATCAATATAGCGCTGTACTGGCTCTTGCCAGAAACGATAGTTGGACATATTAATGGCAAATTCAGTCGTGTCTTGTGGGATTTGCATATTAGGATGCGTTAATACAAATTGATTGGCTTTTTTATCTAGCGTAAACCCATTTACACCGTTGCCAGTGGTGAATACCAACATAGTTGAAGTACCATACAAAGCATAGCCAGCGCAGATTTGCTCTGTTCCTGCTTGCAGAAAATCGGCTAATTCAGGCTGGTTATTATTGGCTTTTAATACAGAAAATATAGTGCCGACTGAAATATTGACGTTCACATTGGATGAACCATCCAGCGGATCAAAACATAGCAAATAATTGCCCTTGTTTGCTTTAGACTTGATTGGGTCAATCACTTCTTCTGACACCATTCCCGCAATATAACCACTCGCCTGCACGGCTTCTACAAAGATATCATTGGTTATGACGTCCAAGGTTTTTTGCACTTCGCCCTGCACATTTTCACTAGCTAGACTACCCATATTGCCTGCAATCGCACCTTCGTCGATTGCAATGGCAATTTTTTTTACGGCCTGCTCAATATCGCTTAATAGTGCACCCAGCGCATCGGCATGTTCACCCTGCAAATGTTGGGCTAAAAATTCACTTATTGTCATATTTTGTGTCATCGTTTAATTATATAATCTAAATAGTTAATCCACATTACAAAACATGCCTAATCTTCATTTAACGACCCAATTCGCATCAGAGCGCACCAATTTACCCAGCAAACAACAATTTGCAAAATGGGCAAAAGCCGCGCTCAATGTGGATACTGAAGTGGCTATTAGAATCGTAGATGAGCAAGAAGGCCGTGAGCTTAACAGTATGTATCGCGGCAAAGATTACGCCACCAATGTGCTCACATTTCCGCTAACGGAAACGCCGTATTTAATGGGAGATATTATTATTTGCGCGCCAGTGGTTGAATCTGAAGCGCAATTTCAACAAAAATCGCTTGAAGCGCATTATGCGCATTTAACCGTGCATGGCATATTGCATTTGCATGGTTATGATCACGAAATTGAAGCGCAAGCCGAGTTGATGGAAAGCTTAGAAATTTCTATTTTGGCTAAATTAGGTTATGCTAACCCCTATCTCGTTATGTAGGACGCCTTAATGGCCAGTGAGTCGGATAATTCAAGCAGTAAAGCCAGTAACAAACCCAGTTTATTAGAACGTCTAAGCAATTTCTTGCTACGCGAGCCAGAAGATCGTGAGCAGCTTGTTGAGCTGTTGCATGGCGCGTATGAAAATCATTTAATGGATGCAGACTCTCTCGCCATGATTGAAGGCGTGCTACAAGTGAGTGAAATGCAAGTACGCGACATCATGATTCCGCGTTCGCAAATGGATGTGATCGACATCACTGACCCACCTGAAACCTTTATTCCGCATGTGATTGAAACCGCGCACTCGCGCTTTCCTGTGATTGAAGATGACAAAAACGATGTGATTGGCATTTTGCTAGCCAAAGATTTACTACGCTATTACGCGGGTGAAGATTTTGAAGTGCGCGATATGTTGCGCCCTGCTGTGTTTATCCCTGAATCCAAACGTTTGAATATCTTGCTCAAAGAATTTCGCAGCAACCGCAATCATATCGCCATTGTGGTGGATGAATACGGCGGCGTGGCGGGTATGGTGACGATTGAAGATGTGCTGGAACAGATTGTTGGCGATATTGAAGACGAATACGACTACGACGAAGATGAAGACAATATCATTCAAGATGCGCTTGGGCATTACCGCGTTAAAGCCTTAACCGAAATTGCAGACTTTAACGAAATTGTAGGCACGCAATTTAGCGATGAAGAGTATTCCACCATTGGTGGTTTAGTCGTGAATAAATTTGGGCATTTACCTAAACGTGGCGATAAAGTAGTGATTGATAATTTAAGCGTATCAGTGCTTAGAGCCGATAGTAGGCGCTTACATTCTATCTTGGTAGAAGTATTGCCAGAAGAGCCCTTTCCGATTGAATCTGTATAGTTAAAAATGTTTAATCATCAAATTCCTTATGTTTTATGGGTTAAGTTTTTGTTGAACGATTTCTGTTGAACTAACAGTCTAATTTAATCTCTTATCAATTCAATTAATTGGGAGACGACTATGAACAAACTAGTGATGGCTGCTTTACTAACTGCACAAATGTTAGCGTCACCTTTCAGTATGGCAGATGAAGCGCAAACCATGCCTTTACTGCCTGATGCGCCAATGACAAAAGAAATTCCTACCACTGAAAAAGAATTTGTAAAAGCCATCAATAATTACACAAAAGAAGAGATTATTGCGCAACTGGGTGAGCCAGCAAGAGCGGAAGATGTAAAACTAAAAGATAGTGGCAAAGTGGTTGCCTCGATTTGGTATTACCATAATATCAATACCGCGCCAGATGGTAGCTACTTTCCAACCACTGAGCTGGATTTTATTGATGGCAAAGTTGTACAAGTGGTTTATTTGAATAACGATGGTTCAGAACCACAAGAAATTGATAAAACGTATGATGTTCCAAGCGCAGAACCCGCTTTATAGTAAAAAACTTAACACTAAAAATGTAGCAAAAAAAGGACGCATATGCGTCCTTTTTTATTTTCAAATCCAAGCGCTTAATCTAAGCACTCAATATTTGTTTGGCTTATTTTTTAAGCGCATCACGAATTTCACGCAATAGCAAAATATCATCTGGCGTTGCGACTGGGGCTGGTGGCGGTTCTGCTTTTTTCAGCTTGTTTACCATTTTCACCATTTGAAAAATAATAAAAGCTAAAATAACAAAATTCAACACAACCGTAATAAAGTTACCATAAGCTAACACGGCGCCTGCTTTTTTTGCCTCAACTAGTGCCATGCCCATTTCTTGGCCATTTAAAGGGAAATACATATTACTAAAATCAAGCCCGCCAAAAATCTTACCGACGATTGGCATAATAATATCGTTTACCATTGAATCTACAATCTTGCCAAACGCCGCGCCAATGATGACACCTACCGCTAGGTCCATCACATTGCCTTTACTAATAAAATCTTTAAATTCTGATGCCATACTCATTTCATCTCTCCCCAAAAAGTAAAATAAAACCACTTTGCCGCACAAGCGATTTAGGGCTAATTTTGTGTAGTTGTCAACGTTTTGCCTAGCAATGTTATAAATAATTGTAAATTGATTACAATGTGCTATTCACATTATTAACCCATCCCAATGATGCAATTTTTTATTCGATTCGGTTTTGCTGTTCCTTACTTATTAGGTGCATTTGCCGTTTTAGCTTTTGCGCCTTTTTATATATTCCCTGCCGCGATATTGTCACTCATTGGCATTATTTATTTATGGCTAAAAACAGATTCCGCAAAATCTGCCTTTAAATTGGGCTTTCAATTTGGATTAGGTTTATATGTTGTCGGCATTTATTGGATTTATATCAGCCTGCACGATTTTGGCGGCATGCCTTGGTGGTTTGCAGGGTTTTCTACTTTTTGTCTGTGTGCGTTTATGGCGCTATTTGTGGGATTGGTTGGTTATTTCAGCAAACGCTTTGGCTTTTTAATTATCAGCGCGCCTGTTTTGTGGGGATTATCAGATTGGGTTCGCAGCTGGATTTTTACGGGTTTTCCATGGTTAACTTTGGGCTACAGCCAGGTTCCGCATAGCCCGCTGGCTGGCTATATGCCGATTATTGGCGTGTATGGTGTATCGGTTATCACTGCTTTTATGGCGGCGATTATTGCGTGTTGGTTGGCAAGGGCTAATCATTCTAATCTTTACAAGCGAAATGCCATTATTGCTTTAGTTTTAATCATTGTGGCGGGCAATGTATTAAAAGTAGTTGAGTGGTCAACACCTATTGGCAAACCAATCAGTGCTGCGCTCATTCAAGGTAATATTTCGCAAGATACAAAATGGTCACCCGAAACGGCACAAAATACCATTAACACCTACATTAAAATGGCAACAGCCAGCAAAGCCCAACTCATCGTATTACCAGAAACCGCATTACCAGTGATTTCAAGCAGATTAGATGCCAGCATCACAGACACTTTAACTAATCACGCCATGCAAAATAATGGCGATATCATTGTGGGATTGGTTGAGTTAAATGAAAAAAGTGGTGAATATTTCAATAGCGCTTTTAGCTTTGGCACTGCGCCTACTCAAACTTATGCCAAAAACCACCTAGTACCATTTGGTGAATTTATTCCATTAAAACAAGTATTTGGCTGGATTTACCGCGATTGGCTCAATATGCCACTCAGCGATTTATCGCGTGGCGGCACGTATCAAACGCCAATGCAATTGGGTAATCAAAAAGTGGCGGTAAATGTCTGTTATGAAGATGTATTTGGTGAAGAAATCATTCAACAATTACCTGATGCCACGTTATTAGTGAATATTAGCAATGACGCATGGTATGGCAAATCGTACGCAGCAGACCAGCATATGCAATTTAGCCAAGCACGCGCATTAGAAACTGGGCGCATGATGCTACGCGCGACCAATACGGGCGCTACTGCGGCGATTGATACGCATGGTTATGTGCTTGCCCATGCGCCGCACGATGTAGAAACCACGCTTGATGTACAGGCTCAAGGTTATACAGGCACTACACCTTATGTGCGCTGGGGCAATTGGCCGTTTATTGTGTTTTGTTTTGGGGCTTTACTATTGCTACTTTGGCGAAAAAGAAGTTTTCTAAGGTAAAATTAGACTTTTCGTTTAAGCAATATTAATCATGGTATTGACCTTTCAGCAAATCATTTTAACTTTACAGCAATACTGGGATAAGCAAGGCTGCGCTTTGCTGCAACCCTACGATATGGAAGTCGGCGCAGGTACTTCGCACACTGCCACTTTTTTGCGCGCATTAGGCCCAGAGCCGTGGAAAGCCGCTTACGTACAGCCAAGCCGCCGCCCAAAAGATGGCCGTTATGGCGAAAACCCGAATCGTTTGCAGCATTATTACCAATACCAAGTGGTGCTAAAACCCGCGCCCGCCAATATTTTAGAGCTGTATTTAGGTTCACTTGAGGCGCTTGGTTTTGATTTAAAACAAAATGACATCCGCTTTGTAGAGGACGACTGGGAAAACCCGACCTTGGGCGCATGGGGTTTAGGTTGGGAAGTCTGGCTCAATGGCATGGAAGTCACGCAATTTACCTACTTCCAGCAAGTGGGCGGCATCAATTGCAAGCCAATCACGGGTGAAATTACTTACGGCTTAGAACGTTTAGCCATGTATCTGCAAGGCGTAGATAGCGTCTACGATCTGCAATACTCTGAAAACGTAAAATACGGCGATGTGTTCCACCAAAACGAGGTAGAGCAATCGACTTATAACTTTGAACACTCTGATGTCGATTTTCTATTTACCGCTTTTATCGCGCATGAAAAACAAGCACAAAACCTAGTTGAGCAAAAACTCGCCCTGCCCGCTTATGAGCAGGTATTAAAAGCCGCACATACCTTTAACTTGCTGGATGCGCGCGGCGCAATTAGCGTGACTGAGCGCGCTGCTTATATTGGTAAAATCCGCAACATCGCGCGTGCCGTTGCCGCTAGTTACCTTGATAGCCGCGCAAGATTAGGCTTCCCGATGGCGCCTAAAAATTGGGCCGATGAAGTATTGGTCGGTCTAGAAAAGTTAGAGTCAGCAAAGAAAGCAGCAGCATAAGCATGGAAAAAAATCCGCATAACAAAAACCTATTGGTTGAATTATTTGTTGAAGAACTACCGCCAAAAGCCTTAAACAAACTGGGTGAAGCTTTTTCAAGCGTGTTATTTGAATCGCTGAAAACACAGGGTTTGACTTTAGAAAATGCCATTGTCACCGATTTTGCAACGCCTCGCCGCTTGGCAGCGCATATCAAATATGTGGCAGATAAAGCCGCTGATAAACAAATATCGCAAAAGCTGATGCCCGCTAATGTTGGCTTAGATGCCAATGGTAGTGCAACTCCCGCCCTGCTTAAAAAATTGCAAAGTTTAGGTGCAGATGCTTCTGCTGTTGCAAACCTTAAAAATGACAATAACACACTGTTTTTAGATGTATTACAAGCAGGTGTGACGCTGCCAGATGGTTTGCAAAAAGCTTTAAATGAAGCAATCGCAAAACTGCCAATTCCAAAAGTGATGACGTACCAATTGCATGAAAATACGCAAAACCCTGGTTGGGATAGCGTTAACTTTGTGCGCCCTGCGCATGCTTTAGTCGCCATGCATGGCAGCAGCACAATTGCGGTAAACGCGCTGGGCTTAAATGCCAGCAATATCACGCGTGGTCATCGCTTTGAAGCAAAACAGCCAGTGATTACCATTAAGCATGCTGATAGCTATGAACAACAATTGCTGGACGAAGGCGCCGTGATTGCCAGTTTTGCGACCAGAAAAGCTGAAATCGCCAACCAATTAAATGCCGCCGCTGCTAAACAGAGCCTTAAACCGATTGAAGATGACGCCTTATTGGATGAAGTGACCGCTTTGGTAGAGCGCCCGAATGTGTTGCTTGGCCAGTTTGAAGAGGTGTATTTAGAAGTGCCGCAAGAGTGCTTAATTTTGACCATGAAAGCCAATCAAAAATATTTTCCGCTTTTAGATACTAATGACAAACTCACCAATAAGTTTTTAATCGTTTCCAATATATCGCCAAAAGACCCAAGCGCTGTGATTGGCGGCAATGAGCGCGTTGTGCGCCCACGCTTGGCCGATGCAAAATTCTTCTTTGACCAAGACCGTAAAAAGACCTTAGAAAGCCGTATTGCTGGTTTAGACAAAGTGGTTTATCACAATAAATTGGGTAGCCAAGGTGAGCGTTCTCAGCGTGTAAGGGCAATCGCTAAATGGGTTGCTGAAAGAATTGACGCAGACCCTCAGTTAGCAGACAGAGCAGCACAACTGGCAAAGGCAGATTTGCTAACTGATATGGTTGGTGAGTTTCCTGAACTACAAGGAATTATGGGTAGTTACTATGCACGCCATGACAACGAAAATGAGTTGGTCGCAGAAGCTATTTCAGATCAATACGTAGCACGTGATGACTTAGATGATGCTTCAAATCTCGTAAGTGCATCGCTGTTAATTGCGGATAAAGTAGAAACTCTTGTTGGCATTTGGGCAATCGGGCTGAAACCAACAGGAGATAAAGACCCATTTGCGTTACGTCGTCATGCTTTAGGAATTATTAAATCTTTCGAATTACTTGCTGCTAGCGCTTTCTATCAAAAACATGAATTTAGGTTATCACTTGATGACTTACTTGAGTTTACTGCAAAAACTTTCACTGGAACTTTAATTTCAGTTTCAATGATTGAAGAAATAAAACAATTCATTTTTAATAGATATGAAAATCAGCTTTCAGTGCTCTTTAAATTACAAACTTTAGATGCTGTAATTTCATTAACACCACCGTTGCATGAAGTTTATAAAAGAGCGGATGCTGTGAATTCATTTCAGCAATTATCTGAAGCTAATAGCCTTGCCGCCGCCAACAAACGCGTAGGCAATATCTTGAAAAAAGTAGAAGGTGAAGTAAAAGCGGAAGTAAACGTAAACCTACTTAAAGAACCAGCAGAAATCGCTTTGAACACAGCCTTAAGCCAAGTAAAACCCGAAGCAGACAAGTTGTTTGAAAGTGGCGATTACACTAGCTCGCTTAAAGCGTTGGCGGCATTAAAATCACCAGTAGATGACTTTTTTGACAACGTGATGGTGAACGCGGAGGACCCTGCGCTTAAGGCGAACCGTTTAGGTTTATTGGCAACTTTGCACCAAACCATGAACCGCGTTGCGGATTTATCTAAGTTGGCAAGTTAAGGCGAACCCACATGAAGCTGGTCATTTTAGATAGAGACGGCGTTATCAATCAAGATTCGGCCAATTTCATCAAAAATCCAAATGAGTGGATTCCGATTGCTGGTAGCCTTGAGGCGATTGCGTTACTGAATCAATCAGGTTTTCGCGTGGCGTTGGCAACAAATCAAAGCGGTATTGCGCGTGGCTTGTTTGATATGGTGACACTTAATGCTATTCACGACAAAATGCATCGCGCGTTGGCTTTGGTGGGCGGACGCATTGACGCCCTGTTCTATTGCCCACATGCAGCGGATGACCATTGCAATTGCCGCAAACCCAAAACGGGCATGATCGAAGATATTGGCCGCCGGTTTTCCATTGAGCTAAGCAAAGTGTATGGCATTGGTGATGCGTATCGCGATTTGCAGGCGTTTGCGGATGCGGGCTGTAAACCAATATTAGTGCGCACAGGCAAAGGTGAAGAAACATTGGCACAAGCTAAAAGCGCTGATAAACCATTACCAAAAAACACCTTAATTTTTGCTGATTTAAACGAAGCTGTACAACATATTATTGCAGAAGAAACCTAAGTAAGAACGCCAAAAGCACGATGCAAATTTTATTATTTTTACGCTCTGTTCTATTCTTTATGGGCCAAGTGATTGCCGCTCCAATATTCACTTTTATCGCTTTTTTAGCCTTGCCACTTAACCCTATCACCCGCAATTTTCTAATCTCTGGCTGGGCACGCAGTATGATTTGGTGGTTGCGCATCACTTGCAATATCACACACAAAATCAGCGGCTTAGAGCATCTGCCAAACACACCAAGCATCATCCTATCCAAACACCAATCGGCATGGGAAACCTTGGCTTTTCAAGCCATTTTTCCTGAACAATCTTATGTAATGAAACGTGAATTATTGTGGATTCCTATTTTTGGCTGGGGCTTAGCCATGAGCTCGCCTATTGCTATTGACCGCAGCGCAGGCCGCGAAGCCTTAAAAAAATTGGTAGCCAAAGGCAAAGACAGGTTAAACAAAGGCTTGTGGGTGGTTATTTTTCCAGAAGGCACGCGCAAATCATCAGGTGAGCGCGGCAAATATCATATTGGCGGCGCATGGCTTGCCACGCATACCAACACGCAAATCGTACCTGTTGCGCATAACGCTGGCGAATTTTGGGCTAAGAATAGCTTTATTAAAAAAGCTGGGGTGATTCAGTTGCATGTTGGCCCAGCGATTCAAACTGCTGGTTTAAAAGCAGATGCCGCAAATCAGTTAACTGAGGCGTGGATTGAGGCTGAAATGCTCAAGTTAACGCATCAATCTTAGCTAAAAATCATGCCGAATAAAGTGTTAACTCTGACTAATGGGCAAACGATTTCTTACTTGTTAGAACATCGTCAGCGCCGCACGGTTGGTTTAAAAATTACCGAAAACGGCTTAGTGGTGCATGCGCCAAAGCGTATTTTCGCTTTTCAGCTTAATCAAATCTTGCAACAAAAATCGGGCTGGATACTGAATAAACTGCAAGCGCGCGAAGCGAATCAAATCGATACTTTAAGTTGGGTGGATGGTGAACATTTACTATATTTAGGTCAAGATATTCGGTTAAGTATTATGCCGAATCCGAGCAATAAAGCCGTTATATTGGATGCAAATCAACTGCTTTTAGCAACGCCAACGCCCGATAATCACACACTTATTCAGCGCAAAGTCGTTCAGTGGTATCAAAAACAAGCGTGCTTAGATTTTAGTCGCCGACTGGCAATTCTAGCCGCCAAGCTAGGCGTAGCGACACCGCCACTAACCTTATCTAATGCAAAATCACGCTGGGGTAGCTGCAATAGTCGCGGTGAAGTGCGGCTGAACTGGCGCTTACTGCAAGCGCCGCCGCATATTATTAATTATGTGATATGCCACGAACTAGCGCATTTAAAACAGATGAATCACTCTGCCAAATTTTGGGCGGTGGTTGAAAGCTTATTCCCCGATTACAAACAAGCCGAAAAAGCATTGAAAGCGCTATCGCCGCAATTGCACAGAATGTAGACTTAACCCTTAAAATTGCTTAAAAATTACATGAGTTTCTTTAAGTCACTCGCTATATCCGCTGGTTTTTGTCCATAATCCAAATAAAGTCTGATTTTGCCAGTTTTATCAAACACATACATGCCTGCGCTATGGTCTATTGTGTAGTCAGTTTTGGCTTTATTTTCTACTTTTGAGTAGTAAATTTTAAAGTTACCTAAGGTTTCAGCGGTTTCTTGCAAGCTGCCCCATAAACCTATGAAACGCGGGTCAAACGATGGTACAAACTGTGCCAATACTTCTTGCGTGTCGCGTTGCGGATCTACAGTGACAAATATCACTTGCACTTCATCTGACTTAGCACCTAATAATTTCATGGTTTGTTTCAAATCAACCATAGTCGTTGGGCACACATCTGGGCAATGTGTGTAGCCAAAAAATAGCGTCACGACTTTGCCTTTAAAATCACGCATAGTGCGCATTTTTCCGTTGTGGTCGGTTAATGCTAATGGCTTTAGGAAATCGGCACCGGTAATATCTGTACCTACAAAGCTTGCGGCTTTGTTATCACTGCCTGATTGGGCATTTGGGTTGCAAGCACTTAAAAATAGCACCAAGCTGGCCAACAATAATTTTTTCATCGCTAAAACTCCTATTAAACGCTGTATTTATTCAATATTTTGATTTTATCATGCATATAGAAGTTCGCCCTTTAGTTTACAATAATGCTTTTGCAAAATTAAAGCTTTAAGGAACAGTATGGCAAACCCAGCAGCAACTTCTGGCGGCATGGCAGACCGCGATGGCGTAATTTGGTATGACGGCAAAATGGTGAATTGGCGTGATGCCACCACCCACGTGTTAACACACACTCTGCATTACGGTATGGGCGTATTTGAAGGCGTGCGTGCGTATAAAACCGATAAAGGTACCGCGATTTTCCGTTTAAAAGAGCACACCGACCGCTTATTCAGAAGTGCGCATATTCTGCAAATGAAAATGCCATTTACTAAAGAAGAAATGATGGAAGCGCAAAAAGCGGCAGTGCGCGAAAATAATCTGGAATCAGCATATATGCGCCCAATGGCGTTTTATGGCGCTGAAGCGATGGGTATATCCGCTAAAACATTGTCTACGCATGTGATTGTTGCCGCTTGGAAATGGGGTGCGTATATGGGTCAAGAGGCGTTGGATAACGGCATTCGCGTGAAAACCAGCTCATTCTCTCGCCATCATGTGAATATCACCATGTGTAAAGCCAAAGCCAATGGCAACTACATGAACTCGATCTTGGCGCATCAAGAAGCGGCGCAAGATGGTTACGATGAAGCGTTATTATTAGATGTGGATGGCTTTGTGGCTGAAGGTTCTGGCGAAAATATCTTTATCGTACGTAACGGTAAACTGTATACGCCTGATTTAACATCGGCCTTAGAAGGTATTACGCGCGACACTATCGTGCAACTAGCGGGTGAAATTGGTTTGCAAGTGATTGAAAAACGCATCACACGCGATGAAGTGTACTCTGCAGATGAGGCTTTTTTTACAGGCACTGCTGCAGAAGTAACACCAATCCGTGAACTAGATCGCCGCAATATTGGTACTGGCACCGCTGGCCCAGTAACGAAACAATTGCAAAAACTGTTCTTTGATGTGGTTACTGGCAAATCGGCCAAGCATGCCGATTGGTTAACACTAGTTTAATGATTCGTTAATAGGAATTAACATGTCAGATGTGAAAGAAATAGAAATCACCGCAAAAGACCTGCCCTTACACTGCCCCACCAAAGAGGTAGCGATTTGGGCTAGTCACCCGCGGGTATTTTTAGATGTTGCCGCAACGGGGCATGTTGCTTGCCCTTACTGTGGTACACAATACAAGTTAAAAGCAGGCGAAGTGATTTCGCATCACTAGTTTTAGTTATCCCGCCTTTCTTTTGTGAACCGCAATCGCCAGCAGGATGACACCTTAAACCTGCTTAAATCAGGAAAGCTGCTAGGTAGCACCAGCCTTAAACTTCAATGTGACTTAACCGAATTTCCAGCGGAAATTTTTTCGCTAGCCGATACCTTATAGATTCTGGATTTATCTGGCAATGCGCTTAGCTCGTTGCCAGATAATTTAGATAAACTGCATAAATTGCGGATTTTATTTTGCTCATCCAATCAATTTACGCATTTACCAGAGGTGTTGGGCAAGTGCCAAAATTTGAGCATGATTGGCTTCAAATCCAATAAAATCAATCACATCTCTGAATCCGCAATCCCTACCCAAGCCTTACGTTGGTTAATCTTAACGGATAACGCGCTTAGCAAATTGCCCAATAGCATTGGCGATTGCCAGCATATGCAAAAATTGATGCTGGCTGGCAACCAATTAAAAAAGTTGCCAGAAAATCTAAGAAACTGCAAAAAAATAGAGTTACTAAGAATTTCAGCGAACCAGCTGGAGTCATTGCCAGATTGGCTATTTAGCTTACCAAAATTAAGCTGGTTGGCTTATGCGGGCAACCCATTCAGTGATGAAATTGAAACGAAATTAATCGCGCAACAGCCTATTGCCATCATTAATTGGACTGACTTACAACTACAGCAACAATTAGGCGAAGGCGCCTCTGGCTTGATTTATCAAGCGCAGTGGCAGGTTGACGCTTTTACAAACAAAGCAGTTGCAGTCAAAATGTTTAAAGCCGATTTAACCAGCGATGGCCTGCCACGCTGCGAAGTGCATGCTACTGCTCTTGCTGGGCAGCACCCAAACTTATTGGGCTTAGAAGGAATTGTTAGCCAGCATCCAGAAGGTGCGCAAGGCATGGTGATGCCGCTTATGGATGCTGATTTAAAAGTGCTTGCAGACCCGCCCAGCTTTGAATCCTGTAGCCGCGACGTGTATAACTCGAGTACCAAATTCACCTTGGAAAGTGTATTAAATATCGCGCATTCAATTGCATCTGTGGTTTCTCACTTGCATGCGCAAGGCATTACGCATGGCGATTTGTATGCGCACAATGTACTCACCAATAGCAATGATGACGTGATGTTGAGTGATTTTGGCGGCGCATCGTTTTTGCCTGAAGATAACCTTGCGCAATCGCATCATCTGCAAGGTATTGAATCGCACGCTTTTTCTTGTTTGTTTGCAGAGTTATTAACGCGTTGTGATGCCGACAATAATACAACTGCGGCATTATGGGCACTTCAAGCGCAATGCGCGCAAACAAATAATGCCAAAAGGCCTTTATTTAATGTAATTGAAGATAAGTTAAATCTGCTAAAACAAGCACATTTAACACAAAGTACTACAAACGTTTAACTTCAGCAGATTGACTCCACAATTGACTAATCACCTGCTTGGCATTTTCTGCTTCGCTATTGGTGCAAAAAGTCACGTTGGCTATCTCTTTGGATTCAGTCAATAAATTCAACTCAGCCAATCGTTTTTGCAAATACTTGGCTACCGCCGCACCTGTATCAATCAAAGTAACTTCCGAACCCACTGTCTGCTCAATCAAAGGTCGCACGAAAGGATAATGCGTACAGCCTAAAACAATTGTATCCGCGCCCTCATCCAACAAAGGTTTGCAATATTGTTGAATCAATTTTAGGGTGTTTTCATGTGTTAACTCGCCGCGCTCAATGCACTCTACCAAGCCAACACAGGCTTGCGTCACTACTTCTACATTGCGGCCATAGGTTTCTAACAAAGCAGAAAACTGCGCGCTTTTAAGGGTGCCAACAGTGGCAAGCACGCCAATAATGCCGTTTTTACTGGCTTCAGCGGCGGGCTTTACGGCAGGCTCCATGCCTATGATTGGAATATTAAAGCCAGGTAAATCATATTTTGCACGCAGCGCATCAATCGCTGCTGCGGTGGCGGTATTACAAGCGACTACCAACGCTTTGACGTTCTTAGCGATTAAAAAATCGGCAATCTCAAAGCAGCGTGCGGTAATTTCGGCTGGGGTTCTGCTGCCATATGGCGCGTATTTACTATCGGCAACATACAACAAATCTTCATGCGGCAACAAAGCGTGAATGTGTTTTAGCACGCTAATGCCGCCAACGCCAGAATCAAACACGCCAATTGGGCGGTTATCAGGCAAAATTGACAGCTTATTCAATGAAAGTGAAGTCATCGAAATACGATTGGATGATTTATAATGTTTGGATTATATAGGATATTAAATGGCAAATAGGCTTAGCAAAATTTACACGCGCACAGGTGACATGGGCACTACAGGCTTGGGCGATGGCACACGGGTGGCAAAAGACAGTTTGCGTGTAGTAGCGATGGGTGATGTGGATGAGCTAAATTCTGTGCTTGGATTATTATTAACTGAGCCCGTATCTGCCAAAATTCGCGATTGTTTAACGCGCGTGCAGCATGATTTATTTGATATGGGTGGCGAAATTTGCATGCCGGGCTATGACTTAATTAAGCCTGAACGTGTGACTGCATTAGAAACCATTTTAGACGAATGGAATGACAATCTACCACCGTTAAAAGAGTTTATTTTGCCCGGTGGTAGTCGCGCAGCGGCTTATTGCCATCTGGCTAGAACCGTTTGTAGACGTGCCGAGCGGCAAATGCATACCTTAAACGCACAAGAAAAAATCACTGAAATATCTTTACAATATATCAATCGGCTATCCGATTTATTATTTGTGTTGTGCCGCGTTTTAAATGTAGAAGCTGGCGTGCCTGATGTGCTGTGGCAAAATGAGTTTAAGAAATAAGCGAAATGATTAAACCTAAATGATTAAAAGATTCCTGCAAAAAGTTTTTAGCAAAAAGACCAAAGCCGTTGTTGCGATTAACCAAGCTGACAGCATTGATACCAGCATGGCTAAAAAAATTACAGCCAAAACGCATAAAATTGATAAAAGCTTAATCAGCCAAGCGGCGCTAAAAACTTGTGATGGCCTTCAAAAAGCAGGATTTGAAGCCTTTATTGTAGGCGGCGCTGTGCGCGATTTGCTGCTAAATTTCAAACCAAAAGATTTTGATATTGCCACTAACGCCACGCCAGAAGAAGTGAATCGCGTATTCCGCCGTTCACGCATTATTGGCAGACGTTTTCGCTTGGTGCATGTGCTGTGGGGACAAGAAACAATTGAAGTATCTACGTTTCGCGGTCATCACCAAGCGGAAGGCGACGCCAAAACCAACGATAGCGGCCGTATTATCCGTGACAATATTTTTGGTAGTGTTGAGGAAGACGCTGCGCGCCGCGACTTTACCGCCAACGCATTGTATTACAACCCTGCCAATGAAGAAGTGCTGGACTTTCACAATGGCGTAGCCGATATTAAAGCCAATCTATTGCGCATGATTGGCGACCCACTAACGCGCTACCAAGAAGACCCTGTACGCATGTTGCGCGCTGTACGCTTATCGGCCAAATTGGGTTTAAAAATAGACTCTGCTACTCAAGCACCAATCGCCAAAAATGCGGATTTATTGCAGGACGTGCCGCCTAGCCGTTTGTTTGACGAAATGCTCAAGCTGTTTTTGTCAGGCCACGCTATCGAAAGTATCAATGTGCTACGCGCACAGCATTTGCATCATGGCTTATTACCCATGCTAGATGTGGTGCTAGAGCAGCCAATGGGCGAAAAATTCGTCATGCTTGCCCTTAAGAATACCGATGACCGTATTCTGGCTGGAAAATCTGCTAATCCCAGCTTCTTATTCGCCTGTCTGCTGTGGCATGAAGTACTAGCGGCATGGCAATCCTATCAAGATAAAGGTGAAAGCTTTATACCCGCGCTGCATATGGGGATGAATGAAGTAATTGCCACGCAAGCGGAAAAATTGGCGATTCATAATCGCCATACCGCGACTATGAAAGAAATTTGGGGCTTGCAACCGCGATTTGAGCAACGCGCTGGCAAGCGTCCTTTTGGTATCTTAGAGCATCCACGCTACCGTGCTGGCTACGATTTTTTACTATTGCGCTGCGATTCTGGCGAAATGGATGCTGAGCTAGGTAAATGGTGGACCGCGTTTGCAGAAGCCAAACCCGATGAGCGCACTAGCATGCTATTGCCAGATACCGCAACAAAAAAACGCCGCAAACGCAGCCGTAAAAAATCAAGTGCCGGCGATAAAGTCATTTTGGAATCGATTGAATAATGCCCGCAATGTATAACCACAAGGCTTATATTGCGCTAGGCAGTAACCTGCAAGAGCCTGTTATTCAAGTTAATAATGCAATTTCAGCTTTAGATAGACTACCCCAAACCAATGTAGTAAAAGCATCCAGCTTATACCTAACAGAGCCTTTGGGTTACGACCCTGAGCAATTAAAAACGATACCCGATTTTATTAATGCCGTAGCCGAAGTGAGCACCGACTTAAGCCCTTTAGAACTGCTAAAAGCGATATTAAGTATCGAAAATGAAGCTGGTCGAGAGCGTCCATTTGTCAATGCGCCGCGCGTTTTAGATTGCGATTTATTGCTTTATGATGATGTGGTCATGCATACTAAAGAGCTTACTTTGCCGCATCCGCGCATGCATTTGCGTAGTTTTGTATTATTACCTTTGGCCGAAATTGCCCCTGAATTAACGTTACCAAGCCTAACACTTCCTGATGGTAGCAATGTTGTAGAACTGGTTCAATCTTACTTAAATCAAGGTATTAAGAAATTAGAAATCTAGATGAGTATCTTTAATAAATATCCATATATCGTGGTTGAAGGGCCAATTGGCAGCGGCAAAACAACCTTAGCCAGATTATTAGCAGACAAATTTTCGGTGCAATTACTCAGCGAAAAAGCCGAGGCAAACCCATTTTTACCGCGTTTTTATCAAGATGCGCAGCGTTACGCCTTGCCTACACAGCTGTTCTTTTTGTTTCAACGCTCACGCCAAATTGCGGATATGACACAACGTGATTTGTTTTCTGCGCCCACGGTTGCTGATTTTTTCTTAGAGAAAGATCCGCTATTTGCAAGGCTGAATTTAGATGACGAAGAGTACGCGCTATATCACCAAATTTACACGCATTTGCAATTAAAATCACCCAAACCAGATTTGGTCATTTATCTGCAAACCCCAATTGACGAGCTTGCAGAGCGTATTGAAGAACGCAATATCAGCTATGAGCAAGAAATTCCACGCGAATATATTGAGCGTCTAGCGGATGCTTACAGCGAGTTTTTCCATACTTACGATGCATCACCAGTCTTAATCGTCAATAACGAAAAGCTTAATATCATCAAAGACGAAAGCGCACTTAATTTGTTAGTAGATAGAATTTTGCAAATTAAAAGTAGCCGCGAATATTTCAATCCTAATTTCGATTAAGTGTATCCTGCACTCTTTTGGCCATGACTTCTTAACTGCTCATACTAACTTTGTTTAAGCGTTGTAAAATACCGCTATGTTGCTATCTCAATTAAATCAAAAAGTAAAAGCAGGCGAAAAACTCGCCATGCTAACTTGCTATGACGCCACTTTTGCCAAGCTGATGCAAGAAGCAAAAGTGGATATTTTATTAGTGGGTGACTCATTAGGGATGGTGTTGCATGGCGCAGAAAATACGCTGAACGTCAGTATGCATCATATGACTTATCACACTAAAAGCGTGGCGACAGGCGCGCCAAACACTTTTATTATTGCCGATATGCCGCTGGGTAGCTATGAGCATGATGCTGAAGCCGCCTACAAAAATGCAGAGTGGCTTATCAAGTCGGGTGCGCATATGGTTAAGTTTGAGGGCGGCGGCGATAAAGCCAACACCGCACAATATTTAGTAGAGCGTGGCATTCCAGTTTGTGCGCATTTAGGCTTTACGCCACAATCAGTTAACCAACTTGGCGGCTATAAAATTCAAGGTAAAACCGTAGAAAGCGCTGCAAAAATTATGCAAGATGCCATAGCCATGGCAAATGCTGGTGCGAGCTTTATTTTGCTAGAAATGGTGCCAGCCAGCTTAGCTAAAAGCATTACTGAAAGTATCAATGTGCCCACAATAGGTATTGGCGCAGGTGTTGATTGCAGCGGGCAAGTGCTTGTTTTGCAAGATTTATTAGGCATATATACTGGGCCTGCTGGTAAAAATCCTAACGAATTTAAATCTCCACGATTTGTGCGTAACTTTTTAAAAGAGACTAATAATATTCAAGACGCGGTATCGACTTACGTTCAATCGGTCAAAAATAAAACTTTTCCTGCAGCTGAGCACAGCTATTAATAGCTTTACTTCTGAGATAGCGCACATTATCACAACTGCTATTTTGTTTTATGGTTAACTTTTATAACCTAGATATTTATCAATAAAAGCAGCGATTCATGCTTGGCTTTAATATCATTAGATTAATGGTTAAAAGAAGCTGGTAAGTTGGCTTTATACAGCCAATTACAACCACAATATGGTTTATTACAGCCATACTCTAAAGCCACAATGCTCAAAAATTCATACAAATCAATCTGTTAAAGACAGCCTCTCCCGCGGCATGATTATTGCACTATTTATTGGTTCATAAAGCATCATGTAAAAGACTCAAGGAGATCACTCATGGTTAGGCATAACCTAAAACTAAAAGCCATTCCAGCAATTGTTTCAATAGCAATCATGGCAATATCAATGCAAATTCAAGCGGAAGAAATTGCTGTAGATAAAGTAGAAGTATCAGGTATTTTGCCAGATAGACTAGAATCAGTTCCTGGTTCATTCAATGTGGTAGATGAGGAAGCTTTAATTGAACGTCGCCCCTTTACAGTGAGAGAAGCACTTAACAGTGTACCAGGCGTTAATATTGTGGGTGAAGATGCATTTGTGTTAGCCCCAAATATCGGCATTCGCGGCTTAGACCCACGCCGTACCTCACGCACATTATTGCTAGAAGACGGCATGCCGCTGTTCCTAGCACCCTATGGCGACCCATCAGCGCACTACTCAACGCCATTACAACGCGTGCAACGCATTGAAGTGGTTAAAGGCTCTGGTCAGATTCTTTATGGCCCACAAACTATTGGCGGCATGATTAACTTTGTCACTAAACCAGTACCAACCAATGGTTTTGCAGGCAGCGTACAAGCCTCTGCGGGTAATAACGACTTTACTGGCTTACATGCCAATGTCGGTTATGGTAACGAGCAAGGCGGCATTATGTTTGATGCGCTACAAAACAAAGGTGATGGTATTCGCGATAACCACGAATTTGATGTAGAAGAATACACGCTTAAAGGTCAACTGAATTTAACAGACCGTCAAACCTTAATCCTCAAAACCAGCTACTACAAAGAAGATTCAAATGTTAGTGAAACTGGCTTAGGCGAAATCGATTATAACAACGATAAATTCCAAGCGCCGTCTGGTAACAATGACCGTTTTGAACACACCCGTAAAAGCTTACAACTACAACATATCTTTAAATTTGATGAAACGATGAAGCTTTCTACTCAAGCTTATTATGCAGACTCTTATCGTAGCTAATTCCGTCAAACTGATGCGCCTGGTGGTTTTGATGATGCCAGCAATAATTCAACAGGTATTACTGAAATTGAGCGCTGTCCAGCAGGCAACCCTGCAGGCAATGTGGCGACAGAAGCCAACGCCGAAGTCTGCGGTGGTCGTCATCGTCCACGTAGCTATCAATACTATGGCTTTGAGCCACGCTTAGACTTTCAGCACAATCTATTCGGCATTCAAAGTGATGCCGTGGTTGGTTTAAGATACCATCAAGAAGACGTCAAACGTCGTCAATTCCGTGGTAACGACGCCCGTGCGCAAAGCTTATCTTTCTTACAAGCCAATGCTGAGTTAGTAGCAGGTGCGATTGCCGACTTCCGTGAAGATATCCGTATTGATGTGGACGCAAAATCTTACTATGCCCAAAATACTTTCTACTTAGGTAATTGGTCATTAACCCCTGGTGTGCGTTACGAAGACTTAAAAATCAAAACAAGCATCCTACAAGCAGATGGTAATGCAGGTTTTGCAACCAGCACTAACAGACAAACTGAATTATTGCCTGGCTTTGGTGTGGCTTGGAACGGCATAGCCAATACCACAGTATTTGCTGGTGTGCATAAAGGCTTCGCCCCACCACGTCCAGATCGTGATATTGATGGCTTTACGATTGATAACACCAGCCCAGAAACCAGTGTGAACTGGGAAATTGGTGCGCGTTCTAGTTACTTTAAAGGCATTAGCTTTGAATCTACCTTGTTCCACACCAAAGTAGATGACATTGTCATTAATAACGGTAACGGTAACTTTATCAATGGCGGTGAATCTGAGCAAACTGGCTTAGAGCTGGGTGGTCGCGTAGACTTTGGTACGATATATGGCACGCCACATAATATCTACCTGCAAGGCTCATATACCAATGTGTTTAAAGCTGAGTTTACTAAAGACGGCTTAAATGCAGAAGATGGCATTATCGATGGTGACCGCCTACCATATGCACCACGCCACCTTGCGTCGCTAAGCCTGGGTTATGAGCATCCGATTGGCTTAAACGCACGTGTTGGTATTGATTATGTCAGCCGTCAAGAGCCAGACACATTTGCACGTGTATTACCGCCTGTTGATGCTGCTTTATCAGGTTTAGCGGGTGATATTCCAGCTTACACCTTACTCAATATGTCGGTTAACTTTAGAGCAGTGGGTTCAAAAGCGACTTACTTTATGAGTGGTTATAACTTGGCTGATAGAGAGTATATTGCAAGCCGTGTTGATGGGTTAGCGGTCGGTCGCGGTCGCCAAGTAACTGCTGGCGTGCGTTACGATTTCTAAATCAATCTAGTATTAGTTTGCTGTCTGATTAAAAGCAACTCACCGATTGGTGGGTTGCTTTTTTGTTGGCGGTAGCCGATTAAACCAACGTTGCCAAGGCGTTGTGGTTTAAAATAATGCTATGCAAATTATCAGCTCAATAAATGTATTAAGTATTGCCCTAAAAAATCAGGCAAATATCGGCCTTGTGCCCACTATGGGCAATTTGCATGCAGGGCATATTCATTTGGTGAAACTTGCCAAGCAACATGCCGATTGCGTAGTCGTGAGTATTTTTGTGAATCCGCTGCAATTTGGCGCCAATGAAGATTTGGCCAATTATCCGCGCACCTTGGAAGCCGATTGCGAAAAACTAAAAGCAGCTGGTTGCGACATTGTATTTACGCCTGCAGTCAGTGAGATGTATCCGCAAATGACGCAAAGCGCGGCTGACATTCAGCTCAATCAAAGTATGACGATTGAACCGCCTGCTATTGCCAACGATTTATGTGGTGCCAGCCGCCCTGGCCATTTTGCAGGCGTTGCAACTGTGGTGGCTAAGCTCTTTAATATTGTGCAGCCACAAACGGCTTTTTTTGGTAAAAAAGATTTTCAGCAGTTATTCATCATTCGCGAATTAGTCAAACAGCTTAATTACCCGATTCAAATCATAGCAGGTGAAACCGTGCGCGAAGCAAGCGGCTTGGCGTTAAGTTCGCGTAACGGTTATTTATCCGACGCCCAAAAACAGCAGGCAGCGCAACTTAACCAAGCTTTGCAAGCGATTGCAAAAGTGATTCAACCGCGAAATATTGAATTTGATTCGCTAGAAAATGCTGCCAAAACCAAACTCAATACAGATGGATGGCAGGTTGATTATGTCACAGTACGCTCTGCGCTGAGCTTGCTACCCGCTACTCAGTCAGACAAGCATTTGGTCATACTGGCCGCTGCAAAAATCGGTAATACGCGTTTAATTGATAACATCGAATTAAATCTATCAATGTAAACATTTTTGCGATAAGTATTTGAAAAGACTATAATACGCGTCCTTTTTGGAGAAACACCCATCCATGCAAAGAACCATGCTTAAATCAAAACTGCACCGCGTACACGTGACTCATAGCGAGTTGCATTATGAAGGCAGCTGTGCGATTGATGAGGCGCTATTAGAAGCCGCCGATATAAAAGAATACGAACAAATCAATATTTATAACGTCACCAATGGCGAGCGCTTTAGTACCTATGCAATTCGCGCTGAACGTCATTCAGGCATTATTTCAGTCAATGGCGCTGCTGCGCACAAAGCGCACCCCAAAGATATTATTATTATCGCCAGTTATGCGCATTACACGGCGGCCGAGTTGCAGCAGTATGTGCCGCAATTGGTTTACGTAGACAGCAACAACCGTATTTCAAATCAAACAAACGCAATTCCAGCACAGGCGGCATAATGACAGTAGAATCAGAAGCAACTTACCTTGACGCCATGAAACAAGCGGTAATTGACGCGCTTGAAGATATTAAAGGTTTTGATATTGCGGTGATGGATGTGCGCAAGCTCACCAATATGACGAGCTATATGATTGTTGCCAGCGCCACATCAAGCCGCCAAGCAAAAGCCATGGGCGACAATGTGCGCGAAAAACTCAAAGAAAAAGGCTATGAAATTCGCGGTACTGAAGGCGAAAAAGATGGCGAATGGGTATTGGTCGATTTAAACGATATTGTTGTGCATATTATGATTCCAGCCACGCGTGCTTATTATAATTTAGAACAATTATGGGGCGATGCAGAAGCGCGTCGCGGACATATCAAAACCGCTTAAATGCCTATTTTTAACCATTAAAAACTGGTTAAGTTAACACCTTGAAACTACGCATTATTTCAGTTGGCCACAAAATGCCAGCTTGGGTAGAAACCGCCTGCCTTGAATACACCAAGCGCATGCCGCGCGAAGCAATAGTTGAAATTGTCGAAATCAAACCCGAAAAGCGCTCTGCGGGAAATAGCACCGAAAATATCCAATTAATTGAAGCCAAACGCATTTTAGACGCTGCTGGTCGTGATTATCTGATTGCTTTAGATGAGCGTGGCAACGAAGTCAATACTTTACAGCTTGCTGAGCGGTTTTCAAATTGGCTGGCGGGCAGCACAACGAATGGCCGCGATATCGCACTCATCATCGGCGGCGCAGATGGCTTGCATAGTTCGGTTAAACAAAAAGCCGATTGGCTATGGAGCTTATCTAAACTGACATTACCACATGCAATGGTGCGTATTATATTGGCAGAGCAGTTATATCGCGCTTATTCCGTCACCCAAAACCACCCTTACCATCGAGAATAATTGCCCATCAATGATTGGCACACTACATGCTTTATATGCCATAAAAGCATATAAAAATGTGTTTTTATTGCTAAAACGCCCCAAAAAGGTGAAAAGTACTTTTTTTAGCATCTTTTTGAATCAGCATAAATGGTTGAGGATTTAATGATGGATAACAATGGCTTAATCTTACTATCTAAATTTTCAGTATCTGCAAGGAAAATTATTGGCTCGGTTAACCCAGCTAAGCTCATTAAAGATAGTGAATATAGTGCAGAAATTTTTCAAAAAGTGTTTGAATTGGGTGATGAAGAACTAATTATGCTATCGCTAGAAGTGCAGGCAATGCTAGGGTTAATCACTTCCACCACAACCGTAGCAAGCACAGCAAAAGTAACGCCTATTAAACCCGCAGAAGTTGAAGAGAAAAAATATATGTACGGCGCAAGAAGTTAAGGCTTTTTAAAAGATGAATTTTTCCCCAATTTATATTTTCACACCCCATCATAAACATTAAGGTTTTGTTAAACTAGACAGCTCATTTTTTGGTCTGTCGATACATGTCACACACAAAATCTCTAAATAGCCAATCTGTAATTAACAAATCATTAGTTTGGTTCAGACGCGATTTGCGCGACTTTGATCATGCTGCGCTGTACCACGCGCTTAAATCCTCTCAACAAGTATTTTGTGTATTTGTATTTGATACCGAAATTCTGGATTTGCTGAATAATAAATCAGACAGGCGCGTTGAATTTATTTGGGAAAGCGTCAAAGAGTTAAAAACCGCACTGCAAAAAAATGGCGGCGATTTAATGGTTAAGTATGGCGTTGCGCGCGACGTCATCCCTAATTTGGCTGCAGAGTTACAAGTGAACGCCGTTTATAGCAATCGTGACTATGAACCTAGCGCGGTCAATCGTGACGATGATGTTGCCGCGGCCTTAGCCAAAAATAATATTGCGTTTCATCAGTTTAAAGATCAAGTTATTTTTGAAAAAGATGAAGTATTAAGTCTCAGCAATAAGCCCTACTCCGTGTTTTCGCCATATCGTAATGCTTCTCTTAAAAAGCTAAACGACTTTTATTTAAAACCCTACCCAGTTGATGCCTATATTCAGCATTTAGCCAAAGTACCAGCCAGTGAATTAATCAGCTTAGTAGACATGGGATTTGCACGCACCAATTTAAGCGAAATGCGCTTGCCCTCAGGGATGAGCGGAGGCGCAGCGCTATTTGAAGACTTTGAAAACCGTATGCATCAATACAAAGATGCGCGCAATTTTCCTGCTGTTAAAGGCGTTTCTTACCTTTCTGTGCATCTGCGCTTTGGCACTGTATCTATTCGCCATTTAGCACGCACTGCTAAAGATATGGCTAATGCAGGTGCGGATAGCTGGCTTAACGAGTTAATTTGGCGCGATTTTTACTTTCAAATTTTGCACCACAATCCGCAAGTGGCCTCAGGAAAATCATTTAAACCAGACTTTGAAAACCTACCTTTTCCAAATGATGAACGTTTATTTAAAGCGTGGTGTGAGGGCAAAACAGGTTATCCATTAGTAGACGCGGCCATGCGCCAAATTAACACGACTGGCTTTATGCATAATCGTTTGCGCATGGTTGCTGCCAGTTTTTTAGTCAAAGATCTATTAATTGATTGGCGCTGGGGCGAGCGTTATTTTGCAGAGCATTTAATCGACTTTGATTTTTCTGCCAATAATGGTGGCTGGCAGTGGGCGGCTAGCACAGGTTGTGATGCCCAACCTTGGTTTAGGATTTTTAACCCAATCACCCAAAGCGAGAAATTTGACGCTAGCGGTAAGTTTATTCGCAAATATGTGACAGAATTGAGTCAGTGTAGTGACAAAGAAATACACGCACCTTGGCTGATTCCACCCATTAGGCAACAATCCATCAACCTTATTATCGATAAAGATTATCCTGCACCAATTGTCGACCATGCCACACAGCGAGCACTGGCTTTAAGTTTGTACAAATCTTGCCTGCCCAATAATGAAGAAATTGCTTTTGAGGCATAGTTATTGCTTTTAATAATTATTAAGCGATTTATTGCAATGTGATGACCGCATTACTAATCACGTTGTTTTTACACCACTTTATGTAGCCACATAAAATAACTACCCATTTTATGTGTAGACAATACAAGCAGTGTCCGCCATAATACGTTGTAATATTTTGTAAAAAGTTAATTCAAAAATAATGATTAAAACCAATATAACTTAAGTGAACATAACAATGCATTCTAAATTAAACACATTTTTTCTAAGTTTGTTGCTGGCGATTTTAGTTAGCGGCTGCGCAACCACAAATAAAGACCCTTTAGAGGGAGTAAACCGCGGCGTTTATAAATTCAATGATGTCGCAGATAAAATTGTCTTAAAACCAGTCGCTACTGCTTATAAAACGGTGACACCAACACCAATCCGTAAAGGGTTTAATAACTTTTTTAATAATCTAGGTGCTATCACAACGGTAATAAATGATTTATTACAGCTTAAATTTGCCAATGCGTTTACCGACGCTGGTCGATTTGTGATTAATACAACATTTGGTTTGGCTGGTTTTATTGATGTAGCAAGCATGGACAATATTCCGAATCATAAAGAAGACTTTGGTCAAACTTTAGGCTACTGGGGCGTTGGAAACGGCGCGTACTTGGTTATACCTCTATTAGGCCCAAGCACATTGCGTGATGCTACTGGCTTTGCAATCGACAGGATGACATCTGACCCAATTACGTACACACACAATATCGGTGAAGTGCGCTTACATAATCAATTGCGTACTGCGCAATTGGTGGATGCTAGAACACAATTGCTAGATGCTGGCGACCTTGTAGATAACGCATCACTAGACCCATATTCATTTATGCGCGACGCTTATTTACAAAGCCGTGCAAATTTAGTGGCTGACGGCGCTACAGGTAGCAACTCAACCGATGATGGCTTTGAACCAGCAGATGAAGACAAATAAGCAACCTTAAAGTAATTCCATTTTAGTAAAGCATTTAATAAAAAGCCTTTCGATTAGAAAGGCTTTTTTATCGCTTAATTCAAATATCAGGCGTTTAATATAAGCCGCTAGTCAATTGAATCGCCCGTTGCCACTGTCATTTGCTCAATTAAGATAGAACCTGTGAGTTTTGAGCTATTCTTAATCGCATCGGTGCCAATCGCAATCATTTGATTCAGCATATCTTTCATATTGCCTGCAATGGTAATTTCTTCAACTGGATAAGCAATCACGCCATTTTCTACCCAAAAACCTGCTGCGCCACGTGAATAATCGCCTGTGACCATATTCAAGCCATGGCCAAGCACCTCTGTTACCAGTAAGCCTGTACCCATTAACTGCAATAATTCAGCAAAATTCTGCCCTGTCGATTGCACAATCAAATTGTGGCTACCACCTGCATTGCCTGTGGTTTGCATGCCTAATTTACGTGCTGAATAGCTAGATAACATATAACCCTTCAAGATACCATTATCAACCAATTGACGTGCATGGGTGGCTACACCTTCACTATCAAATGGGCTACTGGCACCACCTTTTTTGATATGTGGATCTTCTGTGACATTTAAAATGCTTGATGCTACTTTTTTGCCCAAGCTATCCAGCAAAAAAGAGGATTTTCGATATAAACTACCACCTGAAATTGCGCTAACCAACGATGAAATTAAACCTGAAGCCAATGGCGCTTCAAATAAAACAGGATATTGCCCCGTTTGAATAGTGCGCGCGCCTAAGCGGCGGATGGTACGCTGACCCGCTGTATTACCCACATAACTTGCGGAATCCATGTCTTTAAAATCTCGCGCGCTAGTGTACCAATAATCACGCTGCATATTGCCCTTGTCTTCAGCAATCACCGAACAGCTAATGCTGTGGCGCGAACTGGCATAACCGCCCACAAAACCATGGCTATTGGCATAAGCAAAAATACTTTCAGAGTTCGACACGCCTGCGCCTTCTGAGTTGGTAATACGCGCTCTATCCACATCAATTGCGGCCGCCTCACAGGCTTTTCCTATCTCAACTGCTTCGTCTACACTTAGTTGGCAAGGATGATATAAATCCAAATCTGGTAAGTCTGTTGCCATTAACTGGGCATCGGCCAAGCCACAAAAAGGATCTTTTGCAGTGTATTTGGCAATATTGCACGCCGCCTCAACCGTGTCTTTAAGCGCTTGAGGGCTTAAATCAGAGCTGCTGGCATGGCCTTTTTGCTCACCAAAATAAACAGTGACTGAAATGCCTTTATCGCGGTTATATTCAATATTTTCAGTCTCACCCAAACGCACTGATACGTTTTGGCCTGTACCAAAACTCACTTCAGTTTCAGCAGAAGACGCGCCAGCCTGCTTGGCGATTTTAAGCACGTCTTGTGTGATTTGTTGTAATTGTTCTAGATTAATTGTAGCGTCCATTATGGGGTTTGATTAATTCAAATGACTAAAACTGTTATCATACCGTAGCCAACATCAAAGCCACTAGAAACCACACAATCGTGACCGAAAAAAACTACTCAATAGAACCAGATGCTGATTTACCCATCAGCAAAACCAAGCTAAAAGCCGAGGCGGATGCACAACAAGCAATCGGCAAAAAGTTAATTGATTTATCCAAAGAAAAATTAATTAAGCTTAATTTGCCAGAAACTTTGTTTGAAGCGGTGATGGAAGCAAAACGCCTGACCGCAAATGGCGCTGTACGCAGGCAATTGCAATATCTTGGCCGCTTAATGCGTGATGTCGATAGCGCACCTATCGTTGAGCAACTGCAAGCTTGGGAAGGTAAAAATACGCAAGAAAACGCACGCTTTCATACCATGGAACGCTGGCGCAGCCGCCTAATTGCAGAGCCAAATGCTTTGCAAGAGTTTTATAGCCAATTCCCCACTGCCGATATTCAACAATTGCGCACTTTAATTAGAAACGCGCAACGTGAAGAAGCCGCGCAAAAGCCACCAAAAAGTAGCCGTGAATTATTTAAATTGATTCGCGAATTAAGTGAGCTTAATACCGCAGCGCAAGAAAATAACGACGATATTGCGGATTAAAATTAGCTTTAAAATAAGGGTTAAGTATGGCAATTTCTAACAAAAACCAACAGCCTGAAGAAGCTGGTGTGATTTACGCACCATGGGAAAAAACATTTTCTCGGGTGTTATCGCCAATTGAAGAATTTATTCATCATCAAACCGCTAGCAGTATTTTATTGATGCTAGCTACAACGCTAGCGCTATTTTTGGCCAATAGCAGCGCATTTAGTGAGTGGTATCAACACCTGTTGCATGTGCCGCTAAGCTTCACATTAAGTGATTTGAGTATCTCCATGAGCCTGCATCATTGGGTGAATGATGCGCTGATGGCGATATTCTTTTTTGTGGTCGGCATGGAATTAAAGCGCGAAATCATGGTGGGCGAACTTTCCGATATTCGCCAAGCTTCACTGCCTATCATTGCAGCAATTGGCGGTATGGTTGTGCCCGCTTTGATTTACGCTACCTTTAACCCAAATGGTGACGCAAACCAAGGTTGGGGCGTGCCAATGGCGACCGATATTGCTTTTGCAGTCGGCGCGCTGGTTTTATTGGCCAAACGCGTGCCAAAATCTTTGGTGGCTTTTTTAATCGCTTTAGCCATTGCCGACGATTTAGGTGCGGTTTTAGTTATCGCACTTTTTTACACTGAACAAATTGCCATGAACTGGTTAATTATTTCAGCACTTTTGGTGACATTGTTGCTGTTACTTAACTTTTCAGGCGTCCGCAAAACTATTCCCTATTTGATTGTCGCAATGATTCTTTGGTATGCCATGTTGCAATCAGGCGTTCACGCTACATTAGCTGGCGTGTTGGGCGCTTTTACAGTTCCTACACGTTCCAAGTACGACCCTGCCCTGTTTCTCACGCGTATTAAAGATCAAATTACCAATTTTGCCAGCCATCAAAAAGCAGGCACCAACTTAATGACAAACGATAAATTGCATTCAGTTATTGAGAATATTGAAGATAGCGTGATGGGCGTACAATCACCATTGCAAAGGCTTGAGGAAGCATGGCATATTCCTGTCGCATTTTTAATCATCCCTATTTTTGCCTTTTTCAATGCCGGCATTACTGTTCAACTTGATTCTTTAGGCGAAACATTTTCTCATCCAGTGATGCTGGGTGTGATGTTAGGCTTAGTTATTGGTAAATTTGTGGGTATTACCGGCGCATGTTGGCTGGCACTAAAATTGAAAATTGGCAGATTGCCGACTGGCGCACGATTTAGTCAAATAGCGGCTGTATCAGTGCTGGCGGGAATTGGATTTACGATGTCTATTTTTATTGCAGAGCTTGCATTTAAAGGGCATGCGGATTATTTATTGATGGCAAAAACAGGTGTTATTTTTGGCTCATTAATTGCGGCGACACTTGGATTTTGTTGGTTGTGGATACTTGGTCAATCAAAAACTTAACCATATTTTATGGTTAAGTTTTTGATCACAATTTAAAGCTATTTTCGCGCGTTTATCTGCGCCATTGCCATTGATTTTTCGCCGTTACGCTCATATTCTACCACCACTTCTTGGCCTTGATGCTTGCGTACTACCGTTGACAACTCTTCTGGCTTATTGAGCGAGTTACCTGCCAACTTAAGCAATGTATCACCGCGAACGATGCCCGCTTTTGCGGCAGGTGAATCTTTAATCACTGCAATCACTTTCAATCCGTCAAGCTCTGTTGCTTTTTCAGCTTCTTCTGATTCTTTTTTTGCTAACTTAATCACATGCACACCCAATAATGGCGCTGGCAACTTAGCCCAGTAGCTAGCGTAATATTTGTAATTAATTGGCTCTTGTTCTAAGTCTTTTTCGGTTAACTCTTTGCCCAACTTTGCGGCTTCTTTAATCATTTCTATTTTGCTGGTGGCTGTTTTTGCTGAGCCATATTTGCTGTACACCAAAACCGTGTCGGCTTTGAGTGTTTTGGCATGTTGCAAAGCCTGCTCTGCTGACACATCACCCGCTGTAAAGCCAGATGAACCCATCATGTCATAGCCGTTTTCCAGCATGCTGATATCATCATCTTCTTTATGATTACTCACATACATTTTAGTGTCGGGGGCAACTTGCATTGATTTTAAATCGCCACTATTTTGTGATTTATAATTTTTTTCGTACCAATTCTCAGCTGCTTGCAGTTGCATAGCAGCAAACAAAATACCCGCGGCAAATAAACCAAGCAACATCATTTTTGGTCTTAATGTTTTATTTTCAGTAGCAATTGCATGCGCTTGGCCTAAACGCGCCAGCACTTTCGCATCTCTTGCTGTTTTTATCATTGAATGATTGGTCAAACCCGCCATGAATTAATCCTTTACGATTGAAAATGCTATTATTAGCGTTATCCGTGCTTTTATTTTACACGCAATATCAAAGACAAACAGATGCCAAAACAATTCATTAAAATTGGTTTAATTTCCACTAGTGACAGAGCATCAAGCGGTATTTATGCCGATAAGGGCATCCCTAGCTTGCAAGAGTGGCTAAATAAAGCAGTGATTACGCCAATTGAATATCACACACGCTTGGTGGCGGATGAGCAAGAAGACATTGAACAAATGCTGATTGACTTAGTAGATTACCAAGGTTGCCAATTAGTTTTAACCACTGGCGGCACAGGCCCCGCAGCGCGCGATGTGACGCCAGAAGCTACGTTAAATGTGGCCGATAAGTTAATGCCTGGATTTGGTGAGCAAATGCGTCAAATTAGCCTGCATTTTGTACCAACCGCCATTTTATCTAGGCAAGTTGCGGTGATTCGAAAGCAATGCTTAATCATTAATTTACCAGGTCAACCCAAAGCGATTGCGCAAACACTAGAAGGCTTAAAAGATGATAGCGGCAGTATAAAAGTTCATGGTATATTTGCCGCAGTACCTTATTGCTTAGATTTATTGGCAACAGATGAGTCACCCATGCCTTATCTTGAAACCCATCAACACATTGTCAACGCTTTCCGACCCGCATCCGCTATTAAACGAACTGAATTACTTTAGAGTCTTCATGCATCACTTTTATCATCGCTTAAAATCCAACAATATGGCCAAAAAATGGGCTTTAATTATTTTTTGGATGGCATTTCTCACCACCTGTATTTTAATGTTTATACCTGGAGAGCCGCCCAAACAAACTGATTTCAAACATTGGGATAAAATTCAACACGCAATCGCATTAATGATACTCGTAAAACTTGCTTGGTCTGCTTACCCTAGAAAAAAATATGCGGCCGTCGTCATACTTGTTTTATTTGGCGCTGCAGTAGAAGTACTGCAGGCCACGCTAACTACAACCCGAACAGGAACAACTGGTGATTGGGTTGCAGACATGGTTGGAATTATGATTGGCATGGGCATCTGTACATTAATGCTTCAAAAAAATAGGCAACTCAAACCAATTCGCCGATGACGCCTGAATTTAATCTGATTCACCAGTTTTTTACGCGCCCTACTACGCAAACCGATTTAAGCATAGGCGATGATGCCGCTTTAGTTTCAGTCGCGAACGGCATGCAGTTGGCTATTTCTACAGATATGCTGGTAGCAGGCACCCACTTCTTTGCCGATTGTGCGCCTTACCAACTCGGCTGGAAATCGTTAGCTGTAAACATTTCTGATATGGCAGCAATGGGCGCGCAACCTAAATGGGCAACGCTAGCCATTGCATTGCCAAATATTGATACGCATTGGTTAAGCCAATTTAGTGATGGTTTTTTTGCATGCGCTAGCCAGCACAATGTGGATTTAATTGGTGGCGATACCACACGCGGGCCGCTGACCATTAGCGTACAAATGATGGGTGAAGTGTCGATTGGCAAGGCAATTAAACGCAGCAGCGCACAACTAAACGATGATATTTGGGTGAGCGGTCAGCTTGGTAGCGCTGCACTTGGGCTGGCCTACCTGCAAAACACTTTAGCTCACAACCTTTTAAACGCCGATGATTTAGCACTTTGTTTACAAGCCTTGCATGCACCATCACCGCGCTCAGCACTAGGCTTGAGTTTACGCGGCATTGCAACGAGCTGCATTGATATCTCAGATGGCCTACTAGCCGATTTAGGTCATATTTTAAATGCATCTAACTGTGGCGCAACGCTAGATTTGGCTGCGATTCCGTGTATTAATTTTTTAAAATCATCTTTAGAAAATCCAACTATACAAGACTATATACTGGCTGGTGGTGACGATTACGAGCTATGTTTTACTGCGCCAAAATCTGCGCGCGAAAGTCTTACAAAAATCAGCGCTCAACTTAACTGCCCGTTAACCTTGATTGGTGAAATTTGTATCGGTACAGACTTAAATGTGACGTATCTAAATAAAAAAGTGAATGTATCCAAAAAGGGTTTTGATCATTTTAGCTAATTCAAATCAGCCTAGTTTCAAGCTATTAGTAGCACATCCTGCCCATTTTTTTGCGCTGGGGTTTGGTAGCGGCTTAGTGCCTAAAGCACCTGGTACGTTCGGCACTCTGATAGGCCTGCCGTTGTTTTGGTTGATGCTAGATTTAACATTCGCCACACAGTTAACCATTATTTTGTCGCTATTTTTGCTGGGTATTTATTGTTGCGACAAAACTGGAAAAGCACTTGGCGTAAGCGATCATGGCGGCATAGTCTGGGACGAAATTGTCGCTATAATGTTAGTGCTTACTTTCACGCCTAATCAATGGATTTGGTGGCTAATTGCATTTGTACTATTCAGATTATTCGATATTTGGAAGCCGTATCCGATTCGTCAATTTGACGCAAAACTTAAGAGTGGATTTGGCGTAATGTTTGACGATTTATTAGCAGCCATTTACGCAATTGTGAGTTTAAAACTACTGTTATGGATAAAATTCATCCGCTAGCCGAAACACTGGGCGCAGCACTTAAAGCGCACGGCTACGTGCTTATTTTGGCAGAATCTTGCACGGGCGGCATGGTCGCAGAAGCGATTACCAGTGTTGCTGGCAGCTCAGCGTGGTTTGATCGGGCTTATGTTACTTATAGCAATCAATCTAAAATTGATTTGCTCAATGTATTAAGCGAAACACTTAACAATCATGGCGCTGTGAGTGAGCAAACAGCAACAGAGATGGCTCTAGGTTGCATAAGTAAAGTCTGCTTAAATAAAACTGGGGTTAATGATAGAAAAAAATTAATCGCTGGCAGCATTACAGGCATAGCAGGGCCAGATGGCGGAACCGCAGATAAGCCAGTTGGTACTGTCTGTTTTGCATGGGCAAGCTCAGACTCGCCAGTTGAAACTCAAACAAAAGTGTTCAGCGGTAATCGCCAACAAATTCGCCAACAAGCAACCGTTTTTATGCTGGAAAATTTAATCCAAAGATTAATATATGCCAACACTTAACAGTTGCTTTAGGTGAAATTTTTAATCATTAGCGATGACCGTGACCACGGTGACCATGACCGCGATGTCCGCGGTATCCACCATTATTCCAACCATGTCGATTGCCCTGATAATTGCGATAGCCAAACGATGCGCGTGGCGCATAATAGTGCGGGTTGGAGTAAACAATTCTTGGCGTGCCATAATAAGCGTTTGGATAATAGACCACAGGCGGCGCAGAATAGTATCTAACAGGTGGTGCGTAATATCCATGCCCATAACCACCAACATTGATGCCTATACTAAACGAATCTCGGGCGGTTGCAGTTGAAGCTGCTGCCGCACTTAATGCTAAAACAACCAATAACGAACGTAATGTTTTCATATTTCCTCCAATTAAAACAACACTCCCTACATACAAAACGCATTCGCATTTAAAAAGTTGACTACAGGTATTAACAATTATTATTTTTACTCACAAATACCTAGCCATTAAGGCGCAGTAAAGCTTACGTTAAAGTGCAAAATATGGAATAATTAGCAGTTAATTAAGCCCCTCAAATAAAGGTAAAACCACATGGATGACAACAAAAGCAAAGCGCTCGCCGCTGCACTTTCGCAAATTGAAAAGCAATTTGGCAAAGGCTCAATCATGCGTATGGGTGATGCTGATATCGGCGAGGATATTCAAGCCGTTTCTACAGGCTCACTTGGTTTAGATATCGCATTGGGCATCGGTGGATTACCACGCGGTCGCGTGATTGAAATTTATGGTCCAGAATCATCTGGTAAAACAACATTAACCCTTTCTGTCATCGCAGAGATGCAAAAAGTGGGCGGTGTGGCTGCTTTTATTGATGCAGAACATGCGCTTGATCCACAATATGCAGCTAAATTAGGTGTTAATGTACCAGAGCTATTAATTTCTCAGCCCGATACAGGCGAACAAGCGCTTGAAATCGTGGATATGTTAGTGCGCTCAGGCTCTGTGGATATTGTAGTGGTCGACTCAGTAGCAGCTTTAACACCGCGCGCAGAGATTGAAGGCGAAATGGGCGATTCGCACATGGGGTTACAAGCACGTTTAATGTCACAAGCTTTGCGTAAACTCACTGGCAATATTAAACGCACCAACACCATGGTGATTTTTATTAATCAAATCCGCATGAAAATCGGCGTGATGTTTGGCAATCCAGAAACCACGACTGGTGGTAACGCGCTTAAATTCTATGCTTCTGTACGTTTAGATATTCGCCGCACAGGTGCGATTAAGAAAGGTGACGAAGTCACTGGCTCTGAAACTCGCGTAAAAGTCATCAAAAACAAAGTGGCGCCTCCCTTTAAACAAGCTGAATTCGATATCATGTACGGCGAAGGCATTTCACGTTTGGGAGAAGTGATTGAGCTGGGTTCTAACCTGAAATTTGTGGAAAAAGCCGGCGCTTGGTATAGCTACAATGGCGAGAAAATTGGCCAAGGTAAAGAAAACGCCAAAGAATATCTGCGTGAACACCCACAAATGGCGGCCGAAATCGAAGCTAAAATCCGCGCTAATGCTAAAAAATTAGCTGATGCAATGCCATCTGCGCGCACTGAGGATGACTAAGTTTAGTTATTGAGATTTTAATTGTTTAATAAAAAATCTCAGCCTGAAAAATCGCTACGTCAGCATGCGCTAGAGTATTTGGGCAAGCGCGAATATTCATACAAGGAGCTAGGGCAAAAGTTAAAGTCCTACCTTGATGTAGATGATGATGTAGACAGTATTACCGCGATTTTGGATGATTTTAAAACGCGTGGCTGGTTAAGTGATGCGCGCTTTACCGAACAAATGGTGCATGCGCGCAGGGCAAAATTTGGTAGCAGTAAAATCATTCACGAACTTCGCGAAAAAGGTGTTGAAAGCAGTTTAATTGAGGGTGCGGTTGAGCAACTAAAAGAAACAGAATTGGCAAGCGCCAAAGAGATTTGGCAAAAAAAATATAATCAGGCACCCGCCAATCGGGATGAATGGGCAAAACAAGCCCGTTTTTTGCAAAGTCGTGGTTTTGGCTTTGACACTATTAAAAAAGTATTAAGTACACAAACAGATGACGATTAAATTAAGCAATCCTATCCCTGGCAAAGCGCCTAGCTCAAACGAAATCCGCCAAGCATTTTTAGATTTCTTTGCTTCCAAAGGCCACGAAATCGTTGCTTCCAGTTCATTGGTGCCGCATGGCGACCCTACCCTGCTATTCACCAATGCTGGTATGAATCAGTTCAAAGACGTTTTTTTAGGCTTTGATAAACGCAACTATACGCGCGCTACTTCTAGCCAAAAATGTGTACGTGCTGGCGGCAAACATAATGATTTAGAAAACGTTGGTTACACTGCGCGTCATCATACTTTCTTTGAAATGTTAGGTAATTTTAGTTTTGGCGATTACTTTAAAGTTGAAGCGATTAGCTATGCTTGGGAATTACTAACTGAAGTTTTTCAATTACCAAAAGATAAATTAACCGTCACCGTTTATGCGGACGATGATGAGGCTTACGATATTTGGCACAATACCATCGGCGTGCCTAAAGAGCGCATTATCCGTATTGGCGATAACAAAGGCGCACGTTACGCATCCGACAACTTCTGGATGATGGGCGACACTGGTCCTTGCGGCCCTTGCACAGAGATTTTTTATGACCATGGCGACCACCATTTTGGCGGCCCACCAGGCAGCCCAGATGAAGACGGCGACCGTTTTATTGAAATCTGGAATAACGTATTTATGCAATTTAACCGCGATGAAGCGGGTGTCATGCATAAACTACCCAAACCAAGTGTTGATACAGGCATGGGTTTAGAGCGTATTTCTGCAGTATTGCAGCATGTACACGCTAATTATGAAATTGATTTATTTACCACGCTGATCAATGCCGCCGCGCGCGAAACGCATACGGCTGATTTAAGCAGCCCAAGCCTAAAAGTATTAGCTGACCATATCCGCGCTTGCTCATTCTTGATTGCTGATGGCGTAATTCCAGGCAATGAAGGTCGCGGCTATGTGCTACGCCGCATTATCCGCCGCGCAATTCGCCATGGCTACAAACTTGGTGCGCGTAAAGCGTTTTTCCATAAAATAGTGGCTGATTTAGTCGCTGAAATGGGCTTTGCCTATCCTGAGTTAAACGCCAATCAAGCACGCATCACCGATATGCTCAAACTGGAAGAAGACCGCTTCTTTGAGACGATTGAAAATGGCATGGCAATTTTGGAAACAGAATTGGCTGCAACTCAAAGCGTTTTCAATGGCGAAACGGCATTTAAGCTGCATGATACCTACGGTTTCCCGCTTGATTTAACGGCTGACATTTGCCGTGAACGCAACGTAACAGTGGATACAGCCGCATTTGATACCGCCATGGCGCGCCAAAAAGAGCAAGCGCGCTCTGCGGGTAAGTTCAAAATGGCGACTAATCTGGACTATTCAGGCAATAGCACCGATTTCAAAGGCTACGATTCATTAGATACAAGCGCCACTGTTTTGGCGCTTTATAAAGACAGCATTTCAGTGGCGTCTTTAAACGAAGGTGAGCAAGGCATTGTAGTGTTAGATAGCACACCGTTTTACGCGGAATCTGGCGGGCAAATTGGTGACAACGGTATATTGAAATCGGAAAATGGTATTTTTGCAGTAGAAGACACGCAAAAAATTCAAGCCGATGTATTTGGGCACCATGGCGTATTAAAAACAGGCTCGCTTAAAGTTGGCGATACAGTAAAAGCCAATGTGGATATTACCTCACGCAATGACACCATGCGCAACCACTCGGCCACGCACTTGATGCACAAAGCTTTGCGCGAAGTATTAGGCGAGCATGTGCAACAAAAAGGCAGCTTGGTAGATAGCGATAAAACGCGTTTTGACTTTGTGCACAACGCACCGATGACCGATTCTGAAATCGCCAAAGTAGAAGCGATTGTCAATGCTGAAATTTTAAACAATGCCGCTACCCAAGCGCGATTAATGGATATTGAATCGGCGCAAAAAACCGGTGCCATGATGCTGTTTGGCGAAAAATATGGCGATGAAGTGCGCGTACTGGATATCGGCTCAAGCCGCGAGTTATGTGGCGGCACGCATGTAAGCCGTACAGGTGATATTGGATTATTTAAAATCATCGGTGAAAGCGGCGTTGCTGCTGGCGTACGCCGTGTTGAAGCGACTACTGGTAATGGCGCGCTGAAATTAATCAATTCTCAACAGGCATTAATCACGCAACTGGCCAGCGATTTAAAGGCGCCTGCAGCTGAACTGGTGAATAAAGTAGCGCAATTGTCTGACCACGCCAAAGTGTTAGAAAAAGAATTAGCGCGTTTGAAATCAAAATTAGCCTCAAGCCAAGGTGATGATTTGGTGAGCCAAGCGATTGATATGGTAGGAGTTAAGGTGTTAGCCGCCACATTAGAAGGCGCCGATGCAAACGCTTTGCGCGAAACTATGGATAAGCTAAAAGACAAACTTAAATCGGCTGTGATTGTTTTAGCCAGTGTAAATGAAGGTAAAGTAAGCGTAGCAGCAGGCATTACACCCGATTTAATCAGTAAAATGAAAGCAGGCGATTTGGTGAACTTTGTGGCTAGCCAAGTGGGTGGCAAAGGCGGCGGCAAGCCAGATATGGCAATGGCAGGCGGTACGGATGCCAGCCAATTACCAAAAGCACTCACCAGTGTAAAAGACTGGGTAAGCAGCAAATTATTATAAAAACTTAACGATATTTTAGAGCTAAAAAATGGCATTAATTGTACAAAAATACGGTGGTACTTCTGTTGCGAACCCTGAGCGTATTCGCAATGTGGCTAGGCGCGTTGCGCGCTACAAGGCAATGGGGCATCAGATTGTCGTTGTGGTTTCGGCGATGTCTGGCGAAACCAACAAACTAATTGCGCTAGCAAAAGAAGTGATGGCAGAGCCAGACCCGCGCGAATTAGACGTGATGATTTCGACTGGCGAGCAAGTGACTATTGGCATGACGGCACTCGCCTTAATGGAGCTAGGCATAAAAGCTAAAAGTTATACCGGCACACAAGTTAAAATTTTAACCGACGATTCACACACTAAAGCGCGCATCTTGGATATAGATGATCATAATATTAAGCAAGACTTAAATGATGGTTATGTTTGTGTAGTGGCTGGTTTTCAAGGCGTAGACGAGCATGGCAACATTACCACGCTTGGCCGTGGCGGATCGGACACCACTGGCGTGGCACTTGCTGCGGCCTTAAAAGCCGATGAATGCCAAATCTATACAGACGTGGATGGCGTGTACACAACAGACCCGCGCGTGGTGCCTGAAGCGCGTCGTTTAGATAAAATTACCTTTGAAGAAATGCTAGAACTGGCTTCACAAGGCAGCAAAGTATTGCAAATTCGCTCTGTGGAATTTGCAGGTAAATATAAAGTGAAGTTACGTGTGCTTTCAAGCTTTGAAGATGAAGGCGACGGTACATTAATTACGTTTGAAGAAGACGATTCTTCAATTAAAAACAAGGATAGCGAAATGGAAGACCCAATCATCTCTGGCATTGCGTTTAATCGCGACGAAGCCAAAATTATCGTATTAGGCGTGCCAGATAAGCCTGGTATTGCATACCAAATTTTAGGCCCAATTGCTGACGCCAATATTGATGTGGATATGATTATCCAAAATACTGGCGCAGACGGCACAACCGACTTTACCTTTACTGTGCACAAAAACGAGATGAACAAAGCCTTGGCAGTGTTACGTGATAAAGTACAAGGCCATATTAAAGCCCGTGAAATCAGCGGCGACGATAAAATCGCTAAAGTTTCTGTAGTGGGTATTGGCATGCGCTCACACGTCGGCATCGCCAGCCAAATGTTCCGCACGCTGGCCGAAGAGGGCATCAACATTCAAATGATTTCAACATCCGAAATCAAAATTGCAGTAGTCATTGATGAAAAATATATGGAACTTGCGGTTAGAGTTCTGCATAAAGCGTTTGAATTAGAAGAAGCTTAATAATATAAATCTGTTACTAGGCTTAGTACTAATCTTGGCATAAGCCGAGTTTTGATTGATTTTTAAGGCAAATTACAGTAACATCGCGCCCTTAATTCAGTAACATGAATTAAAGCGTAACAGTCACAAAACGGAGAGCTGGCCGAGTGGTCGAAGGCACTTCCCTGCTAAGGAAGCATACGGGCTTAAATCTGTATCGAGGGTTCGAATCCCTCGCTCTCCGCCAAATGACTTAAGTTGTTGAATTATAACAACATCTAATATCTTGTAGTATCTAGACTGGTAGCAAAAAAGGTAGCAATATGCTTACTTTACCAGTCTATCTTCGTGGTAATACCTACTATTTCCACACTAGAATTTTTGGCAAACAAGTCAAAAAATCACTTCACACAAATGATAAACAAACGGCTATTATTAAGGCTTTAGCACTCGTGCGAGCATGTCAAATGGCTATTGATTCATCTGGTTTTAATAAGTATAAAATCAATCTCAATGAAGGTATTCTGGAATCCGATGGACCAGAAGACCATGCCAATATGATGGTAGCTTTGCAAACATTACTGACTAAAGTTCAGAATGAAGGTATTGCACACAAAGAGAAATCTAAACCTACTCCCGAACCTGCACCAGTAGTAGAGCAACAAGGTTTAAAAATTCTTCAAGTATTAGACCAAATGTTTCTGTTAAATGATAAACAGAAGCCTGCAACCGTATTAGCTTATAAAACTGCGATTACTGAATTTTCTAAATTTCTAGGTAATCCCAACATCAATAGTGTGCTTGAAAGTGATATTGCACGGTTTCAGGTGCATTTAAGAACCAATGGCAATAGCACTAGAACAGTTGATAACAAAGTATCTGTTGTAAGAGCTTTATTCAACTTTGCCATTAGATTACATTATTGTTTCATTCCCAATCCTGCTGCGAATAAAAATATCGTGAATAAAAAAGAACATGAGAAAAATGGCTATGCTATTTTTGAATTGCCAGAGATGAAGCTTATCTTTAATAGTGATTTTATGAAAACAGCAATGGTGAAGGATCCCGATTATTACTGGTGTCTAGTGCTTGCAGTAATTACTGGTTGCAGAATTTCAGAAATCACCAGTTTGACCAAAGACCAATTTCAATATGACCATTTAGATAATATGTTTCTAAAAATTAGAGATAGTAAAACAGTGGCTGGTAAAAGAGAAATACCAATTCCTAGAGAAATTTTTGAAAATAGATTTGGTGCAAATTGCACAATCAAAGGTAAGCTTTTTAAATACGAAGATAGGTTGGGCAAGGGTTCTGGCAATGCTGTTAGTCAAAAATTTAAACGGCATATGAAAGTAGTTGGAGTTGATAGACCAAAATTAGTATTCCACTCAATCAGAAAATTTGTGAATGATACTTTTTTCAACTTAGATGTTCCATTAGAGCCAAGATGTTATTTTATGGGTCATGAAATTGACAATGTGAATGTTGAGAAATATAGAAATACTGTCACTGTTGCTACTCTTAAAGAAAAAGTTTCAGTAGCTCAAATCACTATTGCTAGAGAGTTGAGTATTCCACTTTTTTCTAGTTAGTTGACATTTCTGCTTGCTCTCTTACTTTAAATAGTAGGAGAACATAGATGACTAGACTATTAAATAAAATCAGAAAATTATTCAATTATATTTTTGGAGTAAGCATGCCAGTTTTACCAAGAAATAAAGATGGCTCTTTGGATCAGTCATCAATTTTCAAAGCAAGTATCATCTACGATAACAACGGAAAACCAATTTTAATTAGAATTGAAACTTCATCTGGTGTAATCTCAATTCCTTACGACTTAAAAATTCACAACGAATTAAAATTAATTTTAGATTACATAGAAGACTCTTATCTTGAAGAATTAATTGATTTTTATAATAACCATAAAGAAACAATTGATACTCTTGAAAGAAAATTTAACCCAAATAAAAATATCAAAAACAAACCATAATCATTTAACTAATTTGATGACATGCTTTTTGACTTTGGTTAATACTTTTGTATTTTCTGCATGAATGATGGCTGGTTCAATAATAGGTATCTCTTCAACTTTAGTTTCAGCAACCAGTGATTCTGCATTTTTTCTATTTAATGCATATTTATCTAAAAGCACTTGAGCCTCTTCAGCAGTAAATTTATGTTTGGTTTCTTGAGTAATTGATTTTTTAGGTTGTTCAATTTCAATAGCTGGTTCTAATTCAAGTTCCAATGTATCTGCTTGAGAGTAAGCAACAATACATACTTCATTCTCTAGTGCATTAAATTTGGTTTGTGATATTTTGGCATTATCAATAAATTTATCTTCTGCACCATTTACCATATACAAATTGACTGAATCTTTGTGTCTTGAAAATTCAACATAAGCTTGATTTGCAGTAGTTGAACCAGTGCTAAACACATAAGTATTTGATACAGTTTGCCCCTGACTTTTGTATGCAGTTTGACAATAAGCATGATTAAAGTTGTTATGCTTGTTGGTATCTAAATTCACAATCGTTTCAACATTATCTCTAACCACTAACAATGTCATGACTTTAGTATCTGGGTTGATACTCTTGATTGTGGCTACTGTGCCATTTTCTAAAATGGTATTTTTATCAATCTTGGTTTTTGATTTGATTACAATTCTGTCATTCTCAACAAAATAACGACCTTCGGTAATTTCTTTTTTATTACCTTTTTTAACATCAATCAACACCTGTTTATCAAAATCTAATTTATTTTCATTCAATAATCTGGTTCTGATTTTGTCATTTAATTTATTCACATTACTGTTATCTTGAGTGATTACAGTCTTCTGAGTTAAATCTTTTGTGTCATTGAAGTAGTCACCTACCAACCTATTCATTATCTTGTCTTGAGTGGATTCTGTATGAAATAGGTTATTACTTTTTAGCAACTCCATTGCTTCATCAACTTTCTTATCTCTAAAGCACTCTGCTATTGATTTGGCGACTTCATTCTTTTGTCTCATGTTCTCATCTAAACGAGATTGATTGTCTGCACCAATATTGTTGTTGATATTTTGTAATGCACTACCATAATCAACTGAGCTCAATTGTTTAGTATCGCCAACCATAATAATATTGCCAGCATGTTTGGTGGTTATTTCTAGCAGTTTATTCATATGCACAGCACTTACCATTGAAGCTTCATCAACAATCAGTGTGGGTGGTTTATCAAATATTATTTTGCCAGTTTCATAAAGGTGTATAAATTCAGCAATATTTTTTGTATTTTTAATATCAGCTTCTTTTAATGCTGTTGCAGTAATGCCTGCTGTAGCCAATCCATACACTGAGTTAGTATCTTTGTGTAGCTCATTAGCAAACTTGATTACAGTGGATGTTTTACCAGTTCCAGCATCACCTGTGATAGACACTATAGCTTTACCCTTACTAAGTAACCCTATGGCTTCTTTTTGGCCTGCATTCAATGAAAGATTGAATTTACCTAATTCTGCATTGATTGATTTGTAAGTTTCTGAAAACTTTCCTACAGGTAGTTTTCTTTCTACAGTTGCCAACTCTTTAGCCAACTTCACAACATTGTGTTCATTTTTGATGACATTGATTGTTGTAAATTTATTATCTTCATACTCAATGACATTAAGTTTTGATTGATATTTTTTAAAACAGTAATCAGTTAGTTTCTGTATGCCTTCCAGTTTATCAACTCTTACATCATGCTTAAAATGATTGAGAATAAGTGTATTAAATTGAGTTCTAGTAAAGCTTCCTGATTTAGATACCAGCTCATCTTCAAACATTTTAATAAACTCTTTATTTATAATTTTTTCATGTAATTCTTTTGTATCAAGATATTTGGGTCTAGGCACTTTGTTATTGATTTTGAATTTTTCATAATCAAAATTATTGGCTGTGAGCTTATCTTCAAACACTTGCATAATCTGATTGTATGAAAGCTCCTGTTTATCTTTAGCAGTTACTTTTCTAATCTGTTCATGTTGATATGCAGTATCTCTTTCAGCAGTTGATGAGAATTTTAATTTATTATTTTTTGCCCATTCAGCAATTTCTTGGCTTCTTTCACTTAAATTGACACATACATCATGTGGCACACCTTCAACCTTGAATGAATGAGTGTTGATTTCATCTGGAATTATATTTATGCCAAGATCCTTCAACTTACAGATAATTAGAAAATTAACTTGTTCTGATAACTCTTTCTGGTGTGCTAACAGTTTTTTGTAATCAACTGCCATTGTTTTAGACTTACCATTTGCATAGTGAAACATAGCCTGGTTATATACTTGTATGTGTAAATGTATGTGTGGATCTAGATTTCTATTTTCATAGTGGGTAAATTTTGAGGCAACCATTTCGGTTTTATCATGAATAAGATTGTTTCTGTATTCACTTCTTTGATTGGAAGGCATGAGTAGATTTTGAACATTAGTCATTACTTCGTCTGAAGAATCGTGAATAATATTCATTAATTTTTCTCTAACTTCTTCTGGTGCTGTTGCATATAAAACTGATAATGATTTTGGTAGTGTTAAACACATTTCCTGACCAGCTTGGTGGTCTTCACTTCCTGCACTTCTAATAGCTTTTTGACCATTAGGTTTAAATCCATTGTAAATTTTATTAAAATCTTTTTTATCAAAATCTTTGTTGTTTAGTGCATATAGTGCTGCAAGCTTTCCAATGAACTCTGGCTTTCTTTCATTATTTTTTAATAAATAATCGGCAAAAGTTAATTTGTCACCTTCAAGATTTTCTTGGCTCTTAATGTAATACTCTTCATCTCCAATTTTGTGACATACAAACATAATCTATTTTTAATAATTTTTATGGACTATTAAATTTCCCTTCTATAAGTCTTACCATTTCAACTTTAAATGTATCAATACTTTTTTGGTGGCTTTCAATTACAAACATCAATTCGTCATATCTAGCTAAATTTTTTAATACTAGAGAATTAAACTGTTTGTTTAAATCAAGACCCATTTGAATTTTTTCCACCATCTCAGTAAATAACTGCTCCCTCTTTTCTATGTAATCAATACTGCTGAATAATCTTTTATGATTATCAAAATTTATTATGAGATTTTCTAAAATATCAGATTGCTTAGTTTTTAAATCAACTGCTGAATCAACTAATATCTTTTTTGTGGATGGTGTTAAATAAAATGAATATTCAACTTTTTGGGGTGCATTTGTTTCTTTAAGTTTTGGCATTTTCAGCTCACTTTTTTCTAGTTATATATTAACTATAGTAAAAAAATACTGAAAAACAACCCCCCTCTCACAAAAGCCCCGTCGAATATAGGAATGGTTAAAATTTAGGGGTTTTTTCCAACTTTGGAAGTAGGGTGCTATAAGAATTATGGGGTGGATTTTGAGTGGTTGTTTTTGACTTTATGGTGAATGCGAATAATGATGTTGCTAATTATTGTAGGTTTAGATTTTTGGGGGTTTCGAAAAATTATCAATTTTCAATTGAAATTTTTCTGTGTTGGCTAGGGTATGTAAAAACATAAAAGCATTAAAAATGCAGCGAGTGGAGTTGCAAGCAACAGACTATAAATTTAAGAGTGATTTTGAAAATATCAAACTGTTACTCTCTCATTTTTATTGTGTTGAGTAACGAGGGGAATAGTAGAATTTTAAAGATTTAACTTCTTAAAAATTAACTTCTTGCCCCGTACTTAATCTGATTGTTCCAGAAACGAATGGTGTTGTTGTTCCAAAAATGGTGGTTTCTACACAACCTCCACATCCACCTTTGAATAATCTATAAACATTCCCTCTATTTACAGTGATTGGTATGTTTAATTCATTAAAGTCGTCTTGATTTTGTCTTACTGGAAAACCACCACTACTTATTAAAGGAAAACCAGCACTCATGTTAGTAGTTTCATTGTAAACAATTGCATTCCAAGACGGGTCTTGATTATCAAAAGCGAGTGTGTGAGCTCTTATTTGAATATGTGTAATAGTAAATGGTACATTTGAATTGTTAATTAAATATACAGCACCACCACCATTAGCACCTGTAGGTCCAATATATCTAACATAACCAGTAGAGTATATAGCGAAGCCTTGCGATGATACTGGAGGGGATGTGCAACTAGCACCTGTAGGTCCAGTAAATGTATTGCTAGAATTGCAAGTGTAAGTTGCCGAACCACTATTTATTCCAGTAGCAATTACATTTCTTGAAACACCTGTGTTGGCTGTATTTGCAGTGCCTGTGCAAGTATTTGAACCCACAACCCAAGAAACATTTTGATTAGGACAGTATTGAGGTGCGATTACAGCACTATTGGGATTAGGAGGTGTGGAAGAAATCAAACCATATCCTCCAGCATTTATACTTGTTGAATCTGCATTACTATTATCGTCAGAAATATTTTGTGCTGATACTGAAAAAGATGTTGATAGTAATACTGTGAGCAGTAAAAACTTTAATTTATTTGTCATGAGAATCCCCTGTAGTTAAATTAACTATAGTAAAAATAATCATGAAATCAAGGTCATAGAGGAATTTAATATGCAAGAACCTAGCAATGGCTTGAGTATTCCTTATCAGCATGCTTTCTACATTCAATCTATGCTGTTCAATACAACATCAGCAATTAAATCTTTCCGTATTGCTCTAACAATTTTAGAAAAAGATGAAAGTGGTGAAATTAAGATTCAAGATTACAAAGAAAGATTTCTTGATGAATTGCACAACATAATTAATCAAAGTGGTGCAATTTCACGATACTTTTGGCCAGCTACTGCTAGTCCTAGAAATGCAACGGAATCTCAAAAAAATATTCACAAAATTAGAGGTGCATTTTTAAAAGATGTTTTTGATATTAAAGAAGGCAATCCTTTAGAGAATAGAGCTCTGAGAAATGCAGTTGAGCATTTTGATGAAAGATTAGATTTGTATCTTGAACAAGGAATTATCGGAAATATATTCCCAAGTTTAATTATGAACGAACCAGACAACAGTGGTGTAGCACACCATATTTTTCGTGCATATTATTTAAAAGATGCAATTTTCCAGATACTTGGTGAAAGATTTGAAATAGAGCCAATTACTGATGAGTTGATAAAAATTCATGCCCAGCTAACTAAATTTGATGAAAATGGTGGTAATTTTTCAAAATAATAGTAATTCTAAGTATTTTGGTTATAAGTCTTTACGGTGTAGCTATCTGACAACACCATCGCATACCATAGTTGTTTTTATCAACTAAGTGTTTGAGTAAATATATAAATTAAACATTGAAGCAACTTGTTTCCAATATTTTTTAGTAGTCAATAATGAGCATTTAGAGTGAATTGATACAGATTGCTGTGTGATAGGTGTGCCTTGTGATTTTAATGCCTTCACTGATTCAATAATTGATTCTAGAACGGTTTTTGTTCTTACTTCATGTGAGTAATATGCACTTGCTGTTTGCTTCTCTTGCAATGGCATTGAATCTGGTAAATTCATCACACCACGATTAACATGCTTATCAAGTAGGTGTTGATTCTTCCAAGTCCATTTGCTGATTGAATTAACGGTCTGTAGCACTTCTTTTGCATACAACTGACCATCTACCCACCCATCAAACTCTAAATTGATTTCAAAGCCTCTATCTTCTACTTCTGATTTGAATTGTTCATACCTAATATGTTTTTTAACAATTTGATATGCAAAGAATCTCAGTGTATTAAACAGGGTGCTGTTTCTGCCTTCAATATCAAATTTAAGCTCTGTGCTCTTTCTTCTAGGTGTTAGGTCTATATATTCTTGAAACTCACTTAAATCATAGCTTGTGAAATGTTTAATGATTTTCCAACTTGGGTGTAGTGGGTTTTTAGTAAATTTACCAACATACCCTTTATCACCATCAAGGTAATTAGTTAAAGCATTATCTACAGCCTCAAAATACTGTTGTGGTGCTCTTCTACCTGCTTCTGTATAAACAACTGGTGTATTGAGTTGATAGCAATAATGACAATGTGCATTTTCTGGATTGATAGCTATCCATGATGGTGCTGGTAGATTTCTATCTTCCCAATCGTGAGCTGCTCCTGGTCTATCAATATCAATGATGATTTGTTTTTTAAGATATTGGCTAACTTCAATGTATTTGTAATTGAGTGCAGATTCTTTGGTTCTGAATTTTGTGCCATATTCAAAGCTGTTTGTGCTTCTAACTTTCTCAGGTAGTGAATCAATAAAACTATCAAACATAAAATCTCCATTATTATTTTTATAATTGAAGATTTATTTTGTTTACGATATTGACTTATGTGATTAATTTTACTAAATTAAATTTTATAAGGTTAGCCTCTCACAGCTTTTAAACCTAAATCCTCAGAAATGCTCAAGTGTAATTACTTGGGCATTTTTATTTTCTACTTCTCCACCTCAATCATTAAGACAGTGTTGATATACAAATTCACTGACATATCTTTTTCATTAGCTTTATCTCTTACCTTATCTAAAAGCTTTTCATCAAGCCTGATGGTGTAGCCAATATCTTTAATCTGTTTTTTCTTTCTTTGTTGAATTTGCATTTTTATCTCCATTTGTATCGGTTGCTATATGGTTATAAGAAACTACAAACGAATGTCAACGATCCAGCAAAAATAAATTTGACTTAATTTCTCAATTTACTAAGTTAGTAATAAAGGGGATTTTTATGTTGAATATTATTCAAGAGTTGATAATCAAAAACTCTAATGACTATTTAGAAAATGTAGTGATACCTGACTTGCTTGCACTTAACCCTGGGTTGAAAACTGAGATATTGAAGTCATACGAAGAATTGAAACCTAAAATTTCAGAAGAGTTCTTAGATGCTCAAATTGATACTAAAATTGAAATAAATAATTATATGTATTAGTTATTACAGACAAAAAAATACCACTTATTAAGTGGTATTTTTTATGAATTTTCAGTATTCCTCTAAATTGATAACTGCATATCAACCAGTTTTGGTTTGGACTTTGTTGGAATATCTACCCTCTCACGATAATAATTATTCAATGCTCTAACTATAGATTTACCCATTGCTAGTGCAAGATTAACTGGAACAGCATTTCCAATCTGTGCATATTGAGAAGTTAATGCCCCAGCAAAATCCCAACTATCTGGGAATGTTTGAATCCTTGCATATTCTCTAACAGTAAATGGTCTGGTTTCATCTGGGTGACATCTTTCAGTTTGTTTCTGTGCTGGAGAGCAAGTTAATGTTAAACATGCTTCATCCCATGAAATTCTTCTCGCCATACCAGTTTTACCACCACCTAAATGAAAAGAACCTTTCATGTATGATTTTTGAAGCTCAAGAGGTAAATCTCTCCAATACCCACCTGGTGGTATTAAGTCCATTATCTCTCTTTTACTTTTTGGGTATGTTTGACCAATAGATTCAGGAACATCAGTTTTGAATAACTTACCTTTTTTTAATGCATCTTTTAATGTAAATAATTCACTATCTTGTTCGGGCCATTCAAAATCAATATCTACACCTTTTTTAATTCCAACTATAAATATTCGTTCTCGTTTTTGTGGAACTCTGTGGAATATAGCTTTTAATACTCTTGGTGGAATTACTTCATAACCTAGTTCATCTAATATTGAAACCATGCCCTCTATAGTTTTACCATTTTCATGTTGAAGCAAACCACGAACATTTTCTCCAATGCAAATTAGTGGCTGCACTTCTTTAACTGCTCTTGCAAATTCAAAAAACAATGTGCCTCTGGCATCTTCAAATCCAAGCCTTTTACCTGCATATGAGAATGCTTGGCATGGAAATCCACCAGTTAAAACATCAACTTTGCCTTTATATGGTGTGAAATCAATTTTAGCTACATCACCCTCAATCACATTCCATTTTGGTCTATTTCTTCGTAGTGTCTCACAAGCATTTTTATCAATTTCTGATAAAAGAACATTATCTAAGCCAGCTTTTTCAAGACCTAAAGCCAATCCACCTGCACCAGCAAATAACTCTATTGAAGTAAATTTTTTAATTGGAGTTTCATCTTTTTGCTTTGATTTTTCTTTAAACATAAATCCAATTTTCTCAAACTGTTTTAAATCACTTGATTTATAAAGTCGGTAATTATTGATAGGGTGTCGTTCTGAAATTAATTTCCCAGACTTTTCCCATCTTCTAAGTGTTTCTTTTGCTACACCTAGCATGTCTGCAACTTCTGAAAGTTTATATACATCTTTCATTTAGTAACCATGTGTAATGTTGTTGTTATGGTTATTTTATATTAAATCAAGTGAGCTGAGTGGGTAAACATTGTGACAAAATGCTCTTTTGCTTGGAATAATTCAAAATGACACTAGAAGAAAGAAAACAAATTCTTGAATTAGTTAAAAACTGGTTTCGCACCGTAATTTTGCCAAATCATATTAAAAACACTGTGAAATTAACTGACCCAGATATTTTTGATATAAATCCATTTTTAGCACCCTACCTTGCTGGTTATTTAACTGGCGAACTAACACCTGATTCAGTTGCTAAAGCACTGCTATACCCTAGAGTATTAGGCACATCAATAACCACTTCTTTTGGACAAAACATGCAGAAATTTATTTCTGATGTTTTAAAAGATAGCTTTGGCTCTATGGTGGCAGGTATAGATATTGAATTTATTGATGCAATTGATGGTAGAAAGAAATACTGTCAAGCTAAGCTAGGTCCAAACACAATCAATAAAGATGATATTGAAACAATTCACAATCACTTTAAAGCAGCTAGGAATTTAGGAAGAACTAATAATATTGCTGTGCAACATGGTGATTTAGTTGTTGGTATTTTATATGGCGAACCAGGTCAAGAAAGTAATCACTACCAAAAACTTAGAGATAATCATGGCTACCCTTTGTATATTGGTCAAGAATTTTGGCACAGATTAACTGGTGACCCTGATTTTTATCAAGAGTTAAGAGTTGCAATTGCAGAAGTTGCTGTTGAAGCTAAAGGTTCTGAAATCATTAAAAGTGTAGCTGATACTTTAGCGAAAACAGACACAATCAAAAAATTAGCAGGTAAATAAAGGTAATTTAATATGGCAGATAATGAAGCTCTAATGGAAGTTTTGTCACAACTATATAAAGTTTTAAGTAAAGAACAACAAGATAGTTTTAAGAGAAATGTAGAAAAAAGAATTAAAGAGGATAAAGATGATAAACATCAAAATATAAAACTAAAAATGGATGTTCATAGCATAGCTCAAAAAATATCAGGTGTTAATTTACGAATCAATTGGGATGATAACTGAGAATTATTTTTTCTACTTCCTCTAGTTTCTGCTTAATCTCCAGTAATAAAAGTGATGAAAGTCGTTTACTTTGGTAACCGTCTAACCAATTAGCTGAAGCATGCAGTGAGTGAAGAACTGAAAGTTCTGATTCTATGATTTTAAGTTGATCTATTTTTTGAATGCTCATATTAGTCCTTTTCTTTTAAGTTATTAAAAAGAAAATTATTGTCAAGATTCAATTGATGATTATCAATTTTCAGTTATAATTCGCCCCGCATTAAGTGGTAGCAATTGTGGTATCGAATTTTTGATACCAATTTTTCAACAATTTTTACCAGTTTCTTGATATAGCTAGATTGTAGAGTGGTATTAGGTGGTAGCAGAGATAGTCCCTCGCTCTCCGCCAGTTATATCATTAAGAATGGTGTTTAGTTCTTTTAGAAACAAGCGGTTTAGACTATAATTACGCGCATGCGCCCGTAGCTCAGCTGGATAGAGTACTTGGCTACGAACCAAGGGGTCAGGAGTTCGAATCTCTTCGGGCGCACCATATAAATCAAAGGCTTACAGTTTAACGACTGTAAGCCTTTTGTATTTGTACTACTTTTTCAAGTAGCTCTAAAGTTAATGCTAAATATCTGCAATTCCAAATTGCTTATTACTCTTATATTCAATACTATCATTATCAAATTACTTGGATAATTCAGATGGTAAAAGTTAAAAAATCAGATGCTCAATATGGCTTTAATTTTGATAATAGCTATTTAAAATTACCACCTATTTTCCATCAAAAACAACAACCTACAACGGTAAGCAACCCCAATATTGTACTTTTTAACGATGTATTTGCAGCGGCGCTTGGTTTGAATACGGAAATTGATAGAAAGCAGAGTAGCCAATTTTTCGCAGGCAATTTACTTTTGAGTGGCAGCGAACCTATTGCACAGGCGTATGCTGGTCATCAATTTGGTCATTTCAATATTCTGGGTGATGGGCGTGCCATATTATTAGGTGAGCACATCACGCCCGACAAGCAGCGTGTTGATATTCAATTGAAAGGTGCTGGCAGAACGCCTTATTCAAGGTCAGGCGATGGACGTGCGGCGCTGGGTCCGATGTTGCGCGAATTTATAATGAGTGAAGCAATGCATGCGCTGGGCATTGCCACCACTCGAAGCCTGGCAGTAGTAACGACTGGTGAATCGGTTTACCGCGAAACCGCATACCCAGGTGCTGTGCTTACGCGCGTAGCTGCCAGCCATGTTCGCGTGGGCACGTTTCAGTTTGCTGCTGCGACTCAAAATCAGCAACAACTGCAGGCACTGACTGACTACACTATTCAAAGACATTTTCCAGAAGTTGTCGATACAGACAACCCACCACTTGAGTTGTTAAAGCGCGTGATTGGTTTGCAAGCAGTGTTGATTGCCAAATGGATGCATGTGGGTTTTATTCATGGGGTGATGAACACTGACAATATGAGCATCTGCGGTGAAACCATCGATTATGGCCCCTGCGCGTTTATGAACAGTTATCATCCTGAAACGGTATTTAGCTCTATTGACACCAACGGCCGCTACGCCTTCGGCAATCAGCCTAATATTGCACACTGGAATCTCATCAGGCTCGCTGAAAGCTTATTGCCGCTGATTCATGCATCTGAGGACCAGTCGATAGCACTGGTGACGGAGTGCTTGCAAGAATTCCCGAATCAATTTTTTGCATACTGGCTAGCAGGTATGCGAAAAAAACTAGGAATTTTCAACCAGGAAGAAGAAGATATTAAGCTTGTAGAAGATTTTTTGATGCTTATGCAAAAAAATAAATCTGACTTCACCAATACGTTCAGGGCTTTGCCAGAAGAGAGTATTGAGAGCACAGCGCCATTTCAAGATGCTGGGTTTAAAAACTGGCTAACATTGTGGAAAGCCCGGTTATCAAGGCAAAACGAAACGTTTGCTGACAGCGTTGTACTGATGCAGTCAGTTAATCCAGTGGTGATTCCCAGAAACCATCTGGTTGAAGAAGCGCTTGATGCTGCGGTGAGTAACAATGATATGACCCCGCTCAATGACCTTTTATCAGTTTTGTCGAATCCGTATGCGGATTTAGACTACACCTCCAAGTACACGCTGGCACCTGCGTTTTTATTTGATGAACAATATAAAACTTTTTGCGGTACTTAATCGTTCAAAAGTAGGTTTCTGATTTTTCAGGCAATTAATAGGGTTAAGTCAAACTATTTACAATGCTGTTGGTCATCCGTACATGCGTTTAATTCAATGTTCTTTCATGCTGCTCTTAACGGGTTTAATGAGTAGTTGTGGATTTGTTCAAACTGCCTACAATAAAGCGCCACAAGCGCTCAGCTGGTGGTTAGATGATTACTTCAATTTTACCCAATCACAACAATCTGCTTTAAACCCTGCGCTAAATCGGCTTCATGTTTGGCACCGCCAGCATCAATTACCGCTCTATATCAATACTCTTAAGGATTTGCAAAGTAACGTTTCTAAAGCACGAATAAGCACTGGAGAGGTGTGTGAAATAACAGACAATGTTAAGTCGCTATTTGGCGAGCTCCAATTAGCGTCTATACCCATTATCGTGGATATCGCCCCATTATTAAGCGATAAACAATTACAATATTTCCAAACAAAGCTGGATAAACGCGCGCAAAAATGGAAATCGGAGTGGTGGCAAGAAGCACCTGACGCGCAAATAGAGGTGCGATTAGAGAAAATTGAAAGCTTTTCTGAAAAACTCTATGGTGACTTATCTGAATCACAACAGACACTATTAAAACAAAGCCTCACAAAAGCGCCCATTAATCCCGCGCTTAGTTATGCCGAAATTCTTAGGCGCAATACAGATGCATATGACATTATTTATGCATTAAACAAACAGCCAATCAGCACAGAAAACAAAGCAAACCTAGTTAAAGCAGGTTTTGACCGATTGAAAAAAAGCCCAAACCCAGAGTATCAAGCCTATGCAAATCAAATTAATCAGCGCACCTGCGAGATTATTGCCGACTTACATAACAGCACCAACGCCAAACAAAAACAACATGCCAACGACTGGCTTGAAGGCTACATCAAAGATTTTACTCACTTATCTACTGTTAAGTAACCCGCTTAATATCAAAGCAAATCTGTTCTAGCTTGCCGCATTTTAATAAATATTTTGAGTCATCCTATCCCACTATTTTTTATATTCTATTTAGTTATAACAATATAAAAACAAATTCTTTTTAATTCTTTAAAACTCAATTTATAGTGAGCGCATTCGTATTTAAACAGCGCCGCATTAAAGACTTAATAATGACTTTATTACAGACCAATCAAGTAACATCACAGAGCAACCAACAGGTTTTGGATGCTATTTCGCGCGCTGTGCAAGAGTTAAAAAATGGCTCGGGGTTTGGATCGATTGAGATTGTGATTCACGAGGGCCGTGTGACGCAAATTGAAAAGCGCGAAAAATTGCGCTTACAGCAAACAACGACAAATCAACGCAAATAATACGTTATATCAAAAGCTACTGCACTGAAAATAGCCATTTTATGTCGGCTATATTGACAGTTCAGCGCTACTAAAATAAGCATTAAAACTGTTTGGACGACCAATATACAGTTTTCTTTGAAGGAAAAAAGATGCAACTAAAAACTAAATTAATCAAAAAAAGGTTGGTTCAAACACTAATTGCTAACGGCGTTTTGTTAACCAGCTCTACCGTACTTGCTTATGACGCTGTACATCCAGAGCTTGATAAAACACCTCCCGTAGAATTGACGCAACCACAGGTTACCGCTGAAGATGCTGAACAAGCAGAAAAAATTAAAGCGCGCTTAGCTGAAATTGAGGCAGAAGCTAAAGCTGCTGCAGTGGCTGCAAATATAGCAAAAAATGGTTACTACGTAGAGCGCAGAAGCTACGGCACAGGTCGCGAAACTGAGCCGCCGCGCTATGTAAAACAAGCCAATAAAACTTGGTTAAACGATATTGATGGTTTTGACGACTTAAGTTGGTTAGATGTGGGCTTGGATTATCGTGCCCGCTTTGAATCACGTAATAATGACTTTAGACGCAATAGGCAAACAAATGATAATCCGATTTTATTGCGCACACGCGGATTTGTAGCGATTAAAGATATTTTAGACCCGCTTCGCTTTACACTGGAAGTAGAAGATGCACGCCGCAACAACAGTCAATTTACTCGTGAATTTGACACACGGGACGTCAATTTAGTAGAGCCTATTCAAGCGTACCTAGAGCTGTATTTTAAGGAAACCCCTTTAGGAAAAGACGATTTGGGTAATGACAGGCCTATTAGCATTAAAGCGGGTCGTCATGCGTTTGAATATTTGGACCGCCGCTTACTGGCAAGAAACGAATGGCGCAATACAACAAATAACTTTCAAGGTGTACGCGTTGCAATTGGCCAGCAAAAAAATGATTGGCAAGTCGATTTATTGGCTTTAAAACCAGTACAACGCTTCACTCAAAAACTGGATGAAGTCGATCATGCACAAGATCTTTTTGGTGTGATTGGTGATTGGCGTCGCTGGTCAGAAGTAGCTACTTTGCAACCATATTATTTATTACTGAAACAAGATGGCAGCAGAGTAGAGTTTGACGCTAACGGCGCAGATGCAAGACCTAATACCCGAATTGACCGAGAAATTCATACTGCAGGCTTACGTGCTTACGGCGTATTGGGTAAAAGTGGTTGGGATTATGACGTTAACTATGCCAAGCAATGGGGTAAACAAGACCAACGAAATGCAGCGGGGGTATTTCAAGCAGAGCTAGATCATGATGCCTATGCTTACAACCTAGAAGCTGGATACACTTTTGTACACCCGTGGAAACCACGATTGAGTGCTAGCTATGGTTTCGCCAGTGGCGATGAAAGCCCTAATGCATCTGAAGGAAAAAATCAGCGCTTTGAACGACTATTCGGCTTCGCACGCCCTTGGTCTAACAACGATTACTTCCAAATGGAAAACATTAGTGCGCCAAAAGTACGTGTTGAATTTGAGCCAAAATTAAGCTTTTTAGAAGGTTTAAAAATTGACGCTGGATATAGCTGGTATCGCCTAGACAGCGCAACCGACCGTTGGAATGGTGCAGGTTTACGTGACAATACAGGTAATAGTGGCAAAGATGTGGGTGAGGAAGTAGACGTTCGCGTACGCTTTCCCATCAACAAATATTCATCCGTTAACTTAGGTTATGCCTATTTCTGGGCGGGTGATTTCACCAAAAATACCACGCGTAATGCAACGCCTGGAGGTTTAACTACTGGCGATCCTGATCGTCGCGATGACTCTCAGTTTATCTATGCAGAATTCACTGTGAGCGCGTTTTAAGCTGCTACAACGATTAAGTAATCAATATAAAAGGAATACAAATGAATAATATCACCCACATCATTGCCGCTTTAGCATTGGCTTTACCATTAACTGTAAGTGCAGCAGACATTACCTTGCTGAACGTTTCATACGATCCAACACGGGAGCTTTACCAAGATTTTAACGCCGCATTCAGCAAACACTGGCTGGAAAAAACAGGGGATAAAGTTACTGTTAAAACTTCACATGGTGGCTCTGGCAAACAAGCTCGTGCAATCATAGACGGCTTAGATGCAGACGTAGCGACATTAGCATTGGCTTATGATGTTGACCAATTAGCTGAAAAAGCTAAGTTAATTCCCAAAGATTGGCAAAAACGCCTGCCGCACAATAGCTCGCCCTACACATCAACCATTGTATTACTGGTGCGCAAAGGCAATCCTAAAAACATCAAGGATTGGGATGATTTAGTCAAACCCGGCGTTTCTGTGATTACGCCAAACCCAAAAACTTCTGGCGGCGCACGTTGGAATTACCTAGCCGCCTGGGCATTTGCACAGAAAAAATACGGCAACGATGAAGCAAAAACCAAAGAATTTGTCGGCAAATTACTGAAAAACGTACCAGTGCTTGATACCGGCGCGCGTGGATCGACCACAACTTTTGTGGAGCGCGGTATTGGCGACGTATTGCTTGCTTGGGAAAACGAAGCGTTTTTAGCGCAAAAAGAATTAGGTGTTGGCAAATTTGAAATCGTCGTGCCATCGATTTCTATTCTGGCTGAACCACCAGTCACGGTTGTGGATAAATTTGCTAAAAAGCATGGCACTGAAAAAGTGGCCAAAGCTTATTTAGATTATCTATACACAGAAGAAGGCCAGGAAATCGCCGCTAAAAACTACTATCGCCCTACGTTGGAATCGGTTGCCAAAAAATATGAACAACAGTTTCCAAAAGTGAAACTGGTAACGATTGACGAAGAGTTTGGTGGCTGGGCAAAAGCGCAGAAAACGCATTTTTCTGATGGCGGTACGTTCGACAAAGTTTATCAAAAATAAATTTTCAGGCGATAAAGTCTATCAAAAATAAGTATTTCAGCTTAAGTGTTTGATTTTTAGCATCAATTATCTAAAAAATTCGGCACAAAAATAGTGTTAAGTACTCAGTTTATTAATGGGTAGAACCAGACAAAATCTGGTTCTACCAACTTTCAGGAGGCTCTTATCATGAGTTCAACAGACATTTCTAACTTAAAGCAATCTGCACTAATCGTCGGCGGTGACCAAATCGATGGCATCAAGCAAGTGTTAGCAAATCACGGCATCACCGAAATCAATCACTGGTCTGGCCGTAAAGTTGGTGACAGCAATAAAGTGATTCCACAAGACACGAAGTTTATTGTGCTGATCACCAACTGGATCAGCCATTCCATCACGCACAAAGTCAAAAAGAATGCGATGAAGCGCGGCATCAAAGTGATTTACACGCCGAATGGCTCCGCTGCTTTGCATAATCGCTTGCTTACACTTAAATCTGGGGTGCTTGAATCCGGCGCGTTCGCCACCGCCAATTATCACTAGTTAATAATTTATTAAAATAAACAAAATCCTATCTAGCATTTTGCCGAGCAGTATTTTTTAGCACTTTTATTTAGCATTACTTGGAGAATAAATTTAATGAGTATTTCCGCATTAAACAATACAGAATCGTTACCGCGTATTCCCAGAATCAACGAGCTAGCACCAGATTTTGAGGCGAACTCCACGCAAGGGCTAATAAAATTATCTAATTATATCGGCAAGCAATGGGTGGTTTTATTTGCGCATCCGGCTGATTTCACGCCAGTTTGCACCACGGAGTTTATTGGCTTTGCCAAACACGCTGATGCTTTTGCGCAACTTAACACGCAATTATTAGGTATTTCTGAAGACAGTAATTTCAGTCATTTGGCATGGATTGCCAATATCAAACAAAATTTTGGCGTTAGCATTCCGTTTCCTGTGATTGATGACAGAGCAGGTCATGTTGCAGCTAAATTCGGTTTGATTCATCCGGGTGAATCGCAAACAGCCACGGTGCGTGCAGTATTTATCATCGATGATAAAGGCTTGATCCGTGCTTTTGTTTATTACCCATTGACGACTGGCCGCTCTGTTGAAGAGATTTTGCGGGTAGTTGAAGCGCTACAAGTTTCGGATAAGTACAAAGTCGCGACGCCAGAAGGCTGGCAAAAAGGCGATAAAGTGATTGTACCTGCGCCGGCCACGCAGAAAGAAGCTGAATCACGCGCCAGCGAGGGTTATGAAACCACCGATTGGTATTTCAGCAAAAAATCATTACCACTAGAAACCAATATTAAATAAAACAATGGGTTAGACTAATCTGATTTGATTCACACGCTGACTTTAAAGAGCATCTCCTCATTCCGGCTACCATAAAAAAGGAGCCGGATTTTTTTGCGTAAGGCACAAATAAAAAAGACTTGTAAGCTAGCACTTACAAGTCTTTTTACATGAATGACAATTTAAAAGATTGAATTCACTAGTTTAAATCGATTAATTTCTAGTTATTTATGTGAGCTTAAACGCAACAATGCATTGGTCAATACATCGATTTCCGCATAGGTGTTATAAAACGCTAGAGAAGGTCGCACCGTTGTTTCGACACCAAAACGGCGCAAAATCGGTTGTGCGCAATGATGGCCGGAACGTACTGCAATACCTTCTTGATTTAAAGCAGCGCCCACTTCTTCACTTTTGTAACCTTCCAGAGTAAAAGATAACACGCTGGCTTTATCCTGCGCAGTACCAATCAACAGTAAACCCGGCACTTTGTTTAAAGCTGCCGTTGCGTACACCAATAATTCATGCTCATAACGCGCTATATTATCAATACCGATACGTTCAACATACGCCAATGCAGCACCTAAACCCACTGCATCGGCGATATTTCCCGTGCCAGCTTCAAATTTCGCGGGCGCTTCGTGATACACGGTTTTATCAAAAGTCACGTCTTGAATCATATTGCCGCCGCCTTGCCAAGCGGGCATATCATTCAATAATTCAGGTTTGCCATACAAAACGCCAATGCCCGTCGGGCCAAATACTTTATGCCCAGAAAAGACAAAAAAGTCCGCGTCCAAATCTTGTACATCTGTGCGCATATGTGAAACTGATTGTGCGCCATCAAGCAATACTTTAGCGCCTGCACGATGCGCCATTTCTATCATTTTCGCCGCTGGCGTCACAGTGCCCAATGCGTTTGATACTTGCGTAAATGACACTAATTTGACTTTAGGTGTGAGCAGTTTTTGATACTCATCTAGCAAAATCTGGCCACTATTATCCACAGGCGCTACTTTTAATTTAGCGCCAGTTTCTTGGCAAAGCTGTTGCCACGGCACAATATTCGCGTGATGTTCGAGATGGGAAATTACAATCTCGTCGCCCGCACTTAAATGCTTTTTACCCCACGTTTTGGCAACCAGATTAATTGCTTCAGTCGTGCCGCGCACAAAAATAATATTATCTACGGATGGCGCATTGATAAATCTGCGCACCGTTTCGCGCGCGTCTTCGTAAGCGTCTGTCGCGCGCGCAGCAAGTTCATGCGCGGCGCGGTGAATGTTTGAATTTTCATGCGCGTAAAAGTAAGCAAGCCTGTCAATCACTACTTGCGGCTTTTGTGTGGTTGCCGCGTTATCGAACCAAATCAGTGGCTTGCCATTTACTTGCTCGCTTAATATCGGAAAATCTTTGCGGATTAAATTGGCATCAAAAGCTGGATGTGCAGATGGCGCAATATTGCCAGCGTTCAAATTGTTTGGCGATTGTTGCAAAAAATAGAAAGCAGAGTCAGGTTTAGCTGTGGCTGCGGATTTAATGCTGGTATCAGACAACAAAGCACTTAACAACGCTTGTTGTGGAATATCCATTCCGCCTAATAATTGACTAATTTCCAGCTGATTTTCAAAGCTGGGCGCATATTGCAAATGTGCAGCGCTAACATCATCCAAATTTTTAGCATTCACCAATCTACAAAATGCGGGCAAATCAGCCGAAGAATTTGGCTGATTTAATGGGTTAAGTATTTTCTTAGGCTCGCGCGCATCAGACAAAGAAGCTGTTGATGGAATTTCGGCTGATTTTTGACCAAAGACGCCGACAGGAAAACCTTCTGCGTAGATTTCACTCGCGATGCGCGATAACTCCGCTACATCTAATTGACCAGTCTGACTTGCATCTCGACCAATTGCTAATCCAGCCGCCATACGAGGATGTTCACCTGGTAAAGCGGCAAGCGTTTTTTCTGGACTAAAAAGAGCTTCTGGCTCGAACGATGACAAATCATGCACTCCATTCAAGTCGAAATTATTGGTCGTTATGCCATTATTTGTAATCATAGTAGTTGCCTACATCGACATTTTCTAATACTGCAATCGCATCATCAGTTAATACCGCTAGCGAGCAATATAGTGAAACCAAATATGATGCGATGGCTTTGTGGTTAATACCCATAAAGCGTACAGATAACCCCATTGATTGTTGGCCTGGCAAGTTTGGCTGATATAGCCCTACTACGCCTTGACGACTTTCACCTGTGCGCAATAATAATATGTTAGTTTTACCTTTAGTCACTCTTAATTTATCGCAAGGAATGATAGGAAAGCCACGCCATGTGATGAACTGTGATCCAAATAATGAAACCGTTGGTGGCGGTACACCGCGACGTGTGCATTCACGACCAAATGCAGCAATGGCTTGTGGGTGTGCTAAAAAGAATGCGGGTTCTTTCCAAACTTTAGATAATAGTTCATCAAAGTCATCTGGTGTAGGAGCGCCAGTGCGAGATTTTACGCGTTGTGAAGCAGCAACGTTGTTTAGCAAACCATATTCAGCATTGTTAATCAATTCGCTTTCTTGGCGTTCTTTTACTACTTCAATGGTTAAGCGTAATTGCTCTTTGATTTGATTGTGCGGGCTACTATAAAGGTCAGAAACACGTGTGTGCACATCAACCACAGTGTTTACAGCGTTTAATACATATTCACGGCCCCACTCTTCGTAGTCGACAAAGGTATTCGGCAATTCACGTTCATCTTTTGCTGAGCAATCGACTTCAATCGCACCAGGATTCTTAGCTTTGTTTACTCGGTAAATACCTGCTTCAACTGGCACCCAATGTAATAAATGTACCAGCCAACGTGGTGTAATAATATCCAGCATTGGTACCGTTTTGGTAGCATTGGCAAGCGTGCGTGCGGCGACATCATTTAATGCGGTTTGAATTTGCTGTTCTGCCATGTAAATCTCCTATTAATATTGGCTAATGTGTTTGAGTAATTTCTGATGAATTGATTGGGTTAAGTTTGTTTGCTATTAAAGGGCTTGCTTGTGTTTGCGCCTGCGTAATATTGCTATTTTCTGGCACACTGCGCGTCAGCCATACATTGCCGCCAATTGCAGAGCCTTTGCCAATCGTGATGCGGCCCAGCACTGTTGCTCCCGCGTAAATCACCACATCATCTTCTACAATTGGATGGCGTGCATGACTTTTTAACAAATTGCCATTTTCATCGGTAGGAAAACGTTTTGCGCCTAAAGTGACGGCTTGATAAATACGCACATGCTTGCCGATAATTGTCGTTTCGCCAATTACAACGCCTGTACCATGATCAATAAAAAAGCTCTCATCAATCTGCGCGCCCGGATGAATATCAATACCAGTCGCAGAATGCGCGATTTCTGAAATCATGCGTGCAATCAACGGCAAACCTAATTTGTGCAATACATTCGCAAGCCTATAGTGCGTAATTGCGAGAATACCTGGATAACACACCAGCACTTCATCAACACTTCTTGCAGCTGGGTCGCCTTCAAAAGCTGCTTTGATATCGGTATCTAATAACAGTCGAATTGTAGGTAGTTGCTGGGCAAACTCTTTCACTATTTCTAGTGGTGTTTTTAAGGCATTTTGAGTGTTAAATTGGTGCTCGGTCGGCAGTTGATTCAATGAGTCAGCGGCGAAATTCAGCTCCAATTTCACTTGCGTCACTAAATCACGTAAGACCACATCTAAAGTATGTCCCACAAAATAATCGACACCTTCATCTTTTAAATCGGGCAATCCTAAACGATTAGGAAACAAAGCAGCGGCTAAACCTTCTACGATGGATTGCAACACTTTGCGAGCAGGCAATTTCGGCGGTTTATCGCGACGCTTTCTATGCTCTAGTGAAGACAAACGCAAATCGCGCAGAGCGCTGACAATTTCACCAATACCTAAATCATTGCTGTCGGCTATCGGTGAAAACTGTTGATCTGAATTTATTTTCATTAAGTTTTTCTCAAGTACTTTTTGCCAAAAACAACGCGGCGCTCGCAATATCCCAAATCGTTAAAAACAAAAAAGCCAGCGGTCTACTCGACTCGCTGGCTTCCGGTTGTCCGGTCAGCACACGCTAACACACTCATTAAAACAGCCATTTAGTTTTCTTAAACAGCTTTTAGGTTATTGGGTTTGGTATTGTTTTACCACCTTATTTTAACTTTTTTCTAAGATTCACTCATTAATATCTGTTTTAATATACCAGATAAAAAAATCGCTGCAAGTGATTTAAAGAGGTATTAATGCATTTTTCTTATATTACCTTTAAGCATAAACATATCATTTATTATTCTTTTACATTATTTAAGTCCTCGCGTAAAGTGCGCTTATTCTGAATTTAAAAAACAAAGGCGGTTGTCATGTTTAAAAAAATAAGCTTAGTTAGTGCAATCTTCTCAGCAGGCATATTACTGTCTACAAATGCCTTTGCAGACAGCACATTGTTAAATGTTTCGTACGATGTAACGCGCGAATTCTATAAGGATTTGAATCCTGCATTTATCAAATTTTGGAAGCAGAAAACTGGCGAAACGGTAACGATTAATCAATCGCATGGCGGTTCAGCTAAACAAGCGCGCTCTGTTGCTGATGGTCTTGAAGCAGATATTATCAGCATGAACCAATCACCCGATATTGATATTCTGCACGACCGCGCGAAATTAATCCCTAAAGATTGGCAAAAACGTCTGCCACATGCCAGTTCGCCCACTTCTTCAACTATCGTATTTTTAGTGCGGCAAGGTAACCCCAAGCAAATTAAAGATTGGGACGATTTAATCAAACCTGGTGTCGCGGCAGTTATTCCAAACCCCAAAACTTCAGGCAACGGTAAATATAGTTATCTTGCGGCCTGGGGCTATGTGCTTAAAAAAGGCGGCAATGATGCGCAAGCGAAAGAATTTGTCAGCAAATTGTTTAAGAACGTGCCTGTATTAGATACAGGCGGTCGCGGCGCAACCACCACCTTTGCACAACGTGAAATTGGCGACGTTTTATTGACTTTTGAAAACGAAGTGAATCTAATTAATAAAGAATTAGGCAATAAATTTGATGTTGTTTACCCAAAATCTAGCATTCTGGCGGAAAACCCAATTGCGGTTGTGGACAAATATATCGATAAACACAAAACGCGCGAAGTTGCAGAAGCTTATGCGGATTTTCATTATTCTGAAACTGGGCAGGAAATTGCTGCTAAGCATTACATCAGGCCCAGCTTAGAAACTGTATTGGCAAAACACAGTGCGAATTTTAAAGCGATTGATTTATTTAGCGTGGATGAAGTATTTGGTGGCTGGGCAAAAGCACAAAAAACACATTTTGCCGATGGCGGTAGCTTTGACTCGATTTACAGTAAGTGAGCAACCAAGACTTAACACTAAAAAGGATATAAAAAAATGGCAGATATAGAAAATAAAAATCAGAAAAATAAAGAACTGAGAATTGCACATACGCACATTGAGCAACTGAGATTACAACTCAAAGAATCCTTGTTTTTAGAGCTGGACGAATACGGTTTGGCTGAACAATCGACGGGCGAATTCAACAGTACCTTTTTAGGCGTGCAATTAAACAGCGCTTTTCAGCCGATATACGACAGCTTGGCGGGCGATTTATTTGGTCACGAAGCTTTGTTACGACCATCTTTAGGTGGCGAATTGCCCAGCACATCTGATTTCGCCTACAGCTACGCTGCGCAATCAGGTAAATTAGTACCATTCGATCGCGTCAGCCGTGCTTTGCATGTGCTGAATTTCAGACAGATTTTTGCCGAAAACGGTTTGTTGTTTTTAACAGTGCATCCCAATCTTTTAATTTCTGTTAATGCGCATGGCAAAGTATTTGAACGTATATTACATGCCAATTCTGTGCCCACAGACCGCGTGGTGATTCAAATTGATGAAGGTTTAGTTGCACAAGATAAGCCGTTGATTGAAGCGATTCAAAATTATCGTGACCGCGGTTATCGCATCGCACTTGAGCATTTTGGCAACACCCATTCGCATATCGACCGTCTTTGGAAACTGGCGCCAGATTTTGTTAAGTTAGACAGCAGCCTCATTCAGCAAGCCCAAACCAATGACCATTTATACAAAATTCTGCCAAGCTTGATCAGCGGCGTGAAAGAGCTGGACGCGCGCGCGGTGATAACTGGAGTTGAAACGCAAACGCAGTTAAATATTGCCATTGAAAGTGGCGCAACATTACTACAGGGTGATTTTCTGGGGAAAGCAGTGGCAGCAAAAGAGCTGCAAAAAGTGCATGTTTCTAATGCATTAAGTAACAAATTACACGCAGCTTAATTGGCATAAACGCAGCGACTTATCGCTAAAAAATGGATTGAATTTATATGGCAAAGCAAAAAAACGTGCTTCCTGGTTTTAATTTATCTCTAGGATTTACAATTTTTTATCTCAGTTTGATTGTGCTGATTCCACTGTCGGCCGCGTTTATTAAAACCACCGAAATGAGTTTCAATGAGTTTTGGACGGTGGTGAGCGCGCCAAGGGTGGTCGCGTCTTATCAGTTAACGTTTGGCGCATCGTTAATTGGCGCACTCATTAACGCAGTTTTTGGACTACTTACCGCATGGGTTTTGGTGCGCTACACTTTTCCGGGGAAAAAAATTATTGATGCGTTGGTCGATTTACCATTTGCGTTACCAACTGCGGTGGCGGGAATTGCGCTAACCGCAGTGTATTCAGGCAATGGCTGGATTGGTCAGTGGCTAGAACCGCTCGGCATTAAGGTTGCATTTACACCAATCGGCGTGATTGTTGCGCTTACTTTTATTGGCTTGCCATTTGTGGTGCGCACTGTGCAGCCTGTGCTAGAAGATTTAGAAGCTGAAACCGAAGAAGCTGCGGCCAGCTTGGGCGCGAATCGTTGGCAAACATTTACAAAAATTATTTTTCCTGCCATTTGGCCAGCTTTGCTAACAGGCTTTGCTTTAGCCTTTGCCAGAGCGATTGGTGAATATGGTTCAGTGATTTTTATTGCAGGCAATGTGCCTTTCGTATCTGAAATCACGCCACTGATTATTATTACTAAACTGGAACAGTATGAATATGCCAGTGCAACAGCGGTCGCCGTAGTGATGCTGGTAATTTCATTTTTGCTATTATTTGCGATTAATGGCTTGCAATGGTGGGTGAATCGCCGTGCCAGCGCACTTAGTTAACACATCAATCATACGCAAAAATAAAAGGAACAATCAATGTCAATTTCAACCACATTACCTGCGTCGCAGTACAGCAGTTATCAGAACAAAGTGGCTCGTAGCCGTGCCACATCTGAGCCAGCTTGGGTGCGCTGGACGCTGATTTCCACTGTATTGCTATTTTTAACCTTGTTTTTAATTGTCCCACTGGCGGCGGTTTTTACTGAAGCCTTACGCAAAGGGCTTGATACTTATATCACCGCACTAAGTGACCCAGATGCCTTGTCATCTATCAAACTCACATTAATCGCAGCGGCCATCGCGGTACCACTTAATTTGGTGTTTGGTGTCGCCGCTGCATGGGCAATCGCTAAGTTTGAGTTTCGTGGTAAGAGCATACTCATTACTTTAATCGATTTACCGTTTGCGGTTTCACCAGTCATTGCAGGTTTGATTTATGTGTTGATTTTTGGTTTGCAAGGCTGGTTTGGTTCAAACTTGCTGGATCACGACATCAAAGTCATTTTTGCTATCCCTGGCATTGTGTTAGCCACTATATTTGTTACTTTCCCATTTGTTGCGCGCGAGTTGATTCCTTTAATGCAAGCGCAAGGCAAAGAGGAAGAAGAAGCAGGCTTGGTGTTGGGCGCTTCTGGTTGGCAGATTTTATGGCGCATCACTTTGCCCAATGTGAAATGGGGGTTGTTATACGGTGTGATTTTAACCAATGCGCGCGCCATGGGCGAGTTCGGCGCGGTCTCGGTGGTTTCTGGACATATTCGTGGGCTGACTAACACATTACCTTTGCATGTTGAGATTTTATATAACGAATATAACTACGCAGCAGCTTTTGCGGTTGCTTCATTACTCGCCATATTGGCGCTGGTGACGCTGGTGCTGAAAAGTTTTGTGGAGTGGAAAGTAGCGCGCGATGCGCAGATTGATGAGAAATCCTGATAAAAACCTTGTTACTAAGTATTAAGTTAAAACAGACTTAACCATTAAAAATGATGAAAAAATTAAACTGGATTAAAACATGAGCATTGAGATTAAAAATATCAGAAAAAACTTTGGCAGCTTTAGCGCGCTAAATGATGTGAGTTTGGACGTGCCTAGCGGTGAGTTAGTCGCTCTGCTTGGCCCATCGGGTTGCGGCAAAACAACCTTGCTACGAATTATCGCAGGGCTTGAAACGCCAGATTCAGGCAGCATTCATTTTCATGGTGCTGATGCAACTGCGCAAAAAGTGCGCGAGCGCCAAGTCGGTTTTGTGTTTCAACATTACGCCTTGTTTCGCCATATGACGGTGTTTGAAAATGTCGCATTCGGTTTGCGCGTGCGTCCAAAAGAAACGCGACCAACAGATGCTGAAATTAAAAGACGCGTACATGAACTGCTTGAACTTGTACAATTAGACTGGCTGGCAGACCGTTATCCACCGCAATTATCAGGTGGCCAACGTCAACGTATCGCATTGGCGCGTGCGCTGGCGGTAGAGCCAAAAGTATTGTTGCTGGATGAACCATTTGGTGCGTTGGATGCGAAAGTGCGCAAAGAATTACGCCGCTGGTTACGCCGCCTGCATGATGAATTGCACATTACCAGCATTTTTGTAACACACGACCAAGAAGAAGCACTAGAAGTATCTGACCGCGTAGTCGTGATTAACAAAGGTCAAATTGAGCAAATTGGTTCGCCGCAGGAAGTTTACGATCACCCAGTGTCACCTTTTGTGTATCAATTTTTGGGCAATGTGAATCAGTTTCATAGCCAGATTCATCAAGGTGAAGTGAATATTGGCGGCGTAGGCTTAAAGATTAATGCGCATCATGATACCAATCATAGCGCTGGCTTGGCCTATGTGCGCCCGCATGATATTGAAATCTATAAAGTAAGAAATGGCGAAGCGCCTGCTTTTGAGGCGGTCATTCATTACATTCATGCAATTGGTCCACTTGTTAGGCTGGAACTGCAACGTGCCGACCAAGAGGATTTGATTGAAGCGGAGCTGACGCAAGAACGCTTTCGCGAATTGGGTTTAAGCCAAGGTGAAAATGTATTTGTTTACCCTAGAAATGTGCGGGTATTTTTAAATTAGGCGATACCTCCGACTTTCACTCAGAGTGTGAACCAAAAACTAAATCTACAGGTGTTGCTGTCCACTTCACCTGTTTAGTTTTGCGATCTAATCCTTTGTACAAATCTTCGTTGGAAGATTTCTTCCACTCTGTGGACATATCAAGCAGGTTTACAAAGAAATCATTGCTTAATGTGCCTGGTCGGCTTGTCAACACGCCATGTTTGCGCCATCACTATTTGCATTTAACGCACGCATACCACCAACTAATGCCGTCATTTCTGTCACATTTAAATTAAGCAGATTGGCTTTTTCCACCAACATTTCGGCTGGTGATAAACGGCTGTCCGCGCTGTAATAATTGCGGAAACCGTCAGCGGTTGGTTTTAAGAACTCAAACGATTGCACATCGGTTTGCGCTTGCGATTGGGCTTATCCATGATTCAAACCATGAAAAAACCATGAGCCAGAAATAGGAAAATTGCTTACTGCTGACCGATTAATTCATTGGTCAAGTTGGCGTTTTTACAGACGGGATGGAATGCTTTTAGTTGAACTTTCGCAGCGTTAACTTCAGCTTAGCTGCGTTTTTTAAGGGAATTAGCTGGGTTGATATTGACTTGCTGTAGATGAATAATTGCTTTTTTCAATCATACTTAACACATTTTTGAGTGCCAAAATTGCTCAAACTCTTGTGTGGAAATGGGCTTTGAAAGCAAATATCCTTGCGCAAAATCACAGCCAGCACCCGCCAATAAATCATATTGCTCTTGGGTTTCTACACCCTCTGCAATCACTCGCATATCTAGCTTATGTGCCATTAAAATAATCGCTTCACACAAGCCCATGTCACTAGAGTCAGCAGTCATGTTTTTAACAAAAGACTGATCAATTTTAATGTAATCAATATCATATTTTTTTAAATAAGATAGCGATGAGTAGCCAGTGCCAAAATCGTCAATCGCCACTTGAATACCTGCATCTCTAAATTTAATTAGCTTATTTGCAACGGTATCGCTTGCATCAAGCAAAGAGCCTTCTGTAATTTCAACTACAATACTACCGCCTGGCAGGCCAGTTTTTTCTAAGTTATGAACCCAAGTAAGGCTAGGGTTTTTAAATTGAACAGGCGATTTATTAATGCTGATTTGAAAATCAGGATGCAGCGCAACACGCCACTTTTGCACTTGTTGTATTGCTTCGCGAAACACCCACTCGCCCAACTCGTAAATCAGGCCTGTATCTTCTGCAATTGGAATAAATTGGCCAGGGCTAATCAAACCTAATTGCGGATGATGCCAGCGAATTAAGGCTTCAGCCTTGAGTATTTTTCCTGTTTTTATTTCAATAATAGGCTGATAAACCAGCTTAAACTCATCTCTTTTGGCTGCATGTCTAAGGTCGTTCGCCAAGCGCATTCTAGATTGAGCTGCCGCTTGCATAGACGGCGTAAAATAACTGTAACGATTACGCCCTTCTGCTTTGGCAACATACATGGCTTGATCGGCATTTTTTAATAAATTATCAAAATCAATCGCATCAGATGTGTACAAAGTAATGCCAATACTGGCAGAAATATAAATAGGCTCCGCGCCCAGTTCAAATGGTCTAATTAATTGAACAAGGATATTTTCTGCAATTCGTTCAGAGTTACTTACATCATCCATTTCGCTCATCAAAATCACAAACTCGTCACCACCTAGGCGCGCTACGGTATCGGTTTCACGCACACAGCTTTTTAATCTTAACGCAACGGCTTTTAACAAGTCGTCACCTTTGTCATGACCCATCGTGTCATTCACTTCTTTAAAGTGATCTAGGTCTAAAAACATCAACGCTAATGATAAACCTGTACGCTCTAACTTTCTGATTTCCTGCTCTAACCTATCTCTAAACATACGGCGGTTAGGCAAATTAGTAAGTGCATCAAAGTTAGCTTGTTGCCAGATTAAGTCTTCTGCTTCTTTTTGCTTGCTAATGTCGCGCACAATACCCAGCACACTACGCTTGCCTTGAAACTCTACGCGTGATGCATGTAAGTCCATCCAAATAGACTCTTGGCCGCCTTTCAACAAAAACTCAGCTTGATAATGTTTTACTGGCTCTTTATCATTTGTGACCCGCTGGGAAAATCGTTGATTCCATAACTCCAAATATGCGGGCGCTACTACTTTTTCAAATGGCAATCCCACAAACTCTTCATGACTGTAACCCAACATTTTGGGCAGAATAGGATTACAAAAAATAAAACGGTAATCTTGCGCAACAAAAACACCATCTACCATCGCCTCTAGCAAGGCGCGCTGATTCGAATCACTTTCTCTTAATGCGGCCTCAATTTTCTTAATTTCATCAATATCGGTATGAGTACCGACAACACGCTCAGCGGCACCTTTCGCATTGGTACTGACAATTTTGCCGCGACTTAGTACCCATTTATAATCGCCACTTTTACATAAAATACGGTGCTCAATCGCATATCGGTCTGATTTACCAAGCACATAGGCTTTTAGTGCAGCCAATACTTTGGGCAAATCTTCAGCATGCACCAACTTCTCCCACTCAGTCACACTGGCGACAAGGTCATCTTCGTTATAACCTAACATTTCTCTCCATTGGCTTGAATAGGTCACTTCTTTGGTCATGACATTCCAATCCCAAACGCCATCTCGTGCACCATCTAATGCAAATTTCCAGCGCTCCTCACTAATCCGAATGGCTTCTAACAAACGTGCGTCTTTTAACACTATTCGGCGCGTTAAAAAAACACCAATCGCCATCAATACAACTGTAAAAGCAATCATAAAAGTTACAATGAGTGTCTGCGCATTGCGTGATGCATCTCCCAGTGCATTTGAAAATGCGTCCTCAATAGGCGTTAATTGAAAGTTGATTTGATTGATTTCATCAATCAGCTGATGCACCTTATCTTGATTCACATCATCACTATTGATATGTTGATGCATCTGTTTTGCCAGCGCAACAATACGCCCAACCATCTCATCGCCCTGCTCCCAATACTCAATGGATGGCTTCATTAAACTGGTATGCTGAAAATTGAGAAACAAGTTCACCATGCCAGAAACGTCATCAGGGTTATTTTCAGCTTTAATAAATGCTTGCTTAGCCTGCATCATATTAGGCTTAGATTTCTGCAAGGCCAAGCGCGCAACTTTGTCTTGCAGGGGAACTTCTATCTCAGCTAAAAATTGCTGATAATCTAATTCAGCATGCGTTTTGGCATAATGGTTTAAATGATAGACGGATTCTTTTTGTGATTTTGACCAAAGGCTTTCACCACTGACATAAGCCCTTACTGCAGATAAGGCGCTCATACTAATAACGCCTAGGAATAACAAAAGTGCCACAATAATAAAAAATGGCCAAATCGTTTGTATTAACTGCCTATTAACAGAGTTAATACTAGTTGCTCCAATGATTGGTTTTTTATTTGTCATCGAATGATCAATTAAATGGATTTTGCCACCTTAAATGATGATGTGCTGCTAAACCAAGTACAACATCCTATTTTGTACCAAGAGTTTTGATGCGTTAGCGCTAGCAATAATATTACTCTAACACTAACAAAAACTCATCCCCATAACGATCTAATTTAGCTTGCCCTACTCCGCTGATTCTACTCATTTCTGTCAGGCTTTGTGGACGCTGATTGAAAATTTCCAGCAGCGTACTGTCATGAAAAATCACATATGGTGGCACGCCTTGTTCTCGCGCTAATTCCAAGCGCTTAGCTTTTAATGCCATCCACAGCGGGTCATCGCTCAAACCATCATAAGCCGCTTTGGCGTTTGAACTGCGTTGCGCTTTGCTCAAGCTCGCTTTTGCCTTACCTACTGCTTCAATATCGCGCCTTAACCATATTTCAGTCTCACCTTTTAATACTGGGCGTGCGGCTTCTGTCAGTTTTAATCCGCCATAGGCTTGAATATCCGCCTCTAAATAGCCACCCGCCACTAGCTGCCTAAACACACTGCTCCACTGGGCAGATGAGATATTTTTACCTACACCAAACACACTTAAAGCCTGATGATTAAACTGCGCTACTTTTGCATTGGTTTTTCCCAACAATATATCGATTAAGTGCACTACGCCAAAACGCTGCCCTGTGCGGTATACAGCAGATAAAGCCATTTGAGCGGCTTGCGTTGCATCCCAAGTGTCCATTGGATTCAAACAATTATCACATTGGCCGCAATTGCCCGCGTGTTGCTCGCCAAAATAGCGCAATATGGTTTGGTGTCGGCAATCTGTGGATTCGCAAAACCCCAATAACGCATCCAGTTTTTGCCGCTCGACCTGCTTGCGTTCTTCTGGCGCATCACCAGAATCCAGCATTTGGCGCATGCTGACTACATCTCCTAAACCATAAGCCATCCAAGCATTTGCTGGCAAACCGTCGCGCCCTGCACGACCGGTTTCTTGATAGTAACTTTCCATGCTTTTGGGTAAATCTAAATGCGCCACAAAACGCACATTCGGCTTATCAATACCCATACCAAACGCAATGGTCGCCACAATAATCACGCCTTCTTCACGCAAAAATCGGCGTTGGTTTTGAGTGCGAACACTCACATCTAAACCAGCATGGTAAGGCAGCGCATCCCAGCCGCGCTCTTTTAGCCAACTGGCGGTTTCTTCTACTTTTTTGCGGGATAAGCAATACACAATACCTGCGTCATTGGCATGCTCAGATTCCAAAAAAGACTCTAACTGCTCACGCGCTTTTAATTTGTGCGTCACGCGATAACGGATATTGGGTCTATCAAAGCTGGCCACAAATTGGCGTGCATTTTCAAGTGATAAACGCTCTACAATTTCAGCACGTGTGGGCGCATCGGCAGTGGCGGTCAACGCAATACGCGGCACGTTAGGAAATTGCGTGTGTAAAGCGGTTAACTTGCGATATTCAGGCCTAAAATCATGCCCCCATTCCGACACGCAATGCGCCTCATCAATGGCGAAAAGTGCAATTCCAGTATGCATTTCAATCTGCTCTAATTGCGCTAAAAAACCGCTTAATAATAAGCGCTCTGGCGCCACATACAAGATTTCTAGTTCGCCTTGTATCAGCTGAGAAGTGACTTGGCGTGATTGCTCAGCATCTAAACTGGAATTTAAAAACGCCGCTTTTACACCCAATTGCTGCAAAGCTTCAACTTGGTTTTGCATCAAAGCAATCAATGGCGAAACCACAATTGTCACGCCATTACGCAGCAGAGCAGGCAATTGATAACACAGAGATTTACCACCGCCAGTCGGCATTAAAACCAGCGCATCACCACCTGCAGTTACATGCTCAATAATGGCTTGCTGCTCACCGCGAAATGTAGAATATCCGAAAACTTGATGTAGGCGTTGCTGGGCGTGGCTTGTGAAAGTGGTTTTTAACATTGCTAGTATTCTACACTGCGTGTAGATTCTGCCATTAAACTAGCGTAAAAAAACCTTGCATCCTTTCACAAGCTTCGCTAAAAAGAGAGTAATCTAGATATTTACTTTGGGATTAAGTAGATGAAAAAAACCTATTACATTGATTATCGCCAAGTGCCATTTGAAGGGCATGCGCATCGCTATCTTTGTGCCGATTGCAAAGTAGAAACCACTACCATTAATGGCCAGTTGAGTGGGCATTTAGCCACTTGTGCTTATAGGATTGCATTAGAAAAAGCTGGCTATGAATCATCTGGGGCATGCCAGACACCTGCCTCGTTAGATGCAGATGATGTCGACTAACTAAAAGCAGTAATTAATACAATATGATGCTGTAAAATTATTCACACAACTTTAGAGCATCATCAACTGAGTTTTGGGGTTATTGATGACTTTAAGTAATAATTTATAGGTATCTAAATCAAACTTAAAGTGCGCGTTTTCTTGTAGCTTTTCTGCCAAATCGACATCATTTTCAACCATTCCTAAATATGTCCAATACTCAAAAATATGTAGCTGGGTTTTATCGTTTTCGCCATTATGTTCGCGGATACCAATTTTGCCAGGGTAGGGCCAGTTTTTTAATCGATGCGCAATTAAGGCTTGTTGCAAGCGCAAGTAATGCATTTCTGGTGACTCTTTGCCGCAACATACACCTTTGCAGCGTTTGATTTGGCTGGAAAAACAAGCGCCACTGCCTGCGGCTTCTAAACCTAAATAGCGCGGGCAAAGTTGGTGCGCCTCGGCAATGCTACGCAAACTTTCTACAGCTTGGTGTTTGCTTTTAAACGTGCCAAATAATTGGCCTAATTCTATGGGATTAATATCGCTTTCGCGCACTAATTCCAATAGATTTTTTGCCTCGAAATTAGTGTTAAGTTTCCAGCTGCACAGTTGGCGCTCGTTGCGTAACTGGCGGTTGTAAATGGGTTGACGTTCTTTTACCAGTTTCGATTCTAACAATAGCGCGCTGAAATCGCCTGCTGCCGTTATCCATTCAACGCGTTTAATCTCTTGCGTAATACGCATTTCTTTGGTGCTGGCGTGGTCGCTACTAAAATGGCTGAGTATGCGCGCGCGAATATTGACACTTTTGCCGATATATAAGGGCAATTCATTATCGGCATAAAACAAGTAAACGCCTGGTGTTTCAGGCATATCATCAAGCAAGTTGGCATCTAAATGGGATGGCAAACTGGGCGCGTTCATTAATTTTGCTGCCGCGTTTCTGATTGCGGCGTCGCCCAACTCTAATTGGGCGGATTCAATAAAGCCCAACATTACGTCTACATCGCCCATGGCACGGTGGCGCGCAATAGTGGTGAGATTATGGCGTTGCATAATGGCATCTAAGCCATGGCTTTTGTGCTGCGGATACAGCAGGCGTGAAAGCTTGACCGTACAAATCACCTTTTGACGCAGTGTAATGCCAATACGCTTAAATTCCGATTTTAAAAAACCATGATCAAAACGCACATTGTGCGCAGCCAATACGCTACCTTCTAAAAAAGCCAGTAGCGTGTCAGCTACCTCTTTAAACAACGGTGCATTGGCGACCATTTCATTGTTAATGGTAGTCAGTTGTTGAATAAACGCAGGAATCGGCTGTTCTGGGTTCACCAAGGTTTGCCAGCGCGCAGTTTCAATGCCATTATCAAATCGCACCAGAGCAATTTCGGTAATACGGTCGCGTAGCGGCATGGCGCCGGTAGTTTCCAAATCTAAAAAAGTAACGGATGGCAGCAAGAGTTAAACCACAAAGTATGAATAGGTAAAAGTGTAGCTTGAATTGAGGAAATACGTAATAAGTGTCTGCGCGAGCGAGTTACGGCGTTGCGCGGTGCTCGCCGCCTCACCGTACTTAGTGTACTGTCTCGGCCTTTGCGCTCCGTGCGCCTTGTACTTCGTCTTGCTCAACGACTTATTCCGCCTCTCCTTAACGTAAAAACATGAAATAAATCATTAACCCAAAATATAAAAACGCAAAAAATCCCACTATCCAAAATACATTCAGTAGATTTTTATTAATGATTTTTAGCTGGTTTTCAATTGCCAATAGTTGCGCATCTTTTTCTTTGCTGTCAGTTTGCATGGTGCTTTCCTCTGTAAAATAATAGCCTCTGTAAAATATCATTTATCATGACCACGCCACCAGCAACAAATTCAGACTTACGCATGCTGACCACGCAATTTGCGCAAAATGGACGACTAGATGCGATTTATTTACGCCCTGCGCGTAATGTGCCCTGTGTGCAAACCACTCACGCAATGGCAATTGCGGGCCAAGGATTAATCGGTGACAGAACACTTAAAACACCTTCACGCAATCCACTGGGCTCCAATAGGCAAGTGACATTGATACAAGCAGAGCATATTGCAGTAATCGCTGCTTTTTTAAATAAACCGGTAGATGCAGCTTGGTTAAGGCGTAATTTAGTGGTTTCTGGCATTAACTTACTGGCAGCCAAAAGCTTATTTAAAGACCAGCCGATGCAATTATGTATTGGCGAAGTGGTTTTAGAAATTACTGGCCCTTGCGAACCTTGCAGCAAAATGGAAGCGGCTTTAGGCAAAGGCGCTTATAACGCCATACGTGGCCATGGCGGTGTGAATGCAAAAGTAATTGTAGGTGGCGAATTAAAGCTGGGTGATAGTGTGCAATGCAAAGTAGGCAGCAATAATGCTAGCTTGCAAACTGCATTATTTTAATTATCAACGTAAGATTAATATGCTTAAACATTAACCCGCGCCTGCATAGCTTCTGCATATAGATTGCGATGCTTTAAACAATCTGCGCTCGTTTTATCATGGCAATGTGTGCGTAATTTACATGCACAACTTTCTGCAACTAGCTGCTCTAATTTCTGCAACATGGTGTTGCCAGTTTGTACTGAATTTTTTTCCATTTCCGACATTTTGCATCCTTAATTAATTGCGCGCATCAGTTTTAAGCTATTCCAACTTTATACAGCATATTAGTGCGCTATATCTAGTTTAAATTGCATCAAATTGACATATTAATACAATCAAATTGACACATTCAAAAACGATAATACATTTTTAATAGTAGCAATGTTAAAGGAGTTTAAAAATGAAATTATTGAACCGCTTGCGCGAAATGCGTGAAGAGCAAACCGAAGAAGAATATGCGCCTGATGAGCACAGCTTTTATGCCTTTGAAAATGCAGAAAAGCCTGAGGACGATTACTTGGACACGATTGGCGTGGGCACTACAACGATTGACGATATTATTCGTTTAAATGTTGAGCACCGTAATTTGCAAATGAGCCTTTACGCAACAGCTTAAAACGTTTTTATTACTTGTTAGCAAACCCATTGGGGTTGCTAGATTGCCAATGCCAAGTATCGCGGCACATCTCTTCTAAATTACGGCTTGCCTGCCAGCCTAATACTGTTTTAGCCACTGTTGCATCTGCATAATTAATCGCCACATCGCCCAAACGTCTGGGTAAAATTTCATATGGAATATCTTTTGCGCTGTTTTTAGCAAAAGCATTTACCACATCTAATACACTGTAACCAACACCAGTGCCTAAGTTAACGGTAATCATGGCTTGTTTTTTAGCCAGATAATCCAGCGCAGCCACATGGCCATCGGCCAAATCCATCACATGAATATAATCGCGCACACCTGTGCCGTCGTGTGTGGCGTAATCGTTACCAAACACGCGTAGTTTTGCCAAACGCCCTACCGCGACTTGCGCCACGTAAGGTAATAGATTATTGGGGATTCCATTTGGGTCTTCACCGATTAGCCCAGAATTGTGCGCGCCAATCGGATTAAAGTAGCGCAGCAAAGCAATGCGCCAAGTGTTATCAGCTTTGTGCAAATCGCGCAAAATATCTTCAATCATTAATTTACTGCGGCCGTAGGGATTTGTGGCGCTTAGAGGGAAATCTTCTTTAATCGGTACACTAGCTGGGTCGCCATATACAGTGGCAGATGAGCTGAACACGATATTTTTAACGCCAAACTCTGCCATCACTTCAAACAGATTAAGGCTGCCTACCACGTTATTATCATAATAAAGTTGTGGTTTTTCAGTAGATTCACCCACTGCTTTTAGACCCGCAAAATGCACAACAGCGCTAATGCTATGCGCTGTAAAAATGGCGCGCATCGCAGCTTTGTCGCGAATATCGGCTTGAACAAACGTAAATGTTTTGCCAGAAATTTGGGTAACGCGTTTTAAAGATTCTGGCGAACTGTTAGATAAATTATCAACGACTATAATCTCATGCCCTGCAGCCAGCATTTGTACGCACGTGTGCGAACCGATATATCCTGCGCCACCTGTAACTAATATTGCCATTATTGATGCTTTGTTTGATGTTTAAAAATGCCATGATACTGCATAAATCACGTCTTTTTATGGCAAAAAAATGACGCATCCTAAAAATTTAACTCAAAAAATGGGTTAAGTTTTCAAGTTAAGTAAGCAATTAAGCATTAAATTTCATACTCTGCAAGCGCACTTGCTCGTTTTTTGCAGTGGCATAGCATTCGCAACTGCGGTCTTCTAAACCTTGGCGATCCAGCACAGTGATTAAGCCGCGTTTGTAGCTAATCACGCCCGCATCTTGCAGTTTTACAGCAGCATCTGTCACGCTTTCGCGTCTAACGCCAAGCATGTTAGCCAGCATTTCATGTGTCATTGCAATTTGGTTATCACTTAATCTATCCAAACTGAGTAATAAACGGCGACATAACTGCTGGTCTATAGAATGATGGCGATTGCACACGGCAGTTTGTGTCATTTGCGTAATCATTGCTTGCGAATAGCGCAGCAGAATATTGAGCATTGCACCATCACGATTAATCGCGTTTATAGCGGCTTGCGCACGCATTCTGTAACCTTTACCAGCGCTTTGTACTAGAGCTTGATTTGGCGTGTTGCTGCCAGAAAGTAGCAATGAAAGACCTACAACACCATCATTACCCACAACAGCCACTTCAGAAGAAGCGCCGCTTTTAGTCATATAAAGAAGCGATACAATAGCCGTGGTTGGAAAGTACATATAAGCGGGTGTTTTGCCCGATTCATACAAAACTTGATTGAGCGAAAAATCAACTGGTTCCATATCTGGCTCCCATTGATTCCACTCTATTTCTGACATAGCAGCCAACAAATGATTTTGTTGAGGTATAGCCGCTGTGTTTTGAATTGGATTTTGAATTGGTTGCGCTACGATACCCATGTGATTCCCCTTTTTGAGGATTTCATGGTGCGCTTATTTAATCCACTCAATAATCAGACACAAACGGATTACGATGTAAGCCCTATCCTACGCAATTTCTGTAAACTGTCTGTGCGATGGCGTACGTTTACTTAACTTTAAAATGCATACAATTATTTAAACAATTGCTATCAATCATTTACTTCACTATCCGAGTTTAATTTGCCAAACAACTTACACATTGCCACTTTTAATATTCACAAAGGCTTTAGCCATTTTAATGCGCGTTTTTCGTTGCATCAGCAGCGCGAATTATTGCGCAATCTGCATGCAGACATCCTTTTTTTGCAAGAAGTACAAGACGAGCACACTCACCACAGCAAACGTTTTTCTGGCTGGCCTATGGCGGGGCAAGTAGAGTTTTTAGCCGATAGTATTTGGCCACAATTTGCTTATGGTAAAAACTCAGCCTACCCCGCTGGGCATCATGGCAACGCATTGCTTTCAAAATTTAATATCAGCAAAATGACCAATATCGACATTTCTGCGCACCCAACAGAACAACGTGGTATGTTGCATTGCATCATTGAAGTGCCCGGCTGGGATGTACCCCTGCATGCCATTTGTGTACATTTAGGTTTATTTGCACATTGGCGTCGCCAGCAATTGGGACGGGTCGCAGATTATATTGAACAACATGTGCCAGCCAATGCGCCATTGATTATTGCGGGCGATTTTAACGATTGGAGCGCGCGCGCAGGCAAAGTTTTTGCAACACGCCTGCATTTAAAAGAAGTTTTTGAACACCACGCTGGCAAACATGCGCGTAGCTTTCCATCCTGGTTGCCTTTATTAAGGCTAGATCGTATTTATGTGCGCGGCTTTGAAATTAAGCACGTAGAAGTGCATGCAGGCGCGCATTTTGCTACAGTGTCTGATCACGCCATATTGACGGCGACAATTTTAAAAACATAAATTTTATGACCAAATTCATTACTGGCAACCATATTGAATTATTGCGAAATGGTACGGAGTATTTTCCTGCGCTGGTAACCGCTATTGAGCAAGCACAACAAACGATTGACCTGCAAACCTATATTTTTGAAGCTGATGCAGTGGGTGTTCAAATAGCTGATGCACTAAAAGCAGCTGCGCAACGCGGCGTAACAGTGCGTGTGTTGATGGATGGTTTTGGTTGTAAAGACATGCCTGCTGATTTTGTAAAAGCACTTAAAAAAGCAGGCGTGCAAGTCATGTTTTATCGCCCCAAAATATCGCCTTGGACATTCAAAAAAAATCGCTTACGCCGTCTGCATCGTAAAGTGGCCGTGATTGATGAGAAAATTGGCTTTGTGGGCGGCATTAATATTATTGATGACCTTAATGTGCCCGATAATTTACCGCCGCGTGTGGATTATGCTGTTAGGGTTGAGGGCGCGTTGCTGCCAAGTATGATTGCAAGCGTGCAAAAACTATGGCGCAGAATTAAATTCACGCATTTGCAAGCGTTAAGTATTGATGCAAAACCAAACATTCAGGGCAGCACCAGCATTAAAAAAGGGGTTAACGCTGCTTTTGTGCTGCGCGACAATTTACTGCATAGACGCGATATTGAAAACGCTTACTTAACCGCTATTAAAGGGGCAAAATTTGAAATTATCATTGCCAATGCCTACTTTTTGCCTGGCAGACGTTTTAGGCAAGCATTAATAAAAGCCGCTCAGCGTGGCGTCAAAGTAGAGTTATTATTGCAAGGCCGCATGGAATATTTTTTAATGCTAGCAACGCATGCTTTTTACACCGTGTTTTTAAAAAGCGGCATCCATATTTTTGAATACCGCAAAAGTTATATGCATTGTAAAGTGGCGGTAATTGACAGCAGTTGGGCAACAATTGGCTCTTCTAATATTGACCCATTTAGTATGCTGCTGGCGCGCGAAGCCAATATTGTGGTGCAAGACAGCGCATTTGCTAGTGAATTAAGAGATGAAATTAAGCAATCGATTCAGCAACAATCCGTGCAAGTTTCTGCACAAGAGTGGCTGCAAAAAAACACGCTTAAGCGCGCTATGTCGTGGTTAATTTATGGTGCAGTAAAAGCGGTTTTAGGTGTGATTGGCTATTCAAACAAGCATTAGTTTTTTAATGAATACCATTCATGCGATTGAACACCCATTTTCCAACAGAGGCACTCACGCCACTTAATAACGTACCCCATGTAATATCAATTAGCGACAGACTGAGTGGCCAATCTTTTAGTAAGGCTAGATTGGTTAAGTCATAGCTGGCATATACAAAAAAACCAAAAGTAGCGGCTGCCACAAAAGTATTTTTTAGTCCTCTGTGATGCCGATTGGGCATCAGTGCAAACCACATTAAGCCAGACACATACACAATATAAAACAAGCCTGCAAACACTAAATTAGGCTTGGCTGCCATCAAGTGGCCGATGCCTTGCTGGTAAATTGGCTGTGCAATCATGCTTAACCAAATAATGTCTAACACAAACATCACAATCATAGTCGTGAGATAGGCGGGTAAAAATTTCAACAAGGTATGTTTCCTACATCAATAAGGTGAGTGTTTTAAAAGACTACACAATTCAAGCCTAGCCAAATGCTGCACAAACAGAGTGTAACCCAGTTTGGGCTGTTAAAGCGTGCTGGCTGTAACCCGCCAAATCGTATTCCCCACATCATCCGCCACTAGCAATGCCCCACTTTTATCAAGCACAACACCGACTGGTCTGCCGTAAGCATCGCCGTCTTTAGTTAAAAAGCCAGTTAACACATCAACAGGCAAGCCTGTTGGCTTACCATTCACAAATGGGACATAAATCACTTTATAGCCACTGCGCGGCTTGCGGTTCCAAGACCCATGCTGACCAATAAACATGCCATTGGCAAAGGTATCAGGCAAAGTAGTGCCTTGTGATGCAGCTAAACCAAGGGATGCCGTATGTGGACCTAGCGCGTAATCTGGCACTACCGCTTTAGCCACCAAATCTGGCTGTTGCGGCTGCACGCGCTCATCTACATGTTGGCCATAATAGCTATAAGGCCAGCCATAAAAAGCACCATCTTGCACAGAGGTTAAATAATCGGGCACTAAATCGCTACCAATTTCATCACGCTCGTTAACCACTGTAAATAAAGTGTTGCTAGTTGGCTCCCAAGCCATGCCGTTGGGGTTACGCAGGCCAGATGCAAAAATGCGATATGTACTTGTTTTGATGTCTACTTCTAGAATAGCAGCACGCTCAACTTCTGCTGTCATGCCGTTTTCTGCCACATTACTGTTAGAACCCACTGTAGCATACAGCTTAGTGCCATCCGCATTTGCAATTATATTTTTAGTCCAATGGTGATTAATACCACTGGGTAAATCGATTATTTTCTCGCCTGGGCCTATAATTTTTTTATCGCCCTCTGCATAATTAAATCGCACAATGGCATCGGCATTGGCCACATAAAGATGATTACCAATTAATGTCATGCCAAATGGCGAATGTAAGTCTTCTAAAAACGGCAGGCGCACATCGGCAACACCATCGCCATCTGCATCTCGCAACAAAGTAATACGGTTAGGACTCACCACGCCAGCGCCAGCGCGCTTCATGACCATGCCGGCAATCCAGCCTTTAATGCTACCGCTATCAGGTTTAGGTGGCGCGTTGGTTTCGGCAACTAATACATCACCATTGGGTAAAACTGTCATCCAGCGTGGATGCTCTAAACCGCTAGCAAAGTCAGCAACCTGAGTACCAGCTGCCGCTATTGGTGTTGCTTTATCTGGCCAGCCTTTGGCGGGTGCAATGTGCACAGTTGGCAAAAAGGTTTTGTTGGGCGCAGGCAAAATGGGGGTTGCGCCCATACCTGCAGAAATCGGTAAATTTGCCACTTCTCCACACGCCACTATAAACAACGCACTTGAAGAAATGGCCAATAAACGTAATGTCGGCTGAATCCAAACACCTAACTGATTGAAACCGACATCATTTTTAATCATCATATACGTCCCATTAATACTAAAACAATCAATATAATTACAACCAAGCCTAGGCCGCCGCTTGGGCCATAACCCCAGCTTTTACTGTATGACCAGCCAGGAAACGCGCCAATCAGCATTAAGATTAAAACAATTAATAATATGGTACCCAAACTCATGATGATTCCCCTTAATAATTAAATCAAATAACCAGTCAATCTACCTACTTTTAAATTATTCTGTTTCTTTAAGTGGTTCTGGTGCTGGCTCTGTTTCTGCTGGCGCAATAATAATGTTTGTATCCCCGCTTGGTTTACCTGTTTCACCTTGTATACCCGCATCACCAGTTGCACCTGTTTGGCCAGATTCGCCTGTTGGTCCTGCTGGGCCTGGAACTGGTACTATAACGGTTTCAGCTGGCACGTTGACTACTGTTGGTTTATCGCAAGCTGTTAAACTTAATAAGCCAATAATCGAAGCCGTTAATATGAAGTGGTTCATGAATTATCCTTAAAAATGTGGTTAAGTCACACACTGTAGGCTTAAAACAATCGGGCTTCAGTGCGCTGTCGTACATAAGCGCCTCTATTTAAAGAAGTAATGTTCGGCAACGTACAGACCTGCTTAAATATAAATTCTATTATGTGCTAATTAATTATTTTAGACCGGGGCTAGCCATGATAAAGCCTAAATGTAACTGTCCGCTTTGTTCTTCTTACGCAGTGCGTATTCATCGACGTTTGGCAGACAGAGTCATCAGTTGGTTCAAGCCTGTTTATCGTTATCAGTGTCAAAATTACCACTGCAAATGGCAAGGCAATATTCGATGTTAAATCTGTTTATGTTTGGCTATTGGCATTTATAGCTGATTCATTTCAGCAGGACTCATTATAAAAAACCCTATCATTCAAAATATTCACTTTGAAAATCCTACGATTTTTAATGATGCGCTATATAAAGATAAAATTAGGGCTGAGATTGCACTTAATTCGATTAGTGATGCCGTTATTTGCACGGATATCTATGGCAATATCGATTACTTAAATATTGCCGCAGAAAAAATGACAGGCTGGTCGCGCGAAGAAGCAGCTGGTCATCCATTTAGCCATGTGTTTCAGATTATTGATGGCACAAGCCACCAGCCGATTCCAAGTCCTGTGGATTTAGTCTTGCAGTCAAGCCAGGCCATGGGTTTAGCTGCAGATACAGTATTAATGAGACGCGATGGTAGCGAAATTGAAATTGCAGATTCCGCCTCGCCTATTCTTGATTGGGATGGCAAGCTAACTGGTGTCGTGGTGGTTTTTCACGATGTCAGCGTAGCAAAAGCCATGAGCCTGAAAATGTCGCATTTAGCGCAACACGATTTTTTAACTAATTTGCCCAATCGCGTACTGTTAAATGATCGCATTGCACAGGCAATTGCCTCGGCTAATCGTTACGGTACTAAGGTGGCTTTACTCTTTTTAGATTTAGATAATTTTAAGCATATTAACGATTCGCTAGGCCACGCAACCGGCGACAAACTGCTGCAATCGGTGACTAAACGCTTAAGTGCCAGCGTGCGCAATACTGATACAGTTAGCCGGCAAGGCGGTGATGAATTTATTATCTTGTTAGAAGACAGTAAAACAGGTAAAAACGCCGCCCTAACTGCCGAAAAAATTTTAGAAGAGCTGACCTTGCCGCATGAGATTGGCAAATGTCAGCTATACATTACCACCAGCATTGGTATTAGCGTTTATCCGCAAGATGGTTTAGATGGCGAAACACTGCTAAAAAGTGCCGATACCGCCATGTATTACGCCAAAGAGAAAGGCCGTAACAATTATCAGTTTTTTAAAAACGAGATGAATACCCATGCTGTACAGCGGCTAAAAATTGAAGCGGATTTAAGGGTTGCGCTAGAAAAACATCAATTTGAACTGCTGTATCAGCCTAAGATTAATTTAAATAACAATCAAATGACAGGCGTGGAATGTTTGCTACGCTGGCAGCATGATGAATGGGGTCAGATGATGCCCGAATCATTTATTGGTATCGCAGAAGAATCTGGCTTGATTGTGCCAATTGGCCGCTGGGTATTGCGCGAAGCCTGCAAACAAGCCAAAGAATGGCTAGATAATAGCTTGCCTGCAATCACAATCGCCGTGAATATTTCGGCAAAAGAGTTTTTGCAAAAAGATTTTGTAGAAAGCGTGCGCGCTGTTTTAGTTGAAACGCAATTGCCTACTCATCTTTTAGAATTAGAAATAACCGAGAGCGTATTGATGCGCGATGCGCAGTCTAGCACTGCAATCTTGCATCAACTCAAGCAAATGGGCATCCAGTTGGCTGTGGATGATTTTGGTACTGGCTATTCCAGCTTAAGCTACTTACAGCAATTTCCGATTGATGTGCTTAAAATCGACCAGTCATTTGTACATCACATTGCATCAGCCACTGATGAAGGTATTATTGTAAGCGCCATTATTAGCATGGGTAACAGCCTTAAATTGCGGGTAATTGCAGAAGGTATTGAGAATAAAGTACAGCTCGATTTCTTAAAAAGTCGCCACTGCGAAGAGGGTCAAGGTTATTTTTTCAGCAAAGCATTAACGGCTAAAGCGTTTGCAGAGAAATTTTTAACAAGCAATATTAACTAAGTTTACCGTTAACTTAATCATTAAACTTGAGGTAATTAAAACTTTAAGTGTAACTTACTGACTATTTTACGTATTTCGTTTGCACGTCTATAGGGTACTGAAACAATCATTAATACAGCACCATCATTAATTCTTGTTTCATATTTAGTTAAATCTGTATTTAAAATATTAACGCCCAGTAAAGCTGCACCAATTGCCGCTGCAACTGCGCCAATGAAAGTAGTCACCGTTAAGATGGCAAAGTCACTTGCATTGGTAAACCATAAAGGTGAATCAGTAAACCAAGCAGGAAAATACAGCACATACAGTCCACCAAGCAAACCCAAACCTGCACCCATTAAAATACCTTTTAAACCCTCATTAAAAGTATTGGTCGCTTCTAAAGCAGTGGCAGACTGTAGCAAACCTAGATTGGTGCCTGGCCTTGCTAAAAAACATACGTTTTTATCTTCAACGCGGGCTAACAACATCGCTTGGCTGGCTTGATTTGCGACTTTCATATCAGGTAACAAAAAGTTTAGTTTCAAATTCATAGCGCACTTTCATTTTCATATTGTTTTAGTTGTTGGATTTCTCAGATTTGTCAGTATCAACCAAAATTAGGATTTGGCTGGGATTTTTCTCTTTTTCTCCATCTAAAATATTGTCAATTAAGGCGCTTACTTCACTCATTGAGCCAAATTTAACATTACCCGTGCCTGATACATTTTTTTGCATAAAATGTGTTTTTTCACGGTTAAGAATTTTCATCCTGTTCTCACAAATAATATTTACCGAATATATGCATTTAGCAAAAACGGTTTAGATTGGTAAAAGTGACCATCAATATTAATTTGGTTTTCTTGCCATTCAGTCAATTGTGTATCCACCTCAGCCTGACTTAACCCATATATCGATTGAATTTTGCGCACTAAATAATTGCGCCTACCTGCAATTTCATCCAAGTGAGTGTCGGTTAGCTTATCCCAGTCATGCTTGATAATACTTTTAAATTGCGCCCAGTTACTTTCAATTTGTTGCCAATCCATTGCGTTTCCTTTTCAATTTTGTCGAAAATGTTATTGCCATACCATTTATGTTGTGTCGAATTGGTTAGTTTGGATTAATACTAAAACTGGTAAAAAATTTAGTCTGTTCGATAGCGAACAAATAACTCTGTTATAGAGTTCAAGTATGTCCTAATGATGACAAACGCTCATTTGTGCAAATAAAATTTATTTGCAACAGCCACTTTAAAACGCATGTGATTTAAAGTGGCTGACGGCAAATTTACACTCTTTGCCGTATTATTTGGCTTTTAAACGCATATCGTTTTTAACAGAACTCACGCCTTTAACTTCACGTGTCACTTGTGCTGCTTTAGCAATGTCCGCTTCAGAATTGACAAAACCGCTTAGCTGCACAACGCCTTTAAATGTTTCAACATTAATTTCAGCAGATTTTAATGTTTCTTCATTTAAGATTGCTGCTTTTACTTTTGTGGTAATCACGGTGTCATCAATGTATTCACCAGTGCCTGATTTTGTGGCTGTTGATGCGCAACCTAACATGGTTGTAAATGCTAGTGCCAACACTAAGGCTGATAAGATTTTGAATTGTTTCATTTGGTACTCTCCATAAATTTAAACAGATTGCAGGTTGTCATTTATGGGTGATAAATGCTTTCCCCGAAACGATTGGTAACCGTAACTAAATCATCATGCGCTTGTCTTTAAAATAGCTCTGTACGCTGGCGTACTTAATTTTTATTTTTTTAAAGGTAGTATTTTTGAATTACTATCACTTACTTATCGTTTTAATTTTTAGGTTTGTATGCAAGTTAGTCGAACAACACCAATCACATATTTGATGAATACCGTAAATTTGAATAAATTTTTTATTGGGTTTAGTTTGATGGCCTTATCGGCCTGCTAATCCATCCCAATCATGGTGCCAGATATGGCCATGCAATCAGCCAAGCCGCCAACACTTGAAAGCGCACGCGGCCCACTTAGCGCACAGCAAAGTAAGAAAATCTTAGCCAAGATTAAAAAAGACGGCGTAGAAACCAGTATTTTTGATAAGCATTTAGCCTTAATTGGCGAGGTGGTTGGTAGCCCGCTCATTGTTGGCAATAAAGTGGATTTATTGATTGATGGACCTAGCACTTACGCCGCCATGTTAAGCGCCATAGACAATGCAAAAGACCATATCAACATGGAAACTTTTATTTTTGAAGATGATGAAATCTGGCATGAATTTGCCATGCGATTGATGGCAAAACAACGCGGCGGCGTGCAAGTCAATCTGATTTATGACAGTGTGGGCTCAATTTCCACTCCAAAAGAATTTTTTGCTAGCTTAAAAGAAAGCGGTATTAATGTGCTGGAATTTAATCCGATTAACCCTGCAAAGGCACGCAAAGAGTGGAGCCCGAATGAGCGAGATCACCGTAAGCTGCTGATTGTTGACGGAAAAACTGCATTTGTTGGCGGCATTAATATTAGTAGCGTGTACTCAAAAGGCTCATTTAGTGGCTCAAATAGTAAGTCGCAAAAAAAACCTGCCAAAACCGATGCCAATCAATCTGAGCTTGCTGGTATTCCTTGGCGCGATACGCATTTAAAACTGGCAGGGCCAGTGGTTGCTGAGTTTCAAAAATTATTTATTGAAACTTGGCAACAGCAAAAAGGTGACGCTTTAGCCGCAAAAGATTATCTGCCAGCGTTGACCAATCAAGGCAATGAAGTAGTACGCGCGATTGGCAGCACGCCCGATGAGCCTTACAGCCAGATTTATGCAACCCTGATATCGGCAATTAATAGTGCAGAAACGCAAGTGTATTTAACCAATGCTTATTTTGTGCCAGATCCGCAATTGCTGGCTACGTTAAAAGATGCGGTAAGCCGTGGCGTATCGGTTAAATTGCTGCTGCCCGAAAAAACAGATTCTGATTTAGTGTTTTATGCATCGCGCTCTTATTACAACGAGCTGTTAGAAGCGGGTGTCGAAATCTATGAACATGAGGTGGCGATTTTGCACGCTAAAACGGCATTAATTGACGGCGTTTGGTCAACTATTGGATCGACCAATTTAGATTGGCGCAGCTTTGTGAATAACCAAGAAATTAACGCAGTGATGCTTGGCCAAGATTTTGGTGATCAAATGCAAAATATGTTTTATCAAGATTTAACCGTTTCTCAGCAAATCACCTTAGAAGATTGGCGCAATCGCCCAGTTTCATCGCGCATTAAAGAACGCGCCGCGCGCCTGTGGGCACGGTTTTTATAAATGTTGACTTAACCAGTTTTTCAAGAGGAATTTAATGCATCTTTTTAAGCAGTCAAAAGTGAATGCCAATTTGGTATTCACTATCAGTATTTTATTTATATTATTTACCGCCAATTTTAATGCTTGGGCGGTTAATGTTGAAAAGCCCAACGCAGACAACTATGCCGCTGCCTTGCTTAGCCAGCATAAAATATTAAGCAAACGATTAGCAAATAATCAATTTAATCGCCCAATCACGCTTAACTCTAGCGAAACGCCAGAACAGTTAAAAGGGGAAATTTACGCGGTGCTAGATTATCCTTTTGCTACCGTTAATAACGCACTCAATCAGCCTGCACATTGGTGCGATGCGCTTATTTTGCATATCAACATCAAATATTGCCGCGCAGAAACGAACAAGACAGGTACTGTGATGCATTTGAATTTAGGCAAGAAACATGATCAAACTTTAGCAGAAACCTACAAAGCTGCATTTAACTATCAAGAAATCAGCAAAGCGGACAATTACTTTTCTACAGAGCTCAATGCAGCCGAAGGCCCTTTAGGCACAAGTGATTACCGTATTTGGGTTGAAGCGACACCGCTGAATAACAATCAAACCTTTTTGCACTTTACTTACGCCTATTCATTTGGCTTAACTGGCCGAATTGCTATGAAAGGCTACTTGGCGACCATCGGTAAAGATAAAGTTGGTTTCACCGTTAACGACACGCCAAGCAATGGCCAGCCCGATTATATTCAAGGCGTGCGCGGCGTGGTAGAACGCAACACCATGCGCTATTACCTAACCATAGACGCCTACCTTGCCAACTTAAACCAACCCGCAAATAAGCAGCTGGATAAACGATTAGAAAAATGGTTTAACAGCACCGAAGAGTACGCTAAACAGCTACATGAAGTCGAACGCAACGATTACGTTGAAATGAAAAGAAAAGAATATCAACGACAAAATACTGTTAACTAATCAGCAATGAGTAAATTAAAATTATTCAAAAATAGTAAAAGTGTTTCTGCCCTTCGCTTTGGATTGATACAAAGCAATATCAGCCTCTTTTGCAATCTGCTTTAAAGTAGCCGCTTTATCGGGCGTGTAAATAGAAATACCCATACTCAGGTGAACAGTGATTTCTTTTTCTAATATCGCAATCGGCTCTGCGAATTCTGATTTAAGTTTGGTAGCGATTGCGGTAATGTTTTGAAGAGAACTCACCTCAGTTAAAACCACAATAAATTCATCTCCACCCACACGGCTGACGGTGTCTGTATCTCTTAAGGCAGATTTAATGGATAAAGCCACCGCCTTCAGCACCTCATCACCAAAATCGTGTCCGTAACTATCATTGATATGTTTAAAGTAATCGATATCAATTGCCATGATCGCCATCATTTTTTGAAAGCGTTTGGCCGTATTAAATGCTATTTCCATGCGATCTTTTAACAGCCTTCTATTGGGCAGATTCGTCAAACTATCTAGCATGGCATCTTCTGAAAGTCGGTAACGGTCTTTGTATAAGTAATAGGCTAAAAATCCAGAGATCAAACTAACAATAATGCTTATTATTTGATAAGTAACAATTTGATTTGTAAAAGAAGGGGTATGGTTTTTAATCGCCCACTCCCACTTGCCATTTGGCACCATGCTAGCTTGTTTATAAGTACTATCATCTGCAAAAAGCTTGGCATCCCCAAAAAATACTTTTCCAGTGTCCGCAGTCCTAATAGCAAACTCATGCTTATTAGGCGTATTTTTAAAGGCCGCTTTTAAGAACCTATCGGTGTCAATTACAGTAGATACGATTCCCCAGTATTCGCCATCAATAAAGATGGGGTACCGATAAATAATACCTTGCCCACCCTGAATTAAGTCTACAGGGCCATCCAGTACCCCCTGCCTGGTATCAATGGCTTGCTTCACTTTTGGCCATTGGTCTGGAATATTGCGAAAATCTTTACCAATAACTGCTCTATTATTGGTTTCAGGGTAAACGTAAGTTAACTCATATCCAACGGCAATACCTAAATTGCGAACGTTCATCGAGTGTTGCCACAAATCTTTAAGAATGAGTTTAAGCTTGTCTGGATCCAACTCAGATTGATAAACAGTGATATAACTGGTTAAGCCGTTCGAAATAAATAACAACGAATTTAATTCGCGGTCAACTTTGGTCCACAAAAGATTAGCGTATATAGATGTTTTTAACGCTTCTTCTGCTTTATATTTTTGATGTTGTGATTCAATTAAAAAACTCAATAAAATAAAAACCAAAACAGCTGTTATGAAAGCTGCGCCATGCCATTTAAAGTTTAATTTTATGCGATTACTGATTGTTATCATGCTGAATGGTACTCTCAAATTAAGCACTCAGATTCAATCTAAATAGCTTTAATCATGGGTTAATTAAGTGAGAAAACTTACCGCAATAAAAAACCCGCACTTAGGCGGGTTTTTGATGTGTTCTGATGTTTCGCAAAACACTAAATTGGTAGGGCGTGCGGGGATCGAACCCACGACAAACGGATTAAAAGTCCGCTGCTCTACCAGCTGAGCTAACGCCCCATTTTTTATTACTGCTACTTAATGGGTAAATAAAATTACTGGTAAGTATTTTTGTGCTTGATTTACATCACTCACGAAAGGGCGCAATTATGCAAGAAACTACGTGATAGGTCAATGACAACCTGCTAAATAAATTAACTTTTTATATTATTTATTTTTATGCTGAACTTGAACTTTTTTCATCGATACTGCTTGAGGTATTGAATCATTGACTTAACACGAATCTGAGCGTTGATTTTTACTCGGCACTTTATTATCGCATGCCAGGCAATTTACCGCCCATCATGCTGCCCATACCGCGCATCATTTTGGCCATGCCGCCTTTACTAAACATTTTCATCATCTTTTGTGTTTCTTCAAATTGTTTTAGTAAGCGGTTCACTTCTTGCACTTGCACGCCACTACCTGCTGCAATGCGTTTTTTGCGCGTGGCTTTAATTAGCTCTGGCTTTTTGCGCTCAAGCGGCGTCATGCTGTTGATGATGCCTTCAATGCGGCGCAGCGATTTGTCAGCATCTTCGTTATTGACCTTGGCCGCCATGCTGGCCATTTGTGCAGGCATTTTATCCATTAAGGCACCCATGCCGCCCATTTTTCGCATTTGTGTCATCTGGCTTTTAAAATCTTCTAAATCAAATTTACTACCCGATTTTATTTTATCGGCGACTTTTTGCGCCTCTGCCATATCTACGTTTTTATGCGCTTGCTCAATTAAGCCTAGCACATCGCCCATGCCTAATATGCGGCCCGCCATACGGTCTGGGTGAAATGGCTCTAAACCATCTACTTTTTCGCTCACACCGATAAATTTAATCGGCTGACCAGTCACATGGCGTACGCTTAACGCCGCACCGCCGCGCGCGTCGCCATCAAGCTTAGTCAATACCACACCAGTTAACGGCAAGGCATCACCAAACGCCTTAGCGGTATTCACCGCATCTTGACCCTGCATCGCATCTACTACAAACAGAGTTTCAACAGGGTTAAGTTGAGTGTGTAGGGCTTTAATTTCTGCCATCATGGCTTCGTCAATACCTAAACGGCCTGCCGTATCAAAAATCAATACGTCGTAATAGCCGCGTTTGGCAAAGGCCAGCGCATCATTTGCAATATCCAACGGCTTCTGATTAGCGTTGCTGTCAAAACAATCAATATCCAGCTGTTTGGCCAAGGTTTGCAGTTGTGCAATCGCCGCAGGGCGATACACATCTGCACTCGCCAGTAATACTTTTTTCTTTTGTTCTTTTAATAGCTTGGCTAATTTGGCAGATGTGGTTGTTTTACCAGAACCCTGCAAACCTGCCATTAAAATGATTGCAGGTGGCACAGCGGCTAAATTAAGCCCAACATTGGCCTTACCCATCAACGCGGTTAATTCATCGTTTACCACTTCAATCACAGCTTGGCCAGGCGTTAAGCTTGCCAATACTTCTTTGCCCTGCGCACGCTCTTTTACCTTGCTGATAAAGTCCTTTACTACAGGCAAAGCCACATCCGCTTCTAGCAATGCCATACGCACTTCGCGCATGGCATCAGCGATATTGTCTTCGGTCAATCGCGCTTGTCCGCGCAAATTTTTAATAACGCCTTGTAACCTGCCGGTTAAGTTTTCTAACATATTTTTACACCCATTAAATTTGGCTCAATTTTACATCAAGCACAGTCATTTTTAACTCTTGCTATGCACTTAAGCCGAGTTTTGCCATAATTACATTATGGTTCATTTTATTCCGTACTTAGTTGTCAGTTTTATCTACGCCGCTGTTGCCGCTGATTTTTGGCGTACTGCCAAATTAAGCAATCATGCAGACTCTCTTAAGTTGCATTCTGCTATGATTGCTTTAGGGCTCATGTTGCATGGCTGGCTGCTTTATCGTGATATTTTCACCGTAGGCAACGTTAACTTGGGATTTTATTATGCGCTATCAGCAATTTTTTGGCTAACAGCGCTTATTTACTGGCTAACGAGCTTAAAGCATCGACTTAATAGCTTGCAGGCATTTGTACTGCCGCCTGCCGCGCTATTTGTACTGTTGCCCGCTTTTGCCATTAAAAATTATTATCTGCCACAAACTGAAACCGCATCCCCTTTATTTTTAACCCATATTGCCATCGCTATTTTGGCATATAGTTTATTCACATTTGCCGCTTTGCATGCGCTATTGATGGCGATTGCAGAGCGGAGCCTGCACAACAAACCAACGCTGATTAAATTGCCCAGCTTTCCACCATTAATGGTGATGGAAAGCCTGCTTTTTAGGGTGATTACCATTGGCTTTGTTTTGCTCACGTTAACACTATTAAGTGGCATGCTTTTTAGTGAGCAAATTTTTGGCAAACCACTACAATTCAATCACAAAACTATTTTTTCAGTCGCGTCTTGGGTCATTTATGGCTGGTTGTTGTATGGCCGCTACCGCTTTGGCTGGCGCGGTATAAAAGCTATTCGTTGGACATTAATTGGTTTTGCACTCTTACTCTTGGCGTATTTAGGCAGTAAATTCATTCTGCAAGTGCTGTTAAATCGCTAGCGCAAGCTAATCATTGGCCAGTTTTTTTCAATCGCGTAGGCCGTTAAGGTTGCGTCTGCGTCTACCGCTACTGGGTTTGTCACCAGTTTCATGAGCGGTAAATCATTATGCGAATCACTGTAAAAATAGCTTTTTTCATAATCACTTAAGGTTTTGCTACGCTCCGCTAACCATTGATTAATGCGCGTCACTTTGCCCTCTTGAAAACTCGGCACACCGCTCACACCGCCTGTATATTGGCCATTGACCATTTCAGGATCAGTGCCAATCAGGTGTTCAATGCCGTAAGCGGTGGCGATTGGTTTAGTGACAAAACTGTTCGTAGCAGTAATCACCACACACAAATCACCAGCCGCTTTGTGTTCATTCACCAATGCCTGCGCTTTATCCGTCATCATCGGCTTAATCACTTTTTGCATATATTTAACATGTAAATCATCTAAGAATTTTTTTGGATGCTGACTCAATGGTTGCAACTGAAATTCTAAAAACGCAAAAATATCCAAATTGCCATTTTTATAATCTAAATAAAACTGCTCATTGCGATCGTGATGGGTTTTAGCATCCAGCAAACCTTCGTCAATTAAAAATAAACTCCAGTTGTAGTCAGAATCACCCGCCAGTAAGGTGTTATCAAGATCAAATAAAGCTAAGTTCAACATTTACTCCATTACACATTCAATTAAATAAAGACATTAAAACTAAAGTAACTTAACACGTTTTTTAGACCGAATTTTTGTTCTCAGCAGAAAGCACTAAAAACACGCCCACTAAAATTACTGCCAGCGCAATATATTCATTGTGCGTTACTTTTTCATTAGCCAACCAAATACCTACCGCAAACGCTACAATAGGGTTCACAAAAGTGTTGCTGCTGGCCACCAACGGACGCACCGTTTTAAGCAAATATTGATAAGCGCTGTAGGCAACAAGTGAGCCTAACACAATTAAAAACAGCATCGCTCCCCATGATTTTAGGCTAATCGCGCTAGGATATTGCTCACCTTGCAGCGCGCTAAAAATCAGCAAGGCAATGCCACCCATTAACATTTGGCAGGCAGGCGCCATTAGCCCTGCTGGCATTCTTAAATATTTACCCCAAACCGAACCAAATGACCAAGTAGCCGCTGCAAAAATCAGCAACAACGCACTTAAAAGCTGACCATGCAAGCTACCACCAAAGTTCAGCATGCCAATGCCCACAAAACCTACCGCAATACCTAGCCATTCTTGCTTTGTGATTTTATGCCCCCAAAAGGATGAAAAAATCGCCATCCAAATGGGCGCAGTGGCAATCGCTAGCGCCGCTACACTGGATGAAACCGTTTGCTGCACGTAGCAAACCGTTCCGTTGCCGAGTGCTGGCAGCAAAATACCCACTACTGTTGCCCCAAACCACTCTTGCTTTGTCGGATTTGGCGCATCTAGCAAACGCATCGCAACATACAACAAAATACCCGCTACCGTAAAACGCAGCCCTCCCATTAAAAATGGCGGAAAGCTTTCGATGCCAAATTTAATCGCTAAGTAGGTTGAACCCCAGATAAAGTAGGTGCAAAAAAGTGCAGCAATAATTAGGGATTTTTTTTTCATTGCTTCATATAAATTATTAAAAGAACACTTAACGATTATTGCTATGCCGTCATTCTGAATGAGGCGCAGAATGGAGAACTTAACCCATATTTAAGCTGGATTTTTTGCTAAAGCTTGTCTCAGAATGACGGTTAAAAGAATTTGAAGTCTACAACTGCGGATTCATCTTTTCATCTTTTGAATACAACTTGTTCAAACCGTTCAAGTAAGCCTTTGCTGAAGCTACCACGATATCGGTATCTGCGCCCTGACCGTTCACAATACGTCCACCTTTGGCCAATCGCACCGTTACTTCGCCCTGCGCATCGGTGCCGCTGGTGATGTTATTCACTGAGTACAATTGCAACTCAGCGCCACTATTAACCATGCTTTCAATGGCTTTGAATGTCGCATCTACTGGACCACCACCATCGGCTTCTGCGCGTTTTTCTACATTATTGTCAGATAACGTAATAATGGCATGCGGCACTTCACCTGTTTGGCTGGCTACTTGCAAATACAGCAATTTGTAATTTTCACTGGCTTCATGTACAAATTCGTCGCTCACCAAGGCATGTAAATCTTCATCAAAAATCTCTGATTTTTTGTCTGCTAAGTTTTTAAAGCGTGCAAAAGCGGCATTCATGGCATCTTCACTTTCCAACTCAATGCCCAACTCTTTTAAGCGCGTGCGAAAAGCGTTTCTTCCTGACAATTTACCTAAGGTTAATTTGTTGGCGTTCCAGCCCACATCTTCGGCGCGCATAATTTCATACGTTTCGCGATGTTTTAATACGCCATCTTGGTGAATGCCGCTTTCATGGGCAAACGCATTGGCACCTACAATTGCCTTATTCGGCTGTACTGGGTAGCCAGTGATGGTGGAAACCAATTTAGAGGTTGGTACGATTTGCGTGGTATCAATGCTGGTTTCAAGTTTGAAAATATCTTTACGCGTACGTAAGGCCATCACTACTTCTTCCAAACTGGCGTTACCTGCGCGCTCACCCAAACCGTTGATGGTACATTCCACTTGGCGCGCACCGCCCATTACGGCCGCCAATGAGTTGGCCACCGCCATGCCCAAATCGTTGTGGCAATGTGTAGACCAAACCACTTTGTCAGAATTCTTAACACGCTTAATCAAAGTCGCCATGGTTTCACCCCATGGTGCTGGGATAGAATAGCCGACCGTATCAGGCACATTGATGGTTTTGGCGCCCGCCTCAATCACTGCATCAAACACACGCACCAAGAAATCAATCTCAGAACGCACTGCATCTTCGGCTGAAAATTCAACATCAGGCGTGTATTCCAACGCCCATTTCACCGCTTGCACCGCACGCTCCACCACTTGGTCTTCGGTCATGCGCAATTTGTTTTCCATATGGATTTTACTAGTGGCAATAAAGGTATGAATGCGACCCGAAGCTGCGTGCTTAATGGCTTCTCCTGCACGGCGCACATCATTTTCACTGGCACGCGCAAGTGAGCAAACAGTTGAGTTTTTGATGATTTTGGCGATTTCTGAAATCGCATCAAAGTCACCTGGGCTAGCGGCAGCAAAGCCTGCTTCAATCACATTCACACCCAATTTTTCAAGCTGGCGCGCAATACGGATTTTTTCTTCTTTGGTCATTGACGCACCAGGGCTTTGTTCGCCATCGCGCAAAGTGGTGTCAAAAATAACAATTTGGTTTTGTTGATTGTTCATGTTTTATATTCCTAATGTTTGCCGCAAGCCTTTTAAATTGCCGCAAAAATGCAATTACAATAATTTTACCTGCTGTGTGTGAATACAGCGAGCGTAAAGACTTAATTTTTGGGTGTGAGTTAGTGTGCGCTGGCGCGCAGCAGAGTAGCTGAGCGTAGTGCAAATGCGGCGCGCAACAAAGCAAGGCCTAATAATAAGCCTGCAGAAAAAGATATTGCTTGAAATGTGAATGAATTCAACATACAAATATTATAGGGATTTAATGATTAACTTTCAAGCAGTTACAAGCAACAAAACTATGCTTTACGGCTTAAACGGGATTTCGCCCAGATGTAGTATCCAGAAAGCGCATACACCAACACCACTGTAAACAACACCTCTGGTGGGCTGTATGAAACCAATACAAACGCCATTACAATCGCTAAAATGGCCACAAAAGGTACACTTTCTTTTAAGTTAATCTCTTTGCCAGAGTAAAACTTAAGGTCGCTCACCATGCTGCCCGCCGCAAATACCGTTAAACCCCAAGCCAGCCATTTAATTTGAATTGCGCCAAAAAATATTTCGCGTCCATCGATATTATATTCATAAGAAACCCACACAAAACCTGCCAACAAAGCCGCCGATGCTGGGCTGGGCAAACCTTGAAAGTAACGCTTGTCTTGGTTTTCATCCTCTAACTTGGTATTAAAGCGCGCTAATCTTAAAGCAGCGCATGCACAATAAACAAATGCCGCAATCCAGCCCAATTTACCCATGGGCTTTAATGCCCACACGTACATAATTAAAGCAGGTGCTACGCCAAATGACACCATATCAGACAAGCTATCGTATTCTGCCCCAAATGCACTGGTGGTATTGGTCATGCGTGCTACGCGACCATCTAAACCGTCCATCACCATGGCAATAAAAATGGCAATCGCAGATTGCTCGAAATTACTGTTCATGGCTTGCACAATGGCGTAAAAACCCGCAAATAGCGCAGCAGAAGTGAATAAATTAGGCAGCAAATAAATGCCGCGCGTGGTTAATTTATCGACTTGTTTACGTGGTATGCGTGGTTTAGCAACAGCCATAATTGTTCGCCTGCTCATAAATAATAGTTAAGTATAACAAAG